>Ga0073936_10003566_pt1 | contig 22164 bp, 5 predicted proteins | sample AliMusrvi5mmetaG_FD_87041 | JGI IMG/M metagenome (GOLD analysis project Ga0073936, IMG submission 87041) | Freshwater lake bacterial and archeal communities from Alinen Mustajarvi, Finland, to study Microbial Dark Matter (Phase II) - Alinen... | ecosystem: Environmental > Aquatic > Freshwater >... | reverse complement strand
GTAATAGGCCTGCCTCCATTGCGAAACCGGATCATAGACGGTCAGGACCGTGCTTGTGGAGGAGGCGGTCCAATTGGAATTCACGCTGTCCGCGCTGTTGGAAGCAACCACAGTATAGGATCCAACCGCCACAGGAAGATTGGTCCCACCGTTGTAGCTGATGCTCACGGGGATACCGCTTGGAGAAATGGTCGTGGAGAGGCCCCATGGATAGCCGTTGTAGGGGTCGTTGCTTGATCCGATGAAACTGATCTGGGGTGTGGCGGCGCTGATGGTCAGCGTGGCCGTGGAGGAACCGATGTAACTGGCATTGGTGATGCCGGCCGTCACACTGTAAGTTCCAGCGTTGGTTGGGGCATTCGTCGTGGAGGAATAAAGGGTGTTGCTGTAGGTGATGAGGACCGGGGTTGCATTGGTCGGGGATACGCTCAAGGAGACCGGTTCGGCCAATCCCGTGTAGACCTGATTCGTGTTGGAAAGAGTGATCGAAGCCGGAGAAACCGCAGTCCCAAGTGAGGCCACTGTCACTATCACCTGCCCAGAGGCCCCGTTGCCCCCTGCATATTGGTTGGTGCTTCCGGATCTTGAACCACCACCACCACCACCGGGGAGAGTCGTTGGAGAATGCCCTGCTCCGGATGACCCTTGTGTCGCATTCGGATTACCCCCTCCGCCGCCGCCAATGACAGGAGCCGCGCCCAATCCCGTACCATTCGTTGCGGATAGACCTGAACTGTTAGGTCCGGCACTTCCTCCCCCTCCGCCTCCATATTGAAAACCTGAGGTCGAATCTCCGCTTGCTCCGCTTCCACCCGAATAGATCACATCGCCGCTACAGCCATTGGTCGTTCCCAACCCGCCTGATCCCAGCGAAGTGGAGCTGGTATTGCCGACCGCGCTTGCTCCCCCAGCTCCACCCTTGGCAACGCATCCGTTGGTAGGTTCGTTAGTCGAGGTATTAATCCATGAGTCACCGCCAGCTATAGCCGTTCCATTTGAGGACGAATTATTACTCCCACCAGATCCAACACAGATCGTGTAGGTGGTTCCCGGTGTCACGGAGTAGTTGCTCGCCATTGCATAGGCACCGCCAGCTCCCCCTCCACCATATTGCACGCTACCGCTGGACCCTCTATAGGAACTTCCGCCAGCCCCACCCGCTCCCCAGCATTGGACTTGAACGGAGGAGACGTTGGCCGGGCAAATCCAGCTGATATTGGTCGAGTTAGTCGTGCCAGCACTATTGGTGTACGTGGTCGTCAGTGATGAAAGCGTCGAGGCCACATCAATCGTCAGCGTTGCCGAGCCGGCCACCCCGTTAATGTCTGATGCGGAAATCACCGCCTGATTGGTCCCGCTCGCTCCTGGCGTCCCGTAAATCAGTCCCGTGTTCGGATCGACACTCAGTCCCGAGGGCAGGCCTGTTGCCCCATAGCTCACCGCATAGTTGGTCGCCGTGATCTGGTAGCTCAATTGGGTGCCTACCACCCCAACCAGAATTGCAGGACTTGTGATCACCGGCGGTGAAGCGATTATGAGCGTGTTGGTCGCTGTGCTTCCAACAACCGCATTACTGACCGCCGCGATCACAGTATAGCTCCCCCGATTTGTTGGGGCGTTGGTGGTCGGTCCGTAGGATGAGTTACTGTAAGTAACACCTATCGGGAGGTTGTAGTTTGGACTTTCGCTCACCGTTACGGATTTTGCGGTGCCGTCGTAAGTTTGGAAGGTATTGGAGATGGAGAGGGTGACCGGACCTTGCGATAGGGCCATGACAGTAAAAATCCCAGCTGATCCCCCGGGAACTCCGAAGGTGAAAGAGGTGGTGCGACTGTTGTTGGATGCGGTGATGTTCGTCGTCCCCCAGTTGGTATTGATCAGCCCTGTTGCCGGGTTGAAAGTTTGGCCTCCAATCTGATAGTTGGCCGGATTGGTGTCAGCCAGCCCGTTGGTCGAGTTGTCGGTGAGCAGGAGGAGGCTTCCGACACTTGAATAATTGGAGGCATTCGTCAGGTTGAAACTAAAGTTGTAGTTGCCCCCAACCGTGTAGTTGGATCGGTTGATCGCAAGGATGCGCAGGTTACCATTCGTATCACGAAAGTAGTACGCACTTGCCGCCGTCCCGTTACTGCCCCAGGGATTAGACCCTGTCGGTGTGTTGGTCCCGTGCGTGGCAAGATAGAGATCTCTTGGATAGCTGCTATTGGTCAGTGCTACACCGCCGTTCTGAGCCGCCAACCCAAAGAAATACATCCCGTAATAGGGTGCTCCAGCGGCAAGCTGATTGGTTGGATTCCCGCTGGAATTAGTATCGATCAGGGGTGCATAAATCACCCCAACCCCCATAGACATTACCTGCAGTTGCTCCAGCCCCCGCGAGACTTCCATAAGCATCAGCCAACCACAGAGCAGCAACAAAGGCATCACTAACATTGGTCAACCCTCCCCCAGAGAAAGTGTTTAATTCATCAAAATAGAGCGGTGTGCTTCCAGATGACGCGATGACATTGGAATAGAGAGGGCCAAGCTCCGCCCCGCTGGCGTAGGGTGAAATCTCACTATTCGTACTGGTCGCATTGGTGTAAATGCCCAGAAGCAGTAACTGGATCTGCGAGCTGAGGGGGAGACCCAAGCTCGTAATGCTTGGGGCATTATGGGCATACCAGTGTACTGTGGCTGTATTGAGAGTGGCTCCGGATATAAGGCTCGCAATTGTGGGAGATTGGTTGATGAAAGCATTCGACGAGAGGCGCTGTCCTCCGTAGGCCGGACCAACGAGATTGAAACCCGACATGCCAACTGTTCTCCTTACGACACCCGCGATCGAATTCAGGTTCGTTTGATACTGGACTGAAGACCAAGTGGTGTCGCGATACAGGCGTGAATCGGCCCAGTGGTCCGGTTCGTTACCCAACTCAAATCCAATATTGGTGACTGAAAAGCCCAGAGCCTGGCAGGAATTGGTAATGGATGTGATCCAAAGGAGTTGGTTGGAGGAATTGAGCGTGGGCGGATTAGGGGCGCTCGTCTGGGTGTTATATCCCGCAACATTCACGTCCAAGATGAGCTTAATTCCGGTTGACTTGGCGAAAGAGACAATGGAATTGAGAGTGTTTGTTAAGAGACCACTGTAGCTGGCCGGTGGAGTGAAATAGTTGTAGCTGTTTGTCACGCTTGTGTTTCCGTTTATCGAAACATACATCGCGTCGGCTGCAGAACCTCCAAGACGGAGATTGGGAGGACCAGTCAATGCCGTGAGATTGGCGTAATACTGTGAGTATAATGGCTGATCTAGGAGAAAATTTGTAACTGTCCCATAATCAGCTCCAAAACTTAAAAACCCACTCGGAATCCGGATTCCTGGAGTGGTTGGGTCAATGGTTCCCAAACTGACTTGTGAAGTTTGTGCGGATACCGAAAATAATGTTGCCGTCTGAACTACTCCGAGCAACAGAAGCCTTCGAAAGTTAGACTTTAAGAAATGGTGCATCCTTTGGGGAAAAGGTCTCGGGATGATTCCTAAATTAGGTTATGTTATGCTAAAGTTCTTTTTCTAGCGTTTTAAATACCCTCAATCACAAACTTCCTCATTGCCAAACCTTAGCTCCGTGAGACCGAGAACATGTTTTTCTCTTATTGCAGCCAAGCCTTAAGCATATAGAAAATCTTGGTCCCTCCTGAGGTGTTGGTAGTGAGAAAAACCGCCTGATTGGAGCCGACTATGTTGGAATAGCCAGCCACCGGAGACCATGAATTGGAGTCGCTTAGATTGGTTGTTTCTTCAAGATTGTAGTATCGAGTGAGGCCAGCATATCCCGCTCCTGATCCAGCTGAAAGAGCCGTAAAACTCAACGTGACCGTATTGCTCCCTCCGTTGGATAATGCAAGGAGTGGCGCGGTTGCCGGATTTGTCGGATTAATACCAAAAGTGTACGCAGCGTTGTTGTTGAATCCATTGCCGCACTGTGCGCTGCTAGCAGCTGAACCACTATTATTGGTCGTTCCGTAGTAGGCCAATCTCCATGCCGATGTTGGATCGTAGATGGTCAGGGTGGCATTGGTTGAGGAGGCAACCCAATTGGAATTGATGCTGTCGGCACTGTTGGAAGCGATCACGGAATAGGTTCCCACGGCAGTCGGGACACTAGTGGAGCCGTTGTAAGTAATGATCACTGGAATTCCACCGGGAGAGACAGTCGTTGAGAGGCTCCATGGATATCCGTTGTATGGGTTGTTGGTTGAACCCGACAAAGTGATGACAGGGTTTGCTGAGCCAATAATAAGAGTGCCGGTTGCCGAACCGAAGTAACTGGAATTAGTGGTGTTTGCCAATACACTATAACTGCCGGAATTAGTAGGAGCGTTAGTTGAGGATGAATAGACGTTATTGCTGTAGGTGATCGAAAGCGGAATATTAGAGGGGGCGGTAGAGGTCGTTACCGGCTTTGCCAATCCATTATAGGTCTGGGTGAGTGAACTTAGGTTTACGTTTGCAGCCAAATTTGTGATTGTCAGCACCACCTGGCCGGAAGCCCCGCTTCCACCCACATAGAGGGTAGATCCGCCGACACGAGCACCCCCGCCTCCCCCTCCAGGCGGCTGCGTTGGGGCCTGGCCCGCACCCGACGATCCAGAGGAAGGGTTGGGATTACCTCCATTGCCACCTCCAGAAACAGCTGTCGCACCCGTGCCTAAATTTGCAACGGCGGAATTACCGTTAGTGGCAGAGCCTGCACTCCCACCGCCACCACCAGCATAGGTTACAGCACTGCTCTGCGCGCCACTGCCCCCCGCAAAGAGTACATCGCCGATTGAGTTGTTAGTCGTTCCAATTCCCCCCGCACCAAATTGGTTCCCGATCGAGCCAATGATACACGTACCTCCAGCGCCTCCTTTCGCGAGGATGATGGAGGATACTGAGTTGTTTGAATTAAACCAAGAATCTCCACCGGCTGAGGCGACCTGACCATTTGTGAATGCATTTGTGGCAAGGGGTATTCCACCGGATCCCACATTGATTGTGTAGGTAGCTCCTAGCGTGACTGCATAAGATGTTTTGCGAGCATAGGCTCCGCCTGCACCTCCTCCTCCAAAACCACTCGCTCCGTTTTTGGATGCGCTTCCTCCAGCTCCGCCAGCTCCCCAGCACTCCACCTGGACACTGTTTACATTGGTCGGACAGAGCCAATTCGTCTGACCGGCGTTGGTAAACGAATAAACGGAGTTCGTGACTGCTATGACAATCGACGCCGTATTGGTTCCCGTTGAATTTGCGGCACTCACGGTAAAGGTATCATTGCCGATGGTTGAGAGAGTTCCGGTAATAAGACCCGTATTGGTGTTTAGAGTCAGTCCGGTGGGAAGATTCGACGCAGAGAAAATTGAGGCTCCGTTAAGTGCAACAATCTGGTAAATAAACGACTGACCCTGTAGGGCGTAGGGATTGAGGCTGCTTATAATTGCGGGGGAAGCGACAATTGTCATGGATCCGCTCCCCGTCGCTGCAAAATAGTTACCGCTTGCGCTAATTGCAGCCGAGACCGAATAAGTTCCAGAATTAGTCGGCGGATTGGTAGTCGAGGGATAGTTTGAACTGCTGTAAGTGAAGGTTACCGGCAGATTGGGGGGTGTTGTAGTGACTATGGCGGGAACAGCATTTCCAGTGTATGGATAAAAATTGGTGGAGAAGCTGATCGTTGGTGTTGCCTGAGCAATTGTCAGGATTCCGTTGGTGGTAGTGCTGTAAAACGTATTGGAAAGAGTCGCCGATACATCGTAGGTTCCGACATTCGTCGGCGGATTGGTGGAGGCGGTATAATCTCCGCTGCTGTAAGTGCAGGCTACAGTCCCTGCGTCACTAGGCACAACGCTGGTCGATACAGCCTCGCCAAGCCCGCTGTAAGTCTGGTTGGTATTACTCAGAAGAATGCTTGCCGAGGATCCCTTGAGTGTGAGGATCGCCGCGCTGGCATAGGGCACACTGAAGCTGTAATATCCGCTTCTGTTGCGGGTAACCGTGGTCGTGGCAAAGGCATTGGTCGAGATCAGACCGTTGGTCGGATTAAAGGATTGACCGCCGATGCTAATATCAGCGGGGTTCGTGTCATAGAGTGAGTTTGTGATTGTAGCGTAATTGGTCGTTCCAACGGGTACTGCAATCATGGAAAGGACTGTCCCGTTGGAAGAAAAATTGGTGAAATTCGTGGGCCAAAAATTGAAAGTGAGGTTGCCGCTGTTGGTGGCGTACTGGTTGGATCGATTGATTACCAGCACGCGCAAATTGCCTAATTTATCAATAAAGTAATATGTCGAAGCGGGAACAGGGTTTGTAATGGCATTGGTAAACAATGCATTGGTGACAGGTTGGTTGCCGGGACTGAAAAATTGGTCGCTAGCCACATTAGTATCGGTGATAATTTTTCCTCCGTTCTGGGTTGCCATAGCGAAGAAATACATTCCGTAGTAGAGAGGTTGAGCTCTGAGTCCGGTCACAATCCCGTTTGTGTTGGTAATAACGAGAAGTGGTTCGTAAATTCCTGAGCTTTGCCCACTATTGAAGTTGACACCCGCCATCCCAGATCGGGCGTAACTGGCACAGGTATCAGCTCCCCAGAGAGCTGCAGCAAAGGCGTTGTCTGTACCCAAGCAACTTCCACCAAAGGAGTTACACTCGTCCATTCGGAGAGGTATGTTTGGGTTTGTACTTTTCGATGGAGCATAAAAGGGTCCGCTTTCCGCTCCGCTTGACATGGGATTAACATCCGAATTGTTAGGGCTAATCGACCCATCCTGAGAGGCCGTCAGCATCAGGGCGACTCCGAGCGGGGGCTTGGCCGTATAATTCGTATCGCTGCCATGCGGATAATTATGGAGCGTCAACATTGATAGTCCTACTGAACTGGCGATGGTACTAGGCAAAGGAGCTTGATCAATTTCCCTGCCAGATCCTGGCTTGTGGGAGTAGGCTGGCCCAACAAACTGGAGGGTATTGTTAGAAACAGCATTGGTGAGCGCTGTTTTAAAAGCACTCATATTGCTCATCAGTACAGAGGAACTCCAGTTAGAGTCACGAAAAGCGTTTTGGGTCTCAGCGAAGTTGTCAATCTCATTACCGATCTCGAGCATTGGATTGGTGATCCCTGCAGCGGCCATGGTATTCGATATTGCTCCGAAGAGATGAACAGAGGGTGTTATATTGGCTGTCGTATTAGTTCCGGTAATCGAGGTAAGCTGGGAATCATATCCCCCCAGATTTAGAGTCATAATGAAAGAAACGGATGATCCTGGATAGTTGCTCTGCATCGTACTAACCACGAGAGCGAGCGCCTGAATGACGTTGTTGCTTACAGCATTAAACTGCCCAACCTGAAGGGAATAGTTATAGTAGTTAAAAAGATTCGTATCACTGCTATTCGACCACAAATAACTATAGTCGGCAGTGTGTCCTCCCGAACGGATGCCCGGCGGGCCGTTCCAAACCGCCAGATCATTCATGTACTGAATGAATGCGAGATATTGAGCAGTATTGGTGGAAGCTGCATTAGTGTAGCCTATAACCTGAGTGACGGATGCATAATTAAGGGCAAATCCCGCAAATCCAGAAGGAACGCTAATGGAAGGAGACGATGTGCTAATAAGGACATTAGTGATGTTTAGCGGAACAGTAGTTTGTGCGTCCAAACATGTTACAAGGGACAATAACAGAGCGACTGAAAGGATCGGCAGAAGGGGGGGCTTTTTCATTGAGGGTGCGGTAGAAGAGCTTACTGCAACCATGCTCTCAGCCTAAAGAAACTCTTGGTTGTGGCGGAGGTGTTTGTCAAGAAAACAACGGATTGGTTCGAGCCAATAATATTGGAATATCCACTGACCGGGCTCCAAGAGTTGGGATCACTCAAATTCGTTGATGATTCCAGATTATAGTAACGGGTGAGTCCTGAGTATCCGGCAGCCGTTCCAGCGGAAACAGCAGTGAAACTCAACGTAATCGAGTTGTTACTTCCATTGGATACGGATAGCAGGGGCGTAGTGATAGGGTTTGTCGGGTTCACTCCAAAGGTATATGCGGCATTGTTATCAAAACCGTTGCCGCACTGGGAGGTGCTGGCCGCAGACCCACTATTGTCGGTACTGCCGTAGTAGGCTTGTCTCCATGCAGAGATGGGGTCGTAGATGGTCAAGGTGGCATTGGTTGCGGAGGCAATCCAATTGGAATTGACTCCATCAGCAGTGTTGGATGCGATCACAGAATAGGTTCCCACAGCTGTCGGGGCACTAGTAACGCCGTTGTAGGTAACTGTCAGGGGGATGCCGGAAGGAGAGACGTTTGCGGAGACACTTGAAGGGTATCCGTTATAGGGAACGTTCGTGCCCCCGGAGATGACGATCACTGGATTAGCTGGAGTGATAATCAGCGTGCCGGTAGCTGATCCAAAATAACTAGAGTTACTAATGCCTGCGGTCACGCTATAAGTACCGCTGTTGGTGGGAGCATTGGTGGAACTAGGATACAGTGCATTACTATAGGTAAGCAAAACCGGAAGGGCATTTGTTGGTGAGACGCTCGAGGAGACCGGTTCAGCCAAACCGGTGTAGATCTGGTTGGTGTTGGAAAGGGTGATCGTCGCAGATGCCGTCACATTCACGGAAATGACATTCGAAGAACTTAAACCGCCGAAATTGGCCACGGGCATCAAGGCAAGGCTAGTAACTTGATTGCTGCTTAAAGCAGTGTTAAAAACAGCCATGTCAGCCAACGAGCCGTTAAACCACCGATACCAGACTGCACTGGTGTTGGTTACACCTCCGAAGGACACCAAGTTATTTGAATAGGTAATAATAGGGTTTGTGGCACTCGCTATATTTGTCCCGTTCAGATAGACTGCGATCAGGTTATTGCTGCTGGTTACCACAAACTGGTACCACGTGTTTGTGGACACCTTGTTAGTGATGGTGGAAGAGGCGGGAATGGTAATGCTTCCGTTCGTTGAACTGTTGGTGAAATAATCGTTGAGCCTAAGATAGGAATTTGTCTCCACGTAAAATGTCAAAGCACTGGGCGACTTTCCCGAAGCCGATCCAATCTGAAAGATCGTGTGCATGTTATTGGTTGATGAGTTGTTAAACCAACCCGAGATGGACCAATTTTGATTTGTGAAGTTCAAGGTGGTTGGAGGTAGACTCTTTGGTATCTCAACCCCTCCATTCGTACTCTGTAGGATCGTAAGACAATTGGTAATCTGTGGCGAAAGGTTAGTGAAACCGGTGTTCGCAAAGGAAGCTGATCCAGTTCCGGTCACCAAGAGGGTGGCAGAATTGGAATTGATGGAGGCATCGTTTACAACGGATCCGTTCGTGGTTCCTCCATTGGTTTCGAAGTTGTAGTTGAGAAGGATCGTGGAGTTGGGGGCGGTGTTGTTGACTGAATAGGTAAAACTTGCAGGTCCGCTGTATCCAGGTGTGGGTGTGAAGACTGCGTAATGACCGTTTGTGACTACCACAGTGCCGTTTGAGGCACTACCCGTGCTAAAATAAAGCATCGAGGCGGGGGTTAGTGAATCTGTCGCAAGGGTTGAAAGATCGATCATGACCGGGGCGCCAGTCATCGTGGAAAACGTTTCTGAGTTTGCGGTCGGAGGTAAATAGGTCGTCACGCTAATGAGAACGGGAAGCGACATAGTCTGGAGGCCGTTGTTATCGGTAGCAACGGCTGTGTAGGAGTGGACGCCGGATACCGGAGAGGTTTCCACTATCGAATAGGGCGCGGTTGAGGAGCTTCCCAGAAGAGTCGCACCATCATAAAATGCAACACCGGCGATGGAGCTCCCATTGGATCCGGCGGCGGATACCGAAATCGTGATTGAGGATGGATTGGTAAGGGCGGCATTGTTTAAGGGACTCGTGACGGAAACGGAAGGAGGGGAATTTGTCCCGGTCGAGAAACGAGCATGGAAGGTTTTGCCGAACGAATTATTCACGATTGCCGTAAAACCCACATTGGTGCTGCTTGTGACAATATTTGTAATTCCCAAATCTGCGCTTGTTAGCGAATTACTGCCGGTATTGGAGAAAGAGACGCTGATAGTGCCGACGTTGGTCTGCGTGGGGTCGCTAAGGGAAAGATCGATCGTTGAACCGCTTTGCTGGGCAAGAACACTGGCCTTGCTGTTAACGGTAATGCCGCCACTCGTGTAGGAAGCGCTCTGCCAGAAATTTGCCGCCGTGATTCCGAGTTGCGTATGTCGTACACACTGGGCGTTTGTGGAGTTTTCAAGCACTGTAATCTGGGGATTAGTAGAGTAGTAAGAAGCCAGCGCAGCGGAGTAACCGGGCAAAACGACGTAAGAGTAGGTGGCGTTGGTGGGTTTTGCCCCATGGTTGAACCATAATGTGATGTAATTGTTGGTGATCACGGTCGTGGATCCATTGGTCATGACGTTGGCCCGCGAACCTGACCGTTGCTCCCGGAGAACCTGAAGTGTCGCAGAAGTAGGAAAATAGTAGCTGACATCACTGCCGGGTACCCTACCTGTCAGGTGCGCCCAGTTGATCCCGGATACAGAGTTTGAGGTTGGGATTGTGACATCAAAATTGGTCCCGTTCAGCGAGAGGGCATCGTTTCCGGCCGAGCTTATACACCTGTTATCGACAATCGTTTCGATGACATGGTTGGATGGACTGGTGATACCAGCACCAAGACAAACCACCTCGTTGGTAAAGAGAAACCATGATTTTTTGGCCACAAGGGAGTTCTGAAGCGCATTGGAATCGTTAAGTTGCATTCCCTCAGCTCCGTAGCCATTCCAAGAAACTCCGCCCACCCAGCTTTCAGTGGAAACTCTGCCAGCGTCCTGAGAGTTGGTGAGTGACTGCTGGGAATCGACCGTTGTGCCCGGAAGTCTATATGGGTTTACTGTCCACCAGAACCCATCGGAATACTGTCCTTGATCCGCATTGTAGAGATAGGTTCCGCCATCCCCCTGATGCCATCCCCAATAGTTCTCGTTGTTGATACTTTCATAATTACACCTTCTTGTAGAATAAGCTTCTATTCCGAACCCCCATCCTGGTTTCAAGTGCACCATGCAATCCATGTTGGGAAATGGAAAGTTGCCTGTAAGTTCGGGAAGGGGCGTTACATTGCTGTTGGTCATCAGGATCTCGGCGGCAGGAAGCACGGGTAACGAACAGCGATATAAAAAAGGGTAATTGGTGTCTTTCTGCGCCCAGTACTTCACCATAGACTGCATTTTGGCGGCATCAGCCGGGGGCACGAAGGAAGAGATCCGTAAAACATCCTCCATCACGTTGTGCCCTCGAGCAAACTCGGGATAGTTGTAAACACGCTGACGTCCGTCACAAAGCGTCATTGCACCCCCATCATATACGATCGGCTCGTACGAGTTATAGACCCAGGCTATGAGATTGGTCCAATTACTGGAATAGCTGGGGCTGGTTGAATTGGTAATGTCCCATGCAGAACCGCTGAGCATTTGGAGAGTCGGGGGAACGATATCAAGCAGGGAAATACCGTATCCCGAATTGTAGGCAAATCCGCCGATATAAGCCGGATTGGATCCAGCTATGTTTGTTTGAGAGTGAAAGACAAACGACCCATCAGTATAAAAACCGTCACCATTCGTCACAAATGGAAAGACTATGCTTCCGTAGGATGATGCCCCCTCTCCAACCTGAGTTCCGTTTTTGAGAAGGACGCCCGCAACAGTTATGACATTGGCTTTATTAGCACAGTTTGCACCCGTGAAGTGGGGGGTATTGGTGGGGGTGTTGGCGTTGTATTGTTCCTGTTGGTTGACCGCCGCCATGTAGGCGGTGATCTGATTGGAAGTCAGGTTGGTGTAAACTAACGATACGGTATTGACGAGATATTGGGCCCCAGAAATCTCGAGATCAAACCAGTTCCAAGTTTTTGGAAATTGAGAGGTAAGATCGTGAGGGGTGTTGGAATTATACCAATTGGCATTCATCCAATCCAAACCCTTGATGATGTTGCTGAGGAGGGCCTGATTGCCCTGCAGGCTGGAGCCTTGCAGGACATAGGCCTGGGCCATCTCCTCAAGTTGCTGGTAGGTTGAAACGATAAATGAGGAGTCAGCATTACTCCCCACATTGGTAATATTACTGAAGAGGTAGTTGGTGTTCGTGTTGGCCGTCATGTACCCCTCATACTCGGTTGCATAGATCACATTGCTGTTGATAGCTGCGGCAACATAGGGGTCGTTGGTGTTGTAGTTGTTGGTGGCACCTACCGCAAAATTGGTCATGCCGGTAATAATCGAAACCCAGTTGGTTCGAAGAACATCATACTGATCTGCATGAGCGGGAACGGCAGCCAGAACTATCGGCAAAATCATGAGGCGGAGCTTCTGGGGCCATGATGAATCCACACCAACAAAAGAGGAGAGCATATTTCTGGAGTACAGTAGGAAAGCGCGCATTCCAGAGGCACTTATGGGATTCACTGGGAGGATAGTCGGATGATAATTCTAACCTACTGCAGGAAATGAATGTTTCAAACGTGATTGTGATCTTTATTCAAACGCATTTCTGTCGGCCAATCATACAGAAACAATACCCCTTCCTCCTTTGCTTTACTGCAACCAAGCACGAAGTCGGAAAAACAATCTTGGTTGGCCTGATGTATTGGTAGAAAAGTTGATGAACTGGTTAGATCCAATAATGTTCGAATAACCCGCAACCGGACTCCATGAATTAGAGTCTCTCAGATCAGTGGTTGCCTCTAGGTTGTAATAGCGGGTCAAGCCGACGTAACCAGCTCCGGACCCCGCCGAGAGAGCGGTGAAGCTCAGCGTGATCGCGTTACCTCCTCCATTAAACAAGGAAAGCAGAGGAGAAATTACTGGACTGGTCGGGTTGATGCCAAACGTGTAAGCGGCATAGTTATTGAGTCCATTGCCACATTGTGCCGAATCGGATGCTGCCCCACTATTGGTGGTTGAGCCGTAATAGTATTGTCTCCAATTATCGGTCGGGTCGTAAATGGTAAGTATGGTATTGGTTGAAGAGGCAACCCAGTTGGAATTGACGGTATCCGGCGAGTTGGAGGCAATGACAGTATAACTACCGATTGCGGAGGGGGCGGAGGCAGAACCATTGTAAGTGATCGAAACCGGAACGATGGATGGAATAACCGCGGTCGAAAGACTTCTCGGATAGCCGTTGTAGGGATCGCTACTTGCACCGACGAATCCAATAACAGGTGTGACTGGTGTAATAATGAAGGTTCCGCTTGAGCTACCCATGAAGGTGGAGTTCGTGATGACTCCGGACACAGCATAGGTTCCAGCGTTAGTTGGAGGATTCGTCGTCACGGGGTAGTTGGAATTACTATAAGTCACAACAACGGGAAGGTTGCTTGGAGTGCTAGATTGGGTCACAGCTTCTGCCGATCCAGTGTAGGTTTGAGTGAGGTTTCCTAATACAATGCTCCCTGAAAGTCTTGACGCTGTCAGGATGACCTGACCCGTGCCGCCTTGCCCTCCCGCGGCTTGACCTCCTACCGTGCCCTCAACCGCACCTGCCCCACCGCCTCCTGGCGCGGATCCATTACCACCAGCTCCGGACGTTGTAGAGCCGGTTCCGCCACCTCCACCACCTGCAGGAGCCGTTGCACCGACAGCGGAAATGGCATTGTTTCCGGCGGCGTTGCTTCCTGCCCCGCTCCCACCGCCACCACCAAAGGCGTTGGCATGGCTACCGAGTTCACCGCTACCACCAGGATATAAAACGTTTCCGATGCTTCCGTTTGTCGTGCCTAGCCCTCCGTTTTCGACTGTCTGGCTGGTCCCTACTGCACTACCCCCCCCGGCACCCCCTTTGGCGACACAGCCTGTGGGAGGTTCATTTGTTGTTGAACTGATCCAGGAATCTCCTCCTGCCACGGCATTGCCGGCTATGATGGAATTGTTCACACCTCCGCTTCCAACATTGATGTTATAAGTAGTTCCTGGGTTAACCGGAAAGTTGCTTGTCAAGGCATACGCTCCGCCCGCCCCCCCCGCCGCATATTGGGTGTTTCCTGAATTTGTCTTGTTGGCACTCCCTCCTGCCCCCCCTGCTCCCCAGCATTGGATTTGAAGAGAGGCCACGTTTGAAGGGCAGATCCAAGTGAAGGCTCCGGCGGCTGTAAAAGAAGAGGAGATGTTAGTGGTGGTCAAAGAGATGACAGCGGAATTCGTCCCGTACTGATTGACGGCAAAGACAGTGAAAGAATTTGACCCGGCATTGGTGAGTGTCCCACTGATAATACCCGTGTTGGTATTAAGAGTCAGACCAGACGGCAAGTTGCTGGCACCGAAACTAGACGGGCTGTTGGCGGCCAGAATCTGGTAAATAAAGGGTTGGCCTTGGAGGGCAATCGGGGCTGCATTGCCGATGAACGCGGGCGTATCGCTACTGATTAGGAGTGACGCATTCGTAGTAGCAGCCAAGTAGTTGCTTGTACCAGTTATTGTCGCGGTGACGAGGTAGGTTCCCACGGCACTCGGGGGATTTGTTGTGGGTCCGTAGTTGGAGTTGCTGTAACTAACGCTAACGGGGATGTTGGTGGGGAGAGTGGATATAGAAACGGATTGAGGGGAACCGGAATAAAGCTGGTTGGTATTGGCAACCGTTATGGCGGGAGAGGCTTGGGTGATGGTGAGTGTTCCTGCTCCCGTCAATACATAGTTGGTATCTGAAGAAATAGTCGTGAGATAGTAGCTTCCAGCATTAGTCGGTGGGATCGTGCTCGGGCCGTAGAATGAGTTACTATAAACGATGGAACACAGAGTCTGAGCACTGCTTGGAGTCACTGCTACCGTAACTGCATCCCCCGAACCAGTGTAGATCTGGTTAGTATTTCCATAGGTAGCGCTGGCTTGGACGGTGGTGTAGAAACGAGCGTGGAAGGTCTGTCCGTAGGCTGCACTGGCCGGGGCTGAAAACCCCACGTTCGTGGCCGAGATAACGATGTTTGAAATCCCTGAGCTTCCATTGAGAAACTTATAACTTCCCGGCGTGTTAAAAGTGACCGTCACGCTTCGAGTATTTGTCTGAGTTGGATCGCTTACTGACAGGTCAAGGTAGGCTCCATTGCTTTGCACCAAAACACTTTCAGGGCCGTAAGAGGTGATGCCGCCGCTGGTATAGACACCGCTCTTCCAAAAATTGGCAGCTGTTACTCCCAACTGAGTCTGCTGCACGCACTGAGCATTGGTGGAATTCTCTATAATAACTACCGGAGGGTTGGATGCGTAAGCTGCTGAGGCGGCAGCTGAATAGCCGGGCATCACAACATATGCGTAGGTTGCATTGGTAGGCATGACTCCGTGACTGAACCACATTGTGAAGTAATTGTTCGTATTAGTCGTTGTGGAACCACCTCCCATAATCTGTGACTGTGAACCGGTTCGTTTCTCCCGAAGCAATTGAAGAGTAGGACTTGAGGGAAAGTAATAGCTTATATCGCTACCGACCACTCTCCCCGTGAGATGAACGTAGCTGACTCCTGAGATAGAATTAGAGCTTGGTAGATTAGTGGAAAAGTTTGTCCCGTTGACTTGAATGGAATCATTACCAGCCTGACTTATAATGCGATTTTCGACTATCGACTCGATGATATGGTTTGAGGAACTCGTGATTCCAGACCCGAGGCAGACGACCTCGTTTGTGAAGAAAAACCATGACTTCTTGGCAACCAGATTATTCTGAAGGGCAGCAAGGTTATTCAGTTGCATCCCGAATGCACCGTATCCCCCATAGGATACCCCTCCCACCCAGCTTTCTGTAGAATTCATCGCCTCATATTGGGCATTAGTAAAAGTCTGCTGGGAATCGACCGTAATCCCTGCATATCGGTTGTTATTAACCGTCCACCAGTACTGGTCAGAATACTGCCCCTGATCCGAATTATAGACGTATGTGGATCCGTCTCCGTCATGCTGGCCCTGATAGTTGTCACCAATGATGCTCTCGAAATTCATCATCCGAGTGGAATAGCCTTCAATACCGAATCCCCAGTTCTGAGTGAGGTGGACATCGCAATCCATGTTGGGAAAGATAAAGTTGCCGACTAGCGGGGCACGGGGAGCAACGTTACTATTAGTCATTAGAATCTCGACCGTCGGGAGCATCGGAAGAGAGCAGTTGGCCAAGAGAGGAAAATATGTATTCGTCTGCGCCCAGGCTTTCACCATCGATTGCATGTTGGATGAGTAGGATGCCGGGACAAAGGAGGCGATCCTTAGGATATCCTCGCTGGTTGATTCCCCTCCGTTGAAGAATTGATTGTTGGCATCCCTAGATCGGCCGGAACAAATTGTCATCGACTGACCGTTGTAAATGATCGGTTGGAATGCGTTGAAAACCCAGGTGATCAGATTGGTCCAGTTGGAGGCATAGCCCAAACTTGTGGAGTTTGTGATGTCCCAAGCTGAACCGCTCAGCATCTGGAGCGTCGAAGGGGTGATGTCAAGGAGTGCGATTCCGTATCCCGAGTTGTATGGAAATCCACCGTAGTAGGGAGGGTTAACGCCTGCCGAGTTGGACTGGGAGTGAAAGACGAACGATCCATCGGAATAAAAACCATCGCCGTTAGTCACAAATGGAAATACGAAATTTCCGTAAGCGGTAGCTCCCTCCGTGATTTGGGTGGAATTTTTGAGAAGGACACCGGCAACGGTGATCACATTAGCCTTGTTTGCGCAGTTTGCTCCGGTGAAATGCGGTGTGCTGACGGGTGAGTTCGTGTTGTACTGCTCCTGATTGTTGACCGCGGCCATGTAGGTAGAAATCTGATTCGAAGTCAGATTTGTGTAGATGATCGCAACGGTGTTGACCAAGGCCTGTGGTACAACGACCTCCAGATCATGCCAACCCCATGCTTTAGGGAATTGGGAGCTAAGATCGTGAGGGGTGTTGGAGTTATACCAGTTTGCATTCATCCAATCGAGACCATGGATGACGTTACTCAGGAGGGTTTGGTTTCCCTGCAGGCTGGATCCTTGGAGGACATAAGCCTCGGCCATCGTCTGGAGTTGCTGGTAACTCGTGACAAAGAACGTCGAGTCTTGATTTGAGCCGTTAGTAATCGGCACATTGCTGAAGAGATAATTCGTATTGGTATTGCCCGTCATGTAACCTTGATAAGCGGCACCTTGGGACGAGATCTGATTTACCGCAGCACGAATGTACGAGTCGTTAATATTGTAATTGTTGGTGGCACCCGGTGAAAAATTAGTCATCCCGGTAAGGATTGTGACCCAATTTGTTCTAAGGACGTCGTACTGGTCAGCTCGGATCGAAGGCATCGCAAGAAATCCAAGCAATGCCGAAAGAGCGACTGCTCTTGACCAGAAAAAAATCGATTCAGTGAGTAACATGGTGAGCTAAGCAGTTTTTAGCAGTGCCTACCGATAAACCTTCTCTGAAGAATTCTGAAATTCAAAGGGGGATTTAAACAAATATAAACGCATAATATTATTATGCTAATAATAATTTGGAATAGAGAAAAGCGAGGTGAACTGGACTATTGCAACCAGGCCCTTAGCCGGAAAAACCACTTGGAACTCCCTGATGTATTAGTCGAAAACGTTACCACCTGATTGGAGCCAATGATATTGGAATAGCCGACAATAGGACTCCATGAATTGGAGTCATTCAGATTCGTAGTAGCCTCAAGATTGTAATATCTCGTTAATCCCTCGTATCCGGGATTCGCACCCGACTCAATTGCGTTAAAACTCAGACTTACTATGTTGCTTCCTCCCTTGGACATGGAGAGAAGAGGGGCTGTGGCTGGACTCGTCGGATTTAAGCCAAAAGCGTAGGCAGCATTGTTGTCAAATCCGGAACCATTCTGTGCTGAAGCAGAAGCCGAACCTGTGTTGCTTGAAATACCAAAAAAATTGGATCGCCATCTCGCTACAGGGTCATAAATTTCAAAAGTGCTGCTTCCAGACCCGCTGTAATTGGTGCTGATAATGTTAGCGATCAGTGAATAATTTCCGACGGTTTTCGGAATATTAGATGATCCATTGTATGTTACCAATGTAGGGAGGCCCGAAGGGGTTGTATTGATAGTAACAAAACGGCTGTAACCGTTGTAGGGTTGGCTGGTATTAGCAAACGAAACGGTAGCACTTTCTGGACTGATCGTAAGCGTAGCGGTGGTGGAACCACTGTAGTTGGTATTGTTGATGTTGGCTAAGACCCAATAGCTTCCTGCATTGGTGGGTGGATTAGTAGTAACAGGATAGCCTTGGTTGCTGTAGGTCACGCTGATCGGCATGGCATTAGTAGGCAAAACAGTGACTGAAACAGTCTCGGCACTACCGGTGTATGTCTGGTTCGTATTGCCAAGGGTGACGGTAGCGGGAGAAACGATCGCAAGGGACTGAACCGATAATAGCACCTTCCCCGACCCACCGGAGCCACCGGCGTATTGGGTGCCATTACCCGAACGGGCTCCACCCCCGCCGCCTCCGGGTGCCGATCCGCTGTTACCAATACCTGTTACGGTTGTCCCGTTCCCACCGTTCCCGCCGCCTGACGGTGCAACCCCTCCACTGGTTGATACTGCAGCTGTGCCAGCCGAGTTCGTGCCCGCGCTGCTTCCGCCGGCTCCAGCATATTTCGACGAGTTACTTCCCGCGGATCCACTTCCCCCGGCAAAAACCAGATCACCTATGCTACCGGAAGAACTACCAGTTCCCGCCGTTCCGTTTGCTGTTGCGCTTGTATTTCCGATTGCACTTCCTCCGCCGGCGCCACCCTTGGCAACGCATCCGTTTGTCGGCTCATTATTAGAAGAACTGATCCATGAATCGCCTCCGGCCCCCTGAGCTCCGTTCGTTGAAGAGTTGTTGGTTCCACCTGCACCCACATTTATAGTGTAGGTTGTGCCCGGTGTTACGGGAAAATTGCTGACCATTGCATAAGTTCCTCCGGCTCCTCCGCCACCGTAGGGTACTGAACCGGAATTCGGGGTTCTTTGGGCACTTCCTCCAGCTCCGCCAGCCCCCCAGCATTGAACTTGTACCGAAAGCACGTTGGCGGGACAGACCCATGATCCCGAAAAAACAAAGCTGTTGGTAAGGTTGGCTATCGTTGTCCCGACCGTGATGGTAATCACTGCCGTACCTGTCCCACCCATGTTTGTCGCACTGATTGTCACAGGAAAGGTACCGGACTGAGTAGGGGTGCCACTTATAAGACCGGTCACCGGGTTCATGCTAAGCCCGGCGGGTAATCCGCTAACACTATAGCTGGCAGGAGCGTAACTAGCGCTGACCTGATAAGTGAGCGGAACCCCTACCACACCCATAAGGTTCAGATTACTACTGATCACTGGTGGCGGAGGGGTAATCGTGATTATCAGCGTTGCCTTGGTTGTTCCGGCGCCGTTGCTAGCACTTATGGTTGTGTTGAAGGTTCCGGTTTGAGTGGGGGTTCCACTGATGAGTCCGGTTGAAGTGTTGATATTCAGTCCGGAAGGCAATCCGCTGGCAGCATAATTTGTCGGCCCGTAGTTAGCCGTGATCTGATAGCTAAAGGGAAGGGTTTCAGCTCCGCTGGCCGTGCCCGAACTCAGGATTGTGGGTTGCTGTGGCGTGGTCTGGAACAAGGCATGATACGGCTGCCCGTTTTGGGAATTCCCCACATTAATTTGCAGCACGATGTTCGGGCTCAGTTGCACCACGGTCACATCGGTGTCAGCCGATATGGTGCTCAGGGCGGACTGGGCGAGGGTCACCGTGATGATTCCGCTGTTGGTCTGGGTGGGATCGGAAACGCCCATAGAGAGAGTGTTGTAGCTTTGCAATGTCATTACTGAGGCCTGGCTGTCGGAGGTTATTAGATCGACACTCCCCCCGTTGGTCGTCCAAAAATTTGCTGCCACGGCACCGAGGGCCGCTTTTTTAACGGCTTGGACATTTGTGGAGTTGACCAGCACGGCGATGTCAGGGTTCTGGGCGTAACTGGCAACGGCATTGGAACTGAAATTCGGTAGTAGCACATAGCTATAAGAAGCATTCGCGGGCCCGACTCCATGGTTTATCCAGAGCTTGAGGTAATTGTCAGAGTGGATGTTCGTATCCGTGTCGGCAGGATGGATTGCCGTCCATGTTCCGGATTGCGAAACAAAGGCAGCGTTCAGGTTCGAGCCCCCTCCTGGAAAGTAATACCCTCCGACTCCGTCAAGCGCACACCAGGTGGCGCCACTAATGGAGTTGCTCCAAGGAATGATCGGTTGTTGCTGGACGCCTCCATGCCAGAAATTATTTGTCGGTGAGGACCCCAGACGCCTGTTCTCCACCGTGGTATCGACTTCGTTAGTGGAGTTACAACCTATACCAGCGCCGAGACAGACAACTTCATCGTCAAACATGAACCAGGATTTCAACCCATAGAGAGTAGAGGGAGTTCCGTTGGGGTTCTGGGAAGTTTCATTGGTATCAGAAGCAGGCGGATGAAGTGACATCCCGGCAACTCCATAAACGGCGTTGTTGTTGGAGTCCTGTACATTAACCCCGCCTACCCAGTCCTGATCGGTAGGGTTCGGAAGGCACGGCGCATTAAGCTCGGCGGTGGTTCCCACAAGATGATAAACGTCCACTGTCGGCCAGTAGTCTGCGGTCCAGTTCGAATCGCCGGAGCCGACATAGAGATAGGTCATCCCCTGGCCCTGGTTCCATCCATTGAGATCACTCTCCGAACTAGGGGTTACAGTCAGGTTTTCGTAATTGGCAATGCGACTTGAACACATGCTGATACCTAAGGCCCAGCTATTACTCCCACTTCCACGCTGCGCGACAACCCGGTCCATATTATAGAAGTTGTATTGCCCTGGGGACGGCTGGGGAGAGGCGACAAAGTTGGTAAGTGCCGCGGCGATGTTCGTGGCTGCCACTCCCGCAACCTGTTGGAAATAGGAGAGTATCAGGGAACCGGCAGTAAATTCACTCTCATCCGAATTTCCTACAAAGCGTCCCCGAACCATGTCCATCATGGCTCCGTTGTAAAATAAGGGCTCAAAACCCGCGGTGCACCAACTGAACATGTTCGATATGTTTGGATCATTGATCTGCCATGGGGAGCCGAAGACCAGATCCACAATCTGAATGACGCTACCTAACTGCACATAGCCATAGTGACCCGTGTAGGCCACGTTACCGTGGAATACATAGGCGTTGTCTCCTGAATAAAATCCTTCCCCGTTGTTATAATAGAGAAAGACGCTTTGGCCGGCACCCGCCGTGCTTTGTCCAGGAAGGAGCGTTGTCCCACTAAGATTGATCTGACCTTCGGTGAGCTTGGTGGCGCTCTTACCCAAAATTCCACGGGTCATTACCACTAGCACATTATCAGTCGTATTGGCCCCAGTGAGATCCGGCCAGTCGAATTCGCCAATCCAAAGGGGCCCATCGGGGCCGAAATAATCGATAGCGGAGCAATAGTTGGCAATCTCTGTCGAGTTGAGCAATGGCCAGATCATAAGTGCCGTATTGATAAGTCCTTCCGGTGCGCTTACCTCCCAGTCATGCCAATTACCGTAGGGTTGAACCCCGTATGCGGCGATGTTTGGATTATAGGCGTTGGAGTACATCCAGTCCAAGCCGGCCGCCACCGCCGCACCGAGTGCGGCGCTTTGGTAATTGGTGCAACCTGGAGTCGCATAGGCCTGAGCCATGGCCTGCAAACGGGAGTATGTGTTGACGATGTTTGGTGATGATGTCCCGATGGGTTTGTCGGAGAAGAGGTAATTTGTTCCGCTTGTAACCATCTGTCCCTGCCACTTTGCCGCAGTGCTGGCAATGCTCGCAACAGTCGAAGCATTCGTGGCAGTGGTCGTCAGCTGAGTGATCCAGTTGGTCCTGAGGGTGTCATACTGGTCCGCTTGAACGTTCGTAACATACGCCAGACCCAGCAGTGCTATAACTGATACGGATTTCATGGGGGGAATCCAGAGTTAACATACTCCCTGAACCCGATAGCAATCGGATTCTATTTCTCAACGAGCACTAGTGTCCGGTTGAGAGGGTGATTGGTTTTTGTTGATTCTTCAAGATGAGTGACTTGCGATCAAAAATGAATGTGACGCATTTGAACTTTGAACGGCGGTTTTTGAGGATACTCGGCCAT
>Ga0073936_10003565_pt1 | contig 22171 bp, 22 predicted proteins | sample AliMusrvi5mmetaG_FD_87041 | JGI IMG/M metagenome (GOLD analysis project Ga0073936, IMG submission 87041) | Freshwater lake bacterial and archeal communities from Alinen Mustajarvi, Finland, to study Microbial Dark Matter (Phase II) - Alinen... | ecosystem: Environmental > Aquatic > Freshwater >... | reverse complement strand
GGAGATAGATTTTGGGCGAGTCTTCCTGAAATTCGTTCATGGGAGTTTGAAGGGGGGGGGAGGGGATTTTAGGGGAGACGGGCAATGACGGTGACGCCGCCCTCGACGTGGTCGCCGACCTTTGCCGTGACTTCGGCGTCCAAGGGGACGTAGATTTCCGTGCGCGAGCCGAAGCGGATCATGCCAAAGCGTTCCCCTTTTTTCAACGTGTCGCCGACCTGGGACCAGCCGACGATGCGCCGGGCGATGAGGCCGGTCAACTGGCGCACCACCACCGTGGCGCGGTCGTTTTGGAATCCCCATGTGCGGCAGGCGTTCTTGCCGCTCGCCTCGGGATCACGCGCGTCCAGGTAGAGCCCGGTGGCTTCCTTGGAATAGATGACCTTGCCCTCCACGGGCGCCTTGTTGGTGTGGACATTGAGGACGGAGAGGAAAATCCCCACGCGTTTCATCTTTTTATGGGTGACCTCGGGTTCGTCCACCTCCCGGATGTCTGCCACCACGCCATCGGCGGCGGCCACCACAGCCTTGGGATCAGCGGGTGCAGTGCGTTCCGGGTCGCGGAAGAACCAGACCGTGAACAAAATCAACCCCACGCCCAGCAGACACGGAGCGAGTGTGATCCGACGGCGGAAATACCACAGAGCCCCGGTTAGAACAAAGAGCGCCGCGAAAATCCAGCGACCTTCCCAAAGAGTTTGAAAACGCAACATTACCAAACAACATAGGGCCTCGCGCCGCCGGGGTAAAGCCCGGTGTTCCCGCGCGGGAGGAAAGGGGCGTGATTCAAAGTGGGTGAGTCAACGCGTCTCGTTCCCAAACTCCATTTGAGCACGGGGGTTTCGAGGAAGAAAAGCAGATTACTAAAAGCACAAGTCTTTGTAAACAAAAGGCTTGTGGGTCATTTTCAGCCTGAGTTTTCGAGAGCAGTTTGGGGCGTTTTTGCCGTGTTTGTCTCAAAGTTGACAACACCCCAAAAACATGAAATCACCCATCGAAATGAGCAACGGACGCGACACCGTCAAAATCTACGGAGTCACCAGCAGAGGACGCCCCTTCTTCCAACTCTCCTTCTACCGAGCCGGTCTGCGCGAGCGCCGCACGTTCTCGGATAAAGACGCGGCAAAACGGGAGGCCAAAATTATCCTCGGTCAACTCGCATCCAGCGCCGTGGCCACTGACAAGGCGATAACGGTAACCGACATCGAATCGCTCGTCGCCGCCCGAGCAGCTCTGGACGGACTCGCATTGCCCCTCCATGTGGCAGTGGAAGCGTTTGCCAGGTCGGTCCAAGCACTGGGCTCGCCAGAGAACCCGGTCACATTGCTTATGGAAACTGTTTATAATTCTTCGGTTTCAAGGTATAACGGTTTTGTAAGGCTATACGAACAAGGCCGCAATGGCTTGAACGTCACCGTCGATCAATACAACGGTCTCGTTGGAAAATATGAGAGCGTCCTAACCCTGTTAAACAGAAACATCGATACCTACAACTCCCTCCCCCGCCAAATTATCACCGAGATCGGTGGGGGGATTAACTTGGAGCCGTCCAAATTCGCGATCCGTACAACGCGCGCAAGCTCAAGATTAACGGAGTTTCAAAGCGATTCAAAGCGCATCGGCACTAGCTGGACGACAATTGGAGGGAATGAGAAGTGGATTAGCAGCGGGAACCCGGGGGATGCCTCGCCAAGTGAACCAATGGATGATCCCAGCCTTCTGAGCATCGTCCAGGCTGCCAACCAAACCAAACACTGGAAAACCAATGTGTCTATTGATGGATCCTGGAAGTCGGCGGTCAAGTTGAGCTCAAATCAATTACAGGAAAAATCCTACAATGGACAGAAGCAGGAACTACAGGTGTCAGAGTTTTCATCCAACCAACTACAGAGTTTGATTGTTGCCCATACGGATGCGAACGGACGCATTGTCTTTCAAAAATCCACCCGAACCGGCGTCCTGCCTCCTCAAGACCCACCTCGTTGGTATTCCCCAAATTAACGTCCCCTGATCGTGGTGGCGGTGTTGGGCGTGTTGAAGTTCTTTGGGAAATTGTGAGAAGGTAGGAATTGGCGAATTTTCAACGGTTGCTCGACATCCCCTCGGGTATCGAGTGTAGAACTATAGCCAGATGAACTCCTGGCTTACTTCGCTCTTGATAGCGGGCATTCCGATCCTTGCGCTGATTGGAACCATCCATTTTTCTGCCAAGCAGCGAGCACGACGTATCAAGACCCCATTTACCGGCAAATTACTCCGTCCCCCTGGCGAGTCCCTTCGAGAAGAATTGATGCGCTTGGATGATAAAATGGCAGAAAACATCATAGCTTTCATGGGGATGTGCGCATGGCTCGGCGTTTCGGTCTACAACGTGCATTTCCAAGGACGAGTCGGTTTCATCATCGGGACGGGGGCTCTTTTTCTGATCGGATACGGCGCTTGCATCTACTTCGCTGCCCGCATTTTTCGGCTGGGCCGACTTCGGCGAGACTACAATCTCGGCTTTTTAGGTGAACGCGCAGTCGGAGAGGAGTTGAACCGAATGATGGCAAAGGGATACGAAGTTTACCACGATGTCCAATTCGAGGGCCGTCCCGGATCGAAGAACTTCAACATTGACCACGTAATCGTGGGGCCCGGAGGCATTTTTTCCGTTGAGACCAAAACGCGCAGGAAACAGGTCAAAAAGGGTTCCGACTCTCCGCGTAATATTGTGGAGTTTGACGGTAATCGACTGACCTTCCCTTGGGGGAGCGATGATTTTGGCATCAAGCAAGCGCGGGAGAATGCCGCCCATTTGCGAGGATGGCTGCAGCAGGCCGTTGGGAACAAAATCGAAGTTATTCCCATCTTGGCTTTGCCTGGCTGGTCTGTTGATCGCAAGGGGAAGGGAGATGTGCGTGTTGTCAGTGGACGCGAGATAAGCTCGGCTTTTCCAGCGACAAACTCCAAAGCAGTGCTTGCTCCGGACCTGATCAAACGGATTTCATTTCAATTGGAACAGCGCTGCCGCAATGTCGAGGTGGAGTAACTGAAGATGTGCGCAACCTTCCAGTTCAACAAGCGGGTATACAAGCCAGGGAAGAATGTCTTGGCGGTTGCGGAATCTGGAATCGTGAACCACCCTTGGGCCGGGTTTGCCCGCTTGGAGATCATGGAATGGTGGCAGCGAAATGGAGGCGTATTGCTTGATATTTACGCTGACCGATTTGCCGAGCGTTCCGACAATACCGGAAAACTGATATGGGATGCTGTCCCGAACCGTTTTGTGATTCGCGGACTGCTGGATCGCCAATCCGGCGAGCCGTTGATTAAAATCGTGACCCGCGCATCCACCCCGGAGGAAATCCAGAAGTTCCAGCATCCCCGGATGCCAGTGCTGGAAGCGCCGCTGTTTCCTCGCGTGGAAATGCCAGACACCCCGGATGCACCGGAGTTGTTTTGAGTTTATGCCCTGGCCACTAGCAGTTCTTCCCAGCGGGTGGTGAATCCGCGTGATTTTCTTTACTGCCGCATGCGCCACTGTTGCTGGAAGCCCATCGAGCCGTAGCGGACGGTGTTGGTTCCGTATTTGCGGTCAAGCTGATCCACAAGCGAGTCGAGCCGGGCAGCAGCACTGTGGGGCTTCGCTCCGAAGAGCGTGAGTTGAGCCGAGCCCTCCGCGCTGAGTTCCGTGAGGAACACGCCCACATTCCGATATCGGTAGCCGGGCGATATATTTTCCGCAACAATGACGAGGCGGCGGCAATCAGGTCGGGCGTGTGGCTGGTCGGTTCCGGTAGAGCGATCTGTGCAACAGGGTAATACTGCGGCAGATCGGGCCGGAACGGGCTCGTCTCCAGATGGACTTGGATGCGCCCGGCCAACTGACCCCCGGCGCGAAGTTTTTCGGCAGCCCGAGCCGTGTAGGTGGCGAGGGCTTGTTCCAGTTCCTCAATCGCCTCAATCGGTTGGCGGTGGGGGTGCGGGGATTGTCGCGTTCCCGAGCCCCTGGTGCGGGCGCACGGTGTTGTAGTTCCGCTCTTACCCGCGTATCATGCTTTGAAGTGATGCCCGTCGCTCAGTTCCCTCTCCAAAAGGATGACTTCAAAGCGGGGTATTACGTGACAATCGCCGGACAAAACCCTTCCCCTCCCGTCGTTTTTATGCGAATCTCTTAATGAGAGGCGCGACAGAAATGCCACAAAACCAAACAGTTACGAAAGCTGCGGAATCACGCTCGTGCTCCATTTGGGAACGAGAGGGGCAGAGTTTTCTCCGAGAGGGGTGTCCAGTCAATTGCCCCGGAGCTTGCTCTGGGGATTCTTTACTTATGCGATTTGGTATTACTCCGCGAGCTTCCTGGCCAGCACGTCGCCCACCAGCGCGGGGTTGGCCTTGCCTTGGGAGAGCTTCATCACCTGGCCTTTGAGGAAGTTGATGGAGGCGAGCTTGCCGCTCTTGTATTCGGCCACAGGCTTGGGGTTGGAGGCGATGGCCTGGTCGCACAGCGCCTCGATCGCGCCGAGGTCGCTTTCCTGCTTGAGCCCCTTTTCCTCAATGATGACGGCGGCGGGTTTGCCCGTGGCGAACATTTCGGCGAAGACCTCCTTGCCTTGCTTGCCACTGATTTTTCCCTCGTCGATGACGTTGACGAGTTCGTCCAGGTGCGCGGCGGAGATGGGGCATTCCTCGATGCCGATGCCGGCGGCGCTCAGGGCGCTCAGGAGTTCGTTGAGAATCCAGTTCGCCACGTTCTTGGGCTTGCGGGCGTTGGCGGCGGCGGTCTCGAAGTACGCGGCCAGCGGGAGGTCGTCGGCGAGCACCCCGGCGTCGTAGCTGCTCACGCCGTATTGCGCCATGAAGCGGGCGCGCTTTTGCGTGGGGAGCTCGGGCACGAGCGGCTGGACTTCGGCGACGATGGCCTCCGTGCGCACGGGCAGCAGGTCGGGGTCAGGGAAATAGCGGTAATCGTGCGCGCTTTCCTTGATGCGCATCAGGTGCGTCTGGCCGGTGGCGTCGTCCCAACGGCGGGTCTCCTGGAGGAGCTTGCCGCCCTGGCTGACGATCTCGATCTGGCGCTCGATCTCGAACGCGAGTGCGCGGCGCACGCCGGAGATCGTGTTCATGTTTTTGATCTCGATCTTCGTGCCGAACTCCACCTGGCCCTCCGGGCGCACGGAGACGTTGCAGTCGCACCGGAGTTGGCCTTTTTCCATGTCGGCATCGCTCACCTTGCCGTATTCCAGGATTTGCTTGAGGGCGGTGAGGTAGGCGAAAGCTTCCTCGGGGGAGCTGATTTCCGGTTCGCTGACGATCTCCATGAGCGGGGTGCCCGCGCGGTTGAAATCAATGCCGCTGGTGCCGTCAAAGTGGAAGCTCTTGGCCACGTCTTCCTCCAGGTGGATGCGGGTGAGGTGAACGACCTTGTCCGGGTGGACGATGCTCTTCTGGGCGTCCTTCGGGTAAGCCAGATCGTGCAGGGGGACGCCGCCGCCGAGACAGAGCGGCAGGTCATACTGCGAAATCTGGTAGTTCTTGGGCATGTCCGGGTAGAAGTAGTGCTTGCGGTCGAACTTACACACGGGGGGAATCTGGCAGCCGAGCATGAGGCCGGTGAGGGCGGTCATCTTGAGGGCCTGATGGTTCATCACCGGGAGCGCGCCGGGCATGCCCAGGCAGACGGGGCAGGTGTGCGCGTTCGGGTCCGCGCCGAATTCGACCGGGCAGCCGCAGAACATCTTGCTGCGGGTCTTGAGCTGGACGTGGACTTCGAGGCCGATGGTGACGAGATAGTTTTTCATGGTGCGGTGGGGTTCCCGGCAAAGGCGCTGGAACCGTGCGAGCCCTTAAATAAGCCCGGAGGGGAGGCAAAATTCCATCCAAAAGGGAGGCGGGGGGCAAAAAAATGGGCGCGGCGCTGGAATCGAGTTGATTCCAGGCCGGGGGGAGGGCGTGAGGAAAGCACTTGTGCCCGCACGGTTTTGGGACAATAAGCTTTCATGAAGCCAAGTCGTGCCTGATGTTTCATTCACGTCAACTTTCACCTGAAGCATGAGACTCATTCCCAATAGCCGACCGCCCTCGGTCACCATGACCAGCCTTCTTCTTCTGGTCCTTGTCATTGGTGAAGTGTGCATCGCCATCAAAGACTTCCACACGCCGGAGTTTCGCTCGAATGTTTGGTGGATGGCCTACACGCTGGGCTCCCCTATTCTCTACGCTGTTTGCGCCGCTTATTTATACCGGGGCGCCAACTGGGCGCGCATTTTTTTCTACGCCGTTTGCCTTCCCTTGATCGTGCTGGGGCCGTGGGTTTTTGTCCGGATCGTCGTCTTCGCATTGTGCGCCTGGAGGCTCGCCAGTTGGCGTGCGAATTACTTTTTTACCGGAAAAGACACCCGGCCGGAGCGGCGGCACCCTTCCGTGTCACCCCAGCAAACCAAACGCTCGCACCGTGGGACGTATGATTATTGAATGACGCACGCGCGGGGGGCAGAGCCCGCCTGAAGGCCATCACTGACCCCTCCATTTCACGGGCTCCTACACCTTCGCGTTTTTGGAGCTGAAGGGGACGCCGTGGGCGCGGCTGATGAGGTTGGCTGCGATGCGGCCGGATTCGTAGATGGTCGGCAGACCGCTGCCAGGGTGGGTGCCGCCTCCGGTAAGGTAGCAGTGGCCGAGTTCCTCAAACCGGTTGTGCGGCCGGAAATAAAGCATCTGCGAAAGCGTGTGGGCGAGGTTGAACGTGGCGCCGAGGTGGATGCCCTGTGTCTGCCAGGTGTCCGGCGTGAAGACGATTTCCTCGCGGATGTGGCTGGAGAGATCGGCCATGCCGCAGCGTTTTTCCATCGCCTGCACCACCAGATCCCGGAACGGCGCTTTGTCGCGTTCCCAATCGATTCCGGAGCTGTTGTTGGGCACCGGCACCAGAACGTAGAGGGCGGAATGCCCAGCGGGGGCGAGTGAGGGATCGTTGATGCTGGCGTTGCGGACGTAAAAGGAGGAGTCCCGGGAAAGCGCCTTGCGCTGGAAGATGTCCTGGATGTTCGCCTTGTAGTCTTTGGCAAAGAAGATCGTGTGGTGTGGGAGATCGTAGATTTTGTCCAGGCCCAGGTAGAGCATGAAGGTGGAGCAGGAGAACTCCCGTTTGTCGATCCCCGCCGGGGTGTACTTCTTTAAGGCGCCCTTGGGGACGAGATGGTTCATCGCGTGGGCAAAGTCCGCATTGATCACCACTTCATCGGCTAGGATTTGCTCGCCGTTCTCGAGTTCCACCCCCCGGACGTCGCGCTTGTGAAGGATCAATTTTTTGACGGGGGTATTCAAGCGCAGCTCCGCACCGCATTCCTGCGCCACTTTTGCCATGGCCACCGAGATTTCACTCAAGCCGCCCTGGACATGGTATATGCCGTAGGCGTGTTCGACGTAGGGGAGGATGGCGAAGAGCGCGGGGCATTCCCACGCGGACATGCCGAGGTATTTGGCCTGGAAGGTGAAGGAAAGCTGGAGCTTTTCCTGATTGAAATAACCGGAGAGGACGTCCAGCAGGGAGCGGCCGAGGGAGAGGTGGGGGAGCGCCCGGAGCAGATCGCGGGAAAAGTAGCGCCGCAGCGAGGAGTAATCCGTTTGCAGGCACGGATACATGAGCTCGAACCGGCGTTTTTCGTTCACCATGAACCGCGCGAAGCCTTCGAGGTTCCCGGGGAAATGCTCCTCGAGCTGGCTCATCATCGCCTCGCGGTCGGTGCTGGGCTCCAGGCGGAGGTCGTCAAACTGGAGCCGGTACATCGGGTCGAGCTTGAGGAATTTGAGGTAATCGTCGATGTTCCTCCCGGCCTCCTCGAAGACTTCGTCGAGGATGAACTTCATCATCAGGAAGGTTGGCCCGGTGTCGAAGGTGTAGCCGTTTCTGTGGATGGCGGCGTTGCGTCCGCCAACCACGGGGGCTTTTTCCAGGACGGTGACCTTGAATCCCCGGCTGGCCAGGAGCATTGCGGTGGTCAACCCGCCGGGCCCTGCTCCGACGACTGCGATGTGTTTTTGGGAGGGACTTGTTTTTTTCACGCGGAGGCGAGGTTATTGGATGCGGCAGCCATATTTATCATCCATCGCACGGCAGCCATGTCACCTAGTGCTTGTGCGCCACGGTGATCTCGGTCTTGGCATTTTCCACCGCTTCCCGGGGTTGGTTGCAAAGGAGCATTCCCATGAGCTTGGGACCCTGATAGTAGCGGGCGGTGAACTTCTGCTTGGAATGGTCCCCGTCGATCTCGTAGCGCACGGGCGTCTGGCTGAAATCCCCCACGAAATCGAAGTGGAGATCAAACACGTGGGAGGAATAGGAGGGGAGCGCCTTGAATTTCTGCCTCTTCTTGCCGGTCATGTTCGCCCCGGCGATGCGCGCCTGCTCCAGCGTGATGTCGCAATGCTCGCTGCGGCGCACGCCGCCAAAGATCGGGTCGGGATAGAGGGCGATGTCTCCCACGGCGTAAATCCCCTTTTCATCGGTCTCCAGGTAATCATTGACCGGGGTGCCGTTGGGGCTGCCCAGCGGTGTGTTGGCGACGAGCCCCAGATTCGGCTCCACACCGCCCGCGACGATGGCCAGTTCCGCCGCGAATCGGTTGCCGCTTTTGGTCTGGATGTTGCGCAGGATGGTCTTTCCCTCGAATCCATTGAGCGTTTCGTTCAGGAGCGGCGCGCCGTGTTCGGCGAAATACTCGGTAAGCCAGTGCGCGGTCACGGGATCGAGCCATTTTTGCCAGAGGTGGGGATGGCTGCAAAGGATCTGGACCTTGAGGCCCATGCAGTGCAACGCGGAAGCGGCCTCGGCGGCGATGAGCCCGCCGCCGATGATGAAGACGTTTTTCTCGGTGGCGCTCATTTCCTTGAGCGCCAGCACATCGCGCAGGCTGCGCAGGTAAAGAATCTTGCCCAGGTTGGCGCCGGCCACTTGAGGGCGGCGGGGGCGGCTTCCCATGGCGAGGCAGCATTTGCGGAATTCGATGACCTGGCCGGTGCTCAGGACGGCGAGCCTGCGTTCCAAGTTGATCTGCGTCACCAGCGTTTCCAGACGCAGCTCGATCTGGTTCTGCGCATACCAATCGGGCGGGTGGCAGTGGATGCGTTTGAGGGCCTTGGGATCAGGCCCGTTGGCCGTCAGAATGGCGGGAAAGAGCCGGGAGCGATGGTAGGGGAGCGCTGATTCATAGCCCACAAGCGTGACGGACCCTTTGGGGTCGTGTTCCCTCAAGGCTTCGCATACCGTGGCGCCTCCGATGCCTGCGCCAACAATCAAGTAATCGCGCTGAATCATGGCCGGTTTTGAGGGATTATGGGATATCTCCCCCAAATAAGAAAGGCAAAAGAGGATCAGGAGCTCTGGAAAGTAGGAAAAAGCAGGTGGATCGGGGGCTCCGGGCGCGATTTCCGGGCTGGCGAGGGGATTCCTCTGGAAATGGGACGCATGAGCCGGGAAGGAAAGTTTGCTGCGACGGGACGCCGCAGGCATCACCCGGGACGGGTGCACTACCCGGAGTGCCGAGGCAGCGTTTAACGACAGTCGGAAATTCTTTTCGAGAACCGCTGCTTCAGCCGCTCTAGTTAGTAGCCCCCGAATCCTTTTCCCAGTTGCCGATGTCGTCGGCGTTGCCGGGGATGCGATCCGGTCCCGAGGAAAAGATGTCGAACCCCCTCGGGTTGTGTTTTCCGGGGCAGACGTAGTTGTATTCGGCGCCATACGGGTCACGGGGGACTTTCCCGTCGTCAAAGGCGCAGCGCCACTGCCGGGGGCGCGGTTCGGTGGTGGGTTGGACGGCCAGGGCCTTGAGCCCCTGTTCGGTGGTGGGGTAGAAGCCGTTCTGGGCGTTGTACATCTTCAGCGCGGTGGAAATGGATTGGATGTCCCCTTTCACAGCCACTTCCTTGCCAAAGTCCAGCGCGCCCCCCATTTTGTTGATGGCGACTCCCAGCAGGATGGCGATGATCGAGACGACCAGGATCATTTCCAGCAGCGTAAAGCCGCTTTGCCGGTGCTGAAGGGGGGCGAAGGAACGGGAATGTCTCATAGATTTATGGGGTCAAGGTGTAATCAAGGATGCGCCAATTTTGTTTCAGTTGCAACTCGATGGCGCGGATGGCCACCGGGCTTGCATCGGCGGGAAGCTGCAGGGTGAGCGTGTTGGTTCCGGCGCGCAGGGCGGAACCGGGGAGGATCAACAGGCCGTGGACCCAGCCGCCGTAGTGAAAACGCATCGGCTCCAGCGTGCGAACGCTCCCGGTGAAGGCGGGGTCGGCCAGATCAGGGAACTGCCAGGCGACTGCGCCGAGCGCCGTATTGTTCACCCACGCCTGCAAGGGCGCGAGCGGATCGGCATTCAGGATGTCCAGGGTGACCGCTGCCAGCAGCGGGGCGCTTTCAAGGCTGAACTCAAAGGAGACCGAGGTGCGTTGCGCCGCGGTGCCGCTCGCCAGTGTGGTCCCGGTCGTCACTGCCGTCGCAGCGGGTGAGGAGGAGGGCGGAGAGAGTTTGATGACGCCTGCCTCAAGGGTGGCGCGGACGCGGCCGAACAGGTAGCTGTCGTTCTCCGCCGCCGGTTGCGGTGTGGCGTTGCCGAACGGGTCGTTGACCGGAGTCTGGTTCTCTTTGGCGGGCGCGGGGGCGAAGTCGAGCGCGTGGCTGACAACGCTCTTTTTGAGGGTTGCCAGAAACACCTTGCGCACGTTCAAGCCGTCCCCTGGAACGTCGATGTCCACGTAATTTACCCCGGCTGTGGGGATCGAGAGCGACTCCCAGGCGGGCAGTTCGAGCCCGGCTCCCAGCGGCCCGGAGGCAAAGAGGCTGGTGCCGGTTTCCGACCACGCGGTGACAGTGGGGTGTGCGTTGGCCCGGTCGTCGAAGAAGACCCGCAGCAGCATCGCGTCGTTGAGCCCCGGCATGGCGCGCAGGCGGAGCCGGTAAACGGTGTGCGGCGGCGTCTTTTCTTCCGGCAAACCCTGGACGGCTGTCCCCGTTGTCAGCGCTTCGGTTTTCCCCGGCGTCTCTGCGGGAAGGATCTGCGCGGATTCCAGCCAGATGGGCAGGGACTGCTTGGGGGCCAGGGGACTGCGCAGCGCGGCGAAGTCGAGCAACACCGTAAACGGGGTGGGCTGGACGACCAACTCCTGGGCGCGCCCCGGCACGGCAGCGCAGATCAGCGCCGCCAGGGAAAGCGTCAGGAATCGGAAAGCTCGGGGAAAAAATTGCACAACTCTAGGAGAAAGCACGGGATGAGAGCGGGGGCAAGTGTTTTAGCGTGAAAAGGAAGTTGCACGAGCGCGTCCCGCAGGGGCCTGAAGGCCTGCCTCACGCGTGCTTGCGGTTGAAAATCGCCTTTTCGCGGTCCATCTCCCGCTTCACCGCGCGGTCCTTGAGGGTCTCGCGCTTGTCCCGAGCCTCCTTGCCCTTGGCGATCCCGATCTCCACCTTCACCTTCCCTTCCTTCCAATACATGCTCAGGGCCACCAGCGTGTGGCCCGCCACATTGGACGCCTCGAAAAGCTTCGCGATCTCCGCCTTGTGAAGCAACAGCTTGCGCGGGCGCTTGGCCACATGCTGCTCGAAACTCGCCCGCACATAGGGCTGGATATCCGAGTCATACAAAAACACCTGCCCGTTCTCCACGCGGGCGAACGCCTGGTTGAGATTGGCAAACCCGCCCCGGATGGACTTCACCTCCGTCCCCTTCAACTCGATCCCAGCCTCGAAGCGTTCGAGGATGTGGTAGTCGTGAAGAGCGCGGCGATTGACTGAAATTTCAGCAGACATTCGGCCTGGAGCATCCGCCCCACTCTGCAACAAGCGCCTTAGGCGGCTTTCTCGTCAACGATGAATTCGTAACTGATTTTCCCTTCGATGATTTCGCGCAGCGCGGTGTCTGCGTAATCGACGCGCGCCCCCACCTCCACCATGGGCCGGTGCCCCTGGCTGAGTTGACGCACACGCTTGGAGACAACATTGATCAGAACCTGCTGGTTCGGAATCACTTTCATGGCTTCTTCAAGAAGGGAGGTGGTCATATATATTGGAAAAAAGGAAGGTGAGCTTGCTGGCGCATCCCCTGTTTGTCAACCACGAATAAAAAATGCGTGGCACGCCCGTGAAGCCGGAACGGTGGGAAGAGGCGAGGGCCGGAAAATCTGGCAGCCGGGTAAGAAATTTTTTCCAATGACTTGTTGCCGGGCAATCGCTTCTCGTAATATTGCCGGATGCCTCGTCCCCTTTTTTTGTTCCGTTTGTTTCCAGCCCTGGCGGTTGCGCTGGTTCTGGCCGGTTGCGCCGATTCGCCCACCTACCATTACACGTATGTGCCGGGAAAGACGGCGGTGATGCACGGCGCGCACGCCGTGGCACCGGCGGGGGCTCCGCCGTGTGTCAAGCAAGCCATTGAGGCGGGAAATCGCATTGCGGGGTTGCCTTATCGCTACGGCGGCGGCCATGCGCGGCATGTCGATTCGGCCTACGATTGCTCCGGCGCGACCTCGTTTGTGCTGCGGGAGGCGGGCCTGCTGGAGACGCCGATCCCTTCCACCAGTTTCCGCCGCTACGGCGAGGGGGGCAAGGGGGACTGGATCAGCGTTTACGCCCGCAAGGGGCATGTTTTTTTGGTGGTGGCCGGGTTGCGCTTTGATACCGGCTGGGGAGGCCGGGCCAAAGGACCGCGGTGGACAAAGCTCGATCGCCCCATCAATGAGTGCGTGATCCGGCACCCTGTGGGATTGTGAGGGCCGGGTGGAAAAGAAGCAGCAGTGGTGATTACGCGTTGGAATGGCGACGCATCTGCTTCCAGTTCCAGAAGCCCAACACGCTCATTCCAGCAAACAACATTACCCATGTCGAAGGTTCCGGCACCTCTGCCGGAGCAATATTGTTATTGAGTAACGACACGGCTCCGGTCAAGGCAATCGCTCTGCCATTCACGAGCGTGGAACCCGTTCCGAAGCTGATGCTGGCCAGGGCGAGGATATTTCCGTCAAAAGCCGTGCTGGTGTTAAGAGTTGCTGAACTGCCCACCTGCCAAAACACATTGGGGTCGCTTCCCGCGCCTGCACCCGTCACAACGACAGAAGACCCCACCGCCGTGGTCAGTGTGCTCCCGATCTGAAAAACGAAAAGCGCGTTGGGATCGGCCAGTGTAGCTAGGGTCAGAATCCCCGTCAAACCGACGGATGTATCGAAATGGTAAACGCCCGGTGTGAGCGTCATACCGCCCAAGTTCTGGCCCGTTTTGTCGATGGATGGTGTCAGGCCAGCTAAAGTGTTGTAAGCGGCAAGCGCGTCGGTCTGGGCTTGCGTCGCCAGCACGTCATTGTAGTGAACTGCTCCTGTCACTACGCCTTCGCCGACACCGAAGCCCGTGATCGAGGTGATCGGACTAAGGGCAATGTTTCCCGTGATGACGGTAGGTCCGGAATTAGTGACCCCCTGTGAACTGACGATTGTAAAATTCTCTGCCGCTCCCAGGGAAACAGCTTGCCCTTTTGCGCCGGGTGCAATTGCCAGAAGGCTAAAAACCGCTATCGCCGAGACGATGCATCTATTTGGTTTTGCAGTAACGCCAGCTGGCCGAGTTTGGTTTGTCGATCTCTTAGAAGTATTTTGGGCTCGGATGGGGGTTATTACTTTCTTGTCGGAGGCTTCGGCGCGGGATGCTGCATCATTAGGGGTCGTCATAATTTTTATTTTATTTGGCGTTTGGCTCTTATTTCAGGTGACACAATGGGCTGTGGGATGACGTTAGTATATGGGGTGTTCACCCCATATACCGTTCGATGTTTGGGACACCCGAAAAGTTCGTGTTGAAAGAGAGCAATGATGGGAAAAAAGGTTTTTTTCTCCCCTAAGCGCCGCCGTCATGGTTGGATGCGTGGCCCAAATGATTACATCCACTGAGTTTCTGGAAGGGGTGCCCGTCATCCTTTCCTTGATCGTGATCGAGGGGCTGCTTTCGGTGGATAACGCCCTTGCGATCGCCGCCATGGCGGCCAAATTACCCGAGCATCAGAAGCGGCTTGCCTTGCGTCTTGGCATCATCGGCGCCTACGGCTTCCGCGCGCTGGCGCTGGTTTTCGTGGCGTGGATCATCGCCAACCCCTGGATCAAGGCCTTCGGTGCGGCCTATTTGATCTATTTGATGTGCGCCCACCTGACCCGGGAAGAAACGCCGGAGAACCCCCTCAAACCACCTAAAAAAGCGGGGTTGTGGATGACGGTGCTTTCCATTGAGCTCATGGATTTGAGCTTGAGTCTGGACAATGTGGTGGCGGCCGTGGCGTTGAGCAGCCAGCTCTGGGTCGTGTGCACCGGCGTTTTCATCGGCATCCTTGCCCTGCGGTTTCTGGCCGGGGCGTGCATCGGCCTCATGGAAAAATTCCCCATTCTGGCCAGCACGGCCTTTTTGCTCGTCGGCTACGTGGGGTCGCTCCTGCTCTTCGAGATTTTCACCGATCACAAAATTGGGTCCGTGGTCAAGTTCGCGGGAATCACGCTGATCGTCCTCGCCACGATTCTCTATGAGCGCAGTCCCAGGCTCATCCGCTGGTTGGCCCCCGTTGCCCGCGTGGTGAAAATTCCCATGCGGCTGTTTTCCGCCGCGGTTGAGGCGGTCTTCTGGCCCTTGCGCGCGTTGTTTTCCCTTCTGCGGCTGCGGCATGACGTGGCATCCCGAAACAGCAAAGCGTAGGAGGAAAAAACAGTTTCAATCTGCACAATCTGTGGGTAACTCCTCTTGTGGACTCGACGCTTTTTCGTTGCCATGATTATCCCTTCCTCGTGCGCCGCTGGCGCAAGGTGGCGCGCGCTGCCGGGCTGAGGATGACCGCGTTCGCCCAGGCGGACGGCTACGACGTGTTCATGCTCACCTCCCGGCAACCCCTTGAGGGCGGTGTTTACCTTTCTGCGGGCATCCACGGGGATGAGCCGGCAGGCACGGAGGGGTTGATCCGCTGGGCGGAGACGCATCCCGAGATCCTGCGAAAGCAGCCGTGCCTCCTTTTTCCGTGTCTGAACCCGTGGGGGCTTGTCAACAACACCCGTGCGGATGCGCAGGGGCGCGATCTCAACCGGACGTTCCAGCACGACCACGTGCCGCACATCCAGGCGCTCAAGCGGTTGATCAAGCCCCACCGGTTTGCCCTCGTGCTGAATTTGCACGAGGACTACGACGGCCAGGGGCTTTACATCTACGAACTGGAACGCCGGGCTCCGTTTTGGGGCGAAGAGCTGGTGGAGATCGCCCGCCCGCTCATCCCCATCGAGGGGCGCACAATGATCGACGGGCGGCGCACTTCCAAGGCGGGCTTGCTGCGCCGCAAGATCGACATCAACAAGTTCCCGAGCATCCCGGAAGCGGTTTACCTCCATCTCCACCACGCCGAACGCTCCTTCACCTTTGAGACGCCCAGCGAATTTGCCCTCGACCAGCGCGTCCAGGTCCAGGTGGCGCTCATCGACGAGTGCATGCGGCGCACACTGGGAGACATTTGAGGTGCCTTCTCCCCGGTTTTTCACAAGCTCTGAGGCAGCCTCAAAATAATTCTGTGTTTACACCGAGAGGATTATGTTACCTAAATGAGCAAATTTATGAGCAAACAAAAATCAGCTACGCCGGAAAACCAAGCGCCCGTGGGCGGGATCCTTGATAAATTCAAACTGGACGGCAAGGTCGCGGTCGTGACCGGTGCCGCGCGCGGGTTGGGGCAGGGGATGGCGCTGGCGCTCGCACAGGCAGGGGCGGATGTGATGGCCGTGGACGTGATTGATCCCATGGAGACCCAGGCGCAAATCCGCAGCCTTGGCCGTAAATGCGAGACTCTCAAGTTGGACCTCACCGCCGCCAGCGCGCCGGCGCAAATCGTCAAAAAGACCGTGGCTGCTTTTGGACGTCTGGATATTCTGGTGAACAACGCCGGCATCATCCGCCGCACGGATTTCCTGGATTTCAGCGAGAAGGATTGGGATGACGTGATGAACCTCAACATCAAGGCGGTTTTTCTGCTCAGCCAGGCCGCAGCCCGCCAGATGGTCGCGCAGGGCAAAGGCGGCAGGATCATCTGCACCGCCTCCATGCTTTCCTTCCAGGGCGGCATCCGCGTGCCCTCCTATACCGCTTCCAAGAGTGCCGTCATGGGCCTCACGCGCCTGATGGCCTGCGAACTTGGGCCCAAGGGGATCAACTGCAACGCCATCGCCCCCGGCTACATGGCCACGGACAACACCACGGCCCTGCGCGCCGACGCCGCGCGCAACGAGGCGATCCTTGAGCGCATCCCGCTCGGGCGCTGGGGCACCCCGGAAGACCTCCAGGGCGCAGTGGTATTCCTGGCCTCCGAAGCGTCTTCCTATCTCAACGGCTACACCATCGCCGTGGACGGCGGCTGGCTGGCGAGGTAGTCCCGTCAGCCGGGTGGTTGCGCACCCTTCCTCAACCGCTCAAGGTTATGCAGACAAAGAAAACCATTCGGGTCGGGATTGTGGGCGCGGGGTTCGCCGCGTCTTTTCACCACCGCGGGATCACCCGTGTTTACGGCGTGAACGCGGAGATCGCGGGCGTTTATTCACCGCGCCGGGCCGGTGAATTCGCGGCAGCGCGCGGGCTTGTGGCGGCGAGCGATTTGGATGCGTTAATCGACCAGTGCGATGCGCTGCACGTCTGCACCACGGCCTGCACGCACGAGGAAATTGTCTGCAAGGTGCTGGCGGGAGGGAAGTTTGCGATTGTGGAGAAACCGTTCACCGGCTACTTCGGGGATGGGAGCGAGGCGTTCAACGGAGAGCGCTTTCCCAAAAGCGTCGCGCTGGCGGAATCCCTGGCGAGCATCGAGCGCATGCTCGCTGCGGAACGCACGAGCCGGGGGCGCATCCTCTATGCGGAGAACTGGGTCTATGCGCCGAGCGTGCAGAAGGAGCGGGAGATTCTGACCAAGACGGGCGCGCAGATTTTGTGGATTCACGCCGAGGAAGGGCACAGCGGTTCGCACGCCAGGAGTTATGGGCAGTGGAGCCATTCCGGCGGGGGATCGATGATGGGCAAGGGGTGCCATCCGTTGAGCGCGGCCTTGTATCTAAAGGCCGTGGAGGGGAAGGTGCGCACCGGCCAGCCGATCCGGCCGGTGGAGGTCTCTGCGCGGACCCACTCCATCACCCGGCAACCCGGCTTCCGCGATGAGGGGCATCTGCGCACCGAGTATCAGGACGTCGAAGATTTCTCCCTCATGCATGTCGTCTTTGAAGACGGCACCGTGGCGGATATTTTCGCCTCGGAGCTCATCCTTGGAGGGGTTCACAACTGGCTGGAAGTGGCGGCAAACAACCATCGCACCATCTGCAACATCAACCCAAACACCTCCATGCAGGCCTACAACCCGGCGGAGGCGAATTTCAAGGAGGTGTATGTGGTCGAAAAAATCGGCACCAAGCAGGGCTGGAGCCAGCCTTCGCCCGACGAGGATTGGTTCACCGGTTACCCGCAGGAAATCGAGGCGTTCTACCGCACCGTGGCTTACGGAGAGCCCGTGGAAAGTGACAGCGGGCTTGCGGCCAACACCATTTCCACGATCTACAGCGCGTATCTTTCTGCCGAACGCGCCGGGGCCGCTGTGCCCGTGCGGGGGTTCTAGGCCTTCTCTTCTACGCTTGGGAGAAGCCGAAGTAGCGTTTTGCGTTGAAGTAGCAGATGTCCCTCACCATCGCGCCGACGAGCGGGAGATCGTTGGGGATCATGCCGCGCTGGATGTCCGTGCCGAGGATGTTACAGAGCAGGCGGCGGAAGTACTCGTGCCGGGTGTAGGAGAGGAAGGAGCGGCTGTCGGTGAGCATCCCCACGAACTGGCTCAGCAGGCCGAGCTGCGAGAGGGCTTCGATCTGGCGCGTCATGCCGTCGAGTTGATCCAGGAACCACCAACCGCTGCCGAATTGCATCTTGCCCGCGGTGATGCCGTCCTGGAAGTTGCCGATCATCGTGGCGATCAGCTCGTTGTCGCGCGGGTTGATGTTGTAGATGATGGTCTTGGGCAGGCGCTCCTTGCGAGCGAGCCGGTCGAAATAGCGGGACATTCCCTCCGCAACGGGCCAGTCGCCCATGGAGTCGAAGCCGGTGTCCGGGCCGATTTTTTCAAGCATCGCGGTGTTGTTGTTGCGCAGCGGGCCGTAGTGGAGCTGCTGGGTCCAGCCTTTTTCGGCGTCCATCACGGCGAGCTCGTGCAGCATGAACGACTTGAAGAGGGAGACTTCCGCGGGCGTCACGGGCTGCCCGGCTAGGTGCTTGGTAAAGATGGCTTCGGCGGTGGATTCCGTGCACTCGTCGCCATAAACCGTTTCGATGCCGCGATCCGAGAGGCGGCAGCCGTTTGCGGCGAAGAAATCATGCCGGTTGCGCAGCGCCGCGAGCAGGGCGTGGAGGCTCTTGATTTCGACGTTGGCAGCTTGCGCGAGCCGGGCCAGCCAGTCGTTGAACAGGGTGGGTTTGTCAATGGAGAACGCCTTGTCCGGCCGCCAGGTGGGACGCACCTGGACATCAAAAGCGGGGTCGGCGGCGATGGCGCGGTGGTGTTCGAGCGAGTCAACGGGGTCGTCCGTGGTGCAGACCACTTCGACTTTGGACTGCTTCATGAGCGAGCGGCAGGTGAACTCCGGCGAGCGGATGAGGCGGTTGCAGTCGTCGTAGATGCCGCGTGCGGTATCCGGGTTCAGGAGGCGGTCGGTGACGCCGAAGTAGCGTGCCAGTTCAAGATGCGTCCAGTGGTAGAGGGGGTTGCGCAGCGCCTTGGGCATGAGCCCGGCGTATTGCTCAAACTTCTCCCAGTCGCTGGCCGCGCCGGTGCAAAATTCCTCGGCGATGCCCGCAGTCCGCATGGCGCGCCATTTGTAGTGGTCCCCGTAGAGCCAGATTTGCGTGAGGTTTTCCCAGCGCTTGTTTTCGGCGATTTCCGCCGGGGAAAGATGGCAGTGGTAGTCGATAATCGGCAATCCTTCCGCGTAATCATGGTAGAGCGCGCGCGCCGGTGCATTTTGCAGGAGAAAATCGTCGTGGATGAAAGGGGTGCTCATGGGATGCGTGGATTTTGTAGTGCGGCGTGGAGGGTTGACAAGACCTTATTCCAGGGCGATCTCCACGCGGTGCTGCCCGGCAATGGAATCCGCCACGGCCTGGACCACGCGCATGTAGCGCACGCCGTCTTCGAACGTCGGGCGCGGGTGCGGGCGCGCCGGGGTTTTCACTGCTGTGATGAAATCCTTTTCCACGGTCCAATGGCCCCTCATTTCGGGGGGGATTTCGATTGGTTGCGCGGCGCGGTCGCCTACGCGACCGGCGGTGATGGTGTCGGCGCTGAAGTCATAACGCAGCGTGCCGCATTCCCCGTAAATCTCCAGCACATCGGGAGGGGGGAATGCCGCCACGCCGCTGAACTCCAGCACCCCTTCGGCGCCATTGGCGAACTCCGCGAGCACGGTGACGAGGTCCGGCACGCGCACTTCATAGTGATCCCGCCTGCGATGGAGCGTTTTCGCCCGCGCGGTGACGGCAGAGATGGGGCCCAGCCACCGTTGGAGAACTTCCGCGTAAATACCCAGCGTGAGGACGTTGAGGCCGCTGTATTCCACCCGCTGCCGCCAGTGCGCCGGGGCGGAGGCGTCCAGGTAGGCCGGCGAGAAGCTTTGAAGACGGAGATGATGGGGGTGGCCGATGAGGTTATCGGCCAGGAGCTTGCGCATCAATCCATCCCCGGGCATCCCGTGAGGGGGCGGGCAGAGCATGGCGACCTGTTGCGGATGGTTGCGTGCCGCTGAGAGCATTTCGTTGGCTTCCTCCAGGTTCATCGCCATGCGGGCCTGGCAAAAGACGTGCCGGCCCGCCTCCAGCGCCGAGATGGAGACCGGCGCATGCATGTAGGGGGTGGTGCCGATCCAAACGATGTCCAATTCGCGCAACGAGACCAGTTCGGCCCAATTCTTAAGCGGCGTGGCGTGCGGGAGATGCTCGCGGCAGAACCGTTCGGAACTTGCATAGGTGGAGTTGGAAACGGCGACGATTTCCACGTTCGGCATGGCCAGCAGCGCGGGGAGATGGCGTTGCAAAACGATGCCGCCGGCTCCGACGATTCCGATGCGAAGTTTGGAGTGCATGGAGACGATAGTGCGGAACGAAGCGGCCCGGGGTCAAAGCGTTAATGCGGTGGGGATGCGCGTTCAGGGAAAGTCCCCGGTTCCTCTGTTGGGGTGCAATGAGAATTCATCTCGCAAGAGGAATGACTTTGATTTATGATGCCTGCCACAATGGATAAATTCCATTCCCCTACGCTATGAAAAAAATTGCGGACAAGAACACCGAAATCCCTCAGGCAGGTCGGCGCGTGCCCAAGTGGGTTGTCATCTTGGCGGTCTGTGTTTTGACGCTGTCACTCATCGGGGTGGGGAGGCATTTCTATCTTTCCTGGAGAGAGCAAAAGCTCATCGATCGGGCGCGGGCTTTTCTGAGTGCCGGTGATTTCAACAGCATGCGCATAGCTGTGGATCAAGTATTGTTGCTTGATCCAAAGAATGTGGAGGCGACTCGTATATCGGCCCAAGCCTATACTAGAATGGGGAATGCCAAGGCGCTTACCTGGCTACGCCGGACCGTTGAGTTGGCACCCAAAAATTTGGACGACCAAATCGCCCTGGCGGAAGGGGCACTTCTCTTCGGAAAAATCCAGGAGGCGGCGGATGTGGTCCGGAAGATGGAGACCGAGGCGGGCGGCAGGGCGGATTTTCGTGATCTTGCGGGCCGCATTGCTCTGGGGCAGGGGCAGATAAGCACGGCCGAAAAGCACTTCGCCGAGGCCGTGAAGCTCGCTCCGAATAATTCTGCCTACCGGATGCGTCTGGCGATTGTCCGCGTGAAGTCGCCCGAACCCGCAGTCCAAAAGGAGGCGCGCAAAGAGATTGAAACGTTACTTCCGGAAACGGGATTGCGGGTGGAAGCGCTGCGCGCACTTGTGGTGGATGCGCTGAGGAACATCCAGCCTGAACGCGCCTTGAAATTGGCCTCGGAGTTGGATGGCGATCCCGGCCATCTCTTTAGCGACCGGTTGATATATCTGGGGGTTTTGCACGCCGTGAACTCTCCGGAGTTTCAAACTGTTTTGAAAAAAACCGAGGACGAAGCGGCCCTCGCCCCCGCGGAAATCCTCCCCTTGCTGTCATGGATGAACTCCAACCAACATTCGCTTCTTGCGAAGGCTTGGGCGTTGCGTTTGCCTTCGGACTTGGTTTCCGCTGTTCCCATTCGCATGGAGATAGCGCGGGCGTTCGCCGCGTTTGGGGACTGGAAACGACTGAAGTTTTTCCTCGCCGACGAAAATTGGGGCGACCTGGAGTACATGAAAAAAGCGTTCCTCTCGCGGGCATACCGTGAGATGGACAAAAGCGACATGGCCTCAAAAACAGCGTGGAAAGAGGCGATGAATCTGGCTGGCACCAACGGCGATGCGCTGATGTCGCTTGCACGGGCGGCGATGCAATGGGGATGGGAACCCGAAGCGGTGCAAGCGCTGTGGCTGGCGGTGCCAAAATCGAATCGCTCTGCCGAGGCGCTAAAATCCCTATGTGAGTATTACTACTTAAGGCGCGACACGGCGGGACTCTACCGCGCCTATTTGTTGCTTGTTGAGCGCAATCCCGGTGATACAGCCGCCCGCAACAACCTTGCGATGTTTTGCCTGCTCTTGGACAAGGAAATGGACCGCGCACAAAACATCGCGCGCGACCTTCATGAAAAGGAGCCAGCGGACCCCACCTTCGCTTCGACTTATGCTTTTGCTCTCTTCCGCGCCGGCAAGGCTTCCGAGGCGGTGGACGTTCTGAAAAAACTCAAACCCGAAGAACTCAGGAACCCCTCCGTGGCGGCATATTATAGCGCGTTTCTTGCCGCAATAGGGCGGATGGAGGAGTCTCAGGAATATCGGAACCTGGCGCGCAATACCGCATTCCTGCCTGAGGAGGAGCGGATTTTGAATCTTGCTCCGCCCCCACCGCCTGCTCCTGCACCCCGGGTTGTTCCCGTTCCCGCAGTTCCTGCGGCAACGGTTCCTGCCGAGCCCGCCCCGACTCCCATGGAGCCGCCCGTTCCCGCAGTTCCTGCGGCAACGGTTCCTGCCGAGCCCGCCCCGATTC
>Ga0073936_10003564_pt1 | contig 22172 bp, 18 predicted proteins | sample AliMusrvi5mmetaG_FD_87041 | JGI IMG/M metagenome (GOLD analysis project Ga0073936, IMG submission 87041) | Freshwater lake bacterial and archeal communities from Alinen Mustajarvi, Finland, to study Microbial Dark Matter (Phase II) - Alinen... | ecosystem: Environmental > Aquatic > Freshwater >... | reverse complement strand
TCGTAGCCCTGTCCCGGCCCGCCCCAGTGGCCGACCAGATTGCCGGCCGCATCGAACTCCAGCACCGGCGGCGCAGGAGCACAGCATGCGGCGGAGGGCGGCTTGTCGACTGCGTATTTTTCTTTGGCCTCGAGCGAACCCTCGCGATGGATGATCCACACGTGGTCCTTCGCATCGACTGCCACACCGATCACGGCGCCGATCACCCAGTGGTTCGGCAACGGCTTGGGCCACATCGGGTCGACTTCAAAGCGCGGCGCCTGCGCGGTGGCGGCCTCGACAACGGTCATGCGCCGGACGGCGACAAAGCCGGCAGCGGACACGGCGAGCAGTGAAACAGCAACAATGTATTTCCGCATGGTCGTGCGCTATCATACACAATTCGATTGACCTGAACAACGGATGCGATCTCTACTCCTAGTGGCATGCCTGGCAACGGCAGCGGCGCACGACATCCCCGCGGACATGCGGGTTCACGCGTTCGTAAAGCCTGCCGGGGACCAACTACAGTTGGTTGTGCGGATGCCGTTGCGCGCGATCCGCGACTTTGATTTTCCGGAGTTCGGCAAAGGATATCTCGATATCGAAAAGCTCACGCCGCAGTTATCCGATTTGGCTTTGCTTTGGATCGCCAATGTGGTCGAGATCGATGAGGATGGCTCGCGGCTGACGAATCCAAGGATTCTTGCGACGCAGTTGTCGTTTGAATCCGACCGGTCGTTCGAATCTTTCGAGCAGGCCTACGCGCACATCACCGGTCCGAAGCTGGCCAACAGCGACAATGCCATCTGGAATCAGGTGCTGTTCGATGTTCTCATCGAATTCCCGATTCACTCAGCGAGTTCAGCCTTTTCTATCAGGCCCGGTTTTGAGCGGCTGGCATCGCGGGTGGATACGAGTCTACGTTTTCTGCCGCCGGGAGGCGCACTTAGGGCATACGATTTCCTGGGAGATCCGGGGCGGATTCCACTCGATCCGCGGTGGCATCAGGCAGCGCTGCGATTTGTGAAGATGGGCTTCTTCCATATTCTTGATGGTGCGGATCATCTGCTGTTTCTGGTGTGCCTGGTGATTCCACTGCGCAAGCCGAGGCCGTTGATTTATGCGGTCACGGCGTTTACCGCCGCGCATTCGGTGACGCTCATCGCAGCTGCCTACCGGCTGACTCCTGAGGCACTTTGGTTCCCGCCACTGATTGAGACGCTCATCGCTGTATCGATCGTTTGGATGGCGCTGGAAAACATTGCCGGTGGCGTTACGGTAAACCGGCGCTGGATGGCGGCGTTCGGCTTCGGCCTCGTTCACGGATTCGGCTTTTCGTTCGCGCTGCGGGAGAGCCAGCAGTTCGCGGGATCGCATCTGCTGGCATCACTGCTCGCTTTCAATGTTGGGGTCGAACTGGGGCAACTGCTCGTGCTGGCGCTGCTCATCGTGTCATTGGAACTGTTGTTCCGTTTTGTTGTTGCAGAACGAATGGGCACCATCATTCTGTCGGCGATCATTGCGCATACCGGCTGGCACTGGATGCTGGAACGGGCGGAGTTGGTGAGGCCATTTCTAAAAGTTATGATATGGAGACCATGACGGAAAAACCTGAGCGGCTCACCTCTGTCGATGTGCTACGCGGATTGATCATCGTCCTGATGGCGTTGGACCACTCGCGGGACTACATCTTCAGCCCATCGATCGATCCGACCGATCTTGCCCACACCAGTGTCGTGCTGTTTTTCACTCGCTGGGTAACGCACTATTGCGCGCCTCTGTTCATGTTTCTTGCTGGCGTGGGAGCATCGTTAAGCCTTGGGCGCGGCCGCACGCAGAAGGACCTTTCGCACTTTCTGCTCACACGGGGGCTGTGGCTGGCGCTGCTGGAACTCACCTGGGTCCGCTCGATCGGGTGGGTCTTCAACTTCGATTACAGCTTGGTCTTGATTGGGGTTCTGTGGGCGCTGGGATGGTCGATGGTGACGCTTTCCGTGCTGATTCGAATCCCGATCCGAGTATTGACCGCGATCAGCATTGCGGGTATCGTACTCCACCATTTGACGGACGGATGGAAGCCGGAGATGTTCGGCCCCTTCGCGGTGCTGTGGCGCCTGCTGCATGTGCCGGGACTGTTCTATCAGTCGCCGTCCGTGATGGTCACGGGGGGTTACGTTGTGATTCCGTGGGCATTCGTGATGGCCCTGGGTTACTGCTTTGGACCGATCTTCAAATGGGACGCGGAGCGCAGGCGGCGGGCACTGCTGCAGTACGGCGCTGCGCTGACTGCGGCCTTCGTCGTGATCCGCGGAATCAACATCTATGGCGACCCAGCACCATGGCAATCGCAGCCTGACGCGGTGTTCACGTTTCTGTCATTCCTGAATACAAGTAAATACCCGCCGTCATTGTGCTACGTGCTAATGACACTAGGACCGGGGATGCTGCTACTTGGACTATTCGAGCATTGGAGGAACGCGGCAAGCCGGTTCTTCCTGGTGTTCGGACAGGTGCCGCTCTTCTTCTACCTGCTCCATATTCCGGTGATCCACGCCGTGGCGGTCGCAGCTGCATACCTGAAATACGGCACGGCGCACTGGCTGTTTGAGAATCCCAAGGAAGGCTTCCCGTTCGACCCGCCGCCAGGCTATGGCAACCCGTTGTGGGCCGCCTACCTGGTATGGATCGCAGTTGTCTTTGCGCTCTATCCTTTGTGCCGCTGGTTTGCGGAGTACAAGCGGATCAACAAGTCGGCCTGGTTGTCGTATCTCTAGACGATCTCGCCCGAGGCGCGCAGCAGGGTTTCCTGCAACAGAAGTTCGTGATCATAAGAGAGAGCAAGAGGTGTGCCTGTTTTGATGGCACGGGCCAGTTCATTGAAGTCGCCGACGAATCGCTCCTGCCTCGCCAGCTTGATCTCCTGCCATCCCGCCTTGTACGGCCCCTGTGCGTTGCGCATGTGGACACGCATGCGGGGCGGTGAGCCTTCCGGATAGACCATGAACGTGCCATCGGTTCCAATCACTTCGAAAGACCGGTGGTCACCGGAGCCGGACATCTTCGCCGATTGCGTGATGATAGCGAGAGCTTTGTCGTATTCAAAGACCGTGAGGTTGTTGTCCTTCAAGGTGTCCTGCACGCTGGTATCATGCCGCAACCAGCTCTGCACTTTTTTCGGACGGCCCAGCAGGTCGACCGTGCGATCGATGACATGCCCCGCGAGTTCGAATAATCCGCCGCCTTTGTAGCGCGCCTCCACAGCACGCTCTTCGGGACCACGATCAGAGTTCATGGTGCCGCGAACCATGGTGACCTCGCCCAGCCAGCCCTTGCGCGCCGCTTCGATGGCCGCCATTACCCCTTCATTCCAACGCCAGACGTAACCTGCCTGCACCAGCAACTTCTTGCGGCGCGCCTCTTCGATCAAACTCTTGAAGCCGGCCCAATCATTGCCGGCCGGCTTTTCGACATGTAGATGTTTGCCAGCTGCAATCACCTTACTGGCCCACGGCAGAGCCTCCCAGACATTGCACTCCACCACCACCAGATCAATACCGCGATCGGCCAGCAACTCGGACTCACTCATCCACCGCAGTCCTTGGAAGCGAGGATCGGCCTGCGCCCTGGCCTTTGCCGCGGGATCGTTCTCGCAGATGCCAACAACCTGGTAGTCAGCACTGCCTTGCATCGCCTTTAGTTTTCCGGTGGTGTGACTATGCTTGGTCCCGAGGATCGCCGCACGCACAACGGCAGGACCGCCCCGCGCACCCTGGCTCAACATTGCCGCCGCACCCGCCTGCCTCACAAAACTTCGCCTGTCCATTCCGTGAACCTCCAACGTGGGTTAATCGGATACCATACCATACCGGGAAAATTGATACTGTAGATTCTCATGAGCGACCTGATCCAGTACAGCATCCAGGGCACAACCGCCGTCATCACGATCAACAATCCGCCGGTCAATGCCCTGAGTCCGGGCGTGCCGGAGGGCATCTTCGAGTGCGTTGCGCGCGCGGTTGCCGATACAGCCGTGAATTCGATCGTGCTAATAGGCGGAGGCCGCACGTTCATCGCCGGGGCCGACATCAAGGAGTTCGGCAAAATCACCAGCGGCCAGCGCAAAGGGTTTGAGTTGCTGCCTCTGATGCGCAGCATGGAAGACTCGCCGAAACCGGTGGTGGTGGCTATCCACGGCACGGCGTTCGGCGGGGGACTGGAAGTCGCGATGGGCGGGCACTATCGCGTGGCATCGCCCTCTGCACAGGTCGGGCAGCCGGAAGTGAAGCTGGGCATCATCCCCGGCGCCGCGGGAACCCAGCGCTTGCCACGGCTTGCCGGCGTCGCCAAGGCGGCTGAGATGTGCGCATTCGGCGAACCCATTAAAGCGGCCGAGGCGCTGGCCTGCGGCATCGTGGATGGCATCATCGAAGGAGATCTGCTCACTGGCGCAATCGCCTTCGCGCAGGAGATTGTGGCGAGCGGAGTCACGCCGCCCAAGCCACGCGAGCGAAACGACAAGTTAGGAGACGCAGCAGCCAACGGATCACTGTTCGACGCGCTGCGAGCGCAAGCGAAGAAGACGAAGCGAGGTCTCACCGCGCCACTGGCGGCAATCGATGCCGTGGAAGCGGCGACCAAACTACCCTTCGACGAAGGCTGCGCCGCCGAGCGCGCGATCTTCGAACGGTGCCTGTTTTCCGATCAATCAAAGGCGATGATCCACGCCTTCTTCGGCGAGCGTGAGGTGGCGAAGATCCCGTTCCTCGCGAAAGACACACCGGTGCTCGAGATTCGGCGGGCCGCGGTGATCGGCGCCGGCACCATGGGCGGCGGCATCGCCATGAACTATGCGAACGCCGGCATTCCGGTGATTGTGAAGGAGGCGACGCAGGAGGCGCTCGATCGCGGAATCGCAGTCATCCGCAAGAACTACGCCAACTCCGTGGCGAAGGGCCGCTTCCCGCAATCGATAATGGATCAGCGCATGGCCCTCATCACAGCGCAATTGAACTATGACGGTTTCGAAGAGGCCGACATCATCACCGAAGCGGTGTTCGAAGGCATGGCCCTTAAGAAGGAGATCTTCACAGCACTCGATGGAATCGCCAAGCCCACGTGCATTCTAGCGTCCAATACATCCACGCTGAGCATCGATGAGATCGCGGCTGTCACGTCGCGTCCGCAGATGGTCATCGGCACGCACTACTTCAGCCCGGCGAATGTCATGCGATTGCTGGAGATTGTTCGCGGAGCACGGACCGCGCCCGAGGTAATCGCGACCTGCATGGCGCTGGCGAAGAAACTGAATAAGGTCGGCGTGCTGGTGGGTAATTGCCGCGGCTTTGTCGGCAATCGCATGATTCATCCCTATATTCGCGAAGCGGTGTTCCTGGTGGAAGAGGGCGCTGCGCCCGAGGCCGTCGACCAGGTGCTCCATCACTTCGGGATGGCAATGGGTCCGCTGGCGATGGGCGATCTCGCCGGACTCGATGTCGGCTGGCGCATTCGCCAGGAGTATCGTCATTTGGAGAAACCGGGCGAGCGGCAGGCGCGAGTCAACGACGCACTCTGTGAGATGGGCCGCTATGGCCAGAAGACCGGCAAAGGCTGGTACAGCTATGACGAGAATCGCAAACCGAGTCCGGACCCCGAAGTTGCGGCATTGATCGAAAAGACGAGCGCGGAGTTGGGCCTCACTCGGCGCGCCATTTCGAACGACGAGATTCTCGACCGCACCATGTATGCGCTGGTCAACGAAGGAGCGCGCATTTTGGAAGAGGGCTTCGCGCTGCGCTCGGTGGATATCGACATTATTTATCTAACCGGCTACGGCTTCCCTGCATATCGAGGCGGACCCATGTTCTACGCAGGATTAGTGGGCCTACAGAAGGTATATGAGCGCCTCTGCGAGTTTCATGCGCAGCATGGCGAACAGTGGGCGCCTGCGCCCCTGCTGAAGCAGCTTGCCGAAGCAGGCAAGACCTTTGCGCAGTGGGATAAGGAGCGATCGGAATCGCGCTAAACTCAAAATCGTGCCGCTTACCGACATTCTCAGCCAGCTCCGTGAAAGGATTTCCGGTTTCGCGGCATCTCGTATATCGAGGGATGCGGCAGAGGATCTGGCGCAGGAGGTCCTGATGGTGCTGCACGAAAAGTACCCGAATGTCGACCGACTGGAAGAACTGCTGCCGCTGTCGATGCAGATTGCCCGTTTCAAGATCATGAGTTGGCGCAACAAAACCTACCGCCGTAACGAGCACAACCAGGTGCAGGTGGATGAGTTGCCGATCGCTGACCCGGGTGAGAGCCCCGCCGCACGCGCGGAACGTCGTGAGCGCATGGAGCGATTGAAGATAGCGCTGGCAGGCATGGGCGATCGGTGCCGGGAGTTGTTCCGGTTGAAACTGGAGGGGCACGGCTTTCCTGATATTCAGAAGCGCATGCAGGCGGCGAGCATCAACACTGTGTACACGTGGGATCTGCGCTGCCGCAAATATCTGTTAGCCCGCATGGGCGGAAGCTGGGAGGGCAAGTAAATGGAACGCGAAGAGTTCGATCGCCTGCTCGCCGGCTACGCCACCAATCAGCTTTCGCAGGAAGAGACAGCACGCCTGATGGAGGCCGCAATGGCCGATCAGGCCCTGTTCAACGCGCTGGCCGACGAGGACGCGTTGCGCGATACGTTGGCCGCCCGGCAGATCAAAGCCGAGTCGTTGCAGTCCCTGGCCCCGAAGGAGACGGCCTCGTTCTGGGGTTTCCTCGCCAAGCCGCAGATCTGGGCGCTGGCGGGAACCGCGGCAGTAGCAGCGCTGGCGTTCGTGTTTCTGATCAAGCCTCAAACAGAACCGCCGAAGCAGTCACAGATCGCGCAGGCCCCGGTCACCAAGCCGGAAGCGCCGCCATCGTTGGTGCAGCCGGCGCCGGCAGAGGCTGCGCCGGCTCCGAAGGTGATGGAGAGACGTGCTCCGGCGCCGCAGGTGGTGAGTAAGGAAGTGGCCCCGCTGCGCGAAGAGACCGCCGTGCTCAAGAAAGAAGTAGACGCGTTGAAGGACACCAGGCAGGAAGAGGCGAAGACAGCGCCCATGGCTCCGGCTGCGCCACCACCGCCGCCTGCAGCACCCGAGAAGGCCGCACCGCCTGCCCCGCGGGCCGCACCCAGCTTCCGCGCTGCAGACCAGGCTCCCGCGAAAATGAAAGGGGCAGCAACTCCGCTGGCAACGCTCGCCTACACGGTGCTCCGGAAAAATCAGCAAGGTGAATTCGTGGAGGCCGAGCCGGGTGCGATCCTAACAAAAGGCGACACGATCCGGATCGCGGTGACGTCGCGCAATCGAGGCTATCTCTCGCTCACCGATTCCGCTACTAACCGGCAACTTTATTACGGGTTGGCGGATGCCGGCACACGCTATGTAGTGCCGGCGTCAGGCGAGGTGACTCTCGATGCAGCAGGTACGGAAAAACGCTTGCGCCTCGCATTGGTCGTTGGTCCCGGTGGAGGCGGCGCACAATCCCAGGTTGCCAGCGAACAGAATTTCGCGACCGGGAATGCAGCTGGCGCCATCTCCAATCAGCAACTCGCAAACGGGCCGCTAGCGCAGAGTTCCGTTGAGATCGTGGTGCGCTACAAGTAGGGCTATTTCGCCGCAGGCTTGGGTTTCGCCGCCGCAGGAGCGGGAGTCTTTGGATTGATGTCAAAGACCTCGCCAATCAAGATTCGCTGGCCATCGGCGGAGACAAACACAGGAACGTCAAAGTTGAAGCTTTCGTGCGGCAGGCGCATCGCTTCCACGCTCTGCGGCGCGGTCAACTTCAGGTCTACCGCAAAGCCTTCGCCTTTGAGCACAATATTCCGGACAAGGAACTTGGAGAGAATCGGGCGGGCCTGGTCGAAGCCGGTCCCCTTTCCGTGGATGCTCGACTGATAGAAGCCCGGAAGCGTGGCCGAAGGTTTGAGCAGGCTGACCTTCACCTCCACCGTAGGCCCGAAGACCTGTTTCACATACTGCTCCAACGTCGCCTGGTCGCGCATGGTCTTTGCCGGCGCCTGCGCCTGACAGAGTGCGGCGCTCAAAATCACGGATCCAATCACAAGTACAACTGCGCGATTCCACATTCTTTCATTATCGCAATCGCTCGCCCGAAGGTGCATTCACGGTAAACTGAAAGGACCCGTGGTTTCAGTCCAACATGTATCTAAAGTCTACCCTCTCTACCGACGTCCTTCGGATCGCCTGCTGGAGTTGATCCCGTTTCGGGAAGCGTCGCTGCATAAAGATTTCTACGCGTTGAAAGATGTCAACCTGACCGTGGAGCGCGGTGAGATCGTCGCGCTGGTCGGCCCCAATGGATCTGGCAAGAGCACGCTGCTGCAGATTGTCAGCGGCATCCTGCGGCCATCCAGCGGACGAGTCGTCACCGGTGGACGCATCGCGGCCCTGCTCGAATTGGGCGCCGGCTTCAATCCCGAATTCAGCGGCCGTGAGAACGTCCTGTTGAACGGCGAGATCATGGGTCTGTCGCGGCAGGAAGTGGAACGAGTGCTGCCACAGATCGAACGCTTCGCCGAGATCGGCGACTTCATCAATCGGCCGGTAAAAGAATACTCCACCGGAATGTATGTGCGGCTGGCGTTCGCTACCGCAATTCACGTGGAGCCGGAGATCCTGATCGTAGACGAGGCACTCGCCGTCGGCGATGCGATCTTCGCCAACCGCTGCATCCAGAAACTCGAAGAGTTGCGTGAAAAGAAAGTGACCATCCTGTTTGTCTCGCACGACCTGGGCATGGTGAAGCGTCTGGCACACCGCGCAGTGTTGATGATGCACGGCCAGATCCTGACCGATGGGTGGCCGAGCGATGTCGTGAACCGCTATGTCGGCCTGGTTCACGAGTACGAGCAGGAAAAAATCGCGGAGTCGGGCAAGTTGGATGCTAGTTTCCGCCATGGCGACGGCACGAGCGTGATCGAAGAGGTGAAGATCCTCGATCCCAACGGAACGCCAGCGCTGGTGGTGACCAGCGGCGACCAGATTACCGTCCAGGTGCGAGTGCGCTTCAACAATGAATCGGAAAATCCCATTGTCGGGATTCTGATTCGAAACCGCCTTGGCGTGGACGTCTTCGGCACCAACACCAGGCTCGAAGAGAAGCAACTTGGTATATTCAAGGCAGGCGAGGCGCTGGAGATCAACTTCCGCATCGATTGCACACTGACGCGCCAGGACTACACACTGACCGTCGCAACACAACACTGGGCGGGAGCAAGCCAGGAGTGGCTGGATGACGTGGTGTCATTCTCCGTCGCCGATCCCAAGGACGTGGCCGGTCTGGCTCACCTGCGAACGGGAGTCGACTGGCGAAAGGTTTCCTAATGAACATTGAAGCAATTCAACAGGCACTGCGCGATGAGAATCTGGATGGATGGTTGTTCTTCGACCATCACATGCGCGATCCACTGGCGTACCGCGTGCTGGGCTTCGAACCAGCGCGCACGCCGACCCGCCGCTGGTACTACATGATTCCGGCGAATGGGGAACCGCAGAAACTGGTACACCAGATTGAAGCGGGCGCGCTCGATGCGCTGCCCGGCAAGAAGACCACGTACTCCAGTTGGACCCTTCAGCTGGACGGACTGCGCAAGATCACGGCCGGCGCAAAAAAGGTCGCCATGCAGTATTCGGCAAACTGCGCGATTCCGTATGTCGCCATGGTGGACGCCGGCACCATCGAACTGGTGCGCTCCATCGGCCTGGAGGTTGCGGGCTCGGCGGACCTGATTCAGCACTTCGAAGCACGCTGGAGCCAGGCCAAGCTCGACTCACACATCGCCGCAGGTAAGCTGGTTGACGAAGTACGGCGTGCAGCATTCGAAGAGGTTGGCAAGAAGTTGAAGGCCGGCCGCCGTCTGGATGAGTTCGCGATCAAGACGTTCATCCTGGAGAGCTTCGAAAAAGCGGGGTTGATCACCGACCACGGCCCCATCGTGGCGGTGAATGGCAATGCCTCGAATCCGCACTACGAACCGGAAGCGAGGGGCAGCGCCGAGATCCGCAAGGGCGACCTGGTGCTGATCGATCTATGGGCGAAACTGAAGCAGCCAGGCTCGGTATATTACGACATCACCTGGACCGGCTACTGCGGCAGTTCTGCGCCATCCACGATGAACAATGTCTTCGACATCGTCAAAGGCGGCCGCGATGCCGGCGTTGAGAAGGTGCGAAGCGCCGTTGCGTCCAACAAGCCCTTGCGTGGCTTCGAAGTGGATGACGCAACTCGTGGCTACATCACAAAGCATGGCTACGGAGAGTTTTTCTTCCATCGCACGGGCCACTCTATCGGTGAAGATGTGCACGGCACAGGCGCGAACATGGACAACCTGGAAACGCACGACGAACGCAAAGTGGTGCCGTGGACCTGCTTCAGCATCGAGCCTGGCATCTATCTGCCCGAATTCGGCATCCGCTCGGAAGTCAACGTATTTGTTGGCGACAAGTCGGCCGGAACCACAGGCGAGGTCCAACAGACGCTGGTGCTTGTTTAATGAAATGGCTGCTATTGCTGGCTCCGGCATTCCTGTGGCAGGAAGCGCGAGCCGAATCGAATGTATATCCGCTGCCTGCGGCGGAGGGCTCGGCCGAGATCGAGTGGCTCTCCGCCTCGACGTTCCGCTTTGCTCGCAAGTTCGGCGCTGATACGGCAGCTTCGTCCGCGGCGCATGCCGAGCGAGTGGCCGTGTTGCGCGCCGATACGGGCGAAATGTTGCGCTTCCAGACGGAGCATCTGATCGTCGATATTGCGAAGGCGGACCTCAAGGTTCGGGTGCGGCAGCGCAAGAGCGGCAGCGTGCTGATGGAAGACACCGTGCCCGTCCGCAAGACGGCAGACGGCGTGGTGGCAGAGCACATCGCACAGAAGGACGAAGACTACTGGGGCCTGGGCGCACGCACGGACGCAACGTATGCGGCGCGCGGCAAGGTCATTCAGACCGAGCAGCCGTTCGTTATTTCAACGCGGGGCTTCGCGCTCTATCATGCCCGCGGCGGACAGTGGAAGTTCGATCTGAGAGATCGTCTGCAAGCCACCGCATTAAGGGCGAACCAGATGGAATACTTCTTCTATTACGGTCCGGCGCCCAAAGAGATGTTCGAAGAGCACTTGAAAGTTGTGGGAGCGATCGCCTATCACGAGGACGACGTGAAGCCGCTGGCCGCGAGTGAAGTACCCCGCTACGCAAAGAAACTTCCATTCAAAGGCTGCGAACTGATTCCAGCCATGGCGCATGCGTCTCTCTCCGGCATACTGGCGCCGGCCGCCAACGAATGGGACTTCGCGCCGCTGTTGTACTCGGCGAAGCCCGGCCCGCTACGGGCAGCACTGGGTCCGTATCTGGTGACCTATCTGCAGGAGGCGCGCGATCGCGGATATCCGGTGATCCGGCCACTGCCTTTCCAATTCCCGGCCGACCTGGAGGGCGCCAAACGCACCGATGAGTTCATGGTGGGCGACGAACTGTTGGTCGCACCGCTGTGCAATGGCGCGACCAAGCGTAGCGTCTACCTGCCGCGCGGCATCTGGACCAATCTGCGGACAGGTATGGCGACCCCGGGGCGGAAGACCATCGAAATTGACGAACCTGCCGGAAGCCTGCCGCTGTTTTCCAAGAACGGCGCGGTGTTGCCGCTGGCCGAAGACGGACTGTACCGGGTCCACTACTTCCCCAAACTCGGCGGTGAGTTTTTCATCTGGGAGCCGGATCTGGAGATCATCTCGCAGATCCACACCTCGCCTGCCATGGATTTCTATCGCATCGAAATCGAGTCAATGAAGACCCGCACCTACGAATGGGTGATGCATGAGATGACGCGGCCGGACGATGTCTACGAAGTGGACGCGGCCAAGTTTCGCGAAGTGAAATCGAAGGCGCAACTGACGGCTGGAAGCTGGTATTTCGATGCCGCGGCAAAGACGGTATCAGTCCGGATTGACGCAGTGGCGGGCAAGGACCACATCGTCAATTTGACGTGGAAGTAGCGGCGGCCCTTCTGGCTGCGACGCGGGCCTCACGTAACTCCGCGGTCACTTTCCGGTGGCACTTGAGGCAGAGCGTTCGCATGTTGTCTAGGTCGCATTCGCCGCCGCCGTGCACCACAGGCACAATGTGATCGGCATCCCACAGGCTGCGGCGGTTGAGCGACTTCAAGCCCCACTCGATCAACATCACCTTCCGGCGCTCCCAGCGGGCGCGCTTGATGCTGATCCAGGCATTCAGGGTGTCAATACCGCACATCGCGCAGATCCCTTTATCGCGGACCAGCACCCGTTCACGCAGATAACCGGGATCGGTCCGCAGCTTCCACTCGTCAACACAAAAGTCCGAGCAGAACGTACGCCGGCGCTTTGGTACAGGCAGACTACACCAACGGCACAGGCCAAGCTCTTTCTCTTCCTTGGCAGCATAGCCACCGGGCATGGTGCGGGCAGTACTCAGACTAGAAACCTCCGTGCGGACGATAACCTGGACGGGCGCGGATACGGTACTTCTTGGCCGCGTCAGTCACAATCTCTACACCTACTTTACGAAATCCTTCATTCGGATTGGGTTGCGGATAGTAGGTCACGGTGTAGGAGTTGCCAAGATCTTCACGAATCGATTCGAAGGCCTCTACCTGCTTTTGCCAGGTCTTGGCGAAGTAGGTGCGGCCACCGGTGCGAGTGGAGAGGCGCTTGAAGACGCCGGCGGAGATGGCGTCCTTGCTGGCTTCACTGGTCGAGATCACGTAGATCGGGATTCCCTCGTCCTCGGCCACGGCGCGGACGTCGTCGGGAGCCACCATGCTGGCGTTATCGGGGCCGTTTGAGAAGACGATCACCACCTTGCGGCCCGGAACCTTGGCGGCATCGCGCAGCGTCAGTAGTAGCGCGTTGTAGAGTGCTGCGTCATCGCCGGCGACGGCCTTGCGAAGACCCAGGATGGCGTTGTTGCGGTCGCGGGTCAGCTCTGACGGGCGAGAGAGATTACGGCTGAACGTATAGACGGCGACGGAGTCGGCACGGTCAAGCCCGCGCACGAAATCGGCGATCGCGTCGGAAGCATAAACGAAGCCGCGATACATGTAGTTGCTCGTATCGAAGAGCACGAATACGTTGGTGCCGACGAAGGCATCGGAGCGGACATCGGGCCCCGCCTTCGGATCGCTTTCAGCGGCATTCAGCAAGGGTTTGGTGGAACCATCTTCCAGCACCTGGACCACCGGTTTGTTGCCCTCGGCGAACGTATTGAGCTTCTGCACAATGCCATCTTCCGTGATGCGGATTTCCTTCGGCTTCAGGTTGTTGATGTATTTGCCCTTGCTGTCAGTCACGGTGAAACTCATAACCACCATGTCGACTTTCACGCGGAACGTCGGACGTTCTTTCTCCTGCGCGTACATCCAGGCTGGAATCGTACAAAGCGTCAGCGCCAGGCCGATGAGAAATAGTTTTCTTGTGGATTTCAACGCCGTCTCCTCCCGATCAATTTCCCGCGGCCCCCGCCGCGGACCCCTGTTTCCTGTTCTTCTGCCGCACGCCATCACCTACCCAACGCAATGACCGCAGCAGGGCCGGCCAATCTTCGAGGTGCGTTGCAAAGATGCGTTCCACGGTTGACCGTGTCCACTCCGGCACAACAAGATTCAATTGCGATGGCGGCATATACATCTCGTCCGCCAGCGATGCATAGTAGAGCAGGCTCGACTCCCAACTCTCAGCCATTAAGCGGCTGGAGTAGCCCATCAACGTGGGGAAGGTGCGGAGCCCGAGTAGCTCAGGCTGGTAACTGTTGGTCAGCGTGGGCTTGGGGCTACCGAAGGCGCGGGAGACGGCCGCATAGTTGGCGCGCTGTGGCTCCTCCGCTGCGATGCGGCGGATGTTCTCGGCCAGCACCCCAGTGCCTGCATTTCCTTTCAGTGAGGCCGCTGCCAGCAGAAAGAGTTCCGAGGGAGTGACGTTTTCAATCGATTCCCGAACCTTGCCTTCCGATAGATACTGACTGATAATGCGCGTGCGCGCCGGCGAAGTGTATTGCGCCAGGATGTCCAGAACCTGCTTCCGAATCGGCGCGTCCATGCTCGCCTCGGCGATCAGCGATTCGGCATAGCGCAAGTGCAGCGCCACCCAGTGCATCTGATTCGGCGACACATTCCACCAGCGCGGGATCTTGGAGGTCTGAATAATCTGCGGCACCAGATCGCCCCAGATCAGTGCTTGCTCGCGCGACGGAATCAGGAAGTTCTGTTCCGCTTCGGCCAGTGCATAAGGCAGGCCGGCCAGCGATCCCACCAGGCGCCCTCCGGCACTGGACGGCCAGCCCGTGCCGAACACTTCCGTGTTCTTCCATGTCTGCACGGAGCCCTGAAGCCCGAGGAAGTCGTGGCTGCGGACGAACAGTGGATTGGTGATCAGGATCTGCGCGCCGGGCGGAGCGTAGTGAACGTAGTTCAGCCCCACCAGCGTATCGCGCAGGAACGGGGCAAGCGAGCCGCGGATGTCGCTGAGTTTGGCGGCGTCTCCACCGGCTTTTTCAATGACGGCACGAAGATTCAGTTTGCGCTGCGCCTCAACGTGCTTCTCTGTCCAGTAGCCAAACGCGTAGGCATTCTTTTCCACGCCGGAGAGGGCTGCCCGGGGAAGTTGAATTTCACTGATGCGCGACGACATGCGCGTGATCAGCTGCGGATTGATCTTTGCGCCTTTGCCGATAGCCTCCAGATGATCAGCGATATCCAGAATGCTCTTGAGCGAAATCAGGCGTTGCGCTTCGAAGATGCGGATCATCTCCTGCACCATCTGGGTGTGGGTTTCGGAGTCGGCAGGTTGCACGGCTCCAGCCAGCAAATCGATAAAACGATCCTGCGGAGAGGTTCCGTCCGCAGCGCCAGTGGCTTTCAGCAGCGTCTTCACGCCGGCTTGGCCGGCGTCGAAAAGCTCCTTCGTATTCTTCAGTTTTCCGAATGGGCTAATGATGGAGGCGAATGCAGCATTTGCCTGCGTTGCAGGCAGCGTCTCTTGCCGCACGAAGATCTGCCACAGCCCCAGCAGGGCCTGCATGGTTCCCGCGGAATCCGCGCGAAGGCCGGGATCCTTGACGAGATTGATCGCCTTGATGGTGTCGAGGTAGCTGATGATGGTGGCGTCCGTCAAATCGCCGGATTCGCTGAACAGCGAGTATTGCGAGCCAAGCTGGCGGTATTCGCGCGCAAGGCGGTCCACGGTCGAGGCCTCAAGCACCTTGGGGCGGCGGCGATTCACATCGCTCAAGGCCATGAAGATTTTGAGCGGCTCATTCTCCACCGCTTTGCGCGACAGGCCGAAGAGCGCCTCGAGCACATCGTCGGCGTCTTTCCAATTCACCGCAGCTTTCGTGAGCTTGGCGTCGTACTTGCCGGCCGGATGATGCACGAACAGATTGCGCCACACTTCGATGCTGCCCGGAATATGCGGCTTGCCATCGGCTTCCAGGCGCAGGCGCGTGGTGAGCAGCATCATGTCGGTATTCGAGCGGAATACCGGACGGGCCGGTCCCGGACTGGTGACTTTGCCGCGAACCGCGCCGTAGTAGCGTTTCAGCCGGTTCTGTTCGGTGAGGTAATCGCGAACGGAGCCGTTCACGCGAGAGAGCGCGTCGAAATAACTGGCGGCCCAGCCGTCGTCTTTCATGATCAGCTTCTCGAAGAACGCCGCGCCCTTCTCCGGCTTTTCGCCGACAAATTCAGCCCATACACCCTCGGCCTTCACTCCGCCCGGGACAACCGCATGGCCATCGGCGGAGAGCTGGAACATGCCGCCGAAGAAATCAAGAACGTGTGAAAACGCTTTGATGCGTTGCACGGTAACCTGCTTGCGCAGGGCATCGGCCGTGTTGCGATCGAGCTTCGACATGCCCAGGTACATGCGGCACAGCGAGTGGTCAGCGAGGAAGGTATCGATGAATTCGCCGCTGGCCTTTTCTTTTGCCGAGAGCCAGTAGTCGGTGCCGTAGAGGATGGGAGCCTTCGTTGGTTTGTAGTCGTAGGTGAACGGGCGATTGGCACGCAGCGCCTGTTCCAGTTCGGCCAGCGGGAAACCGGAATCGATGGTCAGGAACGCGCGTGAAGCGTTCACGGTTTCGAGCACCACTTCCGCACCGCAACCGCCGCGCATGCGATAACCAAGGACGCGCAGCAGATCGCCGGTGATTGTGGAGTCGCAGGTTTCCACCTTGATGACTTTGGACTCTCCGGCGATTTTTGTCAGTTCGCGCGCCTGAGAAAGGTAGCGCACCACGAGCTTCAGGTATTCGGTCTGCTCCAGCGATTCATTGCTTGACGCGGCCTGGTAACCATTGGTGACCACGTTGCGGCCGAGCGCGGGCAGCAGATCCTCGGGCGCCAGATCAGGCGAGAGCGCGGCCATGCGGGCAAAGGAACGGATCGGTCCGGGGATTTCGATGGTGGGGCGCGCTTCTACCGTGGAACTGGCCTTCGGCTGCAGCGAGGGTGGATCGGCAAGATCGGCTCCGCCCGCGGAACGATAGGCAGCCAGGTGACGAACTGCGGAATTCTGATCGCCGGCAAGAAGATCGAGCACAACCAGGCGCCTGGCCACTTGTGCGAGTCTCTTCTGATCGCCGCCGGACTTCAGGGAGTCGAATAGTTTTTCGTAAGTCTCACGGGCCGCGGGATCTGACTTGCGGTCAAGAAACTCGGCGAATGCGGCGAGTGCCGCGGCATCCCCGGGCGCACGCCTTGTTGCCGCCTCAAGTGCGGAACGCGCAGCAAGCGAATCCCCCTTCGCTTCAAGCTGTCGGATATCTTGGGCGAAACTACCGCCGGCAATCCCAAACGTCAGAGCAAGCAATCCAATCGATCGCATGACCCCCCTCCTGGTTATGGACTCACCAATGTAACATTTCTAGGGATGCTTTTACCAAGGACCAAGTTGTTAAATAATTCAGAGACGGGCTGAACTATGGCCAGTCCTGTGCGCCATGATAGATGTGCGAGGTCTCAACGGTCTGTTCTGTTGCGATGTACACGACACTATATGGCAGCGGCGTAAACAGTCTTCAAAGATGGCCCTTGCAACGCGTCGCACCGCTTCGGGGTCAGCTACGTGGATTCGGTCGCAGATCTGTTACCTAAACGCCACTACGGGGATCGATCGGCGGAGTTCCCTCAGAGAAATCGCTGAAGCCGCTCGCCTACTTGATCATGGCTGAGGAAGTCGCCTCTTGTAAGCGCGGCCTCTCCTCGTGTCACACCTTCTTCAAATCCTACCGCCTCCGCAAAAAACCGGCGCATGACATTCTGCACCAGTTCGTCAGGATTGCTTCCAAGTCTGGCTGTGGAAGAGACCAGTATCGCTTCGAGTTCAGACTGAAAATTAACTTCCATTTCAATCGGTCTCCTTTGCGCCACGGCGTTTCAACATAGTCGTATCCAAGCATAGTCACGCCGCATAGTCACGCCCCAGAACATGCAGGCAAAAAAAAAGAGTGGCACCATTGAGCCAATGCTCGCGGATGCCACTCTTTCCAAGTCCAAATGAACTAAGCGCTGGTGTTGTCGATCCACCACGGAGCGCTGGGCGCATCGCGGATGATCAGGTCGTTGAGGAAGTTGGCAGCCTTGGTCAGTCCCTCTTCCGGCGACATCAGCGTATCCTCATGCTCAATGGAAAGGACGTAATCGTAGCCGTACATGCGCAGCGTGCTGACGAATTCCTTCCACCACTCCGCGCCATGGCCGTAGCCGCAGGTGCGGAAGATCCACGAGCGTGCCTTTTCGTCCGTGTACAACTTCATATCGAGCACACCGGCGCCGGGCAGATTCACAGGATAGATCTGTGTATCCTTGGCGTGAACGTGGAAGATCGCATCGCCCAACACGCGGACAGCGGCGATCGGATCGATGCCCTGCCAGAACATGTGGCTCGGATCGTAGTTGCAACCGATGCTGGAACCGCACTCCTTGCGCAGGCGGAGCATCGTTTCCGGATTGTAGACGATGAAGCCCGGGTGCATTTCAATGGCAACCTTCACGCCGTGATCGGAAGCCAACTTGGCGCGCTTTGACCAATACGGGATCGCCTTCTTCTCCCACTGCCACTTCAGCAGTTCCTGATAATGAGGCGGCCACGGAGAGGTCACCCAGTTCGGATACTTCGCGGTGTCGCTATCACCGGGGCATCCGGAGAAGTCAATAACGACGGGCACTTCGAGTTTTTCGGCAAGCAGGATCGACTTGCGATTGACTTCCTGATTGGCCTTGGCGATATCGGCATTCGGATGCAGCGGCTCACCGTGGCAGCTGAGCGCGCTGATGGAGACGCCGGCATCGGCCAGCTTTGCCTTGAACTCTTTCAGTGCTGTCTTATTCTCAAGCAGAGACAGCTGAATATGGGGATCTCCGGGATAGTTTCCGGTACCCAATTCCACTGTATTGATATTCAGGCTCTTCAACTTTGCCAGAACCTGATCCAGGGGCATCTGCGAAAGCAGTGCGGTAAAACATCCAACTCTCACTTATGTGTTCCTCTCTTTCTAGTGCAGTATAACTCGAACCCACAAGCGTATCACGATATAATCCAACCATGAAATCATCCAGACGCGGTTTTTTCCCAACCTTGGCCGCTGGGATGGCGACTGGTTTCTGGGCCGATGAGACCCTGGAAGCAGCACCACAGAATACGAATACCTATTCCAAACCTAGCGAACTCAAAATAACGGACCTGCGCATCGCTATTGTGCGCGGCGCTCCCATGACCTGTCCGCTTATCCGCATCGATACGAACCAGGGGATCTACGGCCTTGGGGAAGTACGCGATGGCGCGAGCAAGAACTACGCCCTCATGCTGAAGCGATTGCTGAAGGGCGAGAATCCGTGCAACGTCGATAAAGTATTCCGCAAGATCAAACAGTTCGGCGGGCATGCGCGCCAGGGTGGCGGCGTGTGCGGCGTGGAGATGGCATTGTGGGACCTCGCCGGCAAGGCCTACAACGTTCCGGTGTATCAGATGCTCGGCGGGAAGTTCCGCGACCGCATCCGCTGCTATGCGGATACGGACACGTCTTATGACATGAAAGAGTTCGCAGAGCGGCTTCGTAAGCGCAAGGAGCAGGGTTTCACCTTCCTGAAGATGGACCTCGGAATCCAATTGCTGGCGAACAAACCCGGCATGCTTACACAGCCCTTAGGAGGGCTTGGCAGAGGACCGGAAGCGCAGAACGTGCAGCACATGTTCACTGGCATTGAGATTACGGACCGTGGCATCGACACGATGGCGAGCTTTGTCGCAGCGGTGCGAGAATCAGCAGGCTGGGAGATTCCGATCGCGGCCGATCACTTCGGGCACATCGGCCTGAACTCGTGCATTCGCCTGGGAAAAGCACTCGCGAAATACAACATGGCTTGGCTGGAAGATATGATTCCCTGGCAGCATACCGAGTTGTTGAAGAAACTCAATGACGCGGTGGATATCCCGATCTGCACGGGTGAAGATATCTATCTGAAGGAACCGTTCATCGAACTGGCGAGGAACCACGCTGTCGACATTCTGCACCCGGATCTGGCGACATCGGGCGGCATTCTGGAAACCAAGAAAATCGGCGATTCCATCCAGGAGTACGGAGTTCCGATGGCGATGCACTTTGCCGGAACGCCGGTCTCCTGCATGGCCAACGTCCACTGCGCAGCGGCTACGGAGAATTTCTTTGTTCTGGAAAATCACTCCGTCGACGTGCCGTGGTGGGACAATCTGGTGGACGGCATTGAGAAGCCCATCGTGAATAAGGGCTACATCAAAGTGCCGGACGGCCCGGGGCTCGGCATCAAATTGAATGAAGATGTCGTCAAGCAGCACCTTGGTGAGGGCGGCTTCTTTGAACCAACTCCCTACTGGGACAATGACCGATCACACGACCGGACCTGGAGTTAGTCGACCAATGAAGTTAACGCGAAGGCAGCTTCTGGCTGCGATTCCGGGCGTGGCATTTGCCGCGCCCGGCAAGATCAGGATCACCGATGTACAGGTTGTCGTCACAAACCCCGGCAAGGGCGCGGGCGGCAACTTCGTACTGGTGAAGATCATGACCGATCAACCGGGCCTCTACGGCTGGGGAGACTGCACTTGCACCGGCAGCGAATTGGGAGTCGCCAAATTCCTTGAAGAGCATATGCGTCCCGGCCTGCTGGGTCGCAATCCAATGCAACTCCAGGACCTGTGGCAGACGCTGTTCTACCTGCCATACTACCGGTCGGGCACGGTTCACATGAGCGCTATCAGCGGCATCGACATGGCGTTGTGGGATATCAAAGGCAAGGTGGCAGGACTCCCTGTCTATGAACTGTTGGGAGGCCGCGCACGCACCAGCCTGCTCACCTACTCCAACGCCAGCGGACGAACGTTTGAAGAAGTAGAAGAGAACGTCCACAAGCTGATGGCGAAAGGGTACAAGGTGATCAAGGCGCAGGTCTCGGCGCCGGGCGCTGAAAGCGGCTACGCGGTGCCGCAATCGGACCGCCAGCGGTCTGCAACAGCGAAGGCTTACAGCGATGGCCTGCCCCCTTCGGAGACCTGGGAGCCAGGCCCCTATGTTCGCGTGCTGCCGAAGCTGTTCGCGCACCTGCGCAAGAAACTCGGCGAAGATGTCGGACTCCTGCACGATGTGCATGAGCGCATCACACCCTCGCAGGCGATCGGACTGGCGAAAGCGCTGGAACCGTACGACCTCTTCTACTACGAAGATCCTCTGCCACCGGAGCATATGGATACCTTCCGTTTGATCAGGCAGCAATCCTCGATTCCCATTGCAATGGGCGAGGTCTTCGTCGGACCATGGGAAGGCTTGAACCTGATCACGGAACATCTCATCGATTACGTCCGGCACGATCTCGTGCACTGCGGTGGCATAACCACTGGAAAGAAGGTGGCCACGATGTGCGAACCTTACGGCATTCTCACGGCGTGGCACGGGCCAGGCAACATCTCGCCCATTGCGCACATGGCCAATGCGCACGTGAGCCTCTCTGTGCCGAACTTCGGAATTCAGGAGTATGCCGTCAACTGGCCGGCCGCGGTGCGCGAGGTGTTCAGCGCGGCGCCTGTATTCACGAACGGCACCATCGATATTAACGACAAGCCCGGGCTGGGAATCGAGGTCGATGAGGCGGCAGCGAAGCGGTACCCCTACCTGCGAAGATTGCGCCCGGCGATTCGCAGGCAGGATGGAACCGCATGGCCGTACTAGCGCACTTTGACAACAGCCTGGCGCAGCGATTGGAGGCCGCGGAGGCGGCCTTTGGAGCGGAGTTGACGGAAGATCACATCTGGGTGGCCGGAGGTTGCGTCGCGTCATTGGGGGCTGGATCCCCACTCACGCATGCGTTAGGCATGGGCATGAACGGCGCTGTGACGGAAGCGGATTTCGAGCGGCTGGAGGCGTTCTATCATGAGCGCAATGCACAGCCGAATATCGATCTATGCCCGCACAGTGACGTCAGCATGCTGGGGTTGCTGGGCGCGCGCGGCTACAGCCCGATCGAATTCAACAACGTGATGGTGCGGAAGATCACGCCGTCCGACCGCGGCGGAGTGTTGATGTCCCCAACTAAGGACTGCGAGCAGTGGGCCCTCACCATGGCCAAATGCTTCTTCGCCGAAGAGAACATCCCCGGGGAACTGATGATCGCCAGCCGGGCATTGTTTCGCGCGCGTAGCGCCTCCAGTTTTCTGATCGATGACCTGGCCGGCTGCGGCTTCATGGTGCAGGCGGGTCTTGCTACTTTTTACGCCGATGGCACACGCGAACTGGCACGCGGGCGCGGACTGCAGTCCGCACTCATTCGAGGGCGCATCGCGATTGCAGCTGAACTTGGCTGTGACCTGGCGACGGCCAGCACGCTGCCCGGCAGCCAGTCACAACGCAACTACGAGCGCGCCGGCTTCCGAGTGGCTTATACGAAGATCGCTTTTGAGAGAAGTAGCGCGACGCCAACCAGAAATCCGAGCGAGGCCTGATACTCCTGATTCTTTTTATAGACCGCCCAGCGGAAGGGCGCGTCGTCAGGCATGCGCTTGCCCGCGGGGATCAACAGCGGCACCCGGTCGGCATAGTCGGCATAGCCTGGAAAAATGGCACGCAGATGCTGTTCTTCATTCTGCATCACGGGCAG
>Ga0073936_10003560_pt1 | contig 22188 bp, 24 predicted proteins | sample AliMusrvi5mmetaG_FD_87041 | JGI IMG/M metagenome (GOLD analysis project Ga0073936, IMG submission 87041) | Freshwater lake bacterial and archeal communities from Alinen Mustajarvi, Finland, to study Microbial Dark Matter (Phase II) - Alinen... | ecosystem: Environmental > Aquatic > Freshwater >... | reverse complement strand
GCGCTGACCCCGTCGCCACCGGAGAAAATCACCGCCAGGAGAAAAGCCAGCGCGGCATAGACGGCGACAAAAAAGGCGGGGCCGTCAGTTTTGCGCCGAAACAAGGTGAGCGTGGCGGCGAAAGGCAGCAATTCCACCAGCAGCCATTGGCCAGGCTGGCCGGTGAGTTTGGACCAGAGAAAGACGCGCGGCGAAAACAGATAGCCCAGCAGTTCGGCATGCAGCGCCAGCACCGTGACGGCATAACCGATGATGGCGAAGAGGATGCCGAACGCAGCCAGCATCCAGGCGCTGCGCCGCTCATAGACCGCCAGCCACAGCAGCAGCGCCAGCGGCAAGGTGACGTAAAGCGGCTTGATGAATTCGGCCAGGGTCAGGAAGAACGCGCAAAATGCGATGAATGCGGTCGTGCGCGGCGCGCGCGTGATAATCACCAACGCTGCGGCATCCAGCAGATTGCCCAGCATCTGCGGATCGTCCATGGCGGAGAATTTCACGATCACCCAGGGCGCGGCCCAGAAGAGCAGCGCGGCAAACAGGGATTGGCGGCGGTCGCAGCCCATCGCGCGGGCAGCAAAGCCAAGACACAGGCCGATGCCAAGCGTGGAGAGGAACGCCACCAGGCGGCCCGCAATGATGGCGTCCTGCCCCGTCAGTTTGGCGACGGCGCCCACGATGAAAAAGGACAGCGGCGGATAATTGTTGGTGAGCAGGGAGGTTGGCGCGGGATAGAGCGCGCGCGGATCCTGCATCGCGCTGGCCGCGTGATAGGCGTTCCAGCCTTCATTGTAATTTTTGAGAACAGGCGCCGTGAGGGTGAAAAGTTCGGCGCCCAGGCAGAGCAGGATCGCCAGCGCCAGCAGCGCGGTCAGGGCATAACCGGCGCGCTGCATCGCCGGCGTGCTCACAGTTGCGGCAGCGCTTGGGCAAGCCGCCCGCCGGCCCGCACCGGATCAATCCGCAGCGCCAGGCCTTTGGGGCCCGTCTGCACAAACACGCCGCAGACCGTGGCGGGGCCGGTGGCGGGGGCGAAGCGCGGGCCATTGATCTTGCGCAGGAAACGCTGCACCGGCTCGGCCTTGTCCATGCCGATCACGGAATCATAATCGGCGCAGGCGCCGGCATCGCTTTGAAACGCCGTGCCGCCAGGGAAAATCTGCGCGTCAGCGGTGGGGACATGGGTATGGGTGCCCACCACCAGGCTGGCGCGGCCGTCGCAGAAATGGCCCATCGCCATTTTCTCGGATGTGGTTTCGGCATGCAGATCGACGATGATGGCGTCGGCGGCCTCGCCCAGCGGGCAGGCTTCCAGTTCGGCATCAACGGCGCGGAACGGATCATCAAGCGCATCCATGAAGACGCGGCCCATGACATTGATCACCAGCACGCTTTGGCCGCTGGGGGTTTTGTAGAGATTGGCGCCGCGCCCCGGCGTGCCCTTGGGATAATTGGCCGGGCGCAGGATGCGGTCTTCGTTATCAATGTAAGTGAGAATTTCCTTCTGGTCGGCCCAGTGATTGCCGGTGGTGATCACATCAATGCCCATGCCGAAATATTCCTCGGCAATGGCGCGGGTGAGACCAAAACCGCCCGCTGCGTTTTCGCCATTGGCGATGATGAGGTCCGGCTTCAGGGCCTGTTTCAGGCGGGGCAATTGCTGCGCCACGCCATCGCGGCCCGGCTTGCCGATCACATCGCCCAGGAAAAGAATATTCATTGCCGCGCCCCGGAAAACAGCCTCAAGCCCTGTTCGGTGAGGATGCCATCCAGCGCCATATCATGCGGCTCATGCGGAAGCGAGGCGGCCTGCTGTCCCGCATAGGCGACGCCGATGGCGGGCACGCGCAGCGCTGCCAGCGTGCGGTCGTAAAAGCCGCCACCATAGCCGAGCCGGTGGCCGTCGCCGTCAAAGGCGAGCAGCGGCACCAGCAGCAGATGGGGAGTCACGGCGGGCCAATGGGCGGCGGGTTCGTGCACGCCAAAAGGGCCGGGTTTCAGGACTTCGCCATCGGGAACGCGGTGGAATTCCAGCGCCGCGTCTTTGGCCACCATGCGGGGAAAGGCGATGTGACAGCCGCTGTCCACCAACGCTTTCAAAAGCAGCGCCGGGTCGGCTTCCTGTGGCAGGGCGTGATAGCCACCGACAATCGTGCCGCGCGAAAGCTTCAGCGCCGGGGCATGCGCGGCCAGCGCCGCGCCGATATCAAGATGGACCAGCGTCTTGCGCTTTTCGCGGGCCTGTTTTCGGAGCTCGGTTTTGGTGTCCGGGGTCATGGCCCAAGTGTCATCTATCGCGGGCCGCTCGCTCAAGCTCGCGGCACCTCTTCCCTGTCGCATGTCCACTGGACATGCTCCCGCGCTACGCGCGCCGGGAATAGGTGGACGGAACCGCATTCGGCGTTGGTATTGGATCTCATGGGCCTGCAAGTGCAGGTGGGCGCCGTGTGACGAAGACCAGGGTCTAAGCCAGGGACAGCTCCCGATGAGTACAATTAAGGCCCCTGGGCATCGCAACCTGACGACGCGAGGCAGTATCCGTCCGCCTCTAACTTAGGCTTCCGCCAGCTGGGCTGCAATGTCTTCCACCCGCTTGGCGGCGAGTTCCAGCGCATCGGCGGCCTTGCTTTCGGCATCCTGGGCGCGGATTTCCAGCGCGCTGCGGGCAGTATCCAGGTCGCTGGCCGCCTTGTTGGAGGAGGCCAAGTTCGTGACCGCAGCGTGATGTTCATCGGCCATCAGCAGCGCCGCCATCAGCAGCAGCCTGGTGTCGCCCACCTGGCCCACGGAACTGAGAACTTCGCGGGCCTTGGCATCCACCGTGGCGGCCAGATCGCGCAGATAGTCTTCCTCGCCATCATCACAGGCGATGGTATAGGCGCGGCCATTGACCATGACATTCACCAGCGGCATGGGTCAGCTCCTCGCCAGGGCGGCACGAATTTCGCCGATCGCCCCATCGAGCCGGGTTTCGACCTCCTGGGTCATGCCGGAAAGGGAGGCCAGCTCATCCTCCAGCGCAGCGATGCGCTCCAGAAGCTGCTCTCGCTCACTCTCCAGCGCCGCCAGACGGGCGTGATTTTCGGGCGCCGCGGGTCGCTGTTCGCCCGCTGAATCGGCCACTTTTTCGAGGTTTTCCAAGGCGGCGGCGAGACGTTCCGCCGCCAGTTCCAGCCGGCTCAAATGCATCTCTTGCTTGCGATTCTGAAAAGACCTTAGGCCCTGCCGGGAAAGAGGGTCAACGCAATTGCGTTGATGTCTTTGTGGCAGCCCTTGACGCCAGCCACCCCCCCTTTTATGGCCTCCTACCCACCCGGGAATTGACCTTATGACAAGCGCCGCCGCACCGCTGGAACAAGCCAAAATCCGCAAACTTGCCAATGTCATCCGCGCCCTTTCGATGGACGCGGTGGAGGCGGCAAAATCGGGTCATCCGGGCCTGCCGCTGGGCATGGCCGATGCCGCCACGGTGCTGTTCAGCCAGTTCCTGAAATTCGATGCTAGCGACCCCCACTGGGCCGACCGCGACCGCTTTGTGCTGTCGGCGGGCCATGGCTCGATGCTGCTCTATTCGCTGCTATGGCTGACCGGGTATCCGGGCATTACCCTGGATAACATCAAGAATTTCCGCAAAGTCGGCAGCCCCTGCGCAGGCCATCCCGAATATGGCCATCTGCCGGGCATCGAAACCACCACCGGGCCGCTGGGCCAGGGTATCGCCAATGCCGTGGGCATGGCGATTGCGGAGCGGCATTTGAACGCGCGCTATGGCAACGAACTGGTGAACCACAAGACCTATGTCATCGCCTCGGACGGTGATCTGGAAGAAGGCATTTCCCACGAAGCGATTTCGCTGGCCGGGCATTTGAAGCCCAAGGGCCTGATCGTGCTGTGGGACCACAACAACATCACCATTGACGGCGCCACCTCGCTGTCCACTTCGACCGATGAAGTGGCGCGCTTCCAGGCGGCGGGCTGGATCACCGACAGTTGCGATGGCCAGGACGCCAATGATGTCGCCCGCGCGCTGGCGGCGGCACAGGATGCACCGGGCCCGGTGTTGATCGCCTGCCGCACGACGATCGGCTTTGGCCTGCCCAGCGCCGGCACGCAGAAGGCGCATAGCGATGCGCCCGGCGCCGAGGCGATTGCGGCGGCGCGCAAGACACTCGACTGGACCAGCGAGCCTTTTGTCATTCCCGATGATTTGCTGAACCAGTGGCGCGCCGTTGGCGCGCGCGGCAAGGCGGAGCATGACGCCTGGAAGGGCCGGCTTTCGGCCAGCGGCAAGAAACAGGATTTCGAGAATGCCGTCGGCGATGTGCTGCCCGCCTCGCTGGACCCGGCGATTGTTGCCCTGAAGCAGAGCTTCAGCACCGACAAGCCCGCCGCGGGCACGCGCAAATTCTCCGAAAAGGCGCTGGACGTCATCAATGGCGAGCTGAGCGTCACCATTGGCGGTTCGGCGGACCTGACGCCGTCCAACAATACCAAGACCAAGAACATCACCGCCATCACGCCGGATGATTTCTCGGGCCGCTATATCCATTACGGCATTCGCGAGCATGGCATGGCGGCGGCGATGAACGGCATGGCGCTGCATGGCGGCGTTATTCCGTATGGCGGCACCTTCTTTGTGTTCTCGGATTATTGCCGCCCATCCATCCGCCTCGCTGCCCTGATGGGCGTGCGCGTGGTGTTTGTCATGACGCATGATTCCATCGGCGTGGGCGAAGACGGCCCGACCCATCAGCCGGTTGAGCAACTGGCGTCGCTGCGCGCCATGCCGGGCCTGCTGGTGATGCGGCCCGCCGACGGCGTGGAGACTGCGGAATGCTGGCACCTGGCGCTGCAGAATACCAAGCGTCCCAGCCTGATCGCCTTCTCGCGCCAGGATGTGCCCACCGTGCGGGTGAACCATACGGCGGACAATCTGTCGGCACGCGGCGCCTATGAACTGGTGGGCGACGCTGATGCCAAGGTGACGTTGCTGTCCACCGGTTCGGAAATTTCCATCGCCATGGCGGCGCGCGACTTGTTGGCCAAGGACGGTATCGCTTCGCGCATCGTCTCGATGCCCTGCTGGGACCTGTTCGAGGAACAGGATGAAGCCTGGCGCAAGAAATTGCTCGGCACCCTGCCTCGCGTCGCGGTGGAAGCCGCCGCGTCTTTTGGCTGGGACCGTTACATCGGTCCCAATGGCGCCTTTGTCGGCATGCATAGTTTCGGCGCCAGCGGCCCGTACAAGGATGTCTACAAGCATTTCAACATCACGCCGGAAGCGGTGGCCGAGGCGGCGAAGAAGATTTTGAAGGCGTAAGTTCGGCGTTTGAGGAGAGATAGAATGGCTTTGCGTGTTGCCATCAACGGTTTTGGCCGTATCGGACGGCTGGTGCTGCGGGCGATTGTGGAATCGGGCCGGCGCGATATCGAAGTCGTGGCCGTCAATGATCTGGGACCGATCGAAACCAACGCCCATCTGCTGCGCTATGACAGCGTTCATGGCCGCTTTCCCGCGTCGGTGACGGTGGATGGCGATGTCATGGTTGCCGCTGGACACCGCATCAAGGTCACCGCCATCAAGAACCCGGCGGAACTGCCGCACAAGGAACTGGATGTCGATATTGCGCTGGAATGCACCGGCATTTTCACGTCCAAGGAAAAAGCTTCGGCGCATCTGACGGCCGGCGCCAAGCGGGTGCTGATTTCCGCGCCGGGCGAGGATGCCGACATCACCGTGGTCTATGGCGTCAATCACGACAAGCTGACCAAGGATCACCTGATCGTTTCCAACGCCTCGTGCACCACCAACTGCCTGGTGCCGGTGGCCAAGGTGCTGCATGACGCGGTCGGCATCGAACGCGGCATGATGACCACCATTCATTCCTACACCAACGACCAGCCATCGCTGGACCAGATGCACAAGGATTTGTACCGCGCCCGTGCCGCCGCCTTGTCGATGATCCCCACCTCGACCGGTGCGGCCAAGGCCGTGGGCCTAGTGCTGCCGGAACTGAAGGGCAAGCTGGACGGCGTTTCGGTGCGGGTGCCGACACCCAATGTCTCGCTGGTGGATCTGAAATTCTGCGCCAGCCGCACCACCAGCGTGGAAGAGATCAACAACGCCATCAAGGGCGCCGCGCTGGGCCCGCTCAAGGGCATCCTGGATGTCGTGCATGACAAGCTGGTGTCGGTGGATTTCAACCACAACCCGGCCTCGTCCTCCTTCGCGCTGGATCAGACCCGGGTGATGGATGGCAACTTTGTCTCAATCATGACCTGGTATGACAATGAATGGGGTTTTTCCAACCGCATGGCCGATACCGCCGTGGCGATGGGCAAGCTGATTTAAGATGAAGTTCCGGACGCTCGACGGGCTGGCGGTGAAGGGCAAGCGGGTGCTTGTGCGCGCCGACCTCAATGTGCCCATGGCGGACGGCAAGGTCACCGACCGCCTCAGGCTGGAGCGCCAGGCCCCCACCATCCGCGAATTGTCGGTCAAAGGCGCGCGCGTCATTATCCTCAGCCATTTTGACCGCCCCAAGGGCAAAGTGGTGCCGTCCATGTCGCTGGCGCCCGTCGCCCCGGCGCTGGCGGAGGAATTGGGCCGGCCCGTGGCATTCGCCGAAGATTGCATCGGACCTTACGCCGAACATGCCATTGCATCTTTGACCGACGGCGACGTCCTGCTGCTGGAAAACACCCGCTTTCATCCCGGCGAGGAAAAGAACGATGCGGAATTCGCCAAAGCGCTGGCCGCGCTGGGCGACGTTTTCGTCAATGATGCCTTTTCCGCCGCCCACCGTGCGCATGCCTCTACCGCCGGTATCACGAAATTTCTGCCTTCGGTGGCGGGCCGCGCCATGGAAGAAGAATTGCGCCATCTGGAAAAGGCGCTCAGCAATCCGGAGCGTCCATTGCTGGCAGTGGTGGGCGGGGCGAAGGTTTCCTCCAAGATCGCGCTGCTGGAAAATATGGTGACGCGGGTCGAAACCCTGGTGATCGCCGGCGCCATGGCCAACACCTTCCTGGCGGCGGAGGGGCTGCTGGTCGGCAAGTCGCTTTATGAACCGGAATATCTGGAGACCGCGCGCAAAGTCATCCACATGGCGACCCAAAGCGGCTGCGCCATCCTGTTGCCCACCGATGTGGTGGTGGCCAAACAGCTGAAGCCCGGCGCGGCGCACCGTACGGTTTCGACCGCCGATATCGCCGCCGATGAAATGGCGCTGGATGTGGGGCCCAAGACCATTGCCGCCTTCAAGCGGCGTCTGAAAACCACCAAGACACTGGTCTGGAATGGCCCCTTCGGCGCTTTCGAGATCCCGCCTTTCGACAAGGGCACGGTGGCGGCGGCCCGCGCCGTGGCCGATGCCACCAAAAATGACAAACTGTTGTCGGTGGCGGGTGGCGGCGATACGGTTGCGGCCCTCGCCCATGCCGGGGTGGAAAATGATTTTACCTATGTCTCGACCGCTGGCGGGGCATTTCTGGAGTGGCTTGAAGGAAAAGAACTGCCCGGCGTCGAAGCGCTGAAGGCATAGGGGGACAACAATGAATCTCGACGAACTGCACGGCATTGCCAAGAAAATGGTCGCCAAGGGCAAGGGCTTGCTGGCCGCTGATGAATCCACCAGCACCATCGGCAAGCGCTTCGACAAAATCAGCGTCGCCAACACGGAAGATAATCGCCGCGATTATCGCGAAATGCTGTTCCGCAGCACCACCGCGATGAAGGAGCATATTTCGGGCGTCATCCTTTATGACGAAACCATCCGCCAGAAGGCCAAGGACGGCACCACCTTGGTGTCGCTGATCGAAGCCGCCGGCGCGATTCCGGGCATCAAGGTGGATGCGGGCGCCAAGGCGCTGGCCGGCCAGCCGGGTGAAACCATCACCGAAGGCCTGGACGGGTTGCGCGAACGCTTTGTCGAATATCACAAGCTGGGCGCGCGCTTCGCCAAATGGCGGGCGGTGATCGATATCGGCGCGGGCATTCCCACCTATAATTGCGTCAATGCCAATGCCCAGGCGTTGGCCCGTTATGCCGCGCTGGCGCAGGAAAACGGCATCGTGCCGATCGTCGAGCCGGAAGTGCTGATGGACGGCGATCATGACATCGCCACCTGTGAGCGCGTCACGAGCTGGGTGCTGGAAAGCGTGTTCTCGCAGCTTTTCTATGCCGGGGTTCGCCCGGAAGGCATGATCCTGAAGCCCAACATGATCGTGCCGGGAAAGAAGTGCGCCAAGCAGAACAGCATTGAAGAAGTCGCAGCCGCCACGGTGCGCGTGCTTAAACGCGCGGTGCCATCTTCGGTGCCGGGCATCGCTTTCCTGTCGGGCGGCCAGTCGGATGAAGACGCGACGGCGCATCTGTCGGCGATCAACGCCATTGGCGGCCTGCCCTGGGCCGTGACTTTCAGCTATGGCCGCGCCTTGCAGGCCGCGCCGCAGCAAGCCTGGGCTGGCCAAGCGGGAAATGTCGCCAAGGCGCAGGCCGCTTTCGCCCATCGCGCCCTGATGAACTCACTGGCCGCGACCGGCAAATGGACAAAGGCCAGTGAGACCAAAGCCGCTTGAGCACTTGCCGCCTTTACCTGATTTCGCCGCCGCGCATCGCGCCCACCGATTTTTCCGGGGTGCTGAAAGACGCGCTGAAAGGCGGCGATGTCGCGTCGTTTCAGCTCCGCCTCAAGCATGTCAGTGATGATGAGATCCGGAGAGCCACCGACACCTTGCGTCCCATTGTGCAGGCGGCAGGGGCGGCTTTCATCCTGAATGACCGGCCCGACCTGGCCGCCGAGCTGGGCTGTGATGGCGTGCATGTCGGGCAGGAAGATGCGAGCTATGCCGAAGCGCGCGCGGCGCTGCCGGACGGCATTGTCGGCGTCACCTGTCATGACAGCCGTCACCTGGCGATGGATGCCGGCGAAGCGGGCGCCGACTATGTCGCCTTTGGCGCGTTCTTCCCGACCCAGACCAAAGAGCCCAAGAGCGTCGCGGATATCGAATTGCTGCAATGGTGGGCGCAGGCCATGGTGGTGCCGGTGGTGGCGATTGGTGGCATTACCATTGCCAATGCACCGGCGCTGATCACAGCGGGCGCCGATTTCCTGGCGGTGGCGGCGGGCGTATGGGAGCATGCGGGCGGGCCGCAGGAAGCGGTGCGGGAATTCAACACGCTGTTCAAGGCGTGATCGAGCGGCTCCTGAGCCTGCTGTTTCTCGGCATACTGCTGGCGCTGGGCTATCACCAGGCGATGGACCTGGCCTATCAACATTTCTTTCCCACATGGCAACTCTACCAGGCCTATTGGTATGTGCCGCTGCTGGCGGTGCCGGGTTTGCTGCTGGCGGCGCTGGCCTTTTCCTTGGGATTTTTCCGCCGCGTCGATTGGTGGGATGCGGCGGCCCTAATGATCGTGGCAGCCATCACCGTCTTGACCCTGGAAGCGCCCTATTCCTGCTTTATGGGCTGCTTCTAGCCATTTGCGCCGAGGGCTGCTACATCCCGGCTGCTCTTTGAACCTGTCTGTATTCCTCACCCCGCGCTGGGAGGCGCGTTCTGTATGGCCAAGATCACCGGCGTTGAAGTTCGCCCCGGCACCATGATCGAGCATCAGGGCCAATTGTGGATGGCGGTGAAGTCGCAGGCGGTCAAGCCCGGCAAGGGCGGCGCTTACAATCAGGTCGAACTCAAGAACATCGAAACCGGCAGCAAGCTCAATGAGCGTTTCCGCTCGTCCGAGATGGTGGAGGAAATCCATCTGGAGAAGAAGGATTTCCAGTTCCTCTATGCCAATGGCGACATGCTGACCTTCATGGACATGGAAACCTATGACCAGATCGAGCTGGCGACGGATTTTGTCGGCGACCAGGCGGCCTTCCTGCAGGACGGGATGAAGACCCTGGTGCAGATGTATGACGGCAAGGCGCTTGGCATCAAATTGCCGGTGCAGGTGACCCTGACGGTGGCGGAAGCGGACCCTGTCATGCGTGGCGGCACGGCGGCGCCGTCTTTCAAAAACGCGGTGCTGGAAAACGGCCTGAAGATTCAGGTGCCGCCTTTCATCAACGCGGGCGAGAAGATCGTGGTCGCCACCGAAGACGGCACTTACGTTCGAAGGGCGGAATAATGGCGTATCAGTCCCCTATCCTGAATGTGATGACCATGGCGGCGCGCAAGGCCGGCCGCCCGTTGATCCGCGATTTCGGTGAGCTGGAAAATCTCCAGATCTCGATGAAGGGGCCCGCCGATTTCGTCACCAGCGCCGACAAGCGCACCGAAAAGCTTTTGATCGAGGAATTGTCGCGGGCGCGGCCCGGCTATGGCTTTCTGGGCGAGGAAGGCGGCGTGATCGAAGGCAAGGACAAGAGCCACCGCTTCATCATTGACCCGATTGATGGCACCACCAACTTCATGCATGGCGTGCCGCATTTTGCGGTGTCCATCGGACTGGAACGCGAAGGCGTGATGGTGGCGGGCGTGCTCTTCAACCCCGTGACCGACGATATGTATTATGCCGAGAAGGGGCACGGCGCCTATCTCAACAACAAGCGGCTGCGCGTTGCCGAGCGCCGCGAACTGGCGCCGTCCTTGTTCGCCACCGGCCTGCCTTTTCTGGGCCGCGAGGGCCATGCCCGCGCCATGGCCGAGATGACGGCGGTGATGGCGGCCTCATCGGGCATTCGCCGCTTCGGCGCTGCGTCGCTGGACATGGCCTTTGTCGCGGCGGGCCGCTTCGACGGTTTCTGGGAGCGCGGACTCCATGCGTGGGACGTTGCGGCGGGCATTGTGCTGGTGCGCGAAGCCGGCGGCATGGTAGGCGACCTGCATGGCGGCACCGATGCCCTCAATAGCGGCACCATTCTGTGTGCCAATGAGCATCTGCAGCCCCAGCTTCTGAAGCTTCTGAAGGGCGCAACGCCTGACAAAGCGTCAGATTGAGGCGGAGCCGAGGACCGGCTAAGGTTTTCTGTCGAATTCGGGCGAATATGATGCGTTTTTCCCTCTGCGTTTTTCTCGCCGGCCTGCTGGCGACAGGTTCCGCTTTGGCTGCGGTCCAGACCGGCAATGAGATCAGCGTCAATCCTGTGGCGGGTGGCAGCAGCGGCACGCTGCTCTATCCGGGCGGGCAATATATCCGGGTGGTGCGCCCCCTGCTGCAGCCGGGCGAAAAAGCCGGGGCCGTCCAATTGCATATGCCCGGCCAAGGTTCTGCCAGAATGCGCACAGCCCGCGCTCCCTCCGCCAGTTCGCCGCCAGTTCGCACCGCCGTCGGCGCGCCGCGCGAAACCCCGCCGCCGCGCCAGACACCGCGTCAGTCGCCGCCGCCCAAGCGCGTGGCTGCTGCCCCGCCACCGCCGCCACAAACGCCCGCCGCTAGCTTCGGTGCCGCCGGGCTTGAACTGGCACCGCCGCCAGTCGCCGCCGCTCCCAGCCAACAGACCCAGATTGCCAAGGCCGCGCCGCCGCAGAGCAATTCCGTCCCCGCAGGCCCCGGCCTGACCAAGCGCAGCGTCATCCTGTTTGCGGCAGGCGCCTCGGACCCGGCCCAATCGGCGCTGGGCGCGATCAAATTCCTGGCCGGTGACCTCAATACCGCCATGACCGGCCCCGGCAGCCGCATCCAGATCCTGGCCTATGGCGGCGAGAAGGGTGACAAGGGCAGCGATGCGCGGCGTCTGTCGCTCAAGCGCGCCTTGGCAATCCGCCAGGTGCTGATTGACGATGGCGTGGCGTCGGAGCGCATTGATGTGCGCGCCATGGGCGGCGCCGATGATGGCGGCCCCGCCGACCGCGTGGACGTTTACATCAAGGCCTGATCAGCCAATCAGTCCGCCATCGCCACATTCTGCGCTTCGGGACCGAGCCAGACCGTCAGCGAAATCGCGAGCGCGGCGCAGACCGCCACGGACGCGAGCGCGATGGCGTAATTGCCGCCGGAATTCGCCGCGATGGTGGTTTGCAGAATTGCGTTGCTGGACGCGATCAGATTTCCCAACTGATACACCGTGCCGGGAAAGGTGCCGCGCGCGCCGGGCGGCGACAATTCATTGAGCTGCGCCGGCACCACGCCCCAGGCGCCCTGAACGAAGAACTGCATCACAAAAGCGCCGATCCCCAGCATCGCCGCGCTGGCGGAAAACGCCCAGAGCGCGGTGACCGGCAGCGCCAACAGCGCGGCGGTGATGATGGTGCGGCGGCGGCCAAGACGCTGGCTGAGGCTGCCGAACAAGATGCCGCCCAGGATGGCGCCAATATTATAAACCACGGCGATGGTGGAGACGGTGGCGTGATCAAAGCCATGCTGTTTCTGCAGGAATACCGGATAGACGTCCTGGGTGCCATGGCTGAAGAACGTGAAAGCTGTCATCAGCACGATGCCATAGATCGCCAGTTTCCAGTGATCGCGCAGCACTGCGAAAGTTGAGGCAGCCTTGATGCGCGCCACTTGCCAGCCCGGCGCTTCCGTCACGCAGAGTTGGATATAGAGGATGAGAAACAAGGCAGGCAGCGCGCCGACCATGAACAAGCCGCGCCAGCCGAGAAGCGTGTAGAAAAATCCGAACACCAGGGCCGCGAAGAGATAGCCGGCGGAATAGCCCGCCTGCATCAGGCCGGAGACAAAGCCGCGCGCCTTGGCCGGGATGCTTTCGAATGCCAGGCTGGCGCCGACGCCCCAGATGCCGCCCATCGCCACGCCGAAGATGCCGCGGATAATCAAAAAGCCCGCCAGGCTGGGGGCGAAAGCGGTGGCGAACCCGAATATCGAATACAGCGCGATGTTGAGACAAAAGACATGCTTGCGGCCGTAGCGATCAGCAAGGCGCCCGAAAATGAAAGCGCCCACGGGCCGAAGCGCCAGGGTGACGGTGAGCGCCACGGCGATGGCGGGAATGCCGACATGAAACTGCGTCGCGATATCCGGCAGCACAAAAGTGAGGATGAAGAAGTCGAACGCGTCGAGCGTCCAGCCCAGAAAGCTTCCCGCCACCGCATGACGCGCAGCCGGTGTCCAGTTCTCGGGCGTTGCCATTGATCCCCCACTTCGTGCCGCCCTGTGTCCGGGCGTGCCGGAAAGCCTACTAATTCCCAATGTCGCTGAGAACCCTTGCGGGGACAGCCTGGACCTTTAAAAGGAGGCGATGTTTGCTCCCTTCGCACGTGCGGTCGCCTGTTTCGTCCTTTTGCTGGGCGGGAGCAGTTGTGCCTCCGCCAGCACCCTGGAAAGCCTGGGCACCGATATCGCCATCGCCCTGCCTGCGGTGGCGGGCGGTATCGCGATCTACAAGGATGATTGGACCGGGGTTGCCCAGCTTGGGGTGGGCACGGTGGCCACTGTCGGCACGGCTTATGGCCTCAAGCATGTCATCCGCGAACAACGGCCCGACAAAAGCGATTACCAGTCTTTCCCGTCAGACACCGTCGCCCTGTCCGCGTCGGGGTCCAGCTTTCTGTGGGCGCGCTATGGCTGGCGATATGGCCTGCCGGCGCTGGCGGTCAGCGAATTCGTCGCTTACACGCGCGTGGATGCCAAGAAGCATCATTGGTACGACACCTTGGCCAGTTCCGGCATCGCGGCGGGTTACGCCTTTGTCTTCGACACGCGCTATCGTGAGCCGAGGCATCTGTATTCTTCGCTGTCGGCCACGCCGGACAGCGCCTATCTGCAGCTGACTTATAATTTCTAAGTCGGTAATTTCTAAGTCGGTAATTTCTAAGTCGGTAATTTCTAAGTCGGCAATTCCTAAACCGCGACATCGTTGAAGCTGTTGACCTGCCGCAGTGGCGGAAACAGCTTCATCCAGGCGCCCACCACCAGCATCGTGCCGATACCGCCCGCCACCACGGCGCGCACCGTGCCCATCAGGGCGGCGGTGGTGCCCGATTCAAATTCGCCCAGTTCGTTGGAGGCGCCGATGAACAGCATCGAGACGGCGGAGACGCGGCCGCGCATCGTGTCGGGGGTGGAAAGCTGGATCAGCGAGGAGCGGATATTGACGCTGACCATGTCGGCTGCGCCCAGCACGAACAGCGAAGCCAGCGACACAAAGAACGAGGTGGAAAGCCCGAAGACAATCGTGGCCAGGCCGAAGATTGCCACCGCCGCGAACATCTTGGTGCCGACCCGGTGCTTGATCGAATAGCGGGTGAGATAGGCTGCGGTCAGGAACGCGCCCGCTGCCGGTGCGCTTCGCAAAAAGCCCAATCCCGTGGGGCCGACATGCAGGATGTCGCGGGCATAGACCGGCAGCAGCGCCGTGGCGCCACCCAGCAGCACGGCAAAGAGATCGAGCGAAATGGCGCCCAGCACCACCGGGCGCGAACGCACGAACTGCACGCCTTCGACGACGCGCTCGAAACGCGTCGCCAGGGTTTTCTCCGGCGTGAAGCGCCGTCCGCCCAACTGGCCCACGATCAGCGCGGCGGCGCCAAAGCCGGCGATGCAAAGCGAATAGACCGGCACCGGCCCGAAGGCATAGAGAAAGCCGCCCAGCGCGGGACCCGCGATGATGGCGCCGGTGAAGGCCGAGGAATTGGTCGAGATGGCGCGGGGCAAGCGCTCCTGCGGCACCAGGAAGGGCAACAGCGATTGTCCTGACGGGCCGGCAAAGCCGCGCGCCGCGCCGAACAGCACCAGCACGGCATAGAACATCCAGGCGGTGTGCGGCCGGAAAATGCTGAGGGCCAGGAACAGGGCGCTGCAGGCGGCCTGCAGGCCCGCCGCCAGGCGATAGACGCGGCGCTGGTTGAAGCGGTCGGTGATGTCGCCCGCGGGCAAGGTCAGCAGGAACATGGGCAGGAACTGGCAAAGGCCCACCAGCCCCAACGCCAGCGGCGTGCGCTCCATGTCGTAAATCTGCCAGCCGATCGCCACCGACTGGACCTGCATCGACACAGTGGAAATGAAACGCGAGCTGATGAAGAAATAGAGATCGCGGGGGCGGTAGATCGCAGGGGGAATTTCACTCATCCGCGCTCGTAACATGCGCGGGCGCCCTGCGACAGGGCGTTTTCGGCATGACCCCGATGCAGTGCCAAAACACAAACAGCGGCCGGATTGGCTCCAGCCGCTGTTTGTTTACAGATTGGAACAGGCAACTACGCCAGCTTGGGTTCCAGAGTCTTGCAGGCGTCGATCAGGCCCTTCACGGAATCCGCGGACTTGAGGAGGGCGGCCTTTTCGTCGGCGGTCAGGTCGAGTTCGACAACGCGCTCCACGCCCTTTTCGCCGATCACGACCGGCAGGCCGACATAGAGGTCCTTAATGCCATAGGAGCCATCGACATAGACGGCGCAGGGCAGCACGCGCTTCTGGTCCTTGAGGTAGCTTTCCGCCATCGCGATGCCCGATGTGGCGGGCGCGTAATAGGCCGAGCCGGTCTTGAGCAGGCCGACAATCTCGGCGCCGCCGTCACGGGTGCGCTGAATGATCTGGTCCAGACGTTCCTGCTTGATCCAGCCCATCTTGACCAATTCGGGCAGCGAAATGCCGGCAACGGTCGAGAAGCGCGGCATCGGCACCATGGTGTCGCCATGGCCGCCCAGCACGAAAGCGGAAACATCTTCCACCGACACGCCCAGCTCATCGGCGAGGAAATGGCGGAAGCGGGCGCTGTCCAGCACGCCGGCCATGCCGACGATCTTGTTGTGCGGAATGCCGGAGAATTTCTGCAGCGCCCAGACCATGGCGTCGAGCGGATTGGTGATGCAGATGACAAAGGCGTTCGGCGCATTGGCCTTGATGCCCTCGCCCACCGCCGCCATCACCTTGAGGTTGATGCCGATCAGATCGTCGCGGCTCATGCCCGGCTTGCGCGGCACGCCGGCGGTGACGATGACCACATCGGCGCCCTTGATGTCGGCATAATCATTGGTGCCCTTGAGCTTCGCGTTAAAGCCGTCCACCGGGGCGGACTGGGACAGATCCAGCGCCTTGCCCTGGGGCAGGCCTTCGGCAATGTCGAACAGCACGACATCGCCCAGCTCTTTGAGCGCAACCAGATGCGCCAGGGTGCCGCCAATTTGTCCGCCGCCGATAAGGGCAATTTTCTTGCGCGCCATAAGGAAATCCTTTGCTGAAAAAGGTGAGACTTGATCAATGGTCGCGCGGCCAAGGCCGCGCTCCGGGCCGCGGCTAACTAACCCGGCCCGGGGCCACGGGGCAAGGTGACAGAATCGCCACTCTAGCTGGCCAAAAGGCGCAGGAACGCCATGGCGCCATGGGGGCTGCCGCCATAGGGCGCGGCAGGCGAGGATGGCGCGAAATCAAAGCTGTAAAGCCCGCCCAGGCCTGCCTTCAGATGGTCGGCCAGCCGCCAGTCGTGAATAAGGCCCAAGGTGATTTCATAGGCGATGCGGACCTTGCCGCCGGGCACCAGTTCGTCGCTGGCGATGGTTTCGGCGCGGGCGAAAAGGGTCCAGGCATCGGCAGGCTTGAATTCGCTTTCGACCAGGCCGGCGCTTTCATTGACGCCGTTGGACAACCGCTTGTTGCCGAATGCGGCGGTGGTGGCCAGGGCGCCAAAATCGAACTGCTGGTACCAGCTGGCCGATGCGGTGATGCGATTTTCATTCTGGGCGGGGGTCAATTGCTCGGGGCTTTTGAGAAAGCCCTGCGAGACCTGCAGCGACCAGTTGGCATCGGGATTGTAGGTCAGGCGCACACTGGTGGAATCAAAGCGCGCGGGATCAAAATTGAAACGGTGCTGATCGGGTTCGCGGCCGGTGAATTGCGAGGCTTCCAGTTTCCAGCCGTCATGCACCAGCCCCAAGGTGGCGACGCCGAAGGTGACATGGGTGGAATCCAGCCAGTGATGCGCGATGGGCGTGGCGGGATCATCCTGGCCGGACAGCCGGTGCATATAGGGGGTGGGACCCAGCGCCGGTTCGCCCGGATCGCCGGCATAAACAAAAAGGCTATCGGTGGTGTTGAAACTGTGGCTGTAGGTGGCGGCCAATTCCATCAGCAAGTCGTGGGGATGCTGGCGGTCCACCAGCGGCGTGACGCCATTGGCGGTTTCACCGGACGCCAGCAGCAAAGGATAGCCGCGCCGGCCGATAAAGGGATCCAGGCTGATCATGGCGCGCAGGCCCAGCGCGTCGTCGCGCGTGATTTGGCGCGTCGCCATCACCATGCCCATGCCGCTTTCATAGGCCATGGACGCGCCGCGCGGGCCGGATTGGCTGTCGAGAATGCCGCTCATCCGACCCTGCAGCATCACCATCCAGGCATCGCCGAACAGGCTGGGCATTTGCATGATGCCGCTCATCGGGGCTGCCTGCGGTTGCCAGCTTGTGCCGGAGGCTTCGCGCGTCATGGGATAAGAACCAAGCGCGGCCTTGCTCATATCCATATCCGCGGACATGGCCATGCGGCCCATGCCGTCGCCCATGTCCATTTCGGACATGCCGCCGCTCATATCCATGCCGGACATATCCTGCGCCGCCGCGGGTGCGATCAGCACAAGCGCAAAGGCCGGGAGCAGGAATTTCCGCATCGCGCGACTGTAGCGGGATCGGCCAAAAGAAAAAGCCGGACGCGATTGCATCCGGCTTTTCTTTAACATTGATAGAAAGTGATCTGTTAGACCGCTTCCTTCAGTTCCTTGGAGGCGCGGAACGCAACCTTCTTGGAGGCCTTGATCTTGATGGCTTCGCCGGTCGCCGGGTTGCGACCCATACGCGGGCCGCGCTTGCGGACAACGAGAATACCCAGACCATTGAGACGGATGCGGGCACCCTTCTTCAGGTGCTTGGTGATCAGGCCAATGATGTCTTCCAGGATCGCGTTGGCGGCCTTCTGCGAGAGTTCATGCTTCTCGGCGAGTTGGCTTGCGAGCTGGCGGGTGGAAACGGTTTCGACTTTAACTGCTGCGGTTTTTGCGGTGGCTGCCATGGGGCTTTCCCTCTTAACGAATCAACGATGAGGCCAGAATTTACTGCATTTTCCGCATCAGCAAGCGGCCCAATAGCAAAAAAGCCCCGAAAAATCGGGGCTTTTTTGACTTTTTCACAGGCTTGGCGCGGAAAACCGCTTATTCCGGGCCTTTTACGAGGCCTTGCCGTCGGCGGCGACGGAATCAACGCGCTCGGAGATACGCGCCGACTTGCCGGTGCGGCCACGCAGATAATACAGCTTGGCGCGGCGGACCTTGCCCTTGCGCACCACGGTGATGGAATCGACCAGCGGCGAATAGACCGGAAAAACGCGTTCCACGCCTTCGCCATAGGACACTTTGCGAACCGTGAAAGCCTCGTTCAGGCCCTGGCCCTGGCGGGCGATGCAGACGCCTTCGAAGGCCTGCAGGCGTTCGCGGGTTTTGTTCGCCTTGGCCTTTTCGTCATAGGTGACGTCCACCACCTTGACGTTGACCTTGAGCGTGTCGCCGGGGCGAAACTCAGGATGCGCGGTGGCCCGGACGGCCTTCATCTGTTCGGCTTCCAGGGTCTGCAGCAGGTTCATGGGTCGTCTCCGGACGGCAAAAAAGTGAGTAAGGCGGGGCGTATAGCCTAGGATTTTGGCTTTTCATAGAGGGACCAGAGGTCCGGGCGGCGGGCCCGGGTCAGGGCTTCCGCCTGGGCTTGGCGCCATTTCGATATTTCTGAATGATTTCCGCCTGTTAGGACATCGGGGACGGGCTGTCCCTCAAACATTTGCGGGCGGGTGAAATGCGGATATTCCAGCAGACCCTGGGCGAAGCTTTCTTCCTCGGTGGAGGCAGCCGCCCCCAGCACGCCGGGCAGCAGCCGGACCACAGCTTCGATCAGCGCCATGGCGGCGATCTCGCCGCCCGCCAGGACGAAATCGCCCAGGGAGATTTCCTCGATGGCGCGGGCGGCGATCACCCGTTCGTCCAGCCCCTCGAAGCGGCCACACAGCAGTACAGCGCCGGAACCTTGGGACAGGGTGCGGACGCGGGCCTGGGTCAGCGGCGCGCCGCGCGGCGACAGATAGATAACGGGACGGCCATTTGCTTCTGCCGCGTCGATCGCCGCCGCCGCCACATCGGCACGCATCACCATGCCGGGACCGCCGCCGGACGGCGTGTCGTCCACGCTGCGATGCTTGCCCAGGCCATGATCGCGGATATCGCGCACCGACAGCGACCAGAGATTGCTGGACAGCGCCTTGCCCAGCAGCGAGATGCCCAGGGGACCGGGAAACATTTCCGGGAACAGGGTCAGGACGGTGGCGTCCCAGCTACTCGACATTGGTGTCTTCGTCAGTTTCGGGCACGGCGACGATGATGTGGCCGGACGCAATCGCAATCACCGGCACGGTTTCGCGGGTAAAGGCGAGGAGCACGCTGTCGCCATCCGGTCTTGTGATCTCAATCACATCGCCGGCGCCGTAGTTGTGGATGGCGGTAACCTTGCCGATCACCCGGCCTTCGCTGTCCTGCGCTTCCAGGCCGACCAGATCGGCGTGATAGAATTCTTCTTCTTCGGGCGGCGGCAACGCGTCGCGGGCGATGAAAAGCTCGGTGCCTTTCAGAGCTTCGGCGGCCTCGCGGCTGGTGACGCCGTGAAATGACATCACCGCCTCGCCCGGTTTTCCCGGACGAAAGGCGGTGATCTCAAAACGCTTGCCGCTTTTGTCATGCAGCGCGCCGTAACGCGTCAGGGCATCGGGCGCGGCGGTGAAGATTTTCGCCTTCACCGCACCGCCAAGACCCTGCGCGCCGATTACGGCGGCAAGAAGGATGTTTTTTTCCATCTCGCTCACGCTCGCTGGATGGCCGGCCTCGGTCAAGCCGAGGCCGGGGCGCCGACCAACTAGGACGCCGTTGCTTCTTCAGCCGGTTTGGCGGCAGCGGCAGCTTCAGCAGCGGCGCGTTCCTGCGCCTTCTTCTTCGGCTGGGCCTTTTGCGGATTGGCGTGGACGCGCGCCTTGACCAAGCCGTTCTTGGCCAGGAATTTGTGCACGCGGTCAGACGCGACGGCGCCCTTGACCAGCCACGCCTTGGCGGCGTCCAGGTCGAGCTTCAGGCGGTCGGCATGATCCGACGGCAGCAGCGGATTGTAGAAGCCGATCTTCTGGATGAAGCGGCCATCGCGCGGCGAGCGCGAATCCGAGATCACGATATTGTAATGCGGGCGTTTCTTGGTGCCGCCGCGCGCCAGACGAATACGAAGAGCCATTGTCTTTTCCTTTGTTAAAACTGTTACCGCCGTCCCGGAAACATTCCGGGCGGCAAACCACCGGGCATTCCGCCCATGCCGGGCATTTGCGGCATGCGACCGCCCTTGCCCATTTTCTTCATCATGTCCGCCATCTGGCGGTGCATTTTCAGAAGCTTGTTGACTTCGCTGACATCCACGCCGGCGCCGGCGGCAATGCGCTTGCGCCGCGAGCCATTGATCACATCGGGATCGACGCGCTCTTTCTTGGTCATGGAGGAAATGATGGCTTCCTGGCGGGTGAGGATCTTGTCATCCATGCCCGCGGCATCAAGCTGGTTCTTGATCTTGCCCACGCCGGGCAGCATCGCTAGCACGCCCTTCATGCCACCCAGTTTTTTCATCTGGTTCAACTGCGAAGACAGGTCGTTCATGTCGAACGTGCCTTTCTTCATCTTGGCGGCGATTTTTTCCTGTTCCGCCTTGTCGAGGGTTTCCGCCGCTTTCTCGACCAGCGAAACGACATCGCCCATGTCGAGGATGCGGGCGGCGACGCGGGCGGGATGGAAGGCTTCGAGCGTGTCGAGCTTTTCGCCGGCGCCCAGGAACTTGATCGGGGCGCCGGTGACGCTGCGCATGGAGAGGGCGGCGCCGCCGCGGGCGTCGCCATCGACGCGGGTCAGGATGATACCGGACAGTTTGACCCTGTCGTTGAAGTTCTTGGCGGTGTTGACCGCGTCCTGGCCGGTGAGACTGTCGGCCACCAGCAATGTTTCGTGCGGGTTGGTGGCGGCCTTGATGGCGGCGATTTCGCTCATCAGCTGTTCGTCGATGGACTGACGGCCCGCGGTGTCGAGGATCAGGACGTCATAGCCGCCGACCTTGGCGCTGGCCAAGGCGCGCTTGGCGATGCCGACAGGGTCCTGTCCGGCCACGATGGGCAAGGTGGCGATGCCGGCCTGTTCGCCCAGCACGCGCAACTGTTCCATGGCGGCGGGACGATTGACGTCGAGCGACGCCATCAGGACTTTTTTCTTTTCGCGGGTCTGGAGCATCAAACCCAGTTTGGCGCTGGTGGTGGTCTTGCCCGAGCCCTGCAGGCCGACCATCAGGATCGGCGCGGGCGGCGGGCCCAGGCTGAGGGCGGCATTGTCGCTGCCCAGGGTTTCGACCAGGACGTCATGGACGATCTTGATGACTTGCTGGCCTGGTGTGACCGAGCGGATGACATTCTCGCCGATGGCGCGGGGGCGGACCTTTTCGATAAAGTCCTTCACCACCGGCAACGCCACATCGGCGTCGATCAGGGCGGTGCGCACTTCCGCCAGGGCAGCATCAACATCAGCCTCGCTGAGCGCGCCGCGCCCGCGAAGCTTGTCGAATACGCCGCCGAGGCGGGATTGAAGACTTTCGAACAACCTCAACTCCAAACAGTAGCGCCCCAGGGGGCGCCACGCGCTGCCTGGGGTCGATCCCCCGCGCCAGGCGGGGGACCGGAAAGGCCTTTGGTCTTTCCGGAAACGGCGGGTTTCTAAGGCTTTTGGGCCGGAAAAGTCAAACTCAGCCCTTTAAACCCAGCTTTTCCGCCAGATAGACAAAGCTAAGGCCCCACATTTCGGCGGCCTGTTTGTGATCGGCGGCGGCGGCGTGGCCGCCATCGGTGTTTTCGTAAAACAACACATCATGGCCCTGGGCTTCCATCTTGGCGGCCATTTTGCGGGCGTGCACGGGCGTCACCCTGTCATCGCTGGTGGCGGTGACGAAGAAGACGGGCGGGTATTTCACGCCGGGCTTGACGTTCTGGTACGGCGAGTAAGTAAGAATGTAGTCGCGCATCTTGGGATCGGCGGGGTCGCCATATTCGCCCTCCCACGACGCGCCCGCGCCGATATGGGTGTAGGCGATCATATCGACCAGCGGCACTTGGCAGACCACGGCGGCCAGCTTGTCGGGGATCTGCGTCATCACGGTGGAGACCAGCAGCCCGCCATTGCTGCCGCCCATGATGCCCAGCTGTTTCGGTGTGGCCAGGCGGCGCGCTTCCAGGTCGGCGGCGACGGCGGC
>Ga0073936_10003559_pt1 | contig 22192 bp, 16 predicted proteins | sample AliMusrvi5mmetaG_FD_87041 | JGI IMG/M metagenome (GOLD analysis project Ga0073936, IMG submission 87041) | Freshwater lake bacterial and archeal communities from Alinen Mustajarvi, Finland, to study Microbial Dark Matter (Phase II) - Alinen... | ecosystem: Environmental > Aquatic > Freshwater >... | reverse complement strand
GCACAAACCCTTGCCGCACCGGCATCTTTGAGTACCTTGCTTACAGCGGCCAAAGTCGCCCCCGTTGTCATGACATCATCCACCAGCAGGAAGTTCCGTCCCTCGATCCATTCCGAGGCGGTCGCATTGAACGCGCCCTCCACGTTCCGGGCCCGCTCCCGCATGTTCAGATGCGTCTGGGTACCGGTCTCCCGGATTCGTTCCAGACAACCTCTCGCAAGGGGCAGATCCAGAAGCCCGGCAAGCCGGCCGGCCAGCAGGCGCGCCTGGTTATAGGTGCGTGACCGCTCCTTGACGGAATGCAGCGGAACAAAGGTGACGGCATCAAACCGCTCCGCCCCGTAATGCGCCCTCACGCACGCATGCATCAGGGTCGCAAGATCCCGGTCCAGATACGTGGCGTTGGAATACTTGAACCGGTGCAGCATGTCTTTGATCCCACCCCGAAAGCGCACCGCCGAGCGCGCCAAATCGAATGCCGGGGCGCGATCCACGCAAAGTGAACACACATAGTCCCGGGTGATGGCGCCCTCCACCGGATCACCGCAATGGGCGCAATGCGGCGCCTCAATGACCGGCATGGCCGAGAGGCAATCCCAACAGAGATGCCGGGCCGATTCATCCGCCGGTTTCCCGCAGAGTTCACAAGAACGCGGCCAGATCAAATCCAGCAAGGGGCCTGGATGAAGACGATGCAAAATGGCCGAAACCCGCTTCACCGATACTTCGCCAACAGCGGGGCCAGCGCGTCAAGTGTTGCAGGCGGTACGGTTTTCATGTCCGTCATAATGGCGAACCTCAGCGCGTGCTGGCAGGCGCATTCGCGGGTCTGGGGCAACGCCGGCACCAGGCGCCGGATGACTTCCTTCGCCAACTTGGTGTTGGCAGTGAGGGTTTCAATGATCATGTCCACCGAGACTTCCTCCCCGGCATCGCGCCAGCAGTCGTAATCGGTGGCCATTGACATGGCCTGGTAGCACATTTCCGCCTCGCGGCACAACTTGGCTTCGGGAAGGCTGGTCATGCCGATAATGTCGAAACCCATGCGCCGGTAAGTGTTCGATTCCGCGCGGGTGGAGAAGGCCGGCCCTTCCATATTCACGTAAGTCCCGCCCGTGTGGAGCCGAACCACGTCGCCAAGCTTCATCGCCTCGATCACCTCACCCGCAACCTTGGCCATTATCGTGCGCATCCTCTTGCAGGAGGGATCGCCAAAGGACACATGACCGACGATACCGTTACCGAAGAAGGTGTGGTTGAGCGACCCTTTCGTGCGGTCGAAATACTGGTCGGGAAGAACGATATCGCGGGGGCGGATTCCCTCACGCAGGCTTCCCACGGCGCTCACCGACATCACGGTGTCCACGCCAAGTTTTTTGAATCCCCAGATATTCGCCTTATGGTTGATCTCCGCCGGCAGAATCCGGTGTCCGCGACCATGCCGGGGCAGAAAATAGAGTTCGATTCCCCCAAGGGTGCCCTGGATATAGGCATCCGAGGGCTTCCCGAAAGGCGTATCCAGTGACACCTCGCGAACATTTTCAAGACCATCGAGCTGATACAAGCCGCTGCCGCCAATAATACCAAGTTTCATAAAGGGATCCTTTGTGGTCGTAAGAATTGGCCGGTTTTATAGCCTCTGACCGGACTCTGTTCAAGGATGGATTTGAATGATTCCCGCCTCGACACCCGCCCCGCGTCCCGGCATACTGCGTCGATGCATGCAAAGGATACCACACCGTGAGCTTGGAACGACGGCCCATACCCACACTCACCACGCGATCCCTTCAGAAAGGGGCGCCCGGCATCATTCAACGATCCTTCCCCTCCGGGAAAAAGAATTTCACGCGGCTCTTCCGCGACGAACCGCTTGACCTCACCGTAACGCTGAAAGTGCGGAACTCGCAACCACCCCTGGTGGTTCTTCACACCGACCTCCACGAGACCGGCCCCGGCGACTGGCATGACATCCCTTTCACCACAACCGAGGGCCAGGTGTTCAAACTGACCCTGCCCCTGTCACGGTGCGGGCTTTACCGGTTCCGCATCAAGTACTCCCTCGACGGAGGCGACCAATGGTTCTGGGATCGCGTGCCCCATACCTACGTCATGGTTGACCCACCTTCCACACGATTGGTCCGCCTCTATACCCTGATCCCCAGCGCCTCGGGCACCATCGCCGACTGGAAGCAACTCCTCCCCGGAATCGCCGCCATGGGATTCGATGCCATCCATCTCCTCCCGATATCGCAAATGGGGTTTTCGGACAGCCCCTATGCCGCGGCCAACCTCTTCGATGTTGACGCCCGTTACCGCGACCCCGCCGATTCCCGCAGCACGCTGGAGCAGTTCGAGGACTTCGTGGAAACCTGCCGGATTCTCGGCCTGCGCCTTTGCCTTGATCTGGTCCTTAACCATGTCTGTTCCGACAGCCGGATCGTCCAGGCCCGCCCCGATTGGATCATCCCGGATGATACCGAGGCGGACGGATTCAAACGGGCCGGGTGCTGGCACATGCAAAGCTGGATTCGCTGGGCGGATCTGGTCCCCCTCTACTACGACCATCCCAACACCTTTGTCCGGCGTGACATCTGGGATTACATGAAGCAATACGCCTCCTTCTGGTCCAATTACGCCGCCTATACCGGCGGGATGGTCCGGTTCGACAACCTCCACAGCAGCAACGCCGATTTTATCGCCGACCTCGGCCGCATCCTGCGAGAACAATACCCCGAACTTGCGATCCTGGGGGAATACTTCACGGATGAGCTCACCCTCGAGCGCACCGTGCCCGAATGGGGCATCAACCTGTTGCTGGCAAACAGTTGGGAACATCCCTTCGGCCCGCAGTTGCGCCATTACATCTCCTATCTTCACAACGTGTCCGGGCGATTGCACCATTTATCCGCCATCACCACACACGACACCGGCGTCCCGGCCCAGCTTTTCGGTTCCGACCGTTCGGCCCTGCCCCGTTACGCCATCTGCGCCCTCTACACCATGGGCCAGACCGGCATCGTGCAGGGGGTCGAAGCCGGTGTCACCGAACGCATCCCCTTCATCGGTCCGCCGGCCAAAAAACGGGAACTCCCGGCGAACCCCGCCTTTGCGGATTTTTTCGCCCGGGTCAATACTCTGCTTGCCTCATCGGAAACTTTCAGGCGGCACGGGAACCTCATCTTTGTGGACGACGGGCATGAAGCCGTCCTCGCGGCGTTCCGGCAGGCCCAGCCCGGAACGGAATCAAGCTATCTGATCCTCTCCAACCTGGACATCTTCCACAATCAAACCCTCACCGCGAACCTGGCCGGTTGCGACGTGACGTTCCCGTTGACACTCAAAGAAGTCTGGTCCGGGGAGACGCTGACATTGAGCTCTCCTGCCGCCCCCTTCACCCTGGAACCGTGTGGAGTCAAGGTCTTCGAAATCATGAATCGCCAATTTTAATTTATGCGCCCTCTCATCACCGCCCTTCGTACTCTGACCCGTATTCCCGTCCCGGGCACCGACACCGCCAATCTGGCCAACGCCTTGCCTTTTTTCCCGGCTGTCGGGCTTTTTGTGGGCACGATTGTCGCCGGCGTTATGAACCTTCTCAGCGGCTGGCCCGAGGGCGCGGGTATCCTGGCCATGATCACCGCCGTCTGGATCACGCGGGGCCTGCATGTGGACGGCCTGGCGGATGTCTCCGATGCGCTGGGCGGAGGCCGGACACGGGAACGGCGCCTGGAAATCATGAAGGATCCCCATACCGGGGCATTCGGAACCATCGCCATCGTCTGCGATCTGCTCCTGAAAGCGGCCGCGCTGGCACAGTTGGCATCCCATCACCAGTGGATCTTGGCCATCGTCCCCTTCATCGTCTCCCGGACGGCGCAGGTGATGCTGGCGGTCTCACTCCCCTACGCACGCCCTGAAGGCGGAACGGCCGGGCGATTTGTGGATCAGGCACGACCCCTGCATCTCATCCTCGCCGGGATCACCTCGCTGGCCATCTGCATCGCCTTGTCCGGCTTGACGGGCTTCGTGTTACTGCTTCAGGGATTGGTCCTCACCGTACTGCTCCGGGTCTGGATGAAACGTGAGTTCGGCGGGGTGACGGGCGATCTGCTGGGCGCCACCAATGAGGTCATCGAAACCGGCCTTCTCGCCTTCGTCGCGTTTATCAGCCCGGCCGTTTCGTAAAATCACGGCAGGTGTCCGTCGCCTCCACCAGCCGGCCATGCTTCCCGCAGCGCTGGAGAAAGGGATTCACCACAAAATCCCGGCAATGGCGGCAAAGGCGCTCCGCCTCGTCTTCCTTGAACACGTTCACCACGCGGGGAGCATCGCTGCTGTCGAATATTTTCGGAGCGTGTTTCTCCTTGAAAGGGACTTCGGCCTCCGCCCCATAGACGTGGCCACAGGAGGAACAGGAGAGAGTCTCGCCCACCTTCTTGAATCCCTCGTAGTTCGGCTCCCGTTTCAGGAGGCTTTCCCGACCACAGGCAGTGCAAACAATTTCAACACCCATCGTCCTCATATCTGACATCTCAGATGATTAGATAACCTCCGAGGCCTTCGCCACGGCCTCGGCGATCTTACCCACATCCTTGCCTCCGGCATTCGCCAGGGCGGGCTGTCCACCGCCTCCGCCACCGGCCACCTTGGCGACTTCCTTGATGATCTTTCCGGCATGAACGCCCTTCTTCACAAGATCCGGGCTCACCATGACGATAAACTGCGCCTTGCCAGAGGCACTCGCGCCCAGCACGACGATCGCCGATCCCGCCTTGCCGAGGGCCGCCTCGGCGAGGCTTTTCAGCGCCTCAGCCGAAACTTCCCCGACCGGCGAGGCGATCAGTTTCATACCCTTGACCTCGGTCGCGGCGGCAAGAATACCATCCAGCTTCAGCAGGGCGGAGGCGGTCGCGGCGTCCTTGATCTGCTTCTCCATCGCCTTCACCTGTTCGGACAGGGCCTCGATGCGGCCCGAGACTTCACCGGGCGATACGCTGAACCGTTTGGCCAATCCGTCAAGCATCCGGCGATCCGCACACATGGCGTCATAGGCCGGAAGACCGGCCACCGCCTCGATCCGGCGGACGCCGGAAGCGATGGAGCTTTCCGACAGGATCCGGAACAACCCGATCATCCCCGTGGCCGCCACATGCGTTCCGCCGCACAATTCCCGGCTGAATCCGCCAACATTGACCACCCGCACGGTATCCCCGTATTTTTCGTCGAAAATCGCGATAATGCCCGATCCATGGACGTCCTTGAGGGGCATCTCGCTCGTGTCAACACCCGCATCGGCCACGATCATCTCGTTCACGCGCCGTTCAACCGCCCCGATCTGATCCGGGGTGAGGGCCTGGTAATAATTGAAGTCAAACCTCAGGCGGTCCGGCGACACCATGGAACCGGCCTGCTTGACTCCCGTCCCGACAATCTCCCGCAAAGCATGTTGAAGCAGATGGGTCGCGGTATGATGTCGAGCGACGGCGGCCCGGCGTTGTTCCTCCACCCGGGCATTCACCCCGGCGCCTTTTTTCAGGCTGCCCCGCACCATGCGACCAAGATGCATGACAATGCCCTCGGTGGGCTGGCGGGTATCGGTCACTTCGAAATCGCCGGAAGGCCCGGAAATCACCCCGTGATCCCCCAATTGGCCGCCTTTCTCTGCATAGAACGGGGTTTCGGTCAGCAGGAGAGCGCCTTCCATACCCTCGCGCAATTCATCGACAAGCCTGTTCGCGCCCGAGGCGTCTTTCGTCAGGAGTTCTTGCACGCTCACCGTTCCGGCCAGACTCGTATAGCCCGTGAACCGGGTTTTGATGCCCCGCGCCACAAGGTCGGAGACCAGGTCAACATCCGCATCGGTCGAGGCTGCCTTTCGCGCGTTTCGCGCACGCTTGCGTTGTTCCTCCATCAGGATGGCAAACCGGGCCTCATCCACGGTCATCCCCTTTTCTTTCGCCATGACCACAGTCAGGTCCAATGGGAATCCGTAGGTATCATAGAGCTTGAACGCATCATCGCCCGGGAAAACCTTGTCCTGAGACGCCGCCTTGGCCGCGGCAACCTCGTCAAACAGGGTCAACCCGCGGTCCAGCGTGACGGAGAAACTCTCCTCCTCTGCCAGGATCGCGCGGGTGATTTCCCGGCGTTGCTGGATCAGTTCAGGATACTGCCCTCCCATCGCCTCTTCCAGCGTGGGCAGGAGTTCGGTCATGAAAGGCTTCTTGAATCCGATTTTCCGACCATAGCGGACGGCGCGCCGGAGCAGGCGGCGGAGCACATAACCGCGCCCTTCGTTGGACGGCAAAACCCCGTCGCCGATGGCGAAGGCGAGGGTCCTGAGATGGTCGGCGATGACCCGCATGGCGACCGCGCTCTCCCCCTCGTAGGGGTGCCCGCTCATGCGGGACATCTGCCGGATCAGCGGCTGGAAAATATCCGTGTCATAGTTCGAGGTCTTGCCCTGGATCACCGAGACCACGCGTTCGAGTCCCATACCGGTATCCACATGCTTGGCGGGAAGTTCCTCGAGCGAACCGTCCTGGCGGCGGTTATACTGGATGAACACGTGGTTCCAGATCTCGATCACCTCCTGGAGCCCGGCATTGATCATATCGGCCGTGCAACCGTTTCCGGTGCGGTCATAGTGGATTTCAGAACAGGGACCGCAGGGCCCCGTCTCGCCCATTTCCCAGAAATTATCCTTCTCAGCGAACTTCAGGATATGGGAAGGATCAATGTCGGTCACCTCTTTCCAGATGGCGATGGCCTCCTCGTCATCCTTATAGACCGTGGCCCACAGACGGTTCTTGGGCAGGCCCCAGACCTTGGTGAGGAGTTCCCATCCCCACGCGATGGACTCCCGCTTGTAATAATCGCCGAATGACCAGTTGCCAAGCATTTCAAAGAATGTGTGGTGATAGGTGTCATAACCCACCTCCTCAAGGTCGTTGTGCTTGCCGCTGACCCGGATGCACTTCTGGCTGTTCGCGACGCGCCGATACGTGCTGGCCCGCGCGCCGAGAAAAATCTCCTTGAACTGGTTCATCCCGGCATTGACAAACAGCAGCGTCGGGTCGGCCTGCAGTACAACGGGCGAACTGGGGACGATGTCATGCCCCTTGGATTTGAAAAAGTCAAAAAATGATTGCCTGATATCCGCCGCGGTCATTGTTTCCCGTACCATAATCCTCTTCCTTCTAGTTTTTTCCGTGCGACTGTTCAATGTGAGCGATCTGATCGCGAAGTTTCGCGGCGTCCTCGTACCGCTCCTGGGCGATGGCTTTCTCCAGCTTGGCCTTCAATTGATCCACAACGGTCGTCGGGGGCGCCGCCTTGTCCTTTGACTCAGGATCCCCTTTCCCCTGTTCCTTCAAGACTCCATCCTTATCCTCGAGCGCCACCCCCGCGGAGTTCATGACTTTCTGGGTTACGAAAATCGGCGCGCCGCACCGCATTCCCAGGGCAACGGCGTCGCTCGGCCGGGCATCAACTTCGGTCTCAATCCCGTCACGCTCCAGCACCAGCACGGCGAAGAACGTGCTCTCGACAATCTCATTGATCACCACCCGCTTCAGGCGGCATTCCAGGCAATCCAGAACATTCTTAAACAGGTCATGAGTCAAGGGCCGGGGAATCTTCACCTTGTCAATCTGGAGGGCAATGGCCTGGGCTTCGGAACCCCCGATGAATATCGGCAACGTCCGGGGATCCTGCTCTCCCTTGAGCAAGACCACAAACCCCATGTTGGACAATGACAGCCCGGCGACTTTAACGTGAATCATAATTCCTCGTTGTAAAAGGCATCATTGTACCCCATCGCACCCTTTTTCCACAACAGGAAGATGGCCGGATAAACCAGTAACTCCATCAGAAACGAAGTGGCCAATCCTCCGACCATCGGGGCGGCGATGCGCTTCATGAGATCCGCGCCCGTGCCCATCGCCCACATGATCGGCATCAAGCCAATCGAGGCGGCCGCCACGGTCATCAACTTGGGCCGGATCCGTTTCACGGCCCCGTGAATGATCGCCTCATGCAGATCGCCGGGTGTGTTGAGCCGCCCTTCCCGTTTCGCCTCCTCATACGAGAGATCAAGAAACAGCAGCATGAACACCCCGGTTTCGGCATCCAACCCCATCAAGGCAATCATGCCGACCCAAACGGCAATAGACAAGTTGTAACCCAGCAGGTAGAGCAGCCACACCGCACCGACCAGCGAAAACGGCACCGCCAGCATCACTACCATCGCCTTGAAGGCGGACTTGGTGTTCAAGTAAAGCAGAATGAAGATCAGAAGGAGGGTCGCCGGCACCACCACTTTGAGCCGCTCACGCACGCGAAGCATGTTTTCATACTGCCCGCTCCATGCGAGGGAATAGCCGGTGGGCAGTTTAAGTTCCCTGGCAACGGCCTGTCTGGCGTCTTCCACATAGCCGCCAATATCACGCCCTGCGACATCCACATAGACATACCCCGCCACCATGCCGTTCTCATCCCGGATCATCGCCGGCCCCTTGTTCAAGCGGATGTCCGCCAGGTCCCCCATCGGCACTTGAATCCCCGTTTTCGTCGTCACTTTGACGCGCTCCAACTGATCGAGATCGGACCGGAAATCGCGGGCATAACGCAAATTGATGGTATATCGCTCCCGCCCTTCAACCGTCGTGGAAACATCCAACCCGCCGACCGCGGTCATGATCACGTCATGGATATCATTGATCGTCAGACCGTACCGGGCAAGCGCCCCGCGCCGGGGCACAAAGTCCACAAAATAGCCGCTGGCCGTCCGCTCCGCGATGACACTCCTGGTGCCCGGCACCGACTGGAGAATGGATTCGATCCGGGCGCCCACCCGCTCAATTTCCTCGCTATTTGACCCAAACACCTTGATGCCCACGGGCGTCCGGATCCCGGTGGAAAGCATGTCGATCCGCGCCTTGATGGGCATCGTCCAGCCGTTGACACAACCTGGAATCCTGATGGCTTTATCCATCTCGGCGATCAACTCGTCCCATGAAATCCGTTCAGGCCAGAAATACCCCAGCGCCCGCCGAACCGGCCCTGGCGCCCATGAACTGAACCACTGAGTCTTCGCCCGCCATTCCTCCGGCGGCTTCAATACGACCGTTGTCTCCATCATCGAGAATGGCGCGGGATCGGTGGAGGTGTCCGCCCGCCCCGCCTTGCCGAACACCGAGACCACTTCCGGAAATGACTTGAATATCCGGTCCTGCGTCTCCATCAACCGCTGGGCTTCCGTCACTGAAATGCCGGGAAGGGTTGTCGGCATAAACAAGATCACTTCCTCATTCAACGGGGGCATGAACTCGTTTCCCAGTTTCAGGTAGACTGGAACCGTGGAGGCCACGATCACCAGCGAAGCCAGGATCACCGTCTTGGGGTGGCGCAGAACCCAACGGCACGGCCCCTCATAGAGCCGGAATAGCACCCGGCTGACAGGATGTTGTTCCTCGGGATAGTACGTTCCCACCGCGAACACGGAAACCAGTTTCGCCAGCCATCGGGGCCGGAATGTGAACGGTTCCATCCGCGTGAACAGCATCCTCACCGCCGGGTCAAGGGTGATGGCCAGTATTGCGGCAATGGCAATGGCCAGGGTCTTGGTGTAGGCGAGCGGCTTGAAAAGACGGCCCTCCTGGTCAACCAGCGTGAAGATAGGCAGGAACGCCACGGCGATCACCAGCAGGGAGAAAAAGACCGAAGGCCCCACCTCCAGCATCGCCTCAAGCCGGATGCGGTGGTAGTCCCCCACCCGCCCTTTTTCCTGCCATAGTTCGAGTTTCTTGTAGGCATTCTCCACCTCCACGATGGCGCCATCCACCAGGACACCGATGGAAATGGCAATGCCGGCCAGGCTCATGATGTTGGAACTGATTCCCAGCCAGTACATGGGGATGAAGCAGGCCATCACGGAAACAGGAATGGTGATGATGGGAACCATCGCCGAGGGCAAATGCCTGAGGAAGAACAGGATGACCAGGCTGACGATGATGATTTCCAGAACCAGTTCATGCTTGAGGTTGTGGATGGATTTCGAGATCAGTTCAGACCGGTCGTATGCCGGAACCACGTCCACTCCCGCGGGAAACGAGGGCTTCAACTCAGCCAGCTTTGCCTTGACCCTCTCAATCACCTGCCGCGCGTTCTCGCCGTGTCGCATCACGATGATGCCGCCCACCGTGTCCCCATCCCCGTTCAGATCGGAAACTCCGCGCCGCATCTGGGGACCGAGTCCCACGGAGGCCACATCACGCAACAGTACCGGGGTGCCATTCCGATCGGCCTTGACCACCACCTGCTCCAGTGCACCGGGGTTCTGGATATAGCCGCGGGCACGGACCATGAATTCCCGGCCACGCCACTCGATCAACCGCCCGCCCACCTCGTTGTTGCTCTTGCGGATCGCCTCGGCAACCTCCACAACCGACAGGCCGTAACCCTGCAGCCGGTTCGGATCAAGGGCCACCTGGTATTGATTCTGAAAGCCCCCGATCCCCGCCACCTCCGCCACACCCGGAACGCTCTGGAGCGCATATTTCAAAACCCAGTCCTGAAAACTCCGGAGCTCAGCCAGGTTGTGCTTTCCGCTCCGATCCACCAGCGCATATTCATAAACCCAGCCCACGCCCGTGGCGTCCGGCCCGAGTTCCGGCGTCACCCCGGCGGGCAGGTTCCCTTGCAGTTTCGACAGGTATTCCACAACCCTGCTGCGCGCCCAGTAGATATCCGTGCCATCCTGAAAAATCACATAGACATAGGAAAAACCGAAGTCGCTTACAGCCCTGATCGCCTTGACTTTCGGAGCCCCCAACAATGCGGTGACAATGGGATAGGTGACCTGGTCTTCCATGATGTCGGGGCTTCGATCCCATTTGGTATAGACAATCACCTGGGTGTCACTGAGATCGGGTATGGCATCCACCGGGATGTTCCGTAAGGCATACCACGCGGACGCCACCAGCATGGCGACCAGGCCGATCACCAGTAACCGGTTATTCGCGCTGAACTCGATGATGCGCCTGATCATGCTTACTTCCCGCCACCATGGCTTTCAATAACTGCCCGGATCGAAGACTCTGAGTCTACCAGGAAATTCGCCGAAGTCACAACACGGTCGCCCACGGCCACCCCGTCCATCACTTCATAATACCCCTCATTCCGCCATCCGACCCGGATCTCGACGGGCGTCAACTTGCCGTCCCCGTCATCCCGGAAGACATAACAGTGTGTTCCCGTCTGCATTACCGCCGACTCAGGCACCACCGTTCGTTCCCCGAGCGGTATCTTGAGCCTGGCCTCGGCATACATCCCAAACTTGAGAACCCCGCCGGGATTGGGGACAGACAGCCGCGCTTTTAACGTGTGCGTCTCGGGATTCAAGCCGGGCGGCAGGAATGAAACCGTTCCCGAAAAGGATTCTTCAGGCCAGTAGGGAAAGTTCAACTCCACCGGCATGCCGACCCGGACCAATGGTAGATCGGCTTCTGAAAGATCGATTTCCGCCCAGACAACAGAACAATCCGTCACCACCATCAGGGATTCGCCCGGCATGATCTTCTGTCCGGCCAGCAGAGTCTTCTCCGTCACGACGCCACTGGCAGGCGAATACACCGTGAGCGCCCATTCCACCGTATTCGAGTGTTCCAAGGCGGCAATCTGGGTATCGGTAAGATCCCATGACTGGAGCCTCCTCCGCGCCGCATCCATGAGCGGCTTCATGCCGGATTGAAGGGCGATCCCGTACTCCTCTTCGGCGGCGATCAACGGGGGACTGTAGATCGTCAGGAGCGGATCCCCTTTCTTCACCGCCTGCCCGGTCACCGACACCGACAAGGTCTCGACAAACCCCTCAATTTTGGTTGTCACCCGAACCTGCCGGGTTTCATCCGCCACAAGCCGGGCCGGCACCCTCAGGATTCGAGTCATCACGCGCTTTTCAACACGCCCCACCGTCAGGCCGATTCGCTGCCGGACATCCGCCGGGATGGTCACGGACGCCAGGCCGGGAATCGCGGTCTTTCCGGAGCCGCCGGTCGTCTCTTCGATCTGAACCAACGCCATGCCGCAAATCGGGCATTCACCAGGCTTGTCCGCGACGATCTGCGGATGCATCGGGCAGTGGTAGCGGGATGGGGCAGTCTTCACCGGAACACTCTGGCCCGTTGCTTTTTTTGAACACCCTGACGCCGGGAACATCACCCATACCAGCATGATCACCACCAACCAGCGAGCAGTTATTCCTGCATTCATAACGATCCTCCCATCGCACGTTCAAGTGCCGCCCAGCTCGCCCCCAATTCACCCTCGGCCATCACCGCCATAATCCGGGCATCCAGGGCAAACCGCTCGCTTTCAAGCCAGTCGCTAAAATCCACCTTACCCACCCGATATCCCGCCTCGCTCGACTTGAACCGTACCGCAGCCTGGGGAATCAGTTCATTCCGGTAAAGGCCCAATGTCCGCTTTGCCGTTTCGACCTTGTAACAGGCCTGCTGGACAGCCTGCGCCACCTGCCGCTCCACGCCCTCGCGCTCCGCCTCACTCGCGGCGGCCATCATCGCGGCCTCGCGGATTGCCGCCCGGTTCTTTCCCTGCCACAGGGGAAGATCCACCCCGGCCATGAACATCACCATGTCGTTCCCATGCTCAATGGCCCGGTATTCCAAGCCCACCTTGTAATCCGGCTGGGATTCACGCGACATCAGCCGTCTTTGCAATTCACTCCGGTCAACCTTGAGTTGGGCCGCCTTGATTTCCGCCCGATTGGCCAGGGCAACCTTCACCCGCGAGACCGGATCCGGAACGGCGTCATCCGGGACGAATGCGGCAATCCGTCCCACCGGTCGATCCGGTGACCGGTTCATGAGAAACGCCAGTCTGGATGTGAGCGCCTTTTCCCGGCCCTCCAACTCCAATCTCTTTTGTTTGAGCATCGTAAGTTCGGTCTGAGCTTTGATCACATCGGCCTGGACCGCTTCGCCGACCGCGTAGCGGGCCTCCGCCGCCTTGGCCATCCGGGAGAGAATGCCAGCCTCGTCACGGGTGATGCCCAGCGCCTTCTGTACCGCCTGCAATTCAAAGCCGGTCTCTTTGACCATCAGGACCACTTCACGCGCCATGGCGTCGGCCTCTGCACCCATGGTTTCAGCCTCATTCCTGGCGACCGCCTCGCGGAGTCCCCGTTTCCCGAAACCGGGCAGAGACTGTTCGATTTCAAACCGTTTTTCAGCGGTATTCGGGAAGCTCCCCCCATCCGGCGCGTCCATGCCCCGATAGGTAAACATGGGATTGGGCAGGCCCGACACCTGTGCCGGTCTTTCCGCCAATGCCCCGCGCGTATGAGTCAGGGCGGTTAGACTGGCATTGTTGCTCAACGCCTCTTGCACGGCTTGGTCGAGAGAAAGGGCGCCTGATTCCGCCCCCGCCCCCATCACTCCGCAGAGGCTGAGCAACACCAAATGTAATATCCGGTTCACGGCATCGCCTTATCCATGCAACCACCGACGCACATTCCCCCACTCCCGCACAGGCATTTCGTCAATCCGGCCAGAAACGTCTTACGCTGTTCAGGATTCAAAAGGGCGGACACTTTCCGGACATGGTCGAGCGTGGCCAGTTCGGAGGCCGACTGGATGGCGCACATCCGGTCAACCAGGCGGCGCGACACCTCCTCTGAATGCGATCCTTCCCGCATCAACGCCTCGCCCAGTTCAGCCCGCATCGCGCAGTATTGCCCGCATTGGTCCGCCAGTTGTACGGCCAGCTTCTGTTCCAGAAGACGAATTCCGGCCACCTGCCGGTCCTCGAGCTTGAGTTCGGTTTTCAGATGAGTCACGTCGCCCAGGGCATAACTGGATAACCGGGCGGGCCTGGAACAAATCGCCATACGCGTGGCCCAAAAGGCAACAAGACCAGCCCCAAGAGCCAGAAGAACAACCACGATCCAACTGACTTTCATTTTCACGGACCCTCTCCCGATGACAACGCCAGGTATGCCCCGGTCAGGGACCCATTCCGCGCCAGGATAACGTCGCCGGAGGCCGCTTTCCCATTGGCGGGAATTAACAGACCGAGGCCGATTCCCAGCATGATTCCGGCCGCCACGGCGAGCGGCGCAACCCATTCCCGCCATCGCTGTACCGGCACGGGTTTCGCAGTATGGATCCGGCTCCACACTCGCTGCTCAAATCCCGGACCCGGTTCAATCCCTTTGGATTGTTTCAACACGGCATTCAATTTGTCATCCGGTGTCATGACTATTTCCCGTTTATTCCAACTTTATCGAGAACGACTCCTTCTTTCTCCAACTTGGCGACATACTGGGCGGGGTTCTTCTTGATGGCCGCCAGGCAGCCCTTGCAACACAGATATATCCGTTTGCCCTCGTAATCAAAAAACACGTTTGTATTCACCGCTCCGCCCATCACCGGACAGGTGGTCTGTTTCTTCACCGCCAGAGCCTCTTCAGCCCCCGCCACTCCACTGCCGATCAACATCGCCACAATACCCAATACCGCTATTATTCTGTTCATGTTTTGTCTCCTTGTAATAAGGTAAACGCCAGGGAAGCGGAAATCCCTCGGAGAAATAATCAGTATCCAGGTTTGACACTGCTCATGATCACAGACATCCGCCCTCAACATCCAGCCTGACCGGTTTTACCATCGCTAATCTATTCGACGATCGCTTTTAAGAATGCGTCCGCGACTTCCGCATAGAACTCAATACTGATCTTCGTCGCCAACTGATCCGGCAACTCGAACAACTGCCGGCGTGCGGCAACCGGCATCAACAGGGTCGTCGCGCCTTTTTCGACAGCCAGTTCCGCGACAGCCACCGCATTCGGCAACATCTCCACCGACCCGCCAAGGTTCAGCGCACCCACCACGATCAACCCGCCTTTTGTGCTTCGTTCGATGAGTGACCCGCACAGTGCCACCAAAACCGCCAACCCAAGCCCCTGTCCGGAATTATCCATGTCCATGGCGCGGAGTTGAACGGAGAATTCGTGCGCCCGTGGATCGCGGTCGCCAACCAATTCCTTTGCCCGTGTGTACAGATTCTGCTCGCCGTATCGCACGCTCTCTTTGAACGCCGGCGGCACCGGTGCGTTCAGGATGCGCACGCCACTGCCGGGCCCGGCCGCCGCTTCGATACGATACAAAGCCGGCGCGGTCCCGTTCCCGCCTGGACTCACCGCCCACACCTGCCCCGGCGGTAGAGGATCGCTCTCTATGGCCGCGTCACTGTGCAATTCGGGCGTCGCTACAAACTGTTCAACCCCGTCCACTCCCATGTGGAAACTGAAATGCGTATTGCGGAACTCCGTCTTCAGGATTCGCTTCTGCTGTTCCTTGACGCGCCGCCGGCTCTCCAAAGCCAACCGGACTACAACTTCCAGTTCGCCATCCGGAATCGTCATCGTCGGATCGGGATAGAGCAACTTGACCAGACCGCTCACGGTCTTGCTGACCGCCTCGATGTCACGCCCGCTCAACGCACCGCCCCAATTCACACGCCCTTGAATCGCCCCCAACCGGCTCCCGGAACGCAGCCTATTCCAGCATTCGGCCAGGAAATCGTTCACGAGCCCGAAGTGCTCCGTGAGATTGTCACGCGGACTGACCTTGGGAAACTCCCATCCGGGAACATAGGCGTGAATCCGGTCCATAAATGCCGTGTCATCCCTCATTTCCGGCGGAAGCGGACTGAGCAGGTGCCCGATGCGTTGCTGCTGTTCAACGTCCACGTCGAAGTTGCCAACCATTACAATGCCGCCGAATCCGCGAATGCTCTCCTTCCCGCGGGAGAATTCCCCGGCAGCCATATATCCCTTCATGATATTGACACCATCCTTCTGGTCGAAGGAGATGCCGGCCACCTCGTCAAAGCACACCACATCGTAAAGGCAAACCAGCCCGCGTTGCCCGTTGCTGTTGTTCACGAACATCTTCGCCACCGTCGCCTTGCCACCGGAGATCAGGTGCGAATAGGGGGATATCTGCTGGAAGAGATGACTTTTGCCGGTCCCGCGTGGCCCCAGTTCCACCATATTGAAGTTCCGCTCCACGAACGGAACCATGCGCAGCACCGTCACCCATTTTGCCCGCTCGGAAAGGGAACCAGGCTCAAGTCCGATCGACCGGATTAGGAAATCGATCCACTGCTGGAGCGTGAACTGCTTCCGCCCTTGCTCCAGCGTCTCCAGTACATTCGGCTTCGACAACTGAATCGGCCGCAAACTGTCGATGGCAAAGGGCCGGCCATTCTTCTCCTGCGCGATCGCCGCGTCATAGGTCAGGTTCACTTCCGCATAGAACCCGTCCGTGAGCATGCGTTCGTGTTCATGCACCAGCGCATCGCCGATCCGCACGTCGCGAATGCCCAGGCTCGGCAGTTCGGCCAGAAAACAGTCGTTCTTCGCGTCGAGTCGCGTCTTCACCAGGTCGATCAACTTGATCGCGCCCTTTTCACGCGCCCGCGCTTTGAACAGTTCTTGCTCGCCGCTCCGGACAGTCCGGTCCTTGAGTTGCCGCTCCACGATCTGGAGACCTTCTTCAATTTCCTTCTCGTCCGTGGTCGCGCAATACCGCCCGAGCAGGAATTCGACCACATACGTGGGCACCGGGTATTGCTTGCTGTACCGCCGCACCAGGTCCTTCCGCACCAGATAACCTTGAAAGGCCGATGCGCCCAATTTGTCTAGAGTGTCCAGAGTGATTTTCATGATTCGCCTCCCACCATCGTCGCTTGTTTGCACAAAACACGTCCGGTCGCGTCAAAGACCACCAGGCTCGTTGCCACACCGGCCTTGGTTTCATCCTCAACCAGCAACCCCGCCCGTCCTTCCGCGTCGAAAGCCTTCGGTGCGCATATTCCCGTCTTCGGGTCACTGGCCTTGTCCCGCAGACCGGCCGAGAGCCCGGGCGCCGCCGGCAGAATCGTCACGCGACACCGCAACCCCATCCACTGCGCGCTCTCGATGGCCACCACCACGGCCTTCCCGGCTACCGCATTGGAAAAGGTCAGGTCCGGGGTCAGGCACTCCTGCAAACTCAATCCGCCATGCGCATATTCCGTACCGGTAACGAAACAGTAGGCGCCCGGCGCGAAAGCAATCGCTTGCGATGGATCCCAGAACCAGCCGGCCGTTGGCACGTCCGAGGGCGATCCAGCCTTGATGACCGCGCACCGCGCCCACTTGCACTCCGTCAGATATTTCTTCATCGGCACACTCGGAAGCCCGCCGGGGACCAGCAACCACCCGTGATCGGTCACCACACGCACCGTCCGCCATCCCGCTTCCAGCAGATGGATGATCCGATCCAGAAGCAGATCCACCTGCTCGTCAATGTGTCCGGCCAACTTCCCCTGCAACTTGTGCCCGAGGCCATCAAACTCCCCGGATTCCGACCAACCGCGCGCATCCTCGGCCGCCGCCTGCCCAGCATCCAACCCATGCAAGACCTGGTAACCTTCGCCGGCAATCCGGTCGCGTGCAAGGGCGGCACTGTATGGCTTTCCGGTCTCAGCCAGAACCGGGTAGAAATCACTGCCACCATGTCCCCCTATCATTCCCGTAGCCATGGGCGTAACCGCTGGTTTTGCCGTAGGCGTCACACTGGGAGCCGCGGACCACCGGTATCCGTCGGCCGTTTCGATGTGCCGTTCATGCGCTTTGGACAAAAGCCGTTGTGCTACATCATAACGTAGGCCATCCGTAAACAGGATACACTCACCTGCTTCGGCGGACACAAGACGGTCCTTCAGTTCGCCAATCGCGGGTAAAGGCGACTTCGCAACCGCCGCCTGGAAGTTCCGGGCCGTATCGTCCAACCATCCGATGTAAATCGCCCGGATCGCCGCATTCACCGCATCCTGATCCTCTGCGGCCTTCACGCTCGCCATGGCCCGTAACACGGCATCGTCAGCGCGATACGCTCCTTCGATATACCCCTTCGCCATCATGTCCGGGGTTTCGCCACCCAAGGGTGTCGCGGCTACCTCTGCCAGCGTTTTCAGGTGCTCCAAAGCGCCAGCCAGTGGGGAAAGCCCCATCCGCGCCCAGACCCACGCCCGGCGCGCCCCATGCTGTGCATCCAGGTCGAGAATCGCCTTACGCGCCTCCACGGGGGACCGTTTCTGCAAACCGATCAAAGCCTGCCGGAGACTCGCCTCATCCTTCTCGTTTTCATCCGGCCATGCTTCCCGGTCGAATAGCAGTGTCGCCGGCTTTGCCCGGCGCAACGCCGCCGGCACACCCGGATAGAGCGCGGGCGACTCCGTGAACCGCCGCCAAACGTCGGCCCATTGACCGTGGCGCATACCTAGACGCTCTGCTGCCACGATGTCGCCATCGGCTTCCGGGTCGAACTTGTATTCCTCCATGCAGCGCGACTTGAATGCCGCCCACCGCCCGGCATCCCATTCCTCCTTGCAGCCAGCGGCATCGCTGATCCACACCAACAAGTCCCGCACCGTGTCACCCACCATCAACTTGTCGAAGTCTTCTGCCTCCAGCCGGTGTCCATGCAGCGAGGCAATCGGCGTCGTCGCCAACGCATCGAGCGCCCCCAGCATGGCCTGCCGCGTCTTCTGGTCCCGCGCCACCTCCAACCCCAGTCCACCGCCCTCCGACATGAGGAACGCCTCGACCGTCCAGTCCTTGCCGTTCACTTGCGTCCAGACCGCGCCGCGATACTGCAATTCCACCAGCGGCTTCAGATCATCAGGACAATCTTCGGGGGACCGTAGGACCTGCCGACTCACGCCTGGCAGATAGAGAACAGGCACGGTATTCGCCGGCAGTTTGGGGTCATCCAGGGTGCCCTCAATCACGCACCGCATCCAGATCGCCGGCCCCGTTCGCTGTTCCGGCTCAAAGACGCCAAGCACCAGCAACTCCGGCATCAGACTCTGTAACCGCGCCGCGACAGGCCGCCATTCCCCGTCAGCATCGGTCCACAGGATTGCCGCCGGCGCCACCGCGTCGCCCGAGTTGAAGCGCCCGGTGACACCAAGCGAGTCGCGTACGGCCTCCAGAACGGTTGCACCTGTTGGTTCTGAACTCTTCATTGTATCCACCCGAAGTACTCGCGGATCACGGACACGAACGGTTTGCCCTCGCGCAGGCAATCACGAAAGAACCACACGATCGCATCCTGTTGGTAACCCATGGCCGCCATCTGCTTCCGGACCGCCTTTAACCAGTCCTCGCGCCGCCGGCTGAGACGTGTTGTGTTCAGGTTCAACTCGCGAATCATGTAGTCGGCACGTGCCGCCTTGTTTGCGGGAAGTCCCGGCGTCCTCTGGAGGTCGCCATTCTCCTTACATGAGAAGTAGTCACCGCAGTCCGGCTCCGTCGGCTTGATGAACAACGCCGCGTCATACTCACTGAGCCGATAGTGCCCACAACTCACTTGGCGCCTGGCAAGGTTCTGCAGTTCGCCGGACGTAATGCAGCTCAACACGAGATTCTGAAAACAGAAGGTTCCGGCATGGTCCTTGGACTTCGGCACCACATGGTCAATGTGCGAGCCATGTCGCCCGAGCGTCTCTTCGCAGTAGCAGCACAGGTCGCGTTGCACCGGCGTCAATGCCGCCGTGACCTCGCTTTTTCCGGCGAATGAGCCCCAGGCCGCATCAGGGTCCGCCGGTGACGGCTGGGCTCTGAACTCCTGGTCAAGCAGTGGTGGAACCACCGCGGGATGTGCAACCGGTATCATCCCTTACCTCCCCGCGATTGTCGAATCGCTTTCCATCGGGCAATGACCAGATTCGCCAGATCAACTTCCTCGGCTTCCGTCCCATAGAACTGTTCCACCCGCTGCCGGAGTTCCAACGCTTTAGGCGAATCGATCTCACCTCTCTCGATGACGTCACGATACTCCTCCAGCACCTGACTCGCCTCAACCGGGGGACGCGATTTGACGCTCATCACGTCTTCGAGGGCTATGCGACTCTCACGACCGAACGCGTCATCCAAAGGTACAGCCGCCCTAGTCTCCCCCGTTTCGCCCTCCAGCAACCGGACCATGTCCCGGTGTACCGTTGTCAACACTTGCGGACTGTGCGTCGTCACAATGAACTGAATACGAGGGAAGGCATCGCGGAGCGATTTCATGACTACCTGCTGCCATTCCGGATGTAGGTGCATATCCACTTCGTCAATCAGCACGATTCCTGGAGTCTCCTGGGGTCCTGCCGCTCGGAGATGCGGATTAAGCCGTACGATCCGATAGGCAATATCTGCCACCATCCCGATCATATTCCGGATGCCGTCGCTAAGGCTGTCCACCGGCAAGTCACCGTGCCGCTCGTGCGACGCCATGACTCCGCCTTCAGCGGCACCATAGCGGATGTTATCCCAGCCGGCTGGTCGTAGGGCCGTGTTTACGGCATTGCGAATCCCCGTGAGATAACCCCGAATCTCCTCAAGTTTGGCGGGCTGATCCTTGGATTCATACTCGGCCTGGTGAAGATTCCTAAACCAATCCTCGAACATCCGATAGTTAGAGGATGGCTCAAGGGCATCCGTGTAGCCTCGTGTTCTGGAGGTGGATTCCTCCTTTTTCGCTTTTGTTAACCGCATCTGCCGCCACAAGCGTCCCGTGCCATAGTAGGAAACATGCGGCAACGTCACATCAACCTGCCTGCGGACAAGCGTCTGAAGCTCCTTGGCGCAATCGCGCAGATCTGTTGCCTCAGCGAAGGTCGTATGTGACTTTGCGGCGGCAAGTTCGCGCCTCCATTGGACGACTCGTCCGTCAATTTGGCCGGTTGCCTCAATGGCAACCGGGTATTGCGGCTCCATCTCCTTGATCTGCCGCGCCGGATTCTGGATCAACCGCACATCGGTGACGTCGAAGTGCCGATCCTTGCCTTCGTCGAACCCGCCCACAAACGGCCCGAGTGCCACGGCGAGTGCGTCCAGAACGGCGCTCTTTCCGCCCCCGTTCTTCGCCACGAGAACCGTGCATTCGGGGTGAAAATCAACGTCGAACTGATTGAAGCATCGAAAGTTGATCATCCTTAGCGCATCCATCCGTATGGTCGTATTCATGGTCTGTTTAGTCCTTCCTCGCCTTTTGTTTTTCCTCGATCATTAGGTGAACATCGTTCACCCGGTCGCCGGTGAATTCTCCGCCATCCCAGAACCAGGGGAATTCCTTCTTGTCCCGCGCCGGCTCCTTGCCACGGTCCTTTTCCCACTTGATCCCCGGCTTCGCCCGCAGGATGCCCGCGCCTTTCTTCCCGTTGGGAAGGTCATCCGCCAGGAATGGCCGGATATTCATCCGCACACCATCGTTGATGTCCGGCTCCCAACCGATCGCCTGCTTTGCCAGGGGTTTCCATCGCACGAAAAGGTCGAACGGCGGATTTCCCTCCAGGATCGCTTCCAGCCGCTTCTTCAGTTCCAGCGCCGCGGCGAGTCGTTCTTCCGCGCCATCCTCGCCCCGTTTCTCGCTGTCCTTCTGTTTCGTGATCCATTCGCCGAGGTAACTGTGCGTCAAACTCTCCAAGAGCTTTCGCCCTCTGTGGCTTCCTTCTGACTTCTGACTCCTGACTCCTGACTTCTCCGCAAGGCGGTGGTAATTCACGATAACGTGGAACCCGTCGCGCTTCCGCCCGTCCCAAATGTGCCAGAGGAATGGTCGTTGCTGGAAAAGGTCGCAGTGCTGTTCGAAGAAGTCGTCCCGGAGCCACTCGTCAAAGTCGTCGGCTTCCGAACCCGCCGCGCGAATCAAATCGCGTTCGCTGGTGGGCTTCCATTCCTTGCCGTATGCCGCCGCCAGCAACTTCCGCAACCGATCCGCCGCTGGCTCTTCGCCGCGCACCGATGGAATACAAACGATCCCATCGGTATCCGCCAGTTTCTCCAGGCCATCCGCTCCGAGCGCCGGACAGTCCGGGAAAGACGAACCCGTCTGCCGGGGCCACTGGTACCCGAGCAATCGCGCCACTGCAACGTGCAAAGGACTGTCCGATCCCTTCGGATGCCCGTCGAACAACCATTGAGTTGGGTCGCTCGAGAATGGCGTCGGAAGGCCGTGCGGATATTTCTCCGCCGCCACCTTCTGCCAGCGAGCAAGGTCGAAGGGGATTTTGACCAAAGTCGCATTGGTCACCTTCAATGACTGGTCAATTTGACGGACAGAGGAACTAAAAT
>Ga0073936_10003557_pt1 | contig 22205 bp, 18 predicted proteins | sample AliMusrvi5mmetaG_FD_87041 | JGI IMG/M metagenome (GOLD analysis project Ga0073936, IMG submission 87041) | Freshwater lake bacterial and archeal communities from Alinen Mustajarvi, Finland, to study Microbial Dark Matter (Phase II) - Alinen... | ecosystem: Environmental > Aquatic > Freshwater >... | reverse complement strand
GTGATCCGGGCGATTCGCGAATGCCCTGATTTTGAAGTGCGTATCATTGGACTCTCCTACGAAACACTTGAGCCTGGACTTTATATGCACGATCTTGTCGATAAGACCTACCAGATCCCATATCCATCAGCAGGCACAGATACATTATGGGGACGGCTCATGCACATCCATAAAACAGAAAATCTCGATGTGATTATTCCAAATTTTGATGCTGAACTATTCAATTTCATCAAACTTAGAGATAAACTTGAGGAGGTTGGCATTCACACATTCCTACCCGAAATCGAGTCTTTTGAAGCCCGTGACAAAATAAAGCTATATGAATTTGGTAAAACCCATGAATTCTTCGTACCAAAAGACAGAATAATTTATCAGGCAAGAGATCTCGTTGAAGCTGCCGAACAAATAGGATACCCCATGGTAGTGAAGGGTAAATTTTATGATGCTTTCATTGCAAATACATTTGAACAAGCCCAAAAAGCTTTTCACAAGATTCAGGCAAAATGGGGATTACCAATTATCTTACAGGAATTTATCAACGGCACTGAGATAAATATTGCTGCATTAGGCGATGGCACCGGCGAAACTATCAGTGTGATTCCGATGCGAAAATTATACATTACAGAGAAGGGAAAAGCATGGGCTGGTATTACCCTAGACGACTCATCATTTATTGATCTTGCCAGAAAATTTGTCAAGGTCACAAAATGGCGCGGAGGATGCGAGCTTGAAGTCATGCAAACTTCTGATGGAAAACCTTATATTATGGAGGTCAATCCCCGTTTCCCTGCATGGATCTATCTTGCTGCCGCCGCAGGTCAAAACCAACCGGCAACGCTAGTCAAATTAGCCATTGGAGGTAAAGTTACCCCATTTAAGGATTACGAAGTTGGAAAGATATTCAGCCGCTATGCCTGGGATTTAATCACAGATACCAGCGAATTTCAAAAGATCTCCGGAACAGGAGAACTTGAGGGTAAAAAATAAATTGTTTAAAGTTGAACCAAATGAAAAACAAAAAAGAGAGTTTGTCCGAAGTGCAAAACCATGAATACAAATCATATAGTACTGCATCGTTTGAGAAGCCAAAGTTGTTGTGGATATTTTTGATATGTTTGTATTTTGATATAAGGGAGAAAATGGAGAAGGATAATGCGATGTATGAGTAATTAATACTTTAAGCTTCGCCCTTATAATCATAACTGCAAAAACTTCAACTTTTATAAAACCTCAGGCAAAGGATAACCTCGCATGGATAAAATACGGTATGAAAGGCCGATCATTCAGAAGATGAATACGGGATTGATGAACAAATTTGGTACCAGGACAGAATATGAACCTGTCACCCATATCGAAGGGGTCCTGGTAAAAAATTTGATCAGGGATTATGGTTCTCCCCTTTTTGTGATTTCCGAGAAACAGATTCGACGTAATTATCAGAATGCTTCCAGAATCTTCAAGACCAGATACCCAAAAATTCAGTTTGCCTGGTCCTACAAAACCAATTACATGAATGCAGTTTGCCAGATATTTCATCAGGAGGGCTCATGGGCAGAGGTGGTATCCGGATTCGAATATGAAAAAGCCCTGGGCAATGGTGTTCCGGGATATAAAATCATTTTTAACGGGCCTGGAAAATCTGATGAACAACTCATTGCTGCTGCAAGAAACAATTCATTAATACACATCGACCATTACGAGGAACTTTATTCATTGATAAAGCTGAGTGAAGAAAATAATCTCCGTCCCCGGGTGGCAATCAGGGTAAATATGGATACCGGCATCTACCCCAAATGGGATCGTTTTGGCTTTAATTTCGAAAACGGACAAGCATGGAATGCCATTACCCGAGTCATTAACTCTACTCATCTCGATCTTGTAGGACTACATTGTCATATCGGTACTTTCATGCTCTCCCCTGCATCTTATGCATTTGCGGCATCGAAATTATGCGAACTTACCTGGAGCATCAAGCAAAAATTCAACAAGACAATTCAATATATCGACCTTGGGGGAGGATTTCCGTCCACCAATACACTTAAAGGGGCCTATTTACCCGGTTCTGACACCATTCCATCGATCGATCAGTTTGCCGATGCAATTACAGATGTGATTCTGGGATATGGTTTTAAACAGGAAGATCTTCCTTTATTAATACTGGAGAGCGGACGTGCCCTGATCGATGATGCAGGATTCCTTCTTGGGACGGTTTTGGCCAGCAAACGACTCTCTGACGGACGGAGAGCGACAATTCTCGATTTCGGAGTAAATTCTCTGTTTACTTCATTCTGGTACGAGCACAAAGTTAGTCCTGCTCAGGCATTTGGTCCTCATAATGAAGAGATGGTACTCTATGGTCCCCTTTGTATGAACATCGATGTCATCCGCGAAAGCATAACTATGCCTCTGCTTGAAAAAGGGAATCATCTGGTGGTTCACAAGGTTGGGGCTTATAATATGACACAATGGATGCAATTTATCACACTCAGGCCGAACATTGTTCTGATTGATGTTGAAAATAATACCCACATAATCCGCAAGGCTGAAACGCTAGAATACCTTGAGTTAAATGAACAAATACCTGATCATTTGAAATTTAATCAGCTAAAATAGATATTACTAAAAACCTTATATACAAATCTAAAATCCATTTACTAATCCCAAAATCTATAATTTTTCATTTTAACGACACACATGCCCTTTCAACAAACCATAAATTCATTCCGGAATGTTATTCTGCCTGCCACACTAAACAGCTATTCAGCAATCTTTTTTTTCAATAATAAGTTGCTGGCAGGAGTAATATTGTTTGTTTCCTTCTTTAATTTCTATGCCGGATTGAGTGGTTTAATTGCTGTGCTTATTGCTGTGGTCGCAGCTAATTCAATGGGGTTTGACAAATTTATTTTAAAAAAGGGGCATTACAGCTTCAATGCATTGCTGACTGGCATGGGGATGGGAACATTTTTCAATCCCGGTTATGTCTTTTTCAGTCTGCTGTTGCTTGCAGCATTAATAACCCTTATCCTATCGGTTACCTTGGGAGGGTGGCTTAACAAATATGGATTACCCTTTCTCAGCATTCCTTTTGTAATTACATTTTGGCTGATTGTCCTCCCTTCATCACAGTTTGGGAATCTTGGATTGACACAGCATAATATTTTTTGGATAAATGAGGTCTATGCTATCGGAGGAAATCAGATGCTCAATTTTTTTCAGACAGTAGATGCCCTTCCGGTCTACAAAATGGTGGATATCTACCTTCGCTCGATGAGCTCCATTTTCTTTCAGGACAATCTTATTACTGGTTTATTCATCAGTGTAGCCTTGTTGATCTGTTCCCGAATTGCATTTTCTCTTTCAGTTATCGGTTTTGTTTCTGCCTACATTTTCGCTCAGTTCACGGGTTCCGAGGCAGCCAGTATCACCTATTACAATATCGGGGCAAATTACATCATGGTTGCCATTGCACTCGGAGGATTCTTCATCATCCCATCGGGATATTCCTATCTCTGGACAGTTCTTTTAGTTCCGCTTACTTCGCTGGTACTTCTGTTCCTAAGCAAAATGTTCGGATTCATACATCTCCCGGTATTCTCTTTACCATTCTCATTCGTAGTGATATTTTTTGTTCATTTTTTAATGTTAAGAACCACTACTTCAAAATTGAAACTAACTCCATTCCAATACTATTCTCCTGAAATAAATCTTTATACGTTTAAGAATAACCAGGAGCGACTATCTAACCTCCTCTTCTTCCCACTCTATCTCCCATTTTGGGGTGAATGGACCGTCACTCAGGGACAAGACGGGAAACATACCCATAAAGGGGATTGGGGCAAAGCATTCGACTTTATGCTCTTGGATGATGAATTGAAATCACACACATCCAATGGTCAGCTCTGTGATAATTACTATTGTTATAATAAACCCGTCCTGGCACCTGCTGATGGAATTGTTGAAGAAATTACCAGTAATATCGATGACAACGAACCTGGAAAAGTAAACACTATCAATAACTGGGGAAATACGATTATCATCAGGCATCTTCCAGGATTATACACCCAACTTTCCCACTTAAAAAAAGGGACTTTCAAAGTAGTCAGAGGCGACTCTGTGAGACGCGGGGATGTACTGGCATTTTGTGGCAATTCGGGTCGGTCGCCTGAGCCACACATCCATTTTCAGGTGCAAACCGCCCCAATTGTAGGAACAAGAACACTGGATTATCCATTTGCTTACTATTTCGAAAAAAGAGTGTCGGAACAACCCCTACGTCAATTTACAAGACCAGACGAAGGGACAATCGTTTCGGGTGTTACGTCCAATTCATTGCTGAGAACCGTATTCGACATTACCCCAAATTCTGTTCTGAATTATAGTTTCATTGACGAAAATTCGTTGGAGAAAAGTGAACATTGGGATGCTTATACCGACGCGTACAATTACAAATATTTGTATTGCAAAGAAACAGGCTCCAGTGCATATTATGTTTGTGATGGTTCGATGTTCTATTTTACCTCTTTCTTCGGGGACAAAAAATCGCTGCTTTACTATTTTTATCTTTCAGTTTACAGAGTATTTTTGTGTGAATCTGAAAATCTTGAAATCAATGACTCATTACCCCTTAATATTCTAAAAAACAATAAAATAAGTTGCCTGATCCATGATTTTATCGCACCATTTTATACTTATATTCATTTAAAATATACCATAGTACCTGAATCTGTCTTTAACTTTTTCGACGCTGGATCGTTAATTTTAAAATCAAAAATTCAGGTTTCCACATTTAAAAGGACCCGAATTAACAGTGAAAGTACGATTAAATTAAAGGAAAATTGCATTACGGAATTCACCTATCATTCTGGTAAAACCAAAATTCAGGCTAAATGGCTAGATATATAATTACAGCATTACTCTTTATTTCAATTGGCGTAAAAGCTCAGCAACCAATTAGTTACGCATCCGTGGACAGTACCACCTATACTTTTTACATAAAAGGTGACTGGGAAAAACTGATTCGTGTCGGGAAAGATGCGATTAGTAAAAATATCGATTTCAAATGGCTTCGTCAGCGAATTGGATATGCTTATTTTGTCAAAGCAGACTATTATGCAGCTCAAATGCAATATGAAAAAGCACTTACTTTTGACGAAATTGATCCAATGACCCGCGAGTATCTTTATTATTGCGGATTGTATACTGGCGATGATGCTTATGCCCGTTTTCATGGTGTAAAACTCACACCCGAGGCTAAAAAAAGACTTGGCATTGAAAAATTTAAACCCGTGGATGCTGTTGATATGGAATTCAATTATAAGAGCAATGACAGTCAGTTACGGTCAAATCCAACCTATTTACGGGCGGGGATAAGCACAAAGTTAGGCTACCGCATGAAATTGTATCAGTCGGTTTCAAATTACCAACAAACAATCGACACTGCCGTGACAAAACAACCTGAATATTTTGCATTGGTTGACTGGTCTTTGACCTCACACATTTCGCTTGATATTGCCTATCATTATCTGAGTACAAGCTACAGTGGCACTAAAATCCCAGGAAATCTGGTCTTCGCTAAACTCTCAACAAGTATAAGCCGGTTTAACCTGGGATTGAACGGATCATTTTTAAGCAGCAGTTTAGGTCAGGTTAAGCAGTTTGGACTTTTTGGAGGAGTCACTTTACCAGGAAAATCAAATATCTATCTCAATAGCTCGCTAACCGGAATGATAGAAACATCGAGTAACAGAATCATTTACTCTCAGATTGCAGGATTACGCCTGACAAAAATGTTGTGGGCTGAGGGAAGTGTGATTCTGGGAAATCTCAACAATTTCAATAATTACAATGCGCTTTATGTTTATAATTCAGTTGATCCAACCACTTTTCGAACCGGATTAACTTTATATTGGTATTTAGGAAAAAAGACGATCCTTTTCTGCAATTACACTTATGATCAAAAACAAATCACAAATACAACAATTAATTATTACAACCAACACTCATTTTCAGGAGGAATAATATGGAAACTTTAAAAAAGAATGTTTTTACGATTGCATTACTATTGTTTACTACAACTCTATTCTCCCAATCAACTGAAGGTGTCCAAAGTGCATTCCTCAGGAGTTATGAAGCAGAGAATGCCAAGGATTATACTAAAGCAATCAACTCCCTGAAGGCGGTTTATGATCCGTGTAATTATGTGATTAATATTCGCTTAGGTTGGCTAAATTACCTGGCCAAGCAATATATTGAGTCGGTAAATTATTACGAAAAATCGATTGCGCTAAAACCGTATGCTATCGAAGCCAGGTTTGGTTGTGTAAAACCACTCAGTGCATTTGAAGATTGGGAGCATGTAAAGAGGCAGTACATCGAGATTTTAAATATCGATCCACAAAATACTGTTGCAAATTATTGGCTGGGAGTAATTTACTACAACAGGAAAGATTTTTCAAGTTCGGTTAAGCTATTTGAGAAGATTGTCAACCTCTACCCGCTAGATTATGATTCTGTAATTATGCTGGGCTGGTCAAAATTAAACAGCAGTAAACCCTCAGAGGCAAAAGTATTGTTTCAACAGGCTTTAATAATCAGACCAAACGATAGTTCCGCCCTGGCAGGATTAAAACTGATCCCTTAATGGAGTAAGGCTACTGATCCAGACTATTCTTGTCAGTTGCCTTCCCAGTCCCATGCTCCGAACCTATTATTCCCTCGATTTTTCCTGTTGAACGAACTTCATAATCATTGGTATATTCAATGATATAGAGCGTCCTGTTGATAAACCCTCCAAAGTCGGTAAGTCTCTGAAAATTATATTCAGCCTGAAGCAGATCAACCCCTGAATTGAGAGCCCGTTCAGGAAATTTCCTCCCTAACTTTCCAAGAGTAGCAATGAAATGCAGTGCTACATCGTATCCCTGAAAACTGTATTGAGAAGGCTCGCTGTTGAATGCTGCCCTGTATTTACCGATAAAGCCATTAACTTTTGAATTTCCGTAATCGATGTAATAGGGCGAAAGATAATGCAGATCGATATTATGAAGATATTCTGTATTTATACTTTGCATTTTGGTATATTCCTGAAGACCGACCACCTTAATTTTAAAAGTTTTTGAAATTGTATTCAGGCGTGTCAGCGCTACACTTACATTGGCTTCATTTCCATCGGCTAGTACGAAGATATTTTCCTTATCAGCATGAACCAATGCTTCCAAACCGGTTGTGCCATCCTCTGCCATAATATTGTAATGGTGAAGATTATTAGCTCCCAGTCTCTGATTGAGCCTGTCGAGAAGAAGTTTTTCATCACCCGAAGGGGCTTCATGATTGAGCAGGATGATATTCTGTCCAGCAAATTTGTCTGAAATATAGTCTGCTGTGCTGGTAAGCCGTAACTTCCTTCCGGGATTAATCTGATAATAACCCGGGGTTTTGGCGACATACCGGCTGTCAGAAGATAAGGGCGAGACCATTGGAATATGATTCTTAGCACTCAATTCAGACATAATTTTCTGATTTTCAGGAAATACAGGACCTATAATCAAATCAAATGATAAAAACTCCGGCTTTTTTACCAGCTTTTCAATCGTTGCGCTATCCTGATTGGTATCATATACAAATAATTTCACTTTCATTCCCGATTCTGCCAACTTTTCGGTTGCAATTAAAACCCCGCAATAAAACTCCAAAAAGCTATTTGTATGTTGAGCTATCCTTACAGAATCGCTAATATCAATACATATTGGCAAATAAATACCTACTTCAAAAATTTTATTCGAATCGGTATAGGAAACACGAGAATTTGCATTCATTGTATTGTCTACCCTCACAGCCTCCGTCTTTGCATGATTTTCGTCCACCTTTCCATTTACTGCTTCCACCCGTTTGTTTGAAGGAATTTTAATGACCATTCCTGTTTTAAAACCATTCTTGAGTTCGGGGTTGAGCTGTTCGAGCGTCGATTGTGAGACCCCGAATCTCTTCTCCATCTGATAATAATTATCTCCGTTTGTGATCTTATAATCAATGGATAAACTCTTCTCTTCCGTATTAACAGGGGCAAAAGCAGTTCCTGCTGATGGCATAGGAATAATCAGGATTCTCCCCTTTGTCAGATTTCCGCTTACTGAAGGATTCAGCCTGAGAATATCTTCCTGGGTAGCGTTAAACTTCCTGGCTATACCATAAAGCGTTTCCTGACGTCCTACGATATAATTTATAGTCTCCTGCGTTGCATTAGCGATTGCGGGAGAATTCACTAAAGGTGCACCCTTTTTGGGAATCTTTAATTCATCACCTTCACTTATCCCATCTATTGATTTAGGATTATATTTATAGAGTTCGTCCCTGCTAATATTAAAATCCCTGGCAACCGAAAAAGCGGTTTCTCTCTTATAAACTTTATGATAGTAAAACTGTGCATCTTCGTGGTCGTTTCTGAAGAGTCTCTTTAAAAAATTAAAGTTTATGTTGCCTTTATCAGGAATCTTAATTGTCTGACCTAATTTTAGCTGATTCTCTATTCCGGGATTTGCATTAATCAGTTTCTCAAGGGTAATCCCAAATTTCCTGGCTATCGAAAATGGCGTATCCCCACTTAGTACTGTATAAGATGAGAATCCCCCTTTACCAGATATAACCTTTCCATCTTCATGACTCTTCTGGGCATAAAGGGTATTACCAGAAAAAAGAAGAAAAAAAGCAGAAAAAACAAAAAAGGTCCGAATTATACCTGGGTTCAGCAACATGCGTTAATTTTTTATTTATGCTCTCCAAAGTTACGCATAAATTGTACCCTTTCGAACTCAGCCAGATTTGTAGTATTATCCAGGCTCAACTTACCTCTGAAATCCTCAATTGACTGAAAACCATTTTCATCCATCCAGATTTCAAGTTGGTGCAACATATTTGTAATTGCCGTGAATCCATCTTTGTAGAGAGCAGAGACGATCTGAACTGTCGTGGAACCGACCAGTAACATCTTTATTACGGTCTGCCAGTCATGAATTCCTGTGGAGGCTGAAAGGTCACTGTTCACCCGTTTGGCCATCATTCCGATCCAGCGCAGTGAAAGCTTATAGTCGGTATTTTGACTCAATACATCCGAACCAATGATTCTCTGATGATTAATGTCTACGTCAGGGCTATAAAATTTATTAAACAATACCAATCCTTTAATTTCTGAAAATGAAAGATCCCGGATAACACCACCAAGATTTGAGAAGTAGTGACTGATCTTCAAAGATATCGGAATTTTTATCTTGGAAGCTACGCGTGAGACTACATCAAAATAGATACTTTCGTTATCCTGACTCGATTGAGAGAGATTTGATGGTAATACAAAAACATTCAGTTCAATGGCATCAGCTCCGGCATCTTCAACTTTTTTTGCAAAAAAGGCCCACTCATGGGCAGTAACACAGTTGATACTGGCAATAACCGGTATTGACAGTTCCTTTTTTGCCTCAGTAATCAGCGAAAGATAATGTTTCAGGTTGTCTTTCTTGATCTCGTAGTCGTAGTAATCGAGAAATTCCAGATTGTTATCCATCGGGCCAAGTTTACTAAACTCGTGCGCGAATTCAAGATATATCTCCTCCTCGAATATCGATTTTAAAACAACTGCCCCAGCTCCGGCTTTCTCTATTGCCTTGAGGTTTTCTATAGAATTGGTAAGACCACAGCTACCGGCGATTATCGGATTCTTAAGGTCAAGTCCCAGATATTTAACATTCAGATTAGTCATCTTCAAATTTATTGAGTTAATTAATCGATTTATTCTGTAAATAGTGATGCATATTTTCGGCAGCACGCCTGCCATCTCCCATGGCCAGAATAACCGTTGCTCCGCCGCGAACAATATCACCACCTGCAAACATCTCAGAAATAGATGATTGCATTTTATCTTCATCCACAATAATTGTCCCCCATTTAGTCACTTTCAGATCCGGAAGACACGAAGGGACCAGCGGGTTGGGAGATACACCAACTGCGACCACTACAAGATCCACATCGAGTTCAAATTCAGACCCTTCGATTGGCATAGGCCGGCGGCGACCCGAAGCATCGGGTTCTCCAAGCCCCATCCTGTTTAACCGCATGCCACTTACACGCCCTTTCGCGTCGGCAAAATACTCAAGTGGATTACACAGTGTCATAAATTCAACACCCTCTTCTTTCGCATGTTTTACCTCTTCAACCCGGGCAGGCATCTCTGCTTCAGAGCGCCGATATACAATTATGGCCCTCTGTGCCCCAAGCCTCAATGCAGTCCTGACTGAATCCATGGCAGTATTTCCGCCACCGATAACAGCAACATTTTTCCCGCGCAAAACAGGTGTGTCCTTTTCATCTGTAGCAGCTCCCATGAGGTTAACACGTGTCAGATATTCATTTGAAGAGAGAATGCCGTTAAAGTTTTCACCCGGAATCTCCATGAAACGGGGAAGTCCGGCACCACTGGCAATGAAAAATCCTTTATATCCCTCTTCACGCAAATCATCGAACGATGATGTTCTTCCAACGATATAATTCGTTTCGAACTTTACCCCCATTTTTCGTAGGTTTTCCAATTCAAAATCGACTACTGAGTTTGGCAGACGAAATTCCGGTATCCCATATTTTAAAACACCTCCAATTTCGTGCAAGGCTTCAAAAACAGTTACATCATAACCATATTTTACCATATCGCCGGCAAACGAAAGCGCAGCAGGTCCGGAGCCAACTGTTGCTACTTTGATCCCGTTTGGACTTGCTGTGTCAGCTATATTGCTGGCACCCGAATTGCGTTCAAAATCAGCGGCAAATCGCTCCAAATGGCCAATTGCCACTGATGGTTTGTTCAATTTGTCAACATAAAAGCATCTCGATTCACATTGCTTCTCCAGGGGACAAACTCGTCCGCAAACTGCAGGTAAGGCATTGGTTTCCTTAAGTGTACTGGCTGCCATGAGAATATCTCCCTTTTCAATATATTTTATGAATTTGGGGATATTGATACTGACAGGACATCCTTCGATGCATGTCGGATTTGAACAATCCATGCATCGGGTCGCTTCTGCCTGTGCTTGTGCAAGTTCAAGACCCATATTGACTTCTCTGTCCTGATGTTTGACCCTGATAACAGCTGCCAGTTCCGGCATCTTAACCCTGTCAATCAGCATCCGGTCTTTATTTTTGGTTTTAGAGCGCAATTCTGCCCTCCAAATCTGGTTCCTTTCCTCCTTGAGGTCTTCGGGGTTTAATGACATTTCCCTTAAAATTAAAGCTTTTGTGAATAAATTTCCGTTGCCCTTTTCTCCTCCTGGATATAACCTCCAAGTCTCATGAGCATTTCATCAAAATCAACCTGATGGGCATCAAACTCAGGGCCGTCAACACAGGTGAATTTTGTTTTTCCACCCACTGTTACCCGACAGGCACCGCACATGCCTGTACCATCTACCATAATTGAATTTAAGCTGGCCTGTGTCGGAATATTGTATTTTTTAGTCAGCAACGAGGCAAATTTCATCATTACAGCAGGACCAATAACAATACACTCATCCACCTTTTCACGCTGAATGATCTCTTCCATACCTGCAGTAACCAACCCCTGACGCCCATAAGATCCATCATCTGTCATCACGATTACTTCATCCGACCATTTACGAATCTCATCTTCAAGAATAATCAGATCTTTATTTCTGGCTGCAATAACTGTAATAACCTTATTCCCAGCTTTTTTAAATGCCTCAACTATAGGGAGAAGCGGAGCAACCCCTACACCACCACCAGCAGCAAGAACTGTCCCAATATTTGAAATGTGGGTGGGTTTTCCAAGAGGTCCGACAAGATCTGTGATCGAATCACCCACTTCAAGTGCCACTAATTTTGATGAGCTGACACCCATTATCTGAACGACCAGCGTGATGGTCCCACGTACAGGATCTGCTCCGGCAATCGTTAAGGGAAATCGTTCGCCATCCTCACCAACGCGCAAAATGACGAAATTACCCGGTTTTCTCGACTTTGCAATCATCGGGTTTTCGACAACCAATCTGACTACTTTATCCGAAAAATACTCTTTCTCGACAATCTTATTCATTTTAAATTATAATTATTTTACTGAACTCCAATATATAACAGAATAAAAACAGAGATAAAACAATCTCCTTACCTTACCAACCTGAAATTCACTTTCCCGATATTGAGAATACCGAATTTCCGCGTCGCAAATTTGCAAAAATTATGAATTGGAAGTAGATCAAACAGCTAAATTAGATTAATTATAATTTAACCACGATTTACTGTTATTTTTGTTGCAAAGAAGATAAAAGTATTTGCATCACCTGGATGGAATATAAGTTAATCATTAAAAGAATAAGACAATGAACAACTCAAATCAGCAAAACCGAAAATCCCGGGAGGGAATTGTTTATTCTACTGCAGACAACTTCGAATATAAATACGATTCTGAGGAGCAGAATCAGGAAACACTGAAACCTGCACATCAAAATCTCAGGATAATGCTCGACAAAAAGCAGCGTGCCGGAAAAAAGGTTACCTTAATTAACGGGTTCATTGGAACAGAAGAAGATCTCAAGGAACTTGGAAAGAAACTGAAGTCGAAATGTGGCGTAGGTGGAACTGTTAAAGATGGTGAAATCTTAATTCAGGGTGATTTCCGTGACCGTATTATTGAAATACTCCTTTCCGAAGGGTATAAGGCAAAAAAAGCAGGAGGCTGAGGGACTTAGAGTCAGAGGGACTTAGGGACTGAGTGTCTAGTCCTGAAATTGTCCTGAATTAGGTTTACAGAAAAAGTAAACTAAAAACAGGACTATGAAGTTTGCTCTCCAAGTCTCCCCCTCGCTGAGTCTCTAAGTCCCTAATTATCTGTGTCTCTAAGTCGTCTTTCCCTTGTCTACTTTCGCAGGATCACCATCGTTGCACCATACCCGTATTCCCGGAATGAGGCATCCTGGGTATAATATTTGGAATATTTCAGTTTCAATTCACGACGCAGCTCATTTTTAAGTGTTCCGTTCCCAACCCCATGGATAAACACGATTTTTTTCACATCCGATTTAATCGCTTTTGCCAGCTCTTCATGAAATTTGTTCATCTGAACGGTTAGCATCTCTGTATTGGTAAGATTGTTGAAATTATCAAGAAGTTCATGTATATGAAGATCAACCTCAACCAATTCGCTATTTGGCAATAAAATCACCTGTTCCTTTTTTGTTGGCACCTTTTGTTCAGCTGCCTGCTGAAAATCCTTGCTGGATAGTTTTTCCAGTTCAGCCTTAAGCGGATTTTCGTTGAGCTGAACCATCATTACCGGTACCTTGAAAAGTCTTGTGACAACAAAGGAATTAGGTTTGTAAAATTTGACTGCCGAAAGGGTGATCTCCTTTTGATTCAGCGTTTCAAGTTCCTTCGATTTCTTCCTGAAGTTAACCCATTGAAAACAAAATACAGGCAGATCAGAAACCATCTCTGGTTTGATCAATCCAAGGTAATATTTCGAATTGGGGCTCAGTGATCCGGCAGCTACTGTATCGTAGGCGTATTTTGACTTTTGTGCAAATCTGAAAAGCAATGTATCGTTGCAGTTATTCACAAGGTACATCGATATATTCCCCATCGGGGGATTGGCTGGAACCTCTGGTACCAGAACAAAAAGAAATTGCAGGTCATCCTTTCCAGTGATCTGATTCTTATCCGAAAACCATGGTGCAACAGGTTTTGTCTCTTTTTTCTCAACAGGCGCAGCAGGTTTCGGTTGGACAACGGTATTTCTTGTCCTTCCGCTTTCATAAACATTGGTCGGGTTCACCACAATAAGATTGTTAATCAACGTGGGAACCTCGAATCCATCATCGGTCTCCACATTGACCATATCATTATTGATTACGGAGGTAATGCGGCCACCGCCCACCTCGTTCAAAAACCTAACCTTGTCCCCTATTTTTAATATCATGAATAATTGGTGTTTAAATAATTAATGAACAAAACCCCAACAAACTAAATCACAGCTTTGGCAATTTGTCTGGTATTGTCGGAAATTCCGTAGGTATAGATGTGCAGGCAGGGAACTTTGTTTGCGATCAAATCCTTCGCCTGCATGATAGCCCATTCTGTACCTACCTCTCTGGCCTCCTCATTTGTTTTACATTTTCTCACTTCACTGGCAAAAGCTTCCGGAACATCAATACTGAAAAGTTTTGGTAAAACGGTGATCTGGTTCATCATCGATAAAGGTTTGATCCCAGGGATAATGGGGACAGTTATTCCGATTGCTCTGCACCTGTCAACAAAATCGTAGTACTTTTGATTATCGAAAAACATTTGTGTTACAATATATTCGGCACCAGCATCGACTTTCTCTTTCAGGTTGAGCAGATCAATTTCAAGGTTGGAGGCTTCGAAATGTTTTTCAGGATAGCCGGCAACTCCGATGCAAAAATCGAGTGATGCAGTATTTTTAATCTCCGGATCGAGGTATCTTCCATGTTTAAGATTGACGATTTGCTCAACGAGCTCCCTGGCATGAGTATGCCCTTCCCGCTCCGGGATAAAAATACTATGTGATTTAGGCCCGTCACCCCTTAAGGCAAGAACATTGTTGATCCCCAGAAAATTAAGATCGAGTAACATATTCTCGGTCTCCTCACGGGTAAAACCACCACAAACAACATGCGGAACAACCGGAATCTTGTAGACATTCTGAATTGCTGCGGCAATAGCTACTGTTCCAGGACGTTTTCGGACAATCCTCTTTTCCAAAAGACCACCCGGCAATTCGCGGAATTCAACTTCATCACGATGGGCAGTTATATTAATATATTGAGGATTGAATTCCACCAATTCATCAATGGTACGGTATAATTTATCTGCTCTCTGACCTTTCAGCGGAGGAAGCAATTCAAAGGAGAATACCGTTTTCTCCGACTGCTGAATAATTTCAATAACCTTCACTCGAAAATAACTTAATTAATAATTGAATATTAAAATGGATGCAAAGATAGCCTTATTTGATCCGCTTCATAATTTCATCCGCAAATGCGATCAGTCCACTTTTCCGATCAGCAGGAACAGACATTTTTTCAAGGGCAATCAACGCTTTGCTTTGATAACTTCTCATCAGATTTCTTGTCAACTCACTTACTCTGGTCTTGTCGTAAATGGCAGTGATGACAGCAACCTTTTGTAAGGGATCAAAATCCTCCTTAAACAACCAGTGATTTAACTGCACCAGCGTTTCCGGATCACATGCCCGCCGGGCTTCAAGCAATAAAAATGTCTTTTTATTGGCGCAAATATCGCCACCCTGCTTTTTCCCGAATATATCCGGATCACCATAAACATCGAGCCAATCATCCTGTAATTGAAAGGCAAGACCTATATTGATTCCATATTCATACAATAAATCAATATCTTCCTGACCGGCATCGGCCAGTATTGCCCCCATTTTAAGACTGCCCGCAATAAGAACAGCTGTTTTCAGCCGAATCATTTCTATATATTCTTCAACAGTTACATCATCCCGGGATTCAAAATCCATATCCAGCTGTTGTCCTTCGCAAACCTCAATAGCAGTTTCAGAAAACATGGAAACTATCTTATACGACCCTGGATGATTCACCTTTGTCAGGTAACTGAAAGCAAGAATTGACATGGCATCCCCGCTGAGAATTGCTGCATTCTCGCTGTACTGAAGGTGTACAGTAGGCAAACCACGGCGCTTATCCGCTTTATCCATAATATCATCGTGCAACAGTGTAAAATTATGGAAGATCTCGATGGCCATTGCTGCGGGTAATACATGATCGAGTGTATCACTAAATATTGATGCTGCATGTAACATTAAAGCCGGTCGGAGCCTTTTCCCTCCAATCTTTAGTGAATAGGCCACAGGTTCATAAAGTTTATGGGGAGCAGTCTGTCCAATCCGTGTGATCTCTTCGCGAAAAGCCGCTTCAAAATAAGATACCAGGCTATCTAAACTTTTCATTTATAATGAATTGTATAATTTCAACTGTCTGTTATTGTTTGGAATAAGCTCACCATTACAGGAGCTTATTCCAACGCACATTACCCTATTAACGTCGCTTTCATCTCCGATGTTTACGAATATAGGAATTTATTTTATAATCAATATTCGACAGGAGAGAAAATACCTAATAAAAAGAGCCGGGAGGATTTCATTTCCTTCCGGCTCTTTTTATAAAAGGGTAATCGCTAATTAATTTCCTTCATTCCATCAGAATAATCCAAATCCATAAGATTCTTCTCACTTCCTGTCATTTTACAGATACCAGTAAAACGGGCGCCAGGTTCAACAGAAAATCTACCCATGATTAAATCCCCAACAATCAATGCAGTGGATTTCAAGGTAAGTAGGTCGATTACATTAATTTCTCCCTCAACATTGCCCATGATTTCGGCTGTTTTGGCAAAAATTGACCCTCTTATTCGTGCCTCCGGTCCTATAACTACACGACCCTTACAATTGAGTGTACCCTCCAATAATCCGTCGAGACGAATATCTCCGTCAGACTCAATATTTCCGGTAATCTTTGTATCCTGGGCAAAAGTATTCAATGCTTTAACCTCATTGATAATCAGCTTAGCCATGATTTACTAATTTAAGTGGAATAGAACAGAATACAGTTGTCTGAAGAATACACATTATCAGCATAATACATAAAATATTAGCGAAAACATCAACTGGTTTGTAAAACATCTCACTCAATAACAATAAGTTAAAGAACCTGAGGCAGAAACCTAAACAGCAGCGATCTTTTCAATTGCCAGTTTTCCCCTGTAATAACCGCATTCCTGACATACCGTGTGAAATTTTACAGTTGCCCCGCAGTTTGAACAAGTAGCGAGTGTTGCAATAACAGCTTTGTCATGTGTTCTGCGTTTATCTCTTCTTGTTTTTGAATGTTTGTGTTTTGGATGTGCCATTTTTAATAATCTTAACTTTATTTACCAATAATTTTTCTCAATTCATTCCATCGTGGATCTACAGGTTCAGTTTCCTGAATTTCAGGCGCCTTGTACTCATCAAGTTTTCGAAGCATCTCCGGATCACAAAGGCTTTGACCATCATCGCCATCAGGATGGACATGTCTGATAGGAATACTTAAAACAATGAACTCGTAAATTAGTTTCGCGACCTCAACCTGATGTGCTCCCGGGTGAATATATATCACTTCATCACCATCATCTGTCTCGGTTTCACTAAACTTAACCAACATCGGGTAACTATTCTCTATCGGTTGAAAATAGGATTCAAGGCACCGGTCGCAAATCAATTCAACCTCACCACTAATCATAAATATCAACCGAAGATAGGTAGTTCGTTTTTCCAGTTCTACCTGGACACTTACATTCCCCTTCTCTATTTCACTTTCCTCAAACCCGGCAAAAAAATGTTGATCTACTGAGAAATCAAACAGGTGCTTTCCCTCTTTAAGCCCGGAGAACGGTAGTGTATACTGTGAAAGGTAGTTCATAACGATCCCCTCTTTTTGATCCCTGCAAAAGTATAAAAATTTATAATACAACCGAGAAAATATTTTCCCTGATTTCCATTCCGCACCATGGGTAATTTTAAGATAAACAACTTATTAAAAATCAAAATATTAGTAGCTATTCCACATAAAAAATCATACTTCAATGTCGGTATGGCGAGTATCCGGAAGAGACAAAAGTTCAATTGGATCAGGCTTCATGGCCCTTGTAATTCCGTATGAGCAAAGCGTAAAATGCAAAGCGTAAAATGGAAAATGAAAAATGCAAAGGAATATATAACTCAAACTATTTCAACCTTTTCCGATTTACGTCGAGCTAATCCTCGGATAGTTAGGCAAATCCCATCCGCATCGAATCCGCACTCCCTGTATAACTCTTCCTGAGTACCATGTTCAACAAACCTGTTTGGAACACCCAATCGTACAATGGTTATTTTCTTGTTTGATCCAGTCACATATTCTGAAACTGCACTGCCAAAACCTCCTTCAATTACACCATCCTCAACTGTAACGATGGTATCGAATCTTTTGGCTACTTCATCGAGAATCTCCTGATCGATAGGTTTCACAAAACGCATATCATAATGTGAAAAGGTAATCCCTTCAGCATTCAGAAGATGAGTTGCTTCAGCGACCATTTGCCCGGCATGCCCGATCGAAAGAACTGCCAGATCATTGCCATCGCAGATTTTTCGTCCCTTTCCTACCGGAATCTCCTGAAATTCCAGTTTCCATTTTGTGATATGACCGTTTCCCCGCGGGTAACGAATGCTGAACGGCCCTCTGTCCGGAAGTTGAGCTGTATACATCAGATTTCTCAATTCGACCGGATCCATTGGTGCAGAAACGGTCATGTTGGGAATATTACGCATAAAAGCGAGATCGAAAATACCGTGATGGGTAGCACCATCTGCACCGACAAGACCGCTCCGATCCAAACAAAATACCACATTCAGATTTTGCAAAGCCACATCGTGGATAATCTGATCATACGATCGCTGAATAAAAGAGGAATAGATATTCACAAAAGGGAGCATTCCACCAACTGCAAGCCCTGCTGCAAATGTGACGGCATGAGGTTCCGCAATCCCAACATCAAATGTTCTGTGCGGATAGATTTTCATCATCATATTCAGTGAGCACCCCGAAGGCATTGCAGGGGTGATCCCGACTATTTTTTCATTTTTTTCAGCCAGTTCAATAATGGTCTTGCCAAAAATATACTGATACTTGGGCGATTCAGGAACATCAGAAATTGTTGAGAACACTTCACCTGTCTGAATATCGAATTTCCCTGGTGCCGCATGCCATTTGGTAGCATCATTCTCTGCAGGCGTAAAGCCTTTCCCTTTTTTAGTAACAACATGGAGGATTTTAGGTCCCGGTATCAGCTTCAGGTCATTGAAAATATGAACCAGTCCCACCACATCATGCCCGTCTACAGGACCAAAATACCGGAATCCGAATGATTCGAACAAGTTACTTTGACGAAAAACAACCGACTTTAGCGCCTGTTGCTGTTTTTGAAGCAATCTGCGAGCCGTCGGCCCTACCTTATTGAGTTTTCCAAGGGTACTCCATATTCTTGACTTTAGTGTATTATAGACAGGAGAAGTCTGCATCTGAATAAAATATTTGCTGATTCCACCCACATTGGGATCAATCGACATATTGTTATAATTCAGAATAACCAGCACATCGGCATTCGATGCCCCTGCATTATTCAATCCCTCGAAAGCCATACCGCCGGTCATCGAACCGTCGCCAATCACCGCGATCACTTTTCGGTCCTTCTCCCCTTTAAGATCAGAGGCAATGGCAATTCCTAAAGCAGCAGATATAGAGGTGGAGGAATGTCCCACACCAAACGAATCGTATTCGCTCTCAGCCATCTTTGGAAATCCGCTGATTCCCTTGTACAAACGGTTCGTTGAAAAAACCTTTCGGCGACCAGTCAGAATCTTATGACTGTAAGCCTGGTGTCCGACATCCCAAATTAACTGATCGTAAGGGGTATTATAGGCATAATGGAGAGCGACGGTCAGATCGACAACACCAAGGTTTGCCCCAAGATGCCCCGGATTTGAAGAGGCTTCCCGGATGATAAAATCCCTTAATTCAGAACACACCCTTGGAAGTTCACTCTCCCTTAGTTTCCTGAGATCAGAAGGGTAATCAATATCATCGAGTAAATTATTTTTTAATTCAGCCATTTAAAGATCAGAATTTAAATGTATTGCTATTAACATTAAAGGTTATCCGGTTCCCCTGCTCTTTTGCAGAAACGGGATAATTTAGTATAACCAATTTCTTTGAGGATTGTTCTTGCTTCTCCGAAATGGCGGCCTATCTGCTCCTTTTTATGTGAATCAGAACCTAAAGTGACCGGAACTCCTGCACTAAAAAAAGCACTCAAAAGATCTTTCCCCGGAAAAAACTCACCACAGGTACGATCTTTGCCACTTGTGTTAACTTCAAAAGCAACACCCGATTCAGCAAAGACAGCTGCTGTCTCTTCATAGATTCTTTTTTGTGATGTTTCAGGCCAGATATTGAATTTCTTAATCAGATCGGGGTGACCCATGATGTCAAAAAGCTTCGATTTTGCACCCTTCTGAAGCTCCCTAAAATACCATTCATACAGGAAGTCATTGCTGTATTTCCCATATCTGCTTCTGTCGGTATCGTAGTTCCAGTCATCCAGAAAATGGATGGAACCAATTACATAATCAAAATTAAACCATTGCAGCGATTCCCGGATTTCATCTTCGAGGTCGTTAAAATAATCGACTTCAACCCCAAAAAGGATGTTGATCCGGTCTCCAAATTTTTCTTTCATTTGGGATACTTTAACTTCCAGGTTAACAATCTCCTCTGCACTAACAGCCCATGAAACAGGTTGCCTGATACAGAAATGATCCGAAAATCCAATCTCATCGAAACCTTTTGCAATAGCAGATATCACCATCTCTTCGTGGGTATTTTGCCCATCAGAGAGGGTCGTGTGCATATGGTAATCAAAATTCATCCTTGAACCGTTTTCTTTTTTGGCAATAATCAGGCTGATCAGACATTAAGATAGCGTGTTAAATATAAGACCCGGAAATAGAAACATGAACTGAAGTGCAGCGAATTCAATTGAATTCCAAAGCTTTAAAACCCAAATCTCATCACTCATTGACAATCTTGCGTTAAGCGAAGCAATGCATTGTACCTGCCAGGATGTCGAAATGCCACTCCTCCTGCTTACTTAGCAATCCATGCCGATTTTAAATCGTACACCTCAATCTTATTCACGAACAACTCTCCTCCCTGGGTCCACAACGTTAAATCATCATCTTTTTCGGTAGGGGTAAAACAACTGCTTAGGACAACCTCTCCGTCATTGGCAAAGATTTCAATTGACGACCAGTCGAGTAAAATTTCGAACGTTAAAAGGCTGTCTTTAGGTGTAACAGTCGCCTGACCACCCATGCAGCTCAGCAACTTCTTACCCGAGTCATACCTGATCTCTGTTCCAACCTCCTTCTTACCGTTTCTCACAATAAATCCAAATCCATCAGAACTTTTTGGATCAAATTTTGCCTTAATATGGAGGGCTTTACCCGATATTCCTCCAACCAGATTTCCATTCAGACCAGGGATAATATTCTTATCCTTTTTGATCAATCCTTTCGAGTGCAATGTGGTAATCGCGTCAATAGGCTTTTTGCAGAGTGTTGGTCCGGCCTTGGTCGTCCTCAGGGAGAGTTCACAAGGGAAGGTCATCTGTCCGTTAAAAGGCATATCCGGAAATTCACCGTCTCTCATCCACGCAATCTGGATCAGCTTACCATCGGGTTGGTTTGACCATGTTTGTGTGGCATAAAAATTCTTTCCATAGTCAAGCGTTTTTTTCAAGGTTTCAGGCGTGAAGGTTTTCCCGTCAAACCTTCCTACCCTGTAACCTCCACTCGCGTCGAGCAATACCCATTTTGACTTCTCCTTATTTCCGTCAAGAGGCAATTCAAAAAGATCGGGACATTCGTAATAACCTTCAATATGACTCTGCAACTCCCAATTAATCAAATTTTTGGAAGTATATATTGAAATCCCTTTAGAAGTTTCCTTAGCAGGTTTCCGGTAAAGCACCATCACCCAATTCCCTGAAGGGCGATGAAAAAACACCTTCGGATCACGTGCATCATCTTTTGCAAACGGGATTAAAGGATTCTTATCATATTTCTTCCAGGTGCGTCCCTTATCATTGCTGTAAGCCAACCGCTGACCACATTCAAAACTGGTATAAAAAATCAGGAGTGTCTTTTCTGCTCCTACCTGTAAACCCGCAGTATTGTTCTCGTCAACAATTGCACAACCCGAAAAAGCCGTCGCATGACTTTTGTCTTTTGAATCTTCATCTGGTCCGATTGCAACAGGAAGGTGCTCCCACCTGATCAGATCCTTACTTACAGCATGTCCCCAATGCATGAATCCCCATTCTTTTCCATTTGGATTATACTGGTAAAAAAGATGGTACTCTCCAGCATAATAGACCAATCCGTTGGGATCGTTCATCCAGTTCTTTTCGGGGGTGAAGTGATATTGAGGCCGGTATTTTTCCTGGTAATACTTTTTATCCTGCTTATCTGGTTTATCGGGTATATTGCTAAAAGCAAAGGTAAATGCAATTAG
>Ga0073936_10003554_pt1 | contig 22215 bp, 9 predicted proteins | sample AliMusrvi5mmetaG_FD_87041 | JGI IMG/M metagenome (GOLD analysis project Ga0073936, IMG submission 87041) | Freshwater lake bacterial and archeal communities from Alinen Mustajarvi, Finland, to study Microbial Dark Matter (Phase II) - Alinen... | ecosystem: Environmental > Aquatic > Freshwater >... | reverse complement strand
TGTCGAACTACAACATCACATACAACACTGCAGCTTTCACGATCACCCCGGCGGCGGCTTCAGTGACTCCGGCGACAGCTACTAAGATTTACGGCACAACTGATCCAGAGCTGACCGGCACACTCGCCGGCTTTGTTGCATCGGACAATGTGACGGCCACATACAGCCGGACGGTAGGCGAAACGGTTGCCGGCAGCTATACAATCAGCGCCGTCTTGAGTCCGACGGCTGTACTGTCGAACTACAACATCACATACAACACTGCAGCTTTCACGATCACCCCGGCGGCGGCTTCAGTGACTCCGGCGACAGCTACTAAGATTTACGGCACAACTGACCCGAGCTTCACGGGAACGCTGAGTGGCTTCGTTGCATCGGACAATGTGACGGCCACATACAGCCGGACGGTAGGCGAAACGGTTGCCGGCAGCTATACAATCAGCGCCGTCCTAAGTCCAACGGCTGTTCTAGGAAACTACAACATCAACTACAACACGGCGGCATTTACGATCACTCAAGCGACACCGACGATCACATGGGCGACGCCGGCTGCAATCACCTATGGCACGGCACTGAGCGGGACACAGTTGAATGCAAGTTCGACTGTGGCTGGAGCATTCAGCTATAGCCCAGCCTCGGGTATGTTGACGGCTGGATCGCATTTGTTGTCCGTGACCTTCACTCCGTCGGATGGGACTGACTACACCTCTGCAACCTCGACGGTGACCTTGCAGGTGAACCAGGCGACGCCGATGATTACATGGGCCACACCGGCTTCGTTCGCATATGGAACGGCGCTGAGTGGCACACAACTGAATGCGACAGCTTCAGTGGCTGGAACATTCAGCTATAGTCCGGCGAGCGGTGTGCTGACGGCTGGTTCACATCTGCTGTCCGTGACCTTTACGCCAACAGACACGACTGATTACACAACGGCAACCGCAGTCGTTACTCAGGTGGTGACCCAGGTTACGCCAACGATCACTTGGTCGAACCCTGGCGCGATCGCCTATGGAACGCATCTGAGTGCGACACAGCTCAATGCTGCTGCGTCCGTGGCCGGCACCTTCTCATATAATCCGACCTCGGGGAGTGTGCTTGCTGCGGGCCCCCATTCACTGTCTGTTATGTTCACGCCGACGGACACAACCGACTACACAACGGCGACGTCATCCGTAAGCATCTCGGTTACACCGATTGCTCTCACCATCACTGCGGGCAGCCCGACGACGATCTACGGCAGCGCCTTGCCCACGATCGTACCCGGCTTCAGCGGCTTTATTACCGGCGATAGCGCATCCAGCCTGACCACGCAGCCGACTTGCACGACCACGGCGACCAGCACAAGTAATGTGGGAAGTTACTCGACGAGTTGCTCGGGCGCAGTTGATGCGAACTACATAATCAGCTACAAGCCCGGCACGTTGACCATTACTCCGGCTGTCCTTACTGTGGCAGCTAACCGACTAACCTTTGCCTACGGCGGTGGTGACGGCGACAACGACGCAGACAGCTTGGCAAACCCGCTGACATACAGCATCACTGGTTTTGCGCCTGGCCAGACTGCTGTAACCGACCTTACGGGCACTCCGTCGGAGACCAGCAACACGCCCGAGGGCGGTCCCGTCGGCAGCTACACCATCACCATGGCAGCCGGAAGCCTCAGGCTGAAGCCGGCTTACACCAGCGACTACACCATCAAATACGTCTCAGCGCCGCTGACCATCATTCCCGCAGTTTTGACGGTCACTGCAACCAGCCAGAGTAATGTCTATGGAGCGGTGGATTCCGATAACTGCGGTCACCCGGAGCGCCACCTGAACTACACCGTCACTGGCTTCGCCTATAACCAGAAGCAGAACCAGGTGTTGGATGGTTCGCCTACCCTGACCACGACCGCTACCGCAAAGAGCAACGTTGGGTCTTATCCCATTACCATCACGCAAGGCAGCCTGTCATTTGATCGGAACTACGCCAGCGACTATACCTTGGTGTTCGTAAACGGCACAGTGACCGTAACCCCGGCCAAATTGTATGTGGTCGCAAACTCATATAATCGCCAGATCAACCTGTCCAACCCGGCCTTCGGCTACACAATCAACGGCTTCGTCAACGGGGATACGCAGATCAGCGCGACCACCGGCGCGCCGGCGTGCTGCTCTACCACTGCCACTACCGGCAGCCCGGTGGGCATCTACGCCATCATCATCGCTCCGGGCAGCCTCGCAGCAAAGAACGGCAACTACACGCTCAACTTCGTGAACGGTGTCCTGGTCGTCTACAACCCCAGGGACAGGAACGATGCGCACTGCGACCGCGACGGCAACTTTAGCCCCAATCGCCAATTCGACCACGATAACTGGCCCGACAACTCCAGCTATAACTACTACTGGGGCAACGGTAATGGCGGACCCAACTTTAACCATTGACCGTAGTCAGAAGGATTGAGATCGGTAACGGAATTTGATCAGGGCCTGCGACCTCCTCGTGAGGCGCAGGCCTTGGTTCGTTCAATCACTCAGCACTCATCGATTCATCGCGCTCATCCATCGATATGGCTGCGGCGCAGGCGGCGGCCAAGCAGGCCGGAGAGGCGATAGCAGAGCCGGTTGAGGGGCTGGCGATCGAGGATGCGGTGCGAAAGGAGCTTGGCGTGAGGCTGGAGAAGCAGCCGTTGCCCCTTCCCTTTCTGATCCTCGACCACATCGACGAGACGCCAACGGAGAATTGAGCCTCTGGACTTCCCTAAATAGGGATTACGGGTAAAGTTGGCGGGCACGGTATCGTCTGGGGCACTTTACCGCAAACGCTGACATTTCAGGCATGTCGATCGATGATTTCTTCATTCATATACCCATCTCGCCAGACCCTTTAGGAGGGGTACAATTTCAGCCTAACGACATGGAAAGGCGAGCAACCGAATCCAATGACACAGCCCTCCGGCTCGGGAATCGCCAATCGCAGGACAAAGCCCTTACGCCAGCTCGGAGAATCTCATGAACCAGCCTACGCAAATCCGCATCTCCCTCCGCAACATCGCCGCATGTAGTCTGGCCGCGACACTTCTACTCGCGCACGCTCCCGCGCTCACCGCGCAGGCGCCCGCGCCTACCGTTGAGATCCTGCGCAAGAACTTCGTCAATCCGCCAGCCGCCGCCAAGCCCATGGTGCGTTGGTGGTGGTTCGGCCCTGCCGTGGTCAAGCCCGAGATACTAAAGGAACTCCGGCAGATGAAGGCCGACGGCATTGGTGGGGCCGAACTCGCGTTCGTCTACGCCGAGCAGCTCGACGACCCAGCCACCGGTCTGAAGAACCTCCGCTTCCTCTCGCCCGAGATGCTGGACGACGTCGCCTACGCGCAGTCCGAAGGCCGCAAGCTCGGCCTCCGCATCGACGTCACGCTCTGCTCCGGATGGCCCTATGGCGGCCCCAACACCACCCTCGCTCAGGCCGTCACCCGTCTGCGCATCTCCGAGGCTCCAGTCGCCGCCAACGCAACATCCGTCCAGCTTATTGGGTCGGGAGGCCAGCCTCTGCTTTCAGAAGGAGAGTCCATCATCTCCGCCGTCATCGCCGAACCCTCCCACGCCGCTCTGCTGACGCCCGCCGACAGTGGCAGCAACGTGGACCCGCGTCCGCCCTCATTCGATCCCGCCACGGCGAAGCCCATCAATCTCACCGGTAATACAGCAAGCTTTGTAGCATCCGATAAGCCACGCGTTGCCGTCTTCTTCATCCAGTCCCACTCCAAGCAGCAGGTCAAGCGCGCGGCCGTCGGGGCCGAAGGCTACGTGCTCGATCCCTTTTCCCACGACGCTGTTGCCACCTATCTCCGCACCGTCGGCGAACCCTTGGTCAAGGCCTTCGGGGCGACCCCACCCTATGCCATCTTCTCCGACTCGCTCGAAGCCTACGGCGCCGATTGGACGCCGAAGCTTCCGGAGGAGTTCAAGAAGCGCCGTGGCTACGATTTCATCCCTCTCCTCCCCGAGCTGGTCGCCGGAGGTACACCCGCCGCCGACAACATCCGCCACGACTACGGCAAGACACTCACCGAACTCGTCAACCAGAACTACCTCACCCAGATCGACGACTGGGCCATCGCCCACCACACAAAGTTCCGCTCCCAGACCTACGGCGAACCCGCTGTCACCTTCACCAGCCAGAACCTAGCCGGCCTTGCCGAAGGCGAAGGCCCGCAGTGGCGAGCCTTCTCCACCCTGCGCTGGGCCACCTCGGCCAACCACGTCTTCGGCCACAACGTCTCCTCCGGCGAGACCTTCACCTGGCTGCACTCTCCCGTCTTCCGCGCCACCCCGCTCGACATGAAGACCGAGGCCGACATCGACTTCATCATGGGCGAAAACCTGCTCATCTTCCACGGCTGGCCTTACTCCCCGCCTCAGGCCTTCTACCCCGGCTGGTCGCTCTACGCCGCCGCCAACTTCAACGACAACAACCCCTGGCATCCGGTGATGCCCGCCGTTACCGCCTACATCGCGCGCCTCAGCTACCTCATGCGCCAAGGCAAGCCCGCCAATCAGGTCGCCATCCTGCTCCCCACCGACGACGCCTGGGCCAGCTTCTCCCCCACCCACACCACCGTCACTGGGGCCATGTCGAAGCTCGTCACCCCCGCGCTCATGTCCGCCATCCTTTCCGCCGGCTACAACGTGGACTATATCGATGCCGACGCGATCGATAAGGTCGGCCTAGGCACGCATCAGATCCTCGTTATCCCTCCCACAGACCGCATCCCGGTCGAAACGTTGCAAATAATCGCCGCATGGGTCAAATCCGGTGGACACGTCATCGCTATCGGCCACGCTCCGTCCATGGATCCAGAAGGCAAATCCGCCGCTGAGATCGCTACCCTATCGCCGCAGTTGTTCGACTTCCCCGCTGGCACCTTTGTCCCCGACGAAACCCACCTCGGCGACGCCCTCCACATAGCATCCGCTCCTGACTTCAAAATCGCAGACCCAAACTTTCCCATGAAGGACCAGATCGGCTTCGTCCGCCGCAAGCTCCCCAACGCCGACATCTACTTCGTCGTCAATACCTCCAACCAGCACATCGACACCACGGCAACCTTCGCCACCAGCTACAAGTTCGCCGAGGAGTGGGACCCCGACAGCACTGCGTCATCCCCCGCCACGGTAGCCTCCAAGCCCATCCATCTCGATCCCTACGGCTCGCGCGTCTTCGTCTTCTCCGACACCGCGCCAAAACGGGCCGAGACACCACGTAGTCGCGGTGTCGCGGCGGAGCCACACCCTTGGGAGATCGATCTTTCCAGCAATTGGCAAGTCCAATTCACAGGATCGAACAAGACCGAGATCGAGTCCACCCTAACCGACTGGACGGCAAACCCGGACACCAGGTTCTTCTCCGGCGAAGCGGTCTATAGCCGCGATCTGACACTGGTCAATCCCGGCTCTTCGGTCTACCTCGAAGTAGATGGCGGCACGGCCCTCCTCGGCGCGCCCAGCTCTCTGCCCGAGCACATCGCCACCCCGGTCCTCGGCCCCGACGGCCTGCCCAACCCGCTCGTCACCGGCCCCGGCCCCGGTATGCACGCCTACTACGACCCGCCCATACATGAGGCCGCACTCGTCTTTATCAACGGCAGACCCGCCGGCGCGCTCTGGCACCCGCCCTATCGCCTCGACGTCACCAGGCTCCTCAAGCTCGGCCAGAACCACATCGAGATCCACGTATACAACACTGCCCTCAACGCTTGGTCCGCGCTCCCGCCCCACGACTTCAAGCCCCTGATCGCCAAGTACGGCGACCGCTTCCAGATGCAGGACCTCAACCAGGTCATGCCCATCTCGTCCGGCCTTCTGGGCGACGTCCGCTTGGTTACGGAAATCAAATGAAGCTAGGCAAGGCGAAGCGTCACGTCTCCTCTTTGCCAGCGTCATTTCAGGCAATTCCAAGTCAATGCTCCTCATTTACTCCGGAGCCTGCAAACGTTGTGCCGCTAGAGTCGACAATCCATCCTTCAGATCGACTGCCTTGGTAACGATTTGGATCTGGGCAGGCTTCAAACCATCGCGGGCAGCGGCGACACTGATTGTGCCTGGAGTGGAGCGGATGGCGACGCGGTTGATCCCGCATACGGTGTTCAGGTATCAGTTGTTCAGCTACTTGGCGAATAGGTATCCTGAGAAAGGACCGTGCGAAGGGATTCTGCTCTATCCGACAGTTGATCCCGAATTGCATGCTCAGTTCGCTATCCTCGACTTCCCCATTACAGTGCGGACGCTCAATCTTGCCCAACCATGGCAAGGTACCAGCCTCTTGATGACAACCTCGGCAGCCGCTCTTCGGTCTAGTGAGTTGGTGCCGCTCAGTATTTCGTCGATCAGGAAGAGCACAGCTTTGCCTTCCTGGGCGTAACGAATCTCCAATACTGCGCCCGCGAGTATTGATATGAAACGCAGAATGAACTCTACGAAGTGCTTAGAGATGACCTGTAAAGGTGTATTTACCTGAGCCCAGCATCCATTTCTCAGTACTGAGACTAGTGCCATGATGTTTATTGCCTTGAATGTGTCGACCGTGAACACCGGCTTCTCTGCAGACGGCTCCAGTTGGCAAGATTAGTGTGGCCCGAGCGCCGGCAGGGATCAAAAAGTCGGCAGACCAGTCTTTACCGCTCCGGTGCCAAGATGAACCAATCGTTCCTAATACCGTATCCACCGTCGCAGAGGCATCGGGTGCGCCGGAGCCCAGTGCGGGCCGCAACAAGATCCGGTCGCCCTCTCCGCGGCTAAGATCGAAGTCGATACCCGCTAATCCACGGTAGAACCACTCTTCTGCGTGACCTAACATGAAGTGGTTCTGAGAAGCGCCAGGGCTCGCGTCCCAGGTCTCCGTAAGCGTCGTCGCACCTTTCGATAGCTGGTAACCGTAACTTGGTGAATCTGTCCGCGTCACCATGTCGTACAGCACGTCGGAACGGCCATACTGCAAGAGCGCGCCAACCACATAGTGGAAGCCGACATCCCCAGCGGTGACATGATCTTTGTGCGCTCGAATATCTGTAATGAGGTTTGCCAGCACAGAAGCCCGATCCTGCTCCGGAACCAACCCGAGGTAGAGAGGCATCGCATTCGCAGTCTGACTCCCCCCATCGTAGTTTTTTGTGTCTGCATGATAGAGCGCCCGGTTGAAGGCAAGCTTCAGATCGGCCGCTTCAGCCGTATATCGTCGTGCATCTGTGGGCTTGTTTAGCAGCGTTGCGATATGTGCGAGCGTTACAAGATCTTGGTAGTAGATTGCGGTTGCCGTCAAGCTCTTACTAGTCAGTTGCGAAGGACCGGGGCCGTGAGGTCCGATGTCAAACCAGTCACCTAAGCCGAAGGCCAGCATTCGATCGACCGACTTGCTCTTCAGGTAAGCCGCATAACGGATCATCGAATCGTATTGGTGTTTAAGCACCACTATGTCGCCATAGAACTTGTAGGCTTCCCAGGGACTGAGAATGACGGCACTGCCCCACTCCGGCGAGTCACGAAAGGCTGTGCTTATGCCGCCCTTGTCCACAAACGCGACGTATTCAGGCGCGATGCTCGGCACCATGCCGTCGGAGACCTGAGCCTCGGCCATGTCTAGCCCGATCTTGCTGTAAAGCTCAGCGACTCCATAGTTGTACATGACAGAACCGCCGTTCAGATAAGTCTGCTCCAACCACCCAAGTTTCTCGCGGGTCGGGCAGTCGGTGAGAACGCTCGCTAGGTTGCTGAGAATAGCCTGATCGATCAAGTGATGTATGTCGTCCAGAAGGGGGGATCCCGATTGGAAATGTCCGTTGACCGTAACGTCATCGTGAACGAAGTCACCCACCAACGAGAGAATCTTCGGCGGCGATGCACTCTCCCGCGCAGGCACCGTGTCCACTTGCACGTATCGAAAGCCGTAATAGGCGAAGTGCGGATGCCAGGTCTCAGGATCATTGCTGCGCAAAGTGTAGGTAAACAGTACCGGGTTGCTCTTACTGGCTGAGGCACTTCGTTGACTAACTTCGCCGTTGGAATCGAGGAGTTCTCCCGGCAACATACGAATGGTATCGCCAGTGTGGCCTTTCACCTGTATGTCTGGCCACCCCGAAAAGTTCTTTCCCAGGTCGTAGATTTGCGTGCCGGGGCGCGGCCCAGACACCCGCGAAGGTGGGATGACCTCCATCACTTTCATGGGCGGAATCAGCAAGGACATCAGCGAATCGCCAGGATCTGTGGACCCGCTGGGGGCCGCAACTTCGAGAGCACTCGTCCATGACGTGGTCGAAGGTGTCCTATCCCACCCTTCTGGTTCGTTGCGAGCATCGAAATCTTCCCCGCCATAGACCGAGGAAAGCACGATTGGACCCGGCGCGGTTTGCCAGGTGCTATCGCTTGCTATAACCTGCTGGGTCCCGTCGGCGAAGGTGACGTGCATCTGCAAGATCATCTTCGGATTACCGAATGACCCGATGAACTTTGTGTAGCGGCCCTCAATGCCGGGAACGTTGTACATCCCGTTTCCAAGCATGATGCCTATGACATTCTCCCCCGCGTTGATCTGATCGGTGATGTCGTACGTGTTGTAAAGCACCGTCTTGCGGTAGTTCGTCCATCCGGGGATCATCACCGCGTCTGTGACCGGACGACCGTTCAGACGCAGCTCGTATTGTCCTAGACCTGCGACAAAGACGATGGCTTGCCGTACGGGTTTGGACATCTGAAAGAAATACCGAAAAAGCGGCAAGGTCTCCGGGGTCATGTGCTTTTCGCCAACTCCCTCTCGCGCCTGTAGCTCAAGGGGGCCGTCTGGCTTCGCTGCAATCCACTTGGCAACCCAGTCTTCACGATGCAGGATCGCGGTAGTCCAGTGTGAAGGAGCACCGCACGCCGATGAATGGCCCGCACCGCCCCAAACGCAAACCTTCCAGAAATAGGTTGTGTGCGATTGAAGAGGCGTCCCCGCGTACCTCACATGGAGGTACTCATGGCTCTCCGTTCGCCCGGAATCCCAGACGTCGCCTCGCCCCTGTTCCAACACGGCGGCCGAAGAAGCCACCAGGATTCGATAAGCTGACTGCGTGACATCGCGTCGCGCAAGATCGCCGGCATCCAGTCGCCATCCGAAGAATGGCTGCTGTTCCTCCAAGCCAACAGGGGCTTTCAGGCCCGAAACCCGGAGCTCGATAGGCGTCAAGCTGGAGTTGTGACTCTGGACAGATTGTGCGTTTACAACCGCGGGGGACAGCCAAGCATGGAGAGATAAAATCACGACGGCTTGGAATAGAGCCTTCTCCGCAAGGAAGCCATGAGGCATAGACATGCCGAAAATATATATCATCAAAGGCGCGCTGCGTTGAGCCTGTCACTGCCACTGGCGGATCGCTAAAGGCTTGCCAATCGCGTTGAACAGTCCAAACCCGGTAAATGCCCAGGAGGGGGAGAATCAGAATGACCATTGTCTCCAGACGTGACGTTTTAGCTGGATTGGCCGCTTCAGGCGTAGCCTCCGTGGCCACCGCCTCCGGAGAGCAACGCCAGACTCCCGCCGTGGGCAGCCATGCAGCGGCGAGGGCGGTGCCCGAGGGTGGGCAAGTCTGTGGCCTGACTGTGCTGTTCACGGCGAGCCTGATGCGCTGTAGGTAAACCATGGCCCTGACCTCGGGGATGGTGTCTGAGGCGATGGCCTGGAATACGCGATTGAAAGCGCGCAGGATGGACCGTCGATCTGCGAGAGAACCGAGACGGACCGCAGGGGTTCTGCGAGCCAGTTGGCGGCGCAACTGCCGCTGGTGGGCGAAGCAGCGGCTGTATCCGGATAGGGCGACAGCGCGGCAGGGTAGATCATCGGGTTTGACGAAGGAGCAGAGTCTGGGTCTCATTCCATTGTCCGGGGGGATACCCCTACGATAAAGTCTTTGAAATCTTGAAATTACTCGAACTTAGTTGTAATGTGTCCTTTCTAAAGGACTTACGGTTATGTGTTAGAAAACAAAGGACACGGCGAATGGGCCGGGAGATTGTTTCTTCTACTCTATTTTAAGGATAGCAGGTTGGGCATAACTAGTATGCCAACTATTTTGAACTACTAAGTGATTTGGATGGAGTTGGTTAGGGGGAATTTGAAGGTGCGAGCCCCTTGACAGGAAATACAGTGGGTAGTGGTTCAGTTTGAAGTCTGGGGAGATCGAAGTTACCGATAACGCCGTTTTACGGGAAGTTCGAGGCCAAGCGCCCGTTCCGCTCCAAATAACGAGGTTCAAAAGTACATATTGCTGACACGTCACAAGGCGTCAATCTCCCTCTCGGTCGCACTGGAATCAATCAGCCCCTCAATAGTTGAACTGTGGATGCGGCTTTGGGGTCCAAGTCGCGACCCGACGCTTTGCTTCAGCAATCTGATCTGGCGTCATCTGAGATAGAAAAGGCGTGATTCTCTGGGAACATCCAGCGTTGCCTTTCTGTGCAGCCAGCGTCATCCATTCGTATGCGGCGATGTAGTCCTTGGCGACGCCGTTGCCATCGGCGTAGAGCGTGCCGAGCATACACTGTCCGTCGGCGATACCCTGGTCGGCGGCGATCTGCAGATACCTCGCGGCGGCAATGTGGTCGGCTGGGCCGCTGAGTCCCGGAGCGTGTCTTTCGTAGATAATTCCCAGGTTGTACGCGGCGTCGCCGTGGCCCTTCTCCACGGCTGCCTTCAGCCACTTTTCCGCTTCGTCGTAGTCACGCGAGACGCCCTGCCCTGCCATGTATCGCACCGCCAGACCGAAGGCCCCGGCGGCATCGCCCTGCTCCGCACTTTCGCGATACCACTTCACGGCCTCCTTGTAATCGCGAGAGACGCCCACACCGTTTGCATACATCCAGCCCAACCCGGTTTCACATCGGGCTTCGCCGAGGGCCGCGCCCTTCTTCATCCAGTTCATCGAGTCCTTCGACGACTGCGCAACTCCCATGCCCAGCTGATAGACCATGCCAAGCAGAAAGTCTGCATACGGATAGTTGGCGTCGGCCGACTTGCGAATCCAGGCAATGCCCTGTTGGGGGTCCTTTGCCACGCCCTGTCCCATCAGATACATAATGCCGATGTCAGTCTGCGCCGACATGGAGCCATGCTCGACCGCCTTGCGATACCACTCCATCGCCTTCCCATAGTCCTGCGCAACCCCAACGCCATCGGCGTACATTGAAGCCAGGTTGGTCATGGACGCATAGGAGCCCTGCGCGGCGGCCTTATTCATCCACTCCATCGCCGCCTTATTATCCCGCGCAACGCCTCGCCCCAACATGTACATCGACCCCAGGTTGTCCTGTGCTGCGACATCCCCTTGTTGCGCAGCTTTCAGGCAATAGGGAAATGCCTTCGCATCGTCCTGGGCCACAAATTTGCCCAGCCGGTATGCGCCGCAGACCAGCATCTCTGACTCCGCATCTTCCGCCGCGGCCTTCTCCTGAACCGTGGCGAAGTCGGCCTCCTTCATCGCCATCAGCTTCATCTCCATCTCGCCGGCCTTGCCGCGAAACGCTGCGGGAATGGTTCCCACATCGAACATCGAGGCGTCCGCTGCCGCAGAAGGTACGTTCGCTGGAGGCACCGCCGAACGGGCCTGGCCGCGAACAACGGCACAGACCTGGCGGAAGCGGTCGTCCGTGGGAAAGTGCTGTTCCGCTGTGTCGCACTCGGTCAGTAATGCGCCCATATCGTTCTTCTCCGCAAGCGCCCGGATCAAGCCAACGTGGAAGCTTGTGTTGTCTGGCTCGAGCGCAACGGCTCGTTCATACTCCGTCGCCGCCGTCGCGTGGTCGCCCGTAAGGTCGAGTAAGGCTGCGAGATTGGCGTAGCGAAATCCCGAATCTGGCTCAAGCTCTTCGGCCTTGCGCATCTCTGCGATCGCATCCGGCAGTTTATTTTGCTTGTAGAAAACGCCGCCTAGGTTGTTATGCGCCGAAGCAGAGTCTGGGGCGATGCGAATTGCCTCGCGAGCTTCTCGCTCAGCGCCCTTCAAATCACCCTTCTGGATCATTCCTTCGGCGAGATTGCTGTGCGGGACTTCGTAGTCAGGGTCTTCCTTGATTGCTAGCTTGTACTCTTTCATCGCGTCGTCAAGATCATTGATGCGCATAGCCATGCCCACATAGTTGTCGGTCTCCGGAATGAGGGGATCCGCTATTTGTGCAGAGTGCAAAGCACCGAGTGCCGCCGCTGTGTTACCTGTATGAAACAAGACATTACCAAGTGCGAAGTATGTAATGCTCGGCTCTTCCGACGTGGCCGCAGTGCATTCCATCTGCGCCTGCGCAAATTGCTTCTTGTGCGCCAGGAACATGCACCCGGAGAGATGTCCGAACACTGCATCGCCCATAGCTGCATCCGCCGGCTTCATCTTCGCGTGTGTCACCGAATCGATCAGCGCAGCGCTCGCTCCGCTGTCTTTCAGCAGTTGCAGGTACTCCGCCGTTGGCTGAAAGTCGATTCCCACGCGACCGATCAACTGTATGACGCGTCCACTCTCGTCCCCGAAGTCCATCCAGACCAGCACCTGGGCGCGGTCCAGAGGCTTTGAAGGAAATGTAGGTTGCGCGGGATATATGGCTGAAGTGGTTCCAAGAACGAGCAGAATAGTCAGGACGGTAATACGTGGCCCGTATTTCATGGGGAGAAATCTAACACAAGTGGTTTCTATCCGGAATTTCCATTTTGCATGCCCTGCACATATACACCCCCTAGGCCCGGCATTTCTAAACCAACATGAGTGATAGTCATCGGCTGGTTTGAAGCTCCTGAAAAGTCAGCTTTTCGCCAAGTTCGCGTCGGCGCGTTACCGGGACTGGCTGAACTTGGCTAAATGCTATAGGTTCGGCGAGTCAAGTGCATCGTCAATCGTCACCGGGAAAAGAACCGGCTTAGCCGCACGGACGGCCTGGCGGTGAAGGAAGAGCATGATGGCAGCGGCGAGCAGCATGGGGATACCGAGGGCGCCGAGTCCGCGCTGGTAGTTGCCGGTGAGGTCCTTGAGAAAGCCCATGAAATTGGGGCCAACGAAACCGCCGAGGATGTAGATGGTGTTGACCGCTGCGATGGCGGCCGCGGCGGAACGGCCGCGGAAGAGGCTAGGGATGATCGCCAGCCACGGGCCCTGCATGGCGTTGAAGCTAATGGAGACGCAGCAGAGCGCAGAGATGACGATGCCGGGTGCGTTGGAGAGGCCGCAGGCGGCGAGTCCCAGCGCCATGAGGAAACAACAGGGGATGACGTGCTGGTGTCGCTTATGCGGCGAGCGGTCGGATAGCTTTGCGCCGAAGAGCATTGCAGGCACACCAAGCAAGTTGATACCGGCGGTGACGAAGCCGATGCGGGTGACGCTGAAGTGGGTGGAGCTCTGGATGAGTTGGGGAAGGATGAGGACGTAGCCATAGGAGGACGTGCTCAAAAGGAATCCAAAGATGCCGAGCTGCCAGACGCGCGGGTCGATCAGGATGCGATGGATGGGCTCGGCCGGGTGATGGATGTGATCGCCTTCGTGGTTGACGTTGCTAATGATCCAGTCGCGTTCGGGTTCGGTGAGCCAGGGCGCTTCGGCGGGTGAGTCGGGGAGCAGCAGCAGAAAGGCAACGCTGAGGAGAATGGGCGGGATGCCTTCCACCAGGAACAGCCACTGCCAGCCGGCCAGATGTGCATGGCCATTGAGATTCAGGAGTGCGCCTGCAATGGTTCCCATGAGGACTCCGCTGAGCGGGAGGGAGATGTAGAAGCGGCTGACGGCGCGAGCGCGCAGCTCAGGCGGGAACCACTGCATGAGGTAAAAGATGACGCCAGGAAAAAAGCCTGCCTCCGCCATGCCGAGAAAGAAGCGGGCAATGTAGAACTGGAGCGGGGTCCGGACCAAGAGCATGCAGACCGCGATAAGTCCCCAGGTGAACATGATGCGGGCCAGCCAGCGACGGGCGCCAAAGCGGTAGAGCATCAGATTGGAGGGGACCTCGCAGGCGGCGTAGCTGAGGAAGAAGATTCCCGCTCCGAATCCGTACACCGCGCCGCTGAAGTGCAAGGCCTGATTCATCTGCAGGGCGGCGAAGGAGACATTGGCACGATCCATGTAGGAGCAGCCGTAGCCGAGGGCGATGAGAGGGATCAGGCGCAAAGAGGTTTTGCGCAGGGCAGAGCGTGCTATGGGGCTGGTAGCGACGGAGTCGATCACGGTCACGACCTCGATGGAAGCTGCGTGGCCCGTCTGCGGAATCGTTATTGGCAATATATCATGCAGCTCAGTTCGCGGTTTGGTAGTGCGGTAGAGGCCGGCGGTGCTGAGGGTGTAGCTGGTCCAGGTGGGGTTGATGAAGTCGGCGGCGATGACGCTTTCATTTAGGGCGGGCGGACGAACTTCATGACAGAGAACAGTACGGCTGACGCGCGGTGGTCGAACTGCCTCTGAAGTCAGCTTTTCACCAAGTTCGCGAACTTTCCCATAACGCCGTATTATGTGCCATCAGCGGAACCTGCCCCTTCAAGCTCCTACTGGTGAGGATCACGCCTGTAGCCGACGCCCAACGTGGAAAGGAATTATGAAGAACAGCGCAACACGCGTATTGACTGGCATTGCTATCTTGACGGGGTTGTTCCTCTTTGGCTTCACTCTTTCACTCGCAAATGCCCAAGAGGCAGCGAAACTGCCTTATATGAACCAGAATTACCCGGCCCAGGAGCGCGCAATCGACCTGGTGCATCGCATGACACTTCCAGAGAAGGCCTCGCAGTTGGTCAATCAGGCCCGTCCGATTCCACGTCTCAATATCTCGGCCTACAACTTCTGGAGCGAGGCTCTGCATGGCCTCGTTAGCAACGGCACCACGGAGTTTCCTGAGCCGATCGGTCTCGCCGCGACCTTCGACGCTCCTGGCGTTCACGCCATGGGCATCGACATCGGTGTTGAGGCGCGGATTAGGCATATGGTGGCTGATCGACAGGGAGGCAATGCCGCAGATGGTCTCGATTTCTGGGCCCCGAATTTGAATATATTCCGCGACCCGCGCTGGGGTCGCGGCCAGGAGACCTACGGCGAGGACCCGTACCTCACCGGTCGCATGGGAGTCGCCTTTGTCACAGGAATGCAGGGTGACGACCCCAGGTATTACCGCGCGATCGCGACGCCAAAGCATTACGCCGTGCACAGTGGTCCCGAGCCAACCCGACACTTTGTTGACGTGGATGTTAACAGGCACGACGAACTCGACACTTACGAGCCTGCGTTCCGCGCCGCCATTACCGAAGGCAAAGCCGGATCCATCATGTGTTCGTACAACTCCATCAACGGTGAGCCGGGATGCGCCAATCAATTTCTGCTACAGGACCAACTGCGCGGGAAATGGGGCTTTCAGGGATATGTTGTCTCCGACTGCGACGCGGTCAAGGATATCTTTACCGGGCATCACTACCGGACTACGCAGGCGGAATCCGCGGCTATTTCAGTTATTCGCGGCATGGATAGCGACTGCGCCGACGGCATGTCTAACGCCCCCAGGGATAACAAGGACTTCCAGCCGTTTATCGATGCCGTACAGCAGGGGTACCTTCCCGAGAGTGTCGTCGACACGGCTGTGGTGCGGCTCTTCACAGCTCGTATCAAGCTGGGCTTGTTCGATCCTCCTGATATGGTTCCGTACAACAAGATTGACGAGAAAGAAATGGACAGCACCGAGCATCGTGCATACGCCCGCAAGCTCGCCAATGAATCCATGGTGCTTCTCAAGAACGACGGCACACTTCCAATCAAGCAGGATGTCAAGAAGATTGCGGTCGTAGGCCCGCTCGCTGACCAGACCACTCCTTTGATAGGAAACTACGCCGGACAGCCGACTCATATCGTTTCGGTGACGGACGGCCTTCATGCGGAGTTCCCGACCGCCAGCATCGTCTATGTTCCGGGAACCCAGTTCCTGCGCAATGACGGCGATCCGGTGCCGGACAGCGTTTTAACGAATACGGACGGAAAACCCGGACTCAAGGCGGAATATGGCGAATATCGCGGAGGCCGGCCCGGCCCCGGAGCAGCAGCCCCCACGGCACCGTTTGCCACACGGAATGAGCTGAACATCGATCTGTCAGGAAACAATTTGCCTTCGCAAGTTGTCGGGAAGACGTCCTTCGGCGTGCAGTGGTCAGGGTTCCTAATGCCTCCGGATTCCGGAGACTACCTGATCGGTATGCGCGCCCATGGCTTTGGCCGGCTGATGCTCGATGGCAAGCAGGTGACCACAACTGGGCGAGGGGGGGACGGAACCGACTCAAGGGTGAGCCGCGTTCATCTGGAGAAGGGGCAGAAGGTCGCACTCAACGTCAGCTATGGCAGTACGGATGGGCATCCTCGTGTGCAGCTGATCTGGGCAAAGGTGACGAATGTGCCTTCGCCCGAGGCAATTGCAGCGGCCAAGAACGCCGATGTCGTAATCGCCGTCGTGGGCATCACCAGTTCGCTGGAAGGCGAAGAGATGCCGGTAACTGAACCCGGCTTTCTCGGAGGTGATCGTACCAGCATCGACCTTCCCGAACCGGAAGAGGCACTTGTGGAAGCAGTCGTCGCCACCGGAAAACCTGTTGCGGTCGTTCTGATGAATGGAAGCGCTCTGGCCGTCAATTGGATTAACGAACATGCCAATGCCGTTCTCGAATCGTGGTATCCCGGCGAGGAAGGCGGGGCGGCGGTCGCCGAGACACTCAGCGGCAAGAACAACCCTGCAGGCCGGCTGCCGGTGACTTTCTATAAGGACCTCACGCAGCTGCCGAACTTTGAGGACTATACAATGGCCAGTCGGACCTACCGGTACTTCAAAGGAAAGCCGCTCTACCCATTCGGATACGGACTCAGCTACACGACGTTCAAATACGGTGATCTCAACATACCGCAGCAACCCGTGGATGCCGGAAGTCCTGTAGACGCCGATGTAACAGTGACGAACACCGGCAGCAGGGCGGGAGACGAGGTTGTGCAACTGTACCTGAACTTCCCCGATGTAAAAGGAGCGCCAGCCGTCGCTCTCCGCGGGTTCCAACGGATTCATCTCGACGCCGGCGAGGGCCGGACTGTCCATTTCGAGTTGAAGAACCGCGATCTGGGCATGGTGACCGAAGACGGAAATCCGATCATCGCTCCTGGGGAATATACAGTCAGTATCGGCGGAGGCCAGCCTGATACAACAGCGTCCCGAGTCAGTGGACACTTCCGAATCGAGGGTCAACAGGCGTTGCCGGAATAGTTAGAGAAAGCCTCGTTCTTTGGACTGGCGCTAAAGCCGATCTTCTTCACGACCCTGCGGGACGACGGGATAATCTCCGAGTGGATAGAACACTAACGCCGATAAAGTCGCCTTTTCACCAAGTTCGAGTGGGCGCGTCTCCGGGCGGAGTGAGCTTGCCGTTAACGCCGATTCTCTGGAGTCGAGTCGGCTTTCTGGGTTGTGAGGCTGGCTTGGTCGATAACGGGACGAAATCGAACAAGATTGGCTTTACGGGATTGTGCCGGCGGGGTTTGGGCCAATCACTGGCCACATGCCCCCGTACCACGCCTAAGAGCCACTCAACCCTGCGATAACCAGAATCTCTGGTCGCGCCTGTTGGTTTGTGCGTGCGGGTGATCCTACTTCGACTGGAAGAGCTTGAGGTCGATGGCGTCGCCCATGGCCTTGTAGCCGGGATCGCTGGGGTGTAGGTGGTCGCCGTGGTCGTATGCGGGCAGGTACATGGCAGGGTTGGCGGGATCCTGCACGGCTTTCTCGAAGTCGATGTAGCCATCGATCTGGTTGGTGGTACGGATCCATTGGTTGAGGGCCTGTACGACCTGCTCGCCAGCGGGTGAGGCGTATCCGGCGCCATGGTAGGGGGTCAGCGTGCCGATGTAGACCTTGATGCCGTGGGTATGGGCGCGCTCCGCCATCTGAACATAGCCGGCGATGAGATCATCGGCTGTGACGACATCATAGACGCGGTGGGTGTCGTAGGCGTGGCCGATGTCGTTGATGGCCTCCAGGATAATGACGTACTTGACTCCGGACTGCGCGATGACGTCACGGTCGAAGCGGGCCAGGGCACTGGGGCCTGTGCCGTCGTGGAGGATGCGGTTGCCGCCGATGCCTTCGTTGAGGACGCCGATGTCGGCGGTCTTCTTGTCGGCCTGCAGGCGGCGGGCGAGTTCATCGGGCCAGCGCGCGTTCTGGTTGATGGCGGCGAATGCGCCGTCGGTGATGCTGTCGCCGAAGGCGACGACGGCGCCGCTCTGGGCGGAGACTTTGACGTCGATCCCCTTGACGAAGGGCCAGGCGCGGATCTCGGTTGGACTTTCCAGTGTCTGCGTGCCGACGACGTTTCCGGGCGCGGTGTAGCTGGTCTGGTCGGCGGAGCCATGCTGAGAGATGTGGGTGATGGTCTGCGCGGGAAGGAAGAAGCTGATGGCGAGGTCCGACTCGACCGGGAGATTCAGAGTGGCCGGGTCGCTGACCACAAGCGCTCCGGGCGGGATGATGATGGAGGCGTGTCCGCCGAAGGTGAGATTGGCGGCGGAGGCGAGATTGATGGTGTTGCCACCCTGGCTGACGGCGACGTGCGCCGCTCCGACGGTGAGCGGCTCGGTGCCGAACTCGTTGGTGAAGATGACGCGGATCATGGGACCGCCGAGCGAGACATGCACGATCTCGCGCAGGGTGGTATCGGTTGTGCCGTAGACAACGAATGGCGGACGAACGCGGGGCGGAGCGGGAGTTGACGCGGTGCCTGGCGCAGCGGGTGCCGCGGGCGCAAGTACAGGTGCTGGAGGAGCGGCAGGAGCCGGAGTAGTGGATGGAGCAGCGGTGGCAAGCGGCGCCGCGCCGGGTGCGGCTACAGGCAGTGCGGGCCTGCCGTTATTGGCGGCGAATGGTGCGGTGGCCCAGGTACCGACCCAGTGATCGGGCGGGGGCGCTGCGTAGGAGGCTGTAGCGATGGCAGTGAACGCGAACAGCAGAAGCAGGCGGGAGAGGCGCGGGTGTGTGGTCACGGGAGTTTGTTAACCTCGAAGGAGATATTCAGTCACACCAATTACGCCGGATGTAGGGGTGACGGTCTACGCGGGGCTTGGCGGATGCCGGCTGCTTTCACGTATAGCCGGGATTTCCATTTTGCTTGCCCGTCTACGAGACAATGTACCCCCGAGTGTCCGGCTCGCCAACATTTTCGCATTCGCTCCAACGGCAAAGACCTTATCGTGCCCCGCAGGTCCTCTGCACAGGCCTAAAAGCCATGACTTGCCTGATTTCGAATCCATTTCACGGACAGCTGCGCCCCTAGCCGCGCGCCATGTCGAAGTACGTGATCCCAAGATCGGCCGCCCTCGTCACCACGCTAGGGTCCGAGGTGATCATGCATCCCATCCCAACCGTCGTCACCTTCAGCCCTGTCTTGCCCAGTGTCTTGTAGCTCAGTTTCACCGGAGACCCGGCATTTCCCGCAGGCGTCTGCGCGGACACCCGCCCATGCGAGTGGCCCACATCTCTCCGTCCCCATTCTCGCCGCACAACCCTCAGCTCAACTGACGCGACATCAAGTAAACTTACTATCTCGCGTCACGAACGATGACCGAAGTCAGGAAACCCGCATGACCAGCAAGCTCTATCTTTTCGCCCTCACCCTCATCTCCTGCACCGCTCTGGCCCAGCAGGTCTCTGTCCCCGTCAATATCCACGGCATCGACGCCTCGCGGATGGACGCCTCCCTCAAGCCCGGCGACGACTTCTACCACTACGCCAACGGCGTCTGGATCGCCCACACCGAAATCCCCGCCGACCGCACCAGCGTCTCCGGCTTCTCGCTGCTCACCGACATCGCCAACAAGCGTATCGCTGCTCTCATCGAGGAGGCAGCCAAGTCCAACTCCGCCCCTGGCACCGAAAAGCGCAAGATCGCCGACCTCTACGCCTCCTACATGGACGAGAAGGCCATCGACGCGCACGGCCTAGCCTCGCTCAAGCCGCACCTCGCCGAGATCGCCGCCATCGCCAACCAGCGTGAGCTTGCCGCCGCCCTGGGCCACACCCTCCGCGCCGATGTCGACGCCCTCAACAACACCAACTTTCACACCCCCAACCTCTTCGGCGTCTGGATCGCCCCGGGCTTCAACGACCCCGACCACTACACGCCCTACATCATGCAGGGTGGCCTCACCCTGCCGGACCGCGCCTACTACATAACCGACTCACCCCGCATGAAGGACATTCGCGAGAAGTATGTGCAGCACATCGCCACCATGCTCAAGCTCGCCGGCTACGACTCATCGAGCGAGGGCCTTACTTCCCGCGCCGAGGCCATCCTCGCGCTGGAAACCGCCATCGCCACAAAGCACATCTCGCTCGCCGAGGACGAAGACATCAAGAAGGCCAATAACGTCTGGCAGGCCGCCGACTTCGCCAGAAACGCTCCCGGCCTCGACTGGTCCGCCTACTTCGCCGCCGGCGATCTCACCCAACAGACTAGCTTCATCGTCTGGCAACCCACCGCCATCGCCGGCGAGGCCGCGCTGGTTGCCTCCACGCCCATCGCTACCTGGAAGGACTACCTCGCTTTCCACCTCATCGAAGCAAACGCCAGCGCCATCTCCACGGTATTGGCCGACGAACGCTTCAACTTCACCGGCAAAGTCCTCACCGGCGCCCAGCAGCAGCGCCCTCGCGACCAGCGCGCCGTCCTGATCGTCAACGGCGTTCTTGGCGACGCAGTCGGCAAGCTATATGCCGCGCAGTACTTCCCTCCGGCCGACAAGGCGAAGGTCGAAGAGATGGTCGCCAACCTCCTCACCGCTTTTCACCAGCGCCTCGAAAACATCACCTGGATGGCGCCCGCCACCAAGGCCGAGGCCCTTCGCAAGCTCGGAACCCTACAGGTCGGCATTGGTTATGCCGACCGTTGGCGCTCCTACAACGGCCTCGTCCTCAAGTCCGATGACCTATTTGGCAACCTCTGGCGTGACTCGCTCTTCAACTACCACTACGAGCTCGCCCGCATCGGCAAACCCACCGATCGCAAGGAGTGGTGCATGACGCCGCAGACCGTCAATGCCGTTAACCTCCCGCTCGACAACGGCCTCAACTTCCCCGCCGCCATCTTTGGCCCGCCGTTCTTCGATCCGAAGGCGCCCGATGCCGTTAACTACGGTGCTATCGGCACCATCATCGGCCACGAGATCTCCCACACCTTCGACAGCGAAGGCGCGGCCTTCGACTCCCAGGGCAAGGTCCGTAACTGGTGGACCGATGCCGACCGCGCCCACTTCGAAGCCTCTATCGAGGCTCTCGCCAAACAGTACGACACCTACGCGCCCTTCCCCGACCTACACCTCAACGGCCACCAGACGCTCGGCGAAAACATCGCCGACCTCGCCGGCATCACCGCATCCTACGACGCATGGAAGGCCTCGCTCCATGGCAAGCCGGCACCGGTCGTAGGCGACCTCACCGGCGACCAACAGTTCTTCCTCGGCTACGCCATAAGCGAGTCCGGCAAATCTCGTGAAGCCGCCCTCCGCCAGCAGGTTCTCACCGACCCCCACTCCCCCGGCGAGTACCGCGCCGACACCATCCGCAACCTCGATGCATGGTACGCCGCCTTCGACGTGAAGCCGGGCGACAAACTCTATCTCGCTCCAGCCGACCGAGTCCATATCTGGTAGCGTCTATCTTTCATGATACGTTTGCGTGATTTACGTTCATGGTATTTCGCGGCAGGGGCCATCGCACTCATCATCATGGCGACACTCCTTGGTTGGCGGCTGGTAGCGTACCCAGGAGTATTGGCGGACTCCTCTCATGTCACGCTTCCCGCGGATGGCCACGAGCATCAAGTCGCCACATTCAAAGCGCGTCCCCATCTGTCATTGGACGCAGCCCAACTCCAGCTCACTGGCACACAAACCTCAAACTTGCGTCTCGAAGACCTGCCTAACGGTCGAGTTGCTCTATATTTACGCGCAGGTGTGATTCCCTGGCGCCTTCGCGTTGGCGCGGGAAAATGCTCCCAGAATCGAGCCATCGCGAAGCGAGGATGTGGATGCTCAATGTAGTCGGACAAACTTGAACAACCTATACTCACCTGCCGCCGAGTGCTGAAGACAGTCTCCTTGCATTGATTGTGCACAACTATAGTTACAAGCTTTGTTAAGCTAGTTAAGCTAGATGCACGGGTGTGTGC
>Ga0073936_10003552_pt1 | contig 22223 bp, 16 predicted proteins | sample AliMusrvi5mmetaG_FD_87041 | JGI IMG/M metagenome (GOLD analysis project Ga0073936, IMG submission 87041) | Freshwater lake bacterial and archeal communities from Alinen Mustajarvi, Finland, to study Microbial Dark Matter (Phase II) - Alinen... | ecosystem: Environmental > Aquatic > Freshwater >... | reverse complement strand
CTTCATGACAAACGAGAAGCGGAAGGTGGATCCGCGGCCAACTTCGCTCGTGGCGCCCACCTGGCCGCCCATCAGCGTCACCAGCCGTTTCACGATCGCCAGTCCCAGCCCCGTGCCGCCATGCCGCCGGGTCGCGGAATTATCCAACTGCGTAAACTCTTCGAACAACGATTTGATTTTTTCCGACGGAATCCCGGGGCCGGTGTCGCGCACCTCGCAAGCCAGGATGGCCTCGTCCGGACGCATTTCCGCAAGCGAGACGAAGATGCCGATCTCGCCGCGCTCGGTAAACTTCGCGGCATTGCCGATGAGATTGATCAGGATCTGCCGCAACCGGCCGGCGTCGCCGCACAGTCGCGCCGGCACGGCGGCGTCGACGATGCAGACGTACTCCACGCCATTCTGGTATGCGCGGACGGCCAGCAAGTCGTTCATTTTCTCCAGCAGCGGACGCAACTCGAAGGGCCGATTGTCGAGTTGCAGCCGGCCGGCCTCGATGCGCGAAAAATCCAGGATGTCGTTGATCACGTCGAGCAGGGCCGCGGCGCTGCCGCGCACGGTTTCGGCATAGTCGCGCTGTTCGGGCGTCAGGGGCGTGTCGAGCAGGAACTCGATCATGCCCAGCACGCCGTTCATGGGCGTGCGGATCTCGTGGCTCATGGTGGCCAGAAAACGGCTTTTGGCGCGATTGGCGTCCTCGGCGGTCAGCATGGCCTGGCGCAACGCATCCGCCTTTTCCTCGAGATCGCGGTTGAGGGCCACAATGCCGCGATTGGTTTCGGCCAGTTCGGCATTGACGGCGTCGAGTTCCGCGTTCTTGCGGCGGAGTTCCTCCAGCACATCCACGAGCTGCTCGTGCTGCTTGCGTACGGTCTGGGCGATGCCGCCATCCGAGCGCGCCAGCATGCCGGCCAGGACGCCGCACAGTTCGTCCAGCATTGCCGGGGCCAGCCGGCCGCTGGTGCGGCGGTATTTTCGCGCCGTGACGCGCGTGCCGCAGATCTTGCCGGAGACGATCTGCAGTTCATCCATCAGGTTGCCCGAGCCGGACAGTCCAAGGCCCAGGCCCTTGCCGGTGCTTTCCGCGCCCGAGAGGGCGCGATCCACATCCGGTATGCCCGGACCGCGATCCTCGAAGACCGCCGTCAGCGCAATGCGATCAGCGGACGCGGCGCCCACAAAAAAAGTCACTACGCCGCCAAGGCCGTGCTCGATCACATTGCGTGAAAGTTCGGAAACGGCCGTGGCGATGCGCACGGCATCGATCGGATCGAAGCACAGGCGCTCCGCCAGCAACGTGCTGGTGTGGCGGGCCCGCACGATGTCCAGATCGAACTGCAGGGGAAGCTGCCCGATCTCATTGCCGTTTTTGTCGGATTCCAAGTGCGGTGGCATCGTCCGTTTCCCTGGCGTAACCGCCGATGATCGCATTGACGAGAACATCCGGATGGGCGGAAAGCAGGCTCCGGTCCAGTTCCGCGCGCCAGGCGCTGCGGATGCCGTCGGAGCAGAGCAGCAGCAGGCTTTCGGGCGTCCAGCGGTAGGTGAACAGGTGCGGCGGACGCATGGTGTGTCCGACGATGCCGCCGGTACAGACCAACTGCTGGGAACTCTTTGGTTCCAGCAGCACCGCCTCGATGTTTCCAATGCCCGCGAAGGTTAGTTGCGCGGCCAGCAAGTCGATCTGCGCCATGGCAACCACCGCGCCCCGCGTGCGGCGTAGGCGCTGGTCGAGCGCATGGAACAGGGCCGGAAAATCCAGTTGCGCCTGCGCTTCGATCAGGTCGCTCGCCGCCTGCGCCGCCTCATGCGCATCCGCGCCATGTCCGAGGCCGTCGATCACGGCCACCAGCGCTCCGTCGTCCTTGAAATACCGCACAACATAGGCGTCGCCGTTCACGTTGTACCCCGGATACGGCCGTGAGCGGGCGCCCACATCAAACCGCGCCGCAGCCCTGGCCTCGGACGGCGCCGCGACAGACGGCGGTGTCTGCGAAGGCAGCCATTTCCGGGCAACGATCCTGGCGCCAACGCCGTCTGGAGGCGGGAGAATTTCGCACGAATCCGCCAGACGCGCGACCGCACCCAGACCAATGCCCAGCGTGCCGGAAGTTGAAAAGCCGTCGGTAAAAGCCGCGCGTTCGTCAAAGCCAGGCCCCGCGTCCGTGCAGACAATTTCAATCCCGCGCCCCGGTTCGCCCGCGATCTCTGCCAGGGACATCTGGCCCCGGCCGCCGCCATGCCGCAGCACATTCTCCGCCAGTTCCGACACCAAGATCGCCAGTTCTCCCACGCCCACGGCCGGAAATCCCATGCCCGTGGCCAGGTGGGCCACCCGTCTCCGGCAGAGCGATACATCGCTGGGGTCGTGAATGGCGATCATCTCCTCGGCAGGCCTCATGGCAGGTATTTCAGCAACTGCACGGTGGTGCCGCGGCCGACCTCCGATTCCAACTCGAGGCAATCCACCAGCCGGCGGGCGCCGGGCAGTCCGGAACCCAGGCTGTTGACCGTGCTGTAGCCATCCTGGAGCGCCAGTTGAATGTCGCGGATGCCGGGCCCCTGGTCCCGGCACGTCACCAGCAGACCGCTGCGTCCTTTGACGGACACCAGCGAAATGGTTGTCTCGCCGCCCTTGGCATAGACGTACATGTTGCGCAGGACCTCGCTGGCCGCGGTCGTGATGCGGGTCTGGTCGATTAACCCCATGCCGTGCTCCTTGCCACGTTGGCGCACGAGCTGCCGGATGTACACGATATCGATCTCGGCTTTCAGCGGCAGCCGATCCAGAACCTGTTCATGGTCGGGGACGATCAAGCCTCGGACTCCTGTAGGCGCTGGTCGAGCAGGACCATGCCATCCTCAATGTTCAGGGCGTAGTCGATCCCCTTCATTTCCAGGCCGAGTTCCACCAGCGTGATGGCCACGGCCGGCTGCATGCCCACAATCACCACCGCCGCGTCCATGACCGAGGCCATGCGGGCGATGCCGGAAAGCATGCGGCCGATGAAGGAATCGACCATTTCCAGAACCGAAATGTCGATCAACACGCCCCGCGCGCCGGTGCGTTCGATCGCCGCGAGCACGTTGATCTGCAGATCGTTGACCATCTGGTCGGTCATGTCGACCTGGATGGGCACAATCAGATGGGTGCCGATCTTGATGATCGGGATGCGGCTCGCAGCGGGCCGGTCATTCATCGGCGGGAGCCTCCTGCGGCCGCGGCTGATCCGCGCGCGCGACGTTGACGATCTTCTGCCCGTTCGCGCGGATGGCGTAGCGCATGGCTTCCATCATGGTGCTCTTGGTCTTGATGCCCGTGAGATCAATGCCCAGGTGCACGATGGTCTGGGCAATGTTCGGGCTGATGCCGGAGAGAATACACTCGGCGCCCATCAGGCCGGCGGCGGTGATCGTCTTGATCAGATGGTTGGCCACCATGGTGTCGACCACCGGCACGCCGGTGATGTCCAGGATCGCCATCTTGCTCCCCGTGGCCACGATCTGCTGCAGCAGGGATTCCATCATGCGCTGCGTGCGCTGGCTGTCGAGCGTGCCGATGATCGGCAGCACCAGCAGGCCTTCCCACACCTTGATTACGGGCGTGGACAGCTCGTTAATCGCCTCCTGCTGCCGCTGGATGGTCTGCAGCCGTTCCTGCAATTCGGCTTCGGCGCGTTTGCGTTCCTCCAGCAGGGCCGAAAAATCCTCCAGCAGGACGTTGATCGCCTCTTCGGTTGATGCGAGTTCGTCGTCCTCCGTAACTTCGAGGCGCACATTCAGCTTCATGGCGGCGGCCGACGCCAAGACATCCTCAAGCTGGTTCAGCCGCTGGTGCAGATTCTTGATCGTTCGCTCGCTCATTTTCCCTGCCTTTCCTGTTTGAGCCATGCCACAGCCTCCTCCCGCGTTTCAAAGAAACGGGCCACAGTCGCATCGGACGCCAAATTCAAGAGAATTTTCACCAGAATGCGAACGGCCGGCCGAGCATTGTAAATCGCCAGATGGGTGATGGCGTGGTCCTGCAGAATTTTCGCCGTCAGCCGCCGGGCATCCGTGCCGCTGTAGCGGATGGCGGCCGTCATGTCGATGGCGGCCTGCGCATAGCCAGACTGGGGCAGCAGTTTCCGGAGTTCGACGTCCAGCAAGGCGGCGTCCTCCTCCGTCCACAGTCCGGTAATTGAGGCGGTGATGATTTTATCCACGGGATCGAGCGTCGTGGTGTGCGGCATTTGGCTCCTTTCGCGCTGCCACGCAATGGCGGCGCACGCAATATCGGGGGCAGCCTCTGCAAGGGGCAAGCCGCCCTACGGTTTTTTCTGTATAATGGCTTTCGCCGGTTTAGTCAATGCCGATTCAGAAACTCGTCAGAACTTGCGGCCTGCCGAGATGCCGATGAGATGTGCCAGGCCATTCTCCGATTTTGTGGCCAGGATGCCTTCCGCCGGCCGTGCGGCGAAGGATTCGGATGTGAGGAACATCAAAATGTAACTGATGTCGAAAGTCCAGGCGTCGACCCGCACGCGCGTGCCGAGGCCGATGCTGTGCCGGTCGCCAGGCGGCAGCAGATAGTCGGCATGGGCGAGGCTGACCGGGTCCATTTCGTACACGTAACTGGACTGCAGCGCCCAGTCCTGCATCAGCCAGTACTCGGCGCCCAGTCCGAAGCGCCAGGTATCGTGCCAGTTCAGCACCGAGTTGGCGGAGGACAAGGGCGCGCCGCCAACGGTCAGGCCTGAGAACGACATCGCCAGTTCGTCGAACGAGTGCCACTGCGTGTACGTTGCTGCGGCGCCGAGGTTGAGGCGGCTTGTGGGCAGGTAGTTCACGCCCAGCGTGGTCGATGCCGGCAGCACAAGCGTGCTTGCGAAATCCCCGTTCTGAGCTGGTGTGCCCAGGAACGGGTTCGGGTTGCCAGGCGTGCTGGCATCGCCGCGGATCTGCTGTCGGACCGGCAGACGGTAGACAAGCCCCACGCCGAGGTCCGCAGCAGGTTTCCAGTCCAGGGCAAAATCGCCGCCAAACCCCCACGCGCCGCCGGTGAGCGTCAGCGGCACGTTGGGTCCGATGGGCGGCGGCAGCGACCGGGCCAGCATGACGTCCATGTACATGGCCTCGAACCCGGCCGCGGCCGAGAGCTGGTCGGTTATCTTGCAGGCCACGCTGGGGTTGAGGCTGAAGGACTTGATGTTCGCCTCGGTGCTGTTGTACTGCCCGGGCCAGGATGGGTTGTAACTCGTACCGAGGCCGAAGCGCGTAAACTCGGCCATGCCCAGCCACCACCGGTCGCTGGCCTGCCACGTGGCGTACACATACGGCAGGGGAAAAATCTGCGGGTCCACGGCGTACCGGCCGGCTGGCCCAAGGTTCTGCGTAGTGGTGGGCTGGGCCAAGGTCACACCAGCCACCGTCTGCACGCCGGGCAGATCCACCATATTGGCCGGGTTGTTATAGATACACGACGCGTCGCCGGTCAGGCCCACGACAGCGCCACCCATGGCATTGCCGCGGGCGCTTGTTTCGTACAGATCGAACCCGGCGCCTGTCGCGACGCCCGCCATCAGCGCACAAGCGCATCCAACCGCCATCCGCCTCGCAACAAGCGCATCGTTCATTTTCTGTTCCCCTTTCTTGGATAACGCCTGAAACGACACCGGGTTATGTCAAGGGTGGACAATAGACCTAAAGCTGCGGCCTTTTTTATGCTCACGCAGGACACGCACAATCAGGGCTCCTCCAACGACGCGTGGTCGGCGATACCGAGTTTCGCCATCTTATAGCGGAGAATGCGGCGGGTGGTGCCGAGGCGGGCGGCGGCGTGGGTCTGGACGCCGTTGGCCTGCTGCAGGGCCGCTTCGATCAACTGCTTCTCGAAGGCGTCCACCGTGTCTTTGAGCGGGGCGGATGGCCGGGACGGTGAAGACGGCGGGGACGGCGGGTCGTCCGCGGGCGTTTGTGCAGGGGCGTGAAATTCCTCCGGCAGCAGGGCCGCACGGATGACAGGCTCGCGTCCGTGGAGCACCAGCACGCGCTCCACGACATTGCGCAGTTCGCGCACATTGCCGGGCCAGCGATAGGCGCAGAAGCGTTGCATGGCTTCTTCATCGAAGCCGCGCGTGGCAGCCTGCACGGCGGGACCGAGTTCGGCGAGAAAGTGGGCGACCAGCAGCGGCAGGTCGTCCGGTCGTTCGCGCAGGGGCGGCAGGCGCACGGGCACAACGCCGATGCGGTAGAAGAGATCGTCGCGAAACCGGCCGGCTGTGACCTCCTGCCGCAGGTCGCGCGCACTGGCGGAAACGATGCGCGCGCGGGTGCGGATCATGCGCGTGCCGCCGACGCGCATGAACTCGCGCTCCTGGATAACGCGCAGGAGCTTCACCTGCGTGGTCAGCGACATCTCGCCGATTTCGTCGAAAAAGATGGTGCCGGCGGCGGCGAGGTCGAACCGGCCGGGCTTCTGCCGGTCGGCGCCGGTGAACGCGCCCTTCTCGTGGCCGAACAGCTCGCTCTCCAGCAGATTCTCGGGCAGGGCCGCGCAATGCACGGCCACGAAGGGATCCGCGCGGCGCGGGCTGAGCGAGTGCAGCAGGCGCGCGGCCAGTTCCTTGCCGGTGCCGCTCTCGCCCTGGATCAGCACGGCGGCAGCGGTGGCGGCGGCCTGCCGGACCTGCTCGAGGGCGGCGACGAAAGTTGGGCTGCGGCCGACGATGGCCTGTGTGGGAAAGGCGCGCGCCACGTCGGTCTCCAGTACTTCGACCTGGCGGTGGAGGCGGTCGGTTTCGAGCGCGCGGCGCACCACGTGGCGCAGATTTTCGACATCGAACGGCTTGGCGACGAAGTCCAAGGCGCCCATTCGGATGGCTTCCACCACGGGCGGGATGGCGGTGGCGGCGCTGATCATGATGGCGGGCAGCCCGGGATAGATGGCATGGATCTGCCGCAGCAGGTCCAGCCCCGACAGGCCGGGCATCATCACGTCCAGCAGGACGAGATCCACCGGCTCCTGCGACAGCAGGGTGAGGGCCTCGTCCGCGTTGGCGGCAAGCAGCATGTCGTATTCGCGGCTGAAAATGAGGCGTAGCGACTCGCGACTGCCCCGTTCGTCGTCAACCACCAGAAGTTTTGACATCTGCGCGCCTCCCACCTTACACCGGCAGGGTTACAGTAACCGTCGTGCCGTTCGGCGTCGAGTCCACATCGATCCGGCCGCCATGGTCCACGACGGCGCGGCGCGCCAGCGGGAGACCCAGCCCGAGGCCGCGCGGCTTGGTGGGCCGAAGGGCGAGAAGATGCGGTCGCGCACCGCCGCGGCGATGCCCGGCCCGTTGTCGGTGACCGCGAAGGCGATGTCGCCGGAACCGGCGCGGCGTACGTGCAGCTTCACATGCGCCGTCGTCCGGCCTTGCACGGCTTCCTGGGCGTTGACCAGCAGGTGGGCGAGTCCCTGGGACAGTGTCTGTTCGTCGGCCTTGAGCAACGGCAATCCGGGGTCAAGCTGGCACTCGATGCGCGGCCGGTTCTCGCCCGGCAGCAGGCGGGCCGCCTGGCTGCGCGCCAGTTCGACAAGCTGGGCGGGCGCGACCGGCCGGAAGACGGCGGCGGGCGGATGGGCGAAGGCGCTGATCTGTGCGATGACCGCATTGAGGCGCTGGACCTCTGCGGTGACGATTTCGTGGAATTGTTGGCGGAATTCGTCGTCGGTGTACCGTTCCGGCAGCAGTTGCGCGAATGTGCTGATGGCCACCAGCGGGTTGCGGACCTCGTGCGACATGGCGGCGGCGAGGTCGTTCCAGAAGGCGTGGCGCTCCACTTCCTCCTGTTTCTCGTGGAGCAGACGTTCGCGCGTCACGTCGGTGAGCAGCGCCATGGCGCCCAGGCGCGCGCCGTCGGCGCCGATGTGGCGCACATCCGCCTCGATCATGCGCCGCGTGGCGATGTCGGTCCAGGTCTCGGGGCCGGCGGGGCACGCGCCGAGCAGCGCGCGGCGCAGCAGGTCGGCCAGGCGGCTGCCGGTCTCCTCGATCGGGTGGTTGACCGTTTCCGCGGCGGTGCGCCGGAGGATGGTTTCCGCGGCGCGGTTGAACCAGCGCACGGCGCCGTCTTCCGACGCGGCCACGATGCCCACGGGGATGGTTTCGAGCAGGTTTTCCGCGAGGGTCTTCTGCAGGGCGATTTCCTCGTAGAGCAGCGTGTTTTCGAGCAACGTGGCGACATACTCGCCCAGGATGGACAAGTCCGCCAGATCGTGCGGCGCATAGGGAAGGCCGGTGGCGCGATGGCCGAGGAAGATCCAGCCGAGGAGGCCATGCTGATCCGACAGCGGCACAATGATTTCCGCGCCGGCGGCATCGAGCGCGCGCAGCAGCAACTGGCGGTCGGCCGGCGCGACCACGTGCGGCAGGTGGGCGCGGCAGACCAGGTGGGCGTGGCGTTCCAGCCAGCGCACAAAGGGATCGGAAGGTTCGAACGCCAGGTTTGCGGTGCCTTCCAGGCAGCGCAAACTGGCGTGCAGGCGGTAGGCCGGCTCGTTGCGCAGGCGGGCGAAAACGCCGACGCGCGCGATGCGCGTGGCGACGGCGATGCCTTCCACGACCTGGTCGAGCAATCGCTGCGTGTCGTGAAAATGACGCGAGGCGCGTGCAAACTGGAAGAAGGGCGTCACGTCGGACGACGGCTCGCGGGTGGTCGGCTCCGGGACGGCGCGGACGGGTTCGGCGAGCTGCAGCCGCAGCGTGCGCACTTCTTCCTGCAGGCGCAGTACGGTGGCGGCGCGGCGCAAGGTGTCGCGCAGCAGCGACAGATCGGCGGTAAACGGTTCCACCGCGAGCAGCCCGGCTTCGCGCGCCGTCAGAAAAGGATCGGAACCGGGCAGGCCGAAGGCCACGGTGACGGCACGCGCGTCGGGCGTCGCGTCCGCCAGCACGGCCGCGGTTTCGGCATGGCGCAGGTCGAGCAGCAGAATGGCCGGGCCGGTGCGTTCGCGCCAGCGCTCCAGTTCCGGACGGGTCTCCACCACGCGCAGTTCGGCATCCTCGGCGACCGCGCCAAGTCGCCGCGCAAAATCCGCATCGGTCGTCAGAAAAAGGCAGGCGGCAGGCAGGGTCACGTGGCGCTCCTTGGTTGCAACGGCAGCGCGACGCGGAAGCAAGCGCCGTGGCCGGACTCGCTTTCCACGTCAATGCAGCCGAAATGATCCCAGACAATGCCATGCACAACAGACAGGCCGAGGCCGGTGCCGCTGGGCTTCGTGGTGAAGAAGGGGTCAAAAATGCGCATCCGGTCGGCGGGTGCGATGCCGTGGCCGGTGTCGGAGACAAAGGCTTCGACCCAGGCGTCGGACTCCTGTCCCTCGCGCCAGGCGGCGGCCGGCCGCGGGATCGCGCGTGTGCCGACCGTCAGCGTGCCGCCGGGCTGCATGGCCTCGATGCCGTTGAGCAGCAGGTTGACGAACACCTGCCGCAGCAGACGTTCGTCGCCGCGCACGCGCTCGTTTGGCGCGTCGAATGCGCGCACGAGTTTCAGGCGGCGGGTTTTGATCTGCTGGGTAATGAGCTGCAGCGCGGCGTCGAGCATGGCGTGCAGCGAAACGGGCGCCAGCGACGGTTTGACCGGCCGCGCGAAATCGAGCAGTTGGCCGACCAACTGGTCAATGCGGCCGACTTCGTCGTTCAGCAGCGGGCCGAAGGTGGCGCGGAATTCGGGATCGTCGTAGCGCTCGGGCAGCAGTTGCGCGAAGGTCTTGAGGCTGACGAGGGGGTTCTTGATCTCGTGCGCCATGCCGGCAGCCAGCGTGCCGATGCTGGCGAGACGGTCGTTGCGGCGGACCTGTTCCTCGAGGCGCCGCAGCGCCGAGATGTCCTGCAGCACCAGCAGCGCGCCCATGACGGCATCGGTGTGTCCGGAGAAGACGGCGGTGCTGTAGCGCACCGGCAATTCCGCGTCGGTCCGCCGCCGCAGTACGGTATCGGCATCGCGCACGCCGCGACTGCTGTCGAGACTCTGGCGCAGCGCAGCGGCGAGCGGTCCGGGAAGGATCTCTTCGACGGGGCGACCAATCACGATGCCCACGTTGGCTGCCTGCAAGATCCGAAGCGCCTCACGGTTGCAGACCGTGATGCGGCCCGTGGTGTCGCTGGCGACGACGCCGGTGACCAGATGGTCGAGGAGGACTTCGTTGTGAAGCTTGGCGTCCTGCAGTTGCGTGTAGAGCCGGGCGTTCTCGATCGCGATGCCGAGTTGGTCGCCCAGCAGGCCGAGGGCGTCCGTTTCGCGATGGCCGTAGAACTGCCCGCCGCGACGGCGGCCGAGCAGTAGGAAGCCTTCGATTTCCCCTTTGACACGCAGCACCACGACCGCCTCGGCCTGCACTTCGCGCAAGGCCCGCTCGACCATGGTCTGCCTCCGTTGCCGGCGCAGGATATCGCACACCAGCGGTCTTTCGACGTGCTGGAGAAGTTGCATCAACGGCGCATCGCCGGACACATCTTCCGGTTGCAGCCGGTCGCCCTGCCAATGCCGCAGCGCGTAGCCGCCGTCTTCACGGATGTAGATGCGCACACTCTCGATCGCAAGTGTGTCGCGCAACAGGAGCGCGAACGCGTCGAGCAGGCTGTCCAGCGTGATCAAGGACCGTGTCAGACGGTGGCCGCGGTGCAGCAGTTCGGCCAGCCCCTCCTGCCCCGAGGCAAAGAGCCGATCCGCCCGCCGCTGGAGAAAGCTGTTGGTCGGCGCCAGCAACAGGGAGATCGCGATGCCGGCCGCCACGTGGGCCAGCATGTCCGGATCGATTCCAGTGACCCGGGCATCCGCCCAAATCCATACCAGATTGAAGACCGCGATGTACAGCAGGGCCAGAAAAATCGCTACCAGCAAATAGGTGACCAGGCGGCGCAAAAATTCGGCCACGCCCATGATGCGGCGGGTGGCGATGCCATATGCGATCGTGCCGTACCAGATCACCACGGAAAAAGGGGCGAAAACCGCAGTGTGTATGCTACCCGTAAACGCGGGGACGACCAGAACAAACAAAACACCAGGGACGATGCATAGGAAGGCCGCCAACGCCATGAACTGCAGTTCGATGCGGCGTACGCCTTCCACACGGGATATTTCGCGCCAGAAACCCCGGATCAGCGCAAGGGCGCTGAACGCCCAGTAGGCAATGAGCAACACGAACAGCGGTCCGTAGTGCGGCGTCCCCAATTCATTCGAGGCGGATGGCATTTCTGCGCCGTTCAAGAAGGCCGGACAGTTGCAAATCCATGCCGTCGCGGCGGCGCACGGCAGCCAGACTGCCGACGCGCGCAGGATGGCGGTGAATTTCACATCCGGCTGTTCGATGGTCAGCCGCAACATGGAGATTAGCACCGGAAGGAAGGTACTGAATATGCAGGCTTGCCGCACCCAGAAGGAGAAATCCTGTACGTTTCGTACGCCTGTGCCACGAAACTGGCAATACACCCAGAACACCAGGACGACGGATATGGCAAAGAACACGCGGTTGACCGTACGCCGCGTGTTGGCCAGAAAGACCAGTACGCCAATCACGAAATCGGCGCACATTGCCAGCAGAGATCCGAGTTGAAACGTGCTGATCATGCTTCCGGTCGCTTGACCACCAGACAACTGTTGCCGCCGCCCATGCCGTGGACGTTAATCAACGCGCAGTCGATCCGGCTGCGCCGCGCCTGCGGCACGTAGTCCAGATCGCAGGCCGGATCGGGCGTGGTGTAGTTCGCCGTCGGCGGAATGAGATCGTGGCGCATGGTCAGGGCGCAGGCGATCGCCTGCATCGGGCCGGCGGCGGAGAGCGGATTGCCGATGACGCCCTTGATGGAGGAGACCGGTATGCGGTCGGCGTGGCGGCCGAAAACCTTGCGGATGCTGGCGGATTCCTCGCGATCGATCACCGGATGACTCGGTCCGTGGGCGCTAATATAGTCAATGTCCTCCGGACGCCGGCTGGCATTGGCCAGCGCCAGCGTCATGGCGTCGCTCATGCCGGTGGAGTCCGGCGAACCGGAGGGATCGGGACGCGACGCGCCGCCGCACAGTTCGAGCCACGGGCGCGCGCCGCGGGCGCGCGCATGGGCGAGGCTTTCAATCACAACGATGCCGGCGCCTTCGGAGATGACGCCGCCGTCGCGGTCGCGGTCGAACGGCCGGCTGGCGTGCGCCGGGTCGTCATTTCTTTCCGAGTTCATGCGACAGGCGTCGAACGATGCGAAGGTCGAGGCCGTGATCGGCGCATCGGCGGCGCCGGCGATCACAAGTTCGGCCCGTCCGCTGTGTATGATATCCACGGCGTTGAGGAGCGAGTCCAAGCCGGCTTTGCACGCGGTACTCACTGCAAACACGGGGAGTTGGGCGCCGAGATGCGCAGCCAGTGTTGCGGGAACCGCATTGGGTTGAGAGGCCCAGACAAGCCAGGGTCTGAGTTGATTGGCTTGGCCTAGCCGGTACGTGTCGATGGTGGACTCGCAAATTTCAATGGCGCTGGTGCTGACGCCCATGGTTACGCACGCCTGACAAGTCGCGAAAGCCTGTTTCGTCAGGCCGGCATCGAGCAGCGCCATTTCCATGGCGGCCAACGCGAACTGGGTGTGGCGCGCCATGCGACGCCACTTGACCTCCGGCGGCAGATGATGGCGCGGATCGAACCCTCGCACCTCGCCCGCGATCCGCGTGCGCAGCTTGCTGGCGTCGAAGAGGGTAATCGGCACGATGCCAGAGCGTCCCGACCAGTGCGCTCCAAAAAGCGTCCACGCCAATGCCATTTGGCGCCACGACACCAATGCCCGTAATCACGGGGCGGAATGCATCCCTGTTTTTTCTGGTTTTCGGACAAATGCCCATAAAAACCCTTTTGTTCAGAATCGCACGAATAGGCGGGTGTGTCTAGCCCAGATTGTTCATCTCTGTACAATCTGTCGCCAGGCGGTGGACGTTTTTGAACGACGGGGGCGTTATCAGGCGTCGCGGAGCTCCTCCCTCCATTTTGATTTCACCCACGTAGGCATAACTGGAGGGGCGAGCGCAACGAGTCCTGTTTTGAAAATAGCCCAACTTTCTCGCCGTTTTTCACTTTTTTGTCGTCCGTTCACGAACATGGCGCTCATCCACAGGCAAGACGCGGATGGAGTAATTCACGTTTGGCACACGCATTGCTTTTTACTGTGTCAGGAGGTGCATAGTGACAAGAAATCAGTCTCGCATGGTAATGCTTGCGCTGGGTGGGGCGCTGCTGGTGGGGTCGTCCGTCCTGGCCGACGGGTTCGGCAATCCACCCGATACGGCCGCCGCCGTCGGTCTGGCAGGCAACAACATCGCATGGGTGGACGATGCCTCAGCCGTGTTTTTCAACCCCGCGAATCTGGCCGATCTCACCAATCGGCAGGTGCTGACATCCGCCACGGTCGGCTACGGCGAGACGCAGTACCGCGGCGCCACCGGCACAACCGGCACCGGCCTGCCGTGGTACGCGCTGCCATCCTTTGCCACGGCCTGGCCGCTGCCGGAGGAGAATCTCGCCTTCGGGTTGGGCGTAACTGTTCCTTACGGACGGCAAAGCTGCTGGGACAATGCCGGCTACTTCCGAGGTTTGGCGCCCACCTATTCGAAGATGATGGTGCTCGACATCGATCCCTCCCTGGCCTGGCGCATCTCGGACGAATGGTCGGTTGGCGCCGGTCTCGATCTTTATTACGGACGCCTCCAATTCCGCCAGGTTCTGCCCTACAGCTTGTATTTTCCCGGTTTGCCCGACGGTCTGGCCCAGGCCACGGCCGATGGCTGGGCCGTCGGCGCCAATGCGGGCATCACCTGGCGTCCGACGCCGGATCAGCGCGTGGCCCTGACCTGCCGCGCGCCCTTCGATTTAAAATTTTCCGGCGACCTGACCGTGAGCGACATCCCACCCGTTCCCTTTCCCGATAAGCCTGTACCAGAGAGCAGCTTCGACACCACCTTCCAATTCCCGACGATCGTGGCGCTCGGATATGGCGTGCAAGTGACGGATACACTCACGCTGGAGAGCGACGTGGAATGGAAGCAATATTCGCGCTTCAAGAAGATGACGCTCAACGCCGGTGCCAACAATGCGGTTCTAGGCAACGAGGCCAGCACGCCCACCGACTGGAACGACACCTGGACCTTCGGCCTGGGCGCAGCCTGGCAATTCGCGCCGCAATGGACGCTGCGCGGCGGTTATGAATACCTGGAGGCGCCCGAGCCAAACCGGACCTTCTCGCCCTCCTTTATCGACAACAGCCAGTCGCTCGTCGGATTGGGTCTCGGCTTCCGCAGCGGCCCGAACACCGTGGATCTGGCCGGCGCCGTCGGCATTTTCGGCACCCGTTCCGTGCGCGATAACCAGAACGCGGCCTACGACGGCGATTACAATTTCAACGCGACCATCGTTGCGCTCACGTATACCCGCGATTTCTGATCCGAACCAAGGGCGAACCATGACGAACATCGATGCCATGCCGGTCGTGCTCGTAATCGACGACGAACTCGGTCCCCGCGAAAGCCTGCGCTTCCTGCTCAAAAACGAATACCGCGTGTTGTGCGCCGACAGCGTTGCCCGCGGCCTGGAACTGCTGCGCGAACATAAACCGGACGCCATCATCCTCGATATTCGCATGCCAGGCTGCAGCGGTCTCGAAGGGTTGCGCGAAATCCGCCGCCTGGATGCCGACGTTGCGGTGATCATGCTCACCGGCTACGCCGCCCTCGACACCGCGCAGGACGCCGTGCGCCATGAGGCCAACGACTACATGGAGAAGCCATTCGACACGGGCGAGATGCGGCGCGCGGTGGAGCGGCATGTCGCCCGTACGCGCCTGCGCCGGCAGTTGGCCGGCGAATTGAACAGTCGCAACCTCCAACTGGCGGAACTGGGGCAGGTTTCAGCGGAGTTCGTGCATGACATCCGCAATGCGTTCACCGTCGTCTCCGGCTCCGCCGAACTGTTGCGCAACGAACTGACCGACCGGCAGCGCGCGATCTCCGAACCGTCCTTGGAAACGGTCGAGAACCTGGGCAGGCTGGACCGCACCGTACGGCGCTGCGGCGAACTGCTGGATACCTGGCAGCGCTTGATTCGCCAGAATCCCAGTCGTCATCTGGCGCTGGTCGATCTCGACGGACTGGCGCGCGAGGTGGCGCTCTCCTGCCAGCCGGTGGCGCAGGCGGTGCATGCCCGCGTCGTGTGCGAGCAGAAAGAAGGCGTTGTGTCGGTCGTCGGCGATGCCGTTCAACTCTCGCGCGCAATCACCAATATTGTGCAGAACGCCATCCAGGCGCTGCCGCCATCCGGTGGGTTGGTCCGGCTGGTCGTGGAACGGAACGGCGACCGCGCCTGCCTGCGCGTGACCGATAACGGCTGCGGCATTCCACCCGAAAACATCGGGCAGGTGTTCAACTCGGATTTCACGACCAAACGCGCGCGCGGCGGGATGGGACTGGGGCTGTTCATCGTGCGCAAGATCGTCGAAGGGCACGGCGGCGCGCAAGGGACTGCGCACCCTACCGTGTGCTTGGCGCGTGAATCGAAAGGTAGGGGCCGGTCCCTCGGCCGCCGCAAGGCGGCGCCAATGCCCTGCTTCGTGCCCTTCGTGAACCCTTCGCTTCCTTCGTGTCCGATTCACCTGCGGCCATACGATTTTTTAATTTGCTCTAGCGGCTGCGCCGGCGGCCCAGCCGCGGCAGAAAACCAGGAACTTCGTCCTCGAAGCGGTCATACGCCGCGCCGAACACGCGGCGCAAAAAGCGTTCTTCATACCGGGCGCGCGCCACTTCCAGCGGCACAAAGACGAACAGCGCCAGCGCCAGCGCAAACCACGCGCCCAGCATCCACGGCAAGCCCACGGCCTCCAGACACGAAGCCGCGTAAATCGGATGGCGTAGGAAGCGGTAGGGCCCCGTCCGGATCAATTGCCGCTCGCGCCCCGGGTCGGAGACGTCGATTCGGAACTGGCGTCCCAGCACGGCAAAGGCCCAGTACCGCATCCCCAGCGAAGCCGCGTACACCGCCACACCGGCCACGGCGTGTCCGCCATGCCCCCACCCCTGCCGGCGCAGCAGAAACTCGACGATCGCGCCGCCCATGACGAGCGCGAAGGTATACCCGACGGCGATCGCGCTCCAGTCCCGCCCTTCCCCGGCGGACGCCTGCCGCCGTCCCAGCCGCACATACATCGACCACATGCGCTCGAACCACGCAGCCGTAAAAACCAGCACGCCAACCACCCGGCCCGGAAAGGATGGCGCGTACAACAACCACGCCAGCGGCGCCAGCAGGGCCGCAACGGCAAGAACCTTGATGCCGTGAAACAGCCATACGGCGCCGCGCGGCGGCGGTGGTCTGGGGGTGTTCGACTCTTCCATGTGCGGCATGCTCCCGAAAAACCGCAGCATACGCGAAGCGCCGGAACAAAAGCAAGCGCCCCAACAGGTGGGAAAAAGGCGGCGCGTCACTCGCCCGGCTTCACTGACAAAAATTGGTAGAACGCGCGGTGGAACTGCTGGAATTGCTCTTCGCGTTCCTGTTGCGTGCGGGTCTGGCGGTTCAACTCCGATTCCCGCCAGGCCTTTTCCATCTGCGTGTCCGCCACCCATGACGGAATCGTCACGGGCAACCGCGCGGCGGTATTTGTGTCGCCGAGACGCACAGACGATGACGCCAGCAGGGGCAGCGTTCCGCTAGCCGTTGCTTCGCCATGCCGCGTTGCTGGCAGCGATGGAATTGCAATTGGTGGAGGGGCGAGCTCTGCGAGCCCTGTTTGGCGTCGCGGAACTCCGCCCTCCAATTCAATTACGGGCGAGTTGCCCGGAACGGGCGGGCGCGTACCTTCGCGAATCACCAGCGCGGCCTCGCGGCGCGGAGTTCCGCCCTCCGGTTTGTTTGTGGATGCCTTGTCCAAAAATGGGAGGGCAAGCGTACCTGCGAGCTGTTGCTTCGGAAGTGTGGACTCCCGTAATGGAAGGGGGGCCGACAATGCTGCCGTGGTTTTCGTGGCGCCCTGCCGCGCAGGCGATGACACCGGCAGGGGCAAGGAGCCGGCAATTGTCACGTCGCCGTGTTGCGCCGACGGCAGTGTTGGAAGCGCAACGGATTCCGCGGGTAATGGAGGGGCGAGCTCTGCGAGACCTTCCGGGTTGACCGTGGCGGCGGGGCGGGAATCGCCGCCGGTGGCAGGCACATCGGTGCGCGTGAGCGGCGTCACAGTTTTGCAGGCGCCGAGGACGAAGCAAAAGGCCAGCAAGGTCCAACGCATCATTGGATTATCCGGCTAACAGCCTGAAAAGGTAAGTAGGCTGAAGGCTGTTAGACTGTTAGGTCTGGCAGCCAATACGTTACGAGATTTTGAGATGCCACCATTGGGTACGTGCGTCTCGGTACGTAACTCATTCATTTTCAACCTAACTGCCTAACAGTCTTCAGCCTAAACCCCTTTCCAGTTATTGCCAGAGGGTTTGGAAGGCGGCGATCAGCGGCGGCTTGGTCTTGGCGTCGCAGCAGGCAGTAAGGACAAACTGGGCGTCTCGCGGGGAATCGCAGGACTTTTCCACGACCACCGCCTGAATGCCTTCTTTCTCGTTGCCGCCGAAGGCTGCGCGGAGCCGTTCGACGAGCGAATCGTAGTCGAGGGTGTCGGCGCATCGGTCCATGAGGCGGCCCGCAATGCCGGCATCGTCGCCCGCGCCAATGGTGGCGAGCAGTTCGGCGGCGGTGGGCTGGCGCGGTTGATTGAAGCGATCCGCCTGATAGTTGTAGCAAGCGGCGATGTTGAGTTTGTCGAGGCCGACGGGGCGGACGTTGAGAACGAGATCGAAGCCGAGGAAACGCTGGAGCTGCTGGTAGCGTGTTTCCGCGGCGGGGTTTTTCGGCACGTCGCGGAAGAAGCGGTTGGCGTCGAACCAGACGGTGACCACGCCATCGGTGCGCAACGCGCGTGCGGTTTCGTGCGTGTCGGGCGCAAGGCAGTGACGGATTTCGTTTTCAATGGATGGCGCCTGGGGGTCGCCTTCGAATTCAACGAGCAGAATGGCGGCGCGATCGGTCAAGGCGAAGGTGAAGAAGCCGCCTTCGGGATCCATGTAGCGCCCCTGCCCGGATTGGATCATGGCGCGGTTGCGGACGAGGGAGCCTGCCGCGTCATGCGCGGGGCGGAGGCTGCGGTTGAGCTGTTCGGCGATGCCGGAGAGGGTGGTTTCGGCGGCGGCGGGCTGCGTCACTTGGGCGACGAGGCCGCAGAGGATGACGGGGCGTCCGGACTTCCCGGCGGCATGGCCGTCGGGAAACTTGGCGAAAAGGTAAATGTCGGCGCGCGGATCGAAGCCGCCGCCATGGACGCACGCGAGCAACGGGGCGAAGACGGTTGAATTGGATTTGGCGCCCCACCCGGTAAAATTGCGGGCCGCATCATTTCGGGCGATTTCGTCCGGCCGCACGGCGGCGATGGCAAAACTGTCGGCGGGAATCCACCGGGCGTGCGCGGAGCGGGCGCGCTGTTGCCTGGCTTGGATCGCCCAGTAAATGCCAAAGGCCACAACGCCGGCGAGCAGGAGGATCAGCAACAGGTTCACGCCGAATGACAGCCAGCGGTTGCGGCGGCGTGCGGGTTGCGCGGGCGCGCCGGCAAGGATGGTTTCGCCTTCAACGGGAACGGTCTGCGGGGCGCCAGTCCGCGCGAAGGCCGCGGACATTTTTTCGCGGCGCTCGCGGAGGATGGCAACGTTGAAACCGACGGCGAGGCAGACGGCGAGCGGGTCGAAGACAATGACCAGCACCAGCATGAGCCATTTGACGACGTTGTCGGCGCCGGTATCGAAGGCGCGGGCGACGAAGCGGTAGGAGCCGATGTCGGTGGTGGCGATTTTTTCCTGCAGGACGCGAATCTCCTCGGTGCAGGCGCGAATATGCTGCTGGAGCGATTCGACCTGGGTGTCGCCGGTGCTGCGCAGTGTGGTGCTGGTGGTTTGCATCGCCGCGAGCTGCGCCTGCGCCTGCGCCAGGGCGTCGGCATGGGCTTTGCGCTGGGCCCGTTCCTCGGCGTCGAGCTTGTCGGTGTCGGTCGAGGCTTGCTTGCGGATGGAGGCGATCTCGATGTCGGCGGCTTCGACGCGTTTGGCGTGCTCGGCGCGGAGTTGCTCCTGCCGGGTGTGGCTAGCCGCAATGCCGTTGGCAATGGCATCGCGTTCCGTCCGCTGCTGTTCGCGGAGTTCCTGCCCGCGCTTGACGCCGTCGACCCGGAAGATGCCGTTGCCGCCAAGCGAAAGAAGGCCGGGGCCGCCGATCTTGGTGTAGGCATCCACGGCGCGGTCGAGCGCGGCCAGTTGCTGCTGGAGATCGGCGATCGCCGTATCCTCGGAGGCGATGTTTTTCTTCAGGAGTTCGGCCTGTTCCGCCATGCGCGCGGTCAACACCTGCATGTCGCGATCGCGGCGGTCCTGGATGGTTTTGCGCTGTTCCTGCAGGCGGGCAAGCGCCTGATCGAGCAGGGTCGTGGTCTGTGCGATGCGTTGACGAACAGCGGCTGCGTCCTCGTGGCCGGCGTCATCGACCTTGCCGAAGCGATTGCGCGCGTCGTCGATCTGGCGTTGCGTGTCGGCGATTTCCTTCTGCAGACCGGCGACCTGCGCTTCGATGATGCCGATGCCCGTGTGGGTGCGTTCGTACGCCCGCGCCAGGTATCCATACGTGCCGAGCGAGGTGATGCCGATCAGCACCACCACCGCGGTGGTCATGTAGAACCGCAGCGGAAAACGGAGCTGCCGCCAGAACCAGTACAGAAACGAAGCCGCAACGAGTTTGCCGACTTCCAGGCTGGTGGCCATGATCATCACGGCGGTTGCCGAGCCGACGAACAGCATGCCCAACCCGCACACCGAAAAGAAGGCCGAACATCCGGCAAGAAACAGACAGGATGCGCCGACCAGATACTTCAACCACGGAGGGACGGTCACGGTGTGCTCAACCCCAGGCGAAACCCCGTTCGGATGCATGCGTAAACTCCTTGTGGCCGGAACGACCGGTCGAACACTGGGTGAAACCAAATCACCGGGCACGACGCGTCTAACGAAACGTACTTGAAAGCTACCAGAAAAACGTGGAAGCGGTCATTATAATTGTGGTGGATTTGGGTTGCTTCTGCACCTCTTGCACTGCTAAGAATGACGTGCGGGTGTTGTTTGCATCCGGCCGGTTGGCTTGTCTGGCAGGAAACGAGAGGCTCTTGCAAAACCCCTCCAAGAGAACGGCGGCAACGGCGTGCCGCCCTCCATTTCTGGAAAAAAAGTGTTGGGGCACTGGAGGGCGGCGCGCCGTCGCCGCCGCAAGGGGTTTTGCAAGAGCCTCACGAGGAACGCATACGTGAAGAAAGAATCGGCACTATCGATCGTGACCGGGCTGACCTTGGTCCGCGTGCCGTTCGTTTTCCTCTTCCTGCTCCTGGCGGTGATCGAGCAGCGCCATCCGGACGCCGTGCTGGCCTGGACGGCCCTGGCCTGCCTGATTCTGGCCGCGCTGACGGACCTCTTCGACGGCTACCTGGCGCGCAAGTGGCAGGTGGCGAGCCTGTTCGGCGCCGTGGCGGACCCGCTCATGGACAAGGTTTTCTACCTCGTGGTCTTTCCCACACTGCTCTATCTGCTGGGCCGGCGGGGCGAAGCCGAAGGCGTGCACACGCTGGTGATGCTGCTCTTCACGGTGCTGTATCTGCTGCGCGACCAGTGGGTCTCCTTTTTGCGTTCGGTCGGTTCCGCCTACCAGGCCGACCTGCGCGCCAACTGGATGGGGAAACTCCGCACAGCCATGAGCTTTCCCATTGGATGCATCCTTTATTTCTATGTCGCGATCCATCCGTCGTGGCTGCCGCTCCCGCGCTCCCTGATGTACGCCCTGGAAGGATTGGGCATCGCGGTCAACTTCCTGTCGATCGCAGTCTACACGCGGCAGTACCTTCCCTACCTGCGGCAGTCGATGGAAATTTCCCGGAACGGGAAATCGTAGGGCGCGAAAATAGACACGCCGGAACTGTCATGCGCCAAATTTGCGGGACAGAAGGGGTCAGCCACACGTTGGCAGCAAGGTGACAGCGGCGTCGCGCCTCTGCATCCAAGCAACCAGCGGCGAGACGCCGCTGCCACTTTTGTTGACGCCAGCCAACGTGTAACTGACCCCGCACGAGGGACAAAGGCATGTCGGTGCATCTTTGGAGGGACGCGGGCCTCCGCGTCCGCCAGGATCGCAAAGGCGGTGCGCAAGACAACGGCGGCCGAGGCCGGCCGCCCTCCAAAGATCCAAGGCGCAAAGTCTTCCCTACCGTTGAAAATCGGGCGCCTTGGTGGCGATCTCCGTCAGCGCTGCCGCGGCGAGCGGATTTTTCGGGTCGATGCGCTGCAGTTCCGCGGCGCGTGTGCGCATCCGGTTGCGCAGCTCTGCTTGCAGCGCGGGATCCGAAATTGCCTGGCACGCAGCCTGCGCGTGCTTGATGGCGCGCGGGAGCGTGGCCGGAAAGCTGTCCGGCCAGCGCAGCGCCTGCTGGTAGATATCGTCGGCCACCACGTTCCAGCCGAGGTGGTCCACAAATGACGCCACCCGGCAGAAGCGGATGGGCGTGAGGTCGCGGGTTGGCGCCCAGAGTCCGCCCAGTTGCAGGGCGTTCACCACGCTGCCGATGAGAACGCCTTCTTCGAGCGACCGGTTCGCGGGGTCGTGCAGCGCCGCCAGGTTTGCGCGTCCCTGCCGTTGCAGCCAGCCGGCGAACAACGCGCGTTGCAGTGTGGCATCGGTGGGCGCGCACGACAGGCCATAGCGCGCCACAAAGGCTGCATTGGCGGGCGTAGCGGCGGCGAACAGCGCGGCGCAGTCGTCGAGATAGACCAGGCGCCAGGTGTTGGTCTGTCCGAGCGCGACTGCCAGCGGACTGCGGTCTTCCTTCAAGTCGGTCAGCGAGAAGCTGGCGAGGCCGATGCCGTAGGTGGCGGCTTCGCGGACAAAGATCGCCGGATCGCAGCGGGTGCGCGCGGCCGTGCGGAAAATGGGCGGGTCGTAGATCTCCGCGTGGCGCCCGTCGAAATAGACCGGCCATTGCGGCCCGAACCGCGCGAGAAACAGGTCGGCGCTGCGGGTGTCGCCGTACAGCGTGCGGCAGGAGATTTCCGGCCGGTGCCGCTCGATAAAATCGCAGGCCGCCAGCGGATGCTCGTGGTCGGAG
>Ga0073936_10003551_pt1 | contig 22230 bp, 17 predicted proteins | sample AliMusrvi5mmetaG_FD_87041 | JGI IMG/M metagenome (GOLD analysis project Ga0073936, IMG submission 87041) | Freshwater lake bacterial and archeal communities from Alinen Mustajarvi, Finland, to study Microbial Dark Matter (Phase II) - Alinen... | ecosystem: Environmental > Aquatic > Freshwater >... | reverse complement strand
GGGCGTGGAGGTGAAGAGCGGATGGGGAGCGGTCGAATGGGGCTGAATATTATGTGGCACGAATCGGCGTGGTTGACTTCGGCTCGGGCGGTGCCGCCACATAATACGAGGCGCTACATAATAACGGTTATGTGTCATGCTACATAACAGCTATATCGGCGGTGGTCTCAAGGACTTCTTTGATCGCTGCTTCTATCCCACGCAGGGCGCCGTGACCGACAAGCCGTACGTGGCCTTCATCACCCACGGGGGCGGCGGAAGGGCGATTGAGAGCCTGCAATCCATCGCGGCCAGCTTCAAGCTGAAATGCATCGCCGAGCCGGTGCTGATCAAGGGGCTACCCAACGAAGCGGCGGTTGCTGACCTGCAGACGCTGGGTGCCAAGTTGGCCGCGGCGACGACCGCCGGGTGAAGCAGGGAATGGTGTGCGCATGACTGAACAACTACCTGACAAACTGCTGGTCGTTTGGACCAGTGCCGACCGTGACGTGGCGCTGAACATGGTGCTCATGTATGTGCAGAATGCCCAGCGTAACGGATGGTGGCAGCAAGTGACCTTGTTGATCTGGGGGCCATCTCAACAACTGCTGTTGCAGGATGCCGAGATCGGTGACAAGCTCACTGAGATGTGGCAGGATGGCGTCCGACTGATCGCTTGCCGGGGGTGCGCCGATAAATACGGGATCGCCGATGATCTCACCTCTCGTGGGATAGAGGTATTCGGCACCGGACCCACGCTGACGGAATGGCTCAAATCTGACAGCCGAGTGATTTCGTTTTAACTCCGGGAGAGGCTACGAAATGCAGTGCCGGATTTCGTAGCCTCCCTCTACGCTCTCACGGCGGCTATAGCTCTATTCTATCGACCGGACCAAAGCGGCACCAAAGGGCCAGCCACGCTCGGGATCACGGCTGATCTCCCACCCCGTTTTTTAGTTTTGTGCTCAACTTCCACGGCCCCGATCTCGAATGCCCCCCTCGATAGATCGAATCCCGCCAGTTAGCTTCACTCTACAACAAATTCCACCTCCAGCAGTTGATCGGGCCTGCCGCCGACGTGCAGGATGAATTTGCCGGGTTCGACCAGGGTTTGCATCTCATCATTGACCAGGGTCAGGTGTTCCGGGAAGATGGTGAACGTGGCGGTGACGGTGGCACCGGGGGCGAGGCGGAGTCGCTGGAAGGCGCGCAGGCAGCGCGCGGGGCGGGCGACCGAGGCCACCAGGTCAGCAATGTACCACTGTACCACCTCATCGCCTTCGCGCGCGCCGGTGTTGGTGACGCGGACTTCGGCGCGCAGGCTGCCGTCAGGCGCCATCTGCGTGTTCTGCAGTCGCAGGTCGCTATACGCGAACGTGGTGTAGCTCAATCCCCAGCCGAAGGGATAGAGCGAGCCCGACTCTTCTTCCACATAGGCGCCCCGGGAGGTGGGGTGCAGCGACGAGTAGACCGGCAGTTGCCCGACCGAGCGCGGCACGGACATCGCCAGACGACCACCGGGGGTAATCAGCCCGAAGAGCGCTTCCGCGATGGCCAGACCGCCCAGTTGTCCGGGGTAACCGGCGTCGAGGATGGCGTCCGCCTCCGCCGCGACCGCGGTCAAATCCACCGGACGGCCTTTGATCAGCACGACGATAAGCGGTTTGCCAAGGGTTTTGAGCGCGCGCAGCAAAGCCAGTTGTTCACCCGGCAGCTCGAGCCGGCAGCGATCGTAGCCTTCCCCGCAGTCCATATCCGAGCCGTCTTCCCCAGGCACCGCGGCGCCGGTGTCGCTAAAGAGGGAGGAGAAATCGCGGGCACTGCTGCCGCCGAGGATCGCGACGATGACGTCGGCCCGGCGACCGGCATCCAGCGCGGCGGCGAAACCGTCCTGCCCCGGTTGGCGCACGCGGCAGCCGGGAGCATACAGCACCGCGCGATCCCCCGCCACTCGGCGCAAGCCGTCCAGCACCGTTACCACGCGCCCCGGCGGCTGCGGCGCCGTGTAATCGCCGAGTTGGTTATAGGGCATGTCGGCATTCGGCCCGACCACGGCGACGATGGCACCCGGGCTAAGCGGCAGTACCTGCTGTTCGTTCTTCAGCAGCACCAATCCCTGGCGGGCGCTCTCCGCGGCCAGTTCCAGATGCGCGGGGCAGGCGACCACCTCGGGCGTGCCGGTGATATACGGGTGTTCGAACAGACCAAGGCGGAACTTCGCCGTTAGCAAGCGTCCGACCGCGCGGTCCAGCTCTTCCAGCGTGATCAGGCCATCGTCCAGCGCCTGTGCCAGGTGATCGAACGCCTGCCCCCAAAGCGCGCAATCCACGCCGGCGCGCAGCGCTTTGGCTGCCGCCTCCGCCGGCGTTCCGGCGATGCGGTGGCCGTGTTGCAGCATATCGACGGCGCAGCCGTCACTGACGACGAAGCTGTCGAAGTTCCACTCCCCACGCAGCACCTGGGTGAGGAGCCAGCGGTTTCAGGTCGCCGGCACGCCGTCAATGTCGTTGTACGCCGACATCAACGACTGGGCGCCGGCGTGCACCGCAGCCTGGAAGGGAATCAGCAGTTCTTCGCGCAGTTGCCGTTCGCCGGCATTCGTTTGCGCGCCGTTGCGACCGCCAACATTCGGGCCGTGCCCGGCAAAATGCTTCAACGTGGAGTAGACGCGCCGACCGTCCGCCCCCGGCGTCTGCAACCCGCGCACCGCGGCGGCCCCGAGTATGGCGGCATGCCAGGGGTCTTCGCCGAAGCATTCTTCGCAGCGCGACCAGCGCGGATCATACGCCAGATCGAGGATCGGCCCATATCCCGTGCCCACGCCGTGCGCGCGCAACTCGGCGCCGATGGCTTGCCACACCTGCTCGATCAGTGCCGGGTTCCAAGTGGCGCCCATGGTGATGCCGGCGGGGAAGACAGTGGCGTCGATGGCCATGTGCCCGTGTGGGCATTCTTCAGCGAGCAAGAGGGGGATGCCCAGCCGTGTCTCTTCCACCGCCAGCCGTTGCACGGCATTCGCGGCGGCTGCCGCATCGCGCGCCCGCAATCCTTCGGCCAGCGTCACCCGCGTCCACGGATCGGCGCGAAACAGTCCATACAGCGACCCAATGCCGTGCACCACAATCAACTCGCGCCAGGCTTCCGTCACCACGATGTGCCCGTCTACGCGCCGGCATGCTTCCCAACCATGCTCCGGTTGCCGCAACTGCCCGACCTTCTCTGCTACCGTCATACGGCCCAGGAGATCGCTTACCCGCAGGTCCACCGGTTGCGTGGGGTTTTGATAAAGGAGTGTCGTCATAGGGATATGGTAGCAAAAACGGCGTAAGGTCGCCATCTTTGCCAACAGACCGCCAGGAGTGGATCCTTCAGAGCGTGGGTACCGGTTTTTCTACACCCCTGCTTCGAGCCGCAAAATGAGGTCATCCTGGGTGGTACGAGGCAATTTCTGAAAGAATTCGCTGTAGCCGGCGACGCGGACGATCAACTGGGGAAAGGCCGACGGATCGGCTTGCGCGGCGCGCAGGGTGGCGGGATCGACGGTATTGACCTGTAAATCGGCGCCGCCAAGGGAAAAGTAGGTGCGCAATAGCGCCTGGAATTGCGTGCGACCGGCGGCGTGGTCCAGCAGGCCGGGCGGCAGGCTGATATCCAGCGCCTGCCCACCGGGCAAGTGCTCTGCCGGCATGCGCGCGGCGCTGGTCAATACCGCGGTGGGACCGGATTGCGCCGCCCAGACGCTGGGCCCGAGCTGCTTATTAAATGGCGCGCCGAAAGGCCGTCCATCCAATCCTGCCGGCACGCATGCACCCATGTAGACATGGTGATTGAGCGTGTGCAACGACGCCCGGAATGCGCGGTGATCGCTGCCGTTCTGCGCGTTGACCGCGGCGATGAAGGCGTCCAGCACGCGCCGGGCCATCGCGTCGGCGGTGGGGTGGTCGTTGCCATATTTCGGACACGCGCGTACCCGACGGAGTAGCGCGGCTTCGCCGGCGTAATCGGCGCGCGCTGCGGTCAGCAATTCCGGCAGCGTCACCGCGCATTGCCGGAAGACCAGCTCCTCGATCGCGGTCAGCGCATCGGCGACATTCGCCCACCCAAAGCCTTCCACTATCGCGGAGGTATAACGCGGGCCGCCGGCAAAACGATCGAGTCCGCGCGTTCGGCAATCATCCAGTAACCCGGAAAGCAGCGGATTGGGGAACCAGCGGGCAAGGTAGTCAGTTTCCTGGCGATAATTGGCGGCGTAATGGGCAATGACCGACGCGCTCACCCGCGCATAAGCGTCAAACAGCGCGTCGAACGAGTGGTATTCCTCCCGGCACAGCGGGACGAATACCGGCAACGGCGTCCCATCCGCCGCGCATCCGCCGGAGATGGCGACCTCCAATGCCGCCGGCAGCAGCAGGATAATCGCCCACATGTCGTCCAACTCCGCGCCGCTGACCACCACGCCCATGCAGGAGTTGATCGACAGCCGTTCGATTTCCGCCGCCGGCACACCGCGCGCCACCAACATCGCCCGGCAGCAAGGTTCGGCGTAATAACTCGGCTGTCCCAGGCCCGCCGCGCTGATCTGCGCCGCCAGTTCCAGGTCTTCCGCGCGCATGGCTTCGTGCCAGCGCACGGCGATGATCGGCTCCGGCATACGCAACGCGAGGATGACGCGGAGAAAGCAGCGGGTGAGGTCGTTGACGGCGTCCGTGCCGTCGGCATGCTGTCCGCCCAGCGTCAGCGCCTGCCCTTCGCTGTAGCTGCCGCACTTGAGCAGAAAATGCGCCAGCAGCTCTTCGGCGCCGTTTGCGGTCAACGTACCGGCGGCGATTTCGCACTGGTAATAGGGCCATAACAGCCGATCGAGCGCGCCTAGCGAGTTCGCCGAGGGGGATTCCGTCATCCCGACCAGCAGGTACGTCAGCCAGACCGCCTGCACGGCTTCGAAGAAACTCGCCGCCGGATGCGCCGGCACGCGCCGGCATGCAGCGGCGATACGGCGTAATTCAGTGGCCCGCACCGGGTCGGCGGTGATCGCCTGCCGTTCGGCCTCCTCCGCGTGCCGTTGCGCAAAAGCGATAGCGCCGCGCAGCGCCCACGCCATGCCGCGTGCGGCGGCGGCGCGCTCCGCCTCGATGTGCTCCGCGGCAGCCTGCTCCGCTTCCGCGGCCAGCGCCGCCAGACCGCGCGTTAGCACGGCGGCAAAATCCACGTTATGGTGGCCTTCTCCGACGCTGCCCGACCAGACTTGTTGCGCGTGCGCCTGCCGCCAGCTTTCGCGAAAAGCCGCCAGTTGCGGATCGGGAAGAGCGGGGGGAATCCCGAGCGTGTCGAGCGCCGCCGTGCCCGCGGCCTCCCAGGCGCCCGGTACCTCGGGACAGAAATGGCCGGCCAGCAGATCGTCCGGCGCGATCTGCACCGCGATCTCCCGCAGCATGGCCGCCTGCGCGACGCCCCAGCGCTCGGTCAGCAACAACGCCGGGTCAGTCGCCGCCAACGCCTCGCGCACCAACGCCGTTCGCCGCGCCATGTCCCGGTAGCCGAAATGCTGCCCGTCCGTCAGCGCCCAATTTCGTATGCGTGCAATGCGTTCAGCATCCGGCATAATAGCTGTACCAACCCGTTCGTAGTAAACCCCGTAGCGAAGCGGAGGGGTGGCCTGGTTCCGCTTGTCTTGAACGATGATTCGTGTAAGTAACGGCTTTTATGATTTTTTGTTCAGCCGCTTAGCGTTGGAATCCGCGTGCGGAAAAATGCTGATCATAGGCAAAGACTGTGTTGATGCCTTTCGCATCCAGTAAGGCAAATGAAGAACAATCCACCAGACTCGCCGAATGCCTACGCTAGATACCGATCATGGTGTTCAGCCACATCATGCGCCGTGTCAGAGAATGATCCTGCCGCCTGAAGCGCGCGCCGGCGGATTTCCCCCATGTCGGGTGCGGTGTCCGCTTGCAAAGTACGATCAACCGAGCGACGAACAATTTCCGCTACCGAGATACCCTGGCGTTGTGCAAGTATCCGCAATTGCCGCGCTTGTTGTTCGGTCAGTTGTATTTGCGTGCGAACCATAGACACCTCCGATGATTACACTCTATCGTGAATGATAACAGTTTAATCCTCAATGTGCCAACAGAAAAACGGATATTTCGCCATGTCTCCTGCGCAGCACGCCAACATGTTCGTAGTGAACCCCGTAGCGAAGCGGAGGGGTGGCCGGATCAGATCGTCTTGAACTATGATTCGTATGATTAACTGATTTTATGATATTTGGTTGTCTGCTGACACCTCGTTTGAAGAAGTGCCTGCTTCTAAAATCATTCAATCATAAAAATCACACAAATCACAGTTCAGACAATCAATAACCCGACCACCCCTCCACTGCGCTACGGGGTTCACTACCAACAGGCTATTTTAGTGCTTGAAATGCCGCACCCCGGTGACGACCATGGCGATGCCTTTGGCGTCGCACATGTCGATCACTTCCTGGTCTTTGATCGAGCCGCCGGGTTGGATGATGGCGACGATGCCGGCCTGGGCGGCGACGTCGATGTTGTCCGGTTGCGGGAAGAAGGCGTCGCTGGCGAGCACGGAACCTTGCGCGCGGTCGCCTGCCTTCTGCGCCGCCAGCCGGTTGGCGTCCACCCGGCTGTAGAGCCCGCCGCCGATGCCGACCGTCCGCGTGCCTTTGGCATAGACGATGGCATTGGATTTGGTGGTTTTGCACACGCGCCAGGCGAATTTTAACTCTTCCAACTGTTCCGGCGTGGGCGCGACTTTCGTCACGACTTTTAACGCGTTCGCTTCGACTTCCCGATCCGGCTCCTGCATGACGAAGCCGCCGGTGACGCGCTTGTAGTCATACGGATCTGCCGCCTGCAGATCGGGCACTTCCACCACGCGCAGGTTCTTCTTCACCGCCAGTGCCTCGCGCGCGGCCGCGCTGAAACTCGGGGCCAGCACGCACTCCAGGAAGCCGTATTTCGCCATCCCGTCGAGCAGTGTTTGCGCGGTGGCGGCATCCACTTCGCGATTGAAGCCGACGATGCCGCCGAAGGCGGAGAGCGGATCGCATTCCAGCGCGTCGGCGTAGGCCTGCGCGAGCACGACATTGGAGGCCACGCCGCAGGGGCTGGTGTGCTTCACGATATAGGCTGTCGGTTCGCTGAATTCACGCACGCCGGAGAGCACTGCTTCCAGGTCGAGATAGTTATTGAAGGACAGCTCTTTGCCTTGCAGGATCGTCGCCGCCGCCAGCCCGTAGGGGGCCGTGTTAGCCAGCCGGTAAAACGCCGCCTGCTGGTGCGGATTTTCGCCGTAGCGCACCTCCTGCTGCTTGCAGCCGCGGATGCTGACCATCGACGGCATTCCCTCCTCACCGAGCATATTTTTTCGCAGCCAGGTGGAGATGGCGGTGTCGTAGCCGGAGGTGAGGGTGTAGGCCTCGACGGCCAATTCGGCGCGGGTGCGGTCGCTCACCGCGCCCTGGTTGGCCCGCATCTCGTCGAGAATCTGCCCATAGCGCGCGGGATCGGTGACGATCGCCACACTGCGATAGTTCTTCGCCGCCGAGCGAACCATCGAGGGACCGCCAATGTCGATATTCTCGATGGCATCTTCCAGCGTCACGCCGGATTTCGCCACGGTGGCTTCGAAGGGATAGAGATTCACCACCACCATATCGATCAGGCGGATGCCGTGTTCCGTCGCCACCGCCATGTGCTCCGGATTGTCGCGCAGCGCCAGTAACCCGCCGTGCACCTTGGGATGCAGCGTCTTCACCCGCCCATTCATCATCTCCGGGAAACCGGTATATTCGGAGATATCCTTCACCGGAATGCCGGCATCGGCAATCGCCTTCTTGGTGCCGCCGGTGGAGATGATTTCGACGCCCATCTCGCTCAGGCCACGCACGAAGTCCGCTAACCCCGTTTTATCCGAGACGCTCACCAGCGCCAGTTTCACTGTCGGTCCCATGCTTCTCTGCCTCCGTCGATTGTAGCTTGCTTGGTAAACACTAGCATTTCTTCTGCCAGTAGTAACAGGAATCCTTCTGACAGATAATGATAACGCCGCTTCTGGAGTGCGGCCCCGCAGTGCCGCTTTTACGCCTCTGCCATCCGGAAAATAACGCATCGTTGCGAATATTTCGGCCCACCGCTACCCCCAAAAGCCGCTAATAATGCTACCGTCGTTTCAGCTTTGCGGTTATACTGAAGCACGGAACGTTGAAATCGGCTGGTTGAGGAGAAATCGATGCGGATAGTGTTTGGGGTACTTGCACTGGCGTTAGTGGTCGCGCTGACCGGTTGCGGCACGACGTCCTCCGGTAGCGGGGGTGGCGCGGCGACCGTCTCCGGTGCGGTGATCGATCCGATCAGCGGGCAGGTGCCGGCGGGGAACAGCGTGGTCGCTTTACTGCAGGACGGCATTACCGTGGAAAGCGTCATTGCGACCTCCGGGGGGCAATTCAGCTTGCCCAATATTCCGAACGGCTCGGGCTATCAACTGGTGGCGAACAGCCAGAGCGGGAATTTCGCGCGCACTCTTGTCGGTCCCCTCATTGTGAACGGTCTGGATATCGTCGTGCCGGTCAGCGTGATTTCGACGGCGGAATTACAGGCACTCGGCGTCACCCCACCGTTCGATAATACGACGTCCATCGTGGCGGCTTTTGCCCAGGATGCGAACGGGAGCGCGCTGAACGTCGCGCTCACGATGACGGTCGATAGCGGGGCGGCGACAGCCGCCGGCAATCCGGCGGTCGCTTCGTTGACGCCTGCTCCCGATATGCATCAAATCACCGTGACCAACACCGTCACCGGTCAGGCGCTGCTCTTCACCAACATCTCGTTGACCGGCGGCGCTATCACCGTCATCCGCGCCGTCTTCGGGTCGCAGCAGCAGATTACGCTGGCGGGTACGCTGTTGCAAACCGGTGGGACGGGGGTCGTCTTCGGCGGGGTGCCGCTCACCTTGCGGCAAAATGGCACGCAGGTAGCCACCACCACCACCAATACGAATTTCGGCACCTTCACCTTTCCGGCGGTTGCCGCTGGTATGAATTACACCATCGAGGCTGCCAGTGCGACCAACAGCTTCGTGCGCACGATTTTCGGTCCTTCCAATTTCACCGCCGGCAACAGCAATCTGGCGCTGCCGGTGTATACCGCCGCCCAATTGCAGCAGTTAAGCGTGACGGCGCCCACCGATCAGACCGCAACGCTGGTGGCGGTCGCTCAAACCACCACCGGCCTGGAGATTCCGGTAAGCATACAGCTCAACACTACTCCGATCTTGCAGCAAAGCGGCACGCTGCCGGTCATTGCCGGCATTCCGGCCGGCACATATACGGTGACCATCACCAATACCCAAAACGTCATGGCAGTCGCCCTGCCGAATGTCACGCTGCCGAGTGGCTCACTCACCATGATCGATGTCGCCGGCAGCCAACTTGGCTTCACATCCGGCAGTCTGGTATCTCGCGGTAAACGGCGACGGTAAAAAGGCCTACGCGTGTAATAGGATGGGCAGGATATCCAGGATATCTGTACCCCTTCGTGGCGGGCATTCGTTAATACACTTGCACTTGCACTAAAAATACCCGTTCTGTGCCCCTGGCGTGCGAGCGTCCTCGCGAGCACCGGGGGATTTCCGTATTGCTCGCGCGCCAGGGCACTGAATGATTTATTTCTACTGCGTTGAAAATATAACAAAGTAGAATAGATGTATTATCGGGTAATACTGGCGAGTAGCGGTAATATAGTTCCAAGTCTTTGACACCCTGAAAAATCTTCTGCGAAATCTGCGGTTAAAAAAGTTTGGCCGTTGACTGCCGGGCTGAATAGTTTTCACCGGCGTCTACTTTCTCCCACAGTGCCATCCGCTGCCATAATTATTTCGCCGTCGCTGCGGCTCCCCGGGTTATACTGAAGTGAAGGAGATCGGGGAGAAAGCGATGCGGACGTTATTTGGGGTGATCGCACTGGCGTTGCTGGTCGTGCTGAGCGGGTGCATTGGCACTTCGAGCCGCGGCAATGCTTTTACCGTCTCGGGCACGGTGACGGATCAAATCAGCGGGCAGGCACCGGCGGGGAACACCTTCGTCGTGCTGCAGCAAAACGGTATCACCGTGGCGCCAGGCGGCCACCCGATCACCAGAGGACAATTCACCTTTCCCGATATCCCGAACGGGTCGGGTTATCAACTGGTGGTGACCAACCAGGACGGAATAACGCCGCCGACGATTGTTGGCCTTTTCACCGTAGCCGGCACGGTCCGTTATATCCCGGTGCAGGTGCTCTCGACGCCGGAATTGCAGCAACGGTTCGGCATCTTCCCGCCGGCGAATAACACCACGGCAACGCTGGCGGCATTGGCGAAAGATGCCAATGGCAATCCGCTCAGCGTCACCATCGCCGTCGATGGCGGGACACCGACCGCGGTCGGTAATCCGGCGGTCGCGTCCAACCTGACTGCCGGAACACATCAAATCACCGTGACCAATATCGCGAATGGTCAGGCCGTCGCCTTTCGCGGTATCGCCTTGACCGGCGGCGCCATCACGGTGATCCGTACCATCTTCGGCCCCCAGCAACCGATAACCTTGGCGGGATTTTTACGACAGGATAGCACCAGTCCCCCCGTGCTCTTCGGCAATGCCCCGCTCATCCTGCGGCAACATGGCGAGCAGGTAGCCACCACGACCACGGAGGCCGCGTCCGGTGCCTTTTCCTTTCCGGTGATGACCGCGGGCGCGAATTACACCATCGAGGCAGTCAGCCCCACCAATCATTTCGTACGGACGATCTTCGGTCCCTCCAACTTCACCGCCGATACCAATAACTTAGCGTTGGATGTCTTCACCCTTGCCCAGTTGCAATTGGAATTTAGCGTGCTACCCCCGCCGAATCAGAGTTCCGTGACGCTGCTCGCGCTCGCGCGCACCGCGGCAGGCACGCTGATTCCCCTGCGCGTGCAACTCGACACCCTTCCGGTAGCACACGCTGTCGGCACACCCGCCATTATCACCAACATCCCCCCCGGTACCTATACCGTCACCATCACCAATGCCCAAAACGCCATGGCAGTCGCCCTGCCGAATGTCACGCTGCCGAGTGGCTCACTCACCATGATCGATGTCGCCGGCAGCCAACTTGGCTTTACCTCCGGCAGTCTGGTATCTCGCGGCAAACGGCGACGGTAAGAGATTGTATTTATTCACAGGATGGGCAGGATAGTCAGGATATCTCTAACCGTTCGTGACAGGCATTCGTGAATACACTTGCACTTGCACAAAATAATGATGAATAAGTGTAGATTCAAGTACAAGTGGCGATCCGAAAAAATCCTTATCATCCTGCCCATCCTGTTAAAAATCGGTTGATCCCAAATACTGGAAAGTTGGCCTGACAGAATCCCACCTCGCATGGTACGATACGGCATGCCGAAAACAGTTACCTATGTGTGTCAGGAGTGCGGAAGCACGCAGTTGCGCTGGCATGGGCGTTGCCCGGATTGCGGCGGTTGGGGCAGTCTGACGGAAGAGGCGGTGGTGGAAACGGCTTCTCACTCCCCGAAGCCGCGGGCCATCAGCGTCTCGGCGGCGTTGCCGATCAGCGACGTGCCGCCCGGTTCCGAGCCACGGCGACAGAGCGGATTGGCCGAATTCGACCGCGTGCTGGGCGGCGGCGCCGTGCCCGGATCGGCAATCCTGCTGGCCGGCGATCCGGGGGTCGGTAAATCCACGCTGTTGTTGCAGGTTGGCTATGCGCTGGCCTGTGCGGGACACCGCACGCTCTATGTTACCGGCGAGGAATCGCTGCCGCAGGTGCGCATGCGCGGTGAGCGGCTGCGCACGCTGCACGAAGAGATGCTGGCGCTGGCGGAGACCGAACTCGATACGATCATCCAGCATATCCACCTGCTCAAACCCGCGCTGGTGGTGGTGGATTCCATCCAGACCGCCTACGACACCCGCATCGAATCGGTGCCCGGCTCGGTCAGCCAGGTGCGCAACGCCACGCTGCGCCTGATCCGCGTGGCGAAAGAGACCGACGCCACCTTGCTGCTCATCGGCCACGTGACCAAGGAAGGCCAGATCGCTGGCCCGCGCGTGCTGGAGCATATGGTCGATGTGGTGCTGGAATTGGGCGGCGACCGTGATTTCAGCTATCGCATTCTGCAGGCGGTGAAAAACCGCTTTGGTCCTACGCACGAACTGGGCCTCTTCACCATGGGGGAGCGCGGGATGGAGCAGGTGCCGAACCCTTCCGCGGCGTTTTTAAGCGAACGGCAGGTCGGTTCGCCCGGTTCGGCCGTAGTCGCGGTAATGGAAGGCACCCGCGCGTTGCTGGCAGAGGTGCAGGCGCTGGTCACCCCGGCAGCGCCCTTCGGCGCCCCGCGCCGCAATGCCAACGGCGTCGATGTCCGCCGCGTGGCGCATATCCTCGCCGTGCTGGAGAAGCGCTGTAAACTGCCGCTCGGGCAGCAGGATGTCTTCATCAACGTGCCGGGTGGTCTGCGCGTCTTCGAACCCGCCGCCGACCTGGCCATCGCCCTCGCCGTCGCCTCCAGTTATCGCGATAAGCCCGTCCGTGAGGAGATCGTCTGTTTCGGTGAAGTTGGTCTCACCGGCGAAGTCCGTACCGTCTCCCACGCCGACCGCCGGCTGGCGGAAATCGCCCGCCAGGGTTTCGACACCTGCCTCCTTCCCCCCGGCAAACTGCCCCCGACCAAAAAGTCCGGCCCCCGTTGCGTGGCGTTGCACAGCCTGGAGCAGGCATTCGATGAAGCGGCGATTGGAAAGTAGCGGTAGAGGCAGGAAACAGGATAAGCAGGATGCGGAAGCAAGTATAAGATCAACATTACCGATAGGGTACTCTTTCCGGCCTCTCTGGCGCGCGAGCGTCCTCGCGAGCACTCCGGTGGTTGAGTAGATCACGGATGGTCGTATCGAAACCACCGGAGTGCTCGCGAGGACGCTCGCGCGCCAGAGGGACCTGAACGCAAACGTAAGGGAACTGTCCCCGCCGCCGCTGTTTGACCCGGCAATACCGGCGAATCGCGTGAACAACCTGCTCAATCTTCTGCGAAATCTGCGTAATCTGCGGTTAAAAAGTTCGGGCATTGACTGCCAGACCGACACCGGCTATTTCCCGCCAAACCCCTTCAACACCATCGCCAATCCCCCGTGCGGGTCGATGGCGTCGGCGAGTTCGTTGTTTTCCAGGTTGGGGGTCTCGTCCAGAACCTGACGGATGTGTTGCGCGGTCAGCACCATCTTGCCGGAGGTTTCCAGTTGCGACATGGCGCTGATCAGTGAACTGGTGAGCATTTCCTCGACGAAAGTCGCTTTGAACTGGCGCCCACTTTGCGAGGCGAGTTCGCCGCGAATTGTCGGTTCGGCTAACCCCGACCGATAACAGCGGTTGCCGCTCATGGCGTGGACAGCGTCACACACCGCGAGCAACTGCGCTTCCCAGGGGATTTTGTCGCCCGCCAGCCCATCGGGATAACCGCTGCCATCCCAGCGCTCGTGGTGCGCGCGGATGATCGGCGCCGTCGCGCAGCAGGATGCGCCCGGTGGACGCCAGCCAGTGGCACAGTGGGGCGGTTTGCGGGAAGGTGCAGTGCGGCACCAGCGCGGAAGGCAGCCCGCGTTGCCCACGGCAGACGAAATGCCCGCTTTCCGGATCGCGCAGCAACAGCACCACGCGACTGGTCTGGCAGGCTTGCTGCACCCAGGCCACGAAAGACTCGATCAGCAACGGCTCTTCCATGCCGGAAAATATCTCCGCGAACTGGCGAAATTGCGGGGTCGCCAGCAGGCTGGGCGTTTCGTTGACCACCGGCAGACCGGCGACGGAGGACAACGACGGCGACGGCATCGCCGGCACGGTATTACTGCGCTGTTCGAGGCGGTAGTGGAACAATTCCAGTGGTTCGTCCAGCCGCAGCAGGTCATCGGCGAACTGCCACCACTCCAGCGTGCTGGCCTCGGGTGACAGCGCCAGCAACGGGAAATCCGGGCGCAGTTGGCGCAGCGCGGCGGTCAGTTGCATCCAGGTGTCGCGCGGTAAGCTGATATCCGCCAGCGCCAGCCGCACCGGCAGCGCCTGCGCCTGATGAATCAGCTCGGGCGCCGTGCGCGCGACCACCAGCGCCAGCGGTGACTTCGCCAACGCTAATCGTTCCTGAATGGCTTCGAGATATTGCGTATCTTGCGCCAGGTAGCTGATTAAGAGCATAACAACTCAGCCTCTTTTTGGCGCCACACGGGCAAATGCATGGTTATGATCAATCCGGCGCCGGGAGGACTATCCGCGAGGATCTCTCCTCCATGCGCGTGAATGAAATGGTAGGTCAGCGCCAGTCCCAGACCGCTCGTTTCTTCCGGCGTGGCCGGCGGATCGAACAGCGTGGGCAGTGCCGCGAGGGGAACGCCCGGTCCGCTGTCGGCGATGCGGCACGTCAGAATGTCCGGCGTTTCCCCGAGCGCAATTGTCAACTCGCCACCGTCCGGCATTGATTGCAGGGCGTGCAGCAGTACGTTCAGCACGGCCTGGTAGAGCTGGCCGGTCATCCCGGTGACCATCGGCAAGTTGGGCACGCTGGTCATGGTCACGCGTATATTCTGTTCTTCGCAATCCGGCTGGATGAGCATCAGCAGGTGCTCGATGACTTCGCGCATATCGACCATGCCGCGCTCTGCCAGCGGCTGGCGCACCAGGTCGAGCATCTGGCTCACCAAACGGTTGATCTTTTCGACTTCGCTCACCACGGTCTGACTGTATTCTCGTCGGAAAACCGCATCATCATACCGAGATGGCAACAAATGCGCAAATGTCCGAATCGGGGTCAGCGGATTGATAATCTCATGCGCCAGACTGGCCGCCATCGCCCCCATCGAACTGAAACGCTCGGCCTGTAACTTCTCGAATTCCAGCGCGCGGAGCGCGGACAGGTCGCGAATCACGATTAGATGACTGCGGTCCACTTCCCAGCGGCGGCTGAACGGCGTCACGGTCACCAGCACCGGAATCTGTTGCTGGGTCCGCGTGGCCAGCAGCAGTTCGCGCGCCTGTTCATCCGCCTGCGGCAGCGCCAGTTCCGCCAACCCCAGTTCGTCCAGCCGTTGACCGAGTGCCTCCGCTGCCGGCACACCGGTGATGCGTTCGGCGGCGTGATTGAAGGTGATTATCTGCCCGCGCGGATCGAGCGCCACCACGCCGTCCTGCATGGTATTGAGCAGGCGGGTATGATACGCGTTCATCAGCGCGACTTCATCGAAATGGCGCGCGTTATCCAGCGCAATCGCCGCCTGTTTGCCCAGAATCCGCAGCAAGCCCAGGTCGTTGCCGGTATACGGATCACCGGAGAGTTTGTCACCCAGCAGCACCAACCCGCACAGGCGGTTGCCGGCGCTCAACGGGATGGCGATGGCGACTCCCCACCGCTGCAGTTGCGCGCCGAGATCGGCCTGTGGGCGCGGGCGCTGCAGTAGTTCATCGGTCGCCAGCACATCATCGACCGCCGATTGTACCAGCAAGGGCGCGCCGGCGGGAATCACGTCCGGGAGCGGTGTCCACTCCCCGCTCAGCGAGTGCATGCTCATCGCGCCATCATGCGTGGGCAGCAGGATTGCCACCCCATGCGGCTTGAGTGCCTCCGTCAACGCATCGCGAACGATGGTGACCAGCACTTCGCGATCGCTGACCGCCGCCAGCGCATTGCCCGCTTCCCGCAAGATGTTTTGGAAGTCGTAAACGCTTTTGAAAAAACGTGAATCCACCCAGCGCTGCACCTGGTTGCGCAGCGGGGTGAACGCCAGCACAATCAAAAAGGCCATCAGGAAACTGCTGGTACTGGACGGCAGCACAAAGACCGTGGAGAGCAAGTGTTCCAGCAGCGGCACCAGCAAGGCGAAACATAACGACAGCAGTCCGATGGTGAGCGAGTAAATTAATCCGGCGCGGAGGACGAAGCGTATATCCAGCAACCGGTAGCGCATGATGGCGTACGTGGTGGTGGAGGTGACGAACAGCGAAGCCAGCGGTCCGAGCGGCGCGTAGCGGGTGGAACCGGTGATGGCCGGCAGAATAAGATTGGGAATGAGCGCGGTAATCGCCAGGCCGACGATCCCGAGCAGGACGTAACTCACCTGCAGGCGCTCCAATCCGCGCAAACGCCGGACTTGCCGGATCAGTTGCGTGACGCTGGCAATGATGCAACAGCCGATCCAGACGGTATACGGCAGCACCAGCGGTCCGACTTCCGCATCGACCCCCCACTCCTGGAAATGGATGGTGGGGATCATCCACGGGTACCAGGACAGCACCAGCCAGGGCAGCCCGAGCACGGCGAGATAGCGCGTCAGCCGGCGGAAGTTCGGGGAGGGGAGCGGGAATTCCGCGCAAAACCACATCCCGGAGACCGCGGCGCCCATGCCGATGACGAAGGTGGCTCGTGTCAGCCAGATGGTGATGTCGCGCAAGGAGGTAAATTGGATCGTCGCCACACAAGCTGTCCAGGCCGCGGTCGATAGGATATACCAGGCGAAGCTCCCCCCGGCATGGCGTGTGCGGGCATTCCGCAGGATGATCACCGCCAGCGTGAGGTTATACAGCGTCGCGATATATAAAATAAATTGGACAGGCGTCATGGCGAGTGAGCCAACTCTCCCGCTGGCCGGTGTCGCTCCGCGCGCACCAGCCAGCATTGCTCGGCGTAAACTGTACGGCGTTCCCCGACCGCGAAACCCTCCGCGGTCAATACGGCTTCGATCGCCTCCAGGGTGTAAATCCGATAGCTTCCATCACGAAAGCGCTGTTGAATGCCCAAATTCGGCAGCGCCAGCAGTGCAAAACGCGGCAGTGTCAGGATCGATCGCAGCCAGTGCCTGCGGCTTTCCCCCGGTGGCATCCCGCGCAGTGCGGCGACGTGCGCCTGAATCACCGGTCCGATCCCCGATCCGGGCTGCGGGTCGCACAAAATGAAGCGACCACCCGGACGCAACACCCGGCGTATCTCGCGCAGCGCGGCCAGACCGTCCGGCAAGGCATACAACACATTGCACATCACCGCCACATCGATGGCGCCGTCCGGATAAGGCAATCGGGCGCACAGATCGGCCTGCTGATGCCGTATTTGCGGATACGCCGCGCACTTGGCCCGTGCCTGCGCCAGCATCGCGGCGGAAAAATCGACCGCCTCGATCGCCAGCGCCGGTTGCTCCTGCACCAACATCCATTCGAGATTGCCGGTACCGCAACCGGCCACCAGCAACCGCTCGTGTTCCGCCGGCGCCACCGCCGCCATCAACGTCCGCTGCAACGCCATATACGGCGTCAGCACCCGCAGCGCATCATACCCATATGCCGCATAACGATCCCAAAAAGCGCTAGACATAATGGCGATCTTCCAGGCTCCTGTGCTTCATAATCCGTCTGCTACGTCCGTCTAGCTCACGCCGACGAAACCGGGTCAACGCGCCACATTCGATTGGAGCGCCGAACATAAGGGCACTGCCCCCAATACGCTTCAGTGAACCATAAACGCCAATAATAATCAGCATCATGTTGGACGCTTGGCACTGTTTGGAAGCCGACGCCAGTCGCGCTCCGTGACCAGTTCACGTGGAAAAGGTTGCCGCTGCCACACCGTTCTCTGACCTGGCGCGTTGATAGACGCGATCTTATCAGCGGTCACAAACAGTGCCAGGCTTACTCCGTGACCCCATAGCAGCAGCAGTTAAATACCTGCTGTGCATCGTAAGGGAACTGTCCCCTCCGATCCCTAATTCACATATTTTTCCAGCATCACGCCCGCGTGGGTACCGCCCACGCCGGCGGCGTTGATCAGCACGCGCCGGACGCGCGCGACGCGGGACACGTTTGGCACGTAATCCAACCGGCAGCCTTCGGCGGGGCGCAGGAAATTAATCGTCGGCGGCACGCGCTGCCGGCTGATCGCCAGGCAGGCGGCGGCTAATTGAAATCCACCCCCGCTGGCAAACGACTGCCCCACCGCGCCGCGGATCGAACTCACGGGGATGCAAAAGGCGTGCGCGCCCAGACCGGTCTCGATGCCGCGGCTTTCGGCGACATCCGCCACCGCGAAGCCGGTGCCGTGCGCGCACAGCCAATCGACCGCCGTTGCCGGTTGACCGGCATCGCGCAGGGTTTGCTGAATGGTCATGGCGAAGGCCTGCCCCGTCTCATCGAGCTGGGTGATCGGCCGTGCTTCCTCGCCACTGGCAATGCCGGTGACTTCGGCATGAATGCGTGCACCGCGCAACCGCGCGTGCGCTTCACTTTCCAGCACCAGCGCCGTGCCGCCTTCCGCCAGCGCAATGCCGTTGTGATCGCAGGAGAAGGGACGTGGGACGCTCCCACCGTCATCCGGTCGCGGCGCCAGGATGCCGCTGCGCGACATCATCGACCACATGAAGGGGAAGAACGGGGTATCCGTGCCGCCGATGATCATCACGTCGGCCAGGTTGTCACGAATCTGCTGCACGCCGAACGCGAGGGTATCGATCCCGGTCACGCATCCCGCCGACTGGGTGGTAATCGGACCGCGCAGTCCATACGTGATGGCGATATGCGTGCTGCAGGCGCAGGGCGTCAATTCCACCCAGGCCAACGGGCTGATGCCCCGGTCGCCGCGCGCCTGATAGCGCATGATCTCCGTCTGGACCGCTTCACCCAGCGAGCCGGCCGCGGTGCCGAAAGAGGTGCCGACTCGGTCGCGATTGATCTGCTCGATGGGCAGTCCGGCGTCGAGAAAGGCCCGTTGCGCCGAAACCAGCGCGAACTGGGAATAGCGCAGCATGCGCTTCGTTTCGATATCCGGCAATTCGCGCGCGACGTCGAAATCCTTGATTTGCCCACCGAGGGTATAGCGCCAGTCGGTGATATCCCAGCCTTCCAGATCGGTGATCATGGTACGGCCGGCAAAGAGATTGTCACCGAATTCCGCCAGCGTGCGTCCTAGCGAAGTGACCAGACCAAAACCGGTAATGACGACGCGTTTACGTGCCATAGCGATACCTGGTGGCTTCTCGTGCTGGGGAGACGCCGGATGGTCGTGGGGGGAAAATCGTGCGCAAGTCGGATGCGCCGGATGAAGCAAAGTGAAGTGGGAAGCCGCCTCCTGCGGTGGAAACCGCGTGAAGTGGCCAGGCGGTGGCAACGAGGCGGAAAAGCCCGCGACTTTTCAAACAGCCTCTAAGCGTATCGGTAATCGACGACGACAAAATGTGCATGATGATCAACGGCAAATAGTCAACGATTTGATCGGTAAGTATGGAATAAGGATTATGCGATTGTCTTGCGGTGTGAGAACCGCTAAAGTTTTGTGTCTCTCCTGTCGAAGATAAGATGGTACGAAACCGACCGCCGGCCGGACCGGCGTCGGTATTACTCACCTGACTGGATGCCATCCGTTCCCTGCAAACATCGCTTGCGTGGGAAATGGCCTGCGGAAGCGGATCCGCCTGTAACCGGACAGAGCGTTCGCTTCCATTTCTACGCCCAACATTATACCACAACATCACAACAAGGAAAACAGCCCATGAAAACATCTTACCTCCTGGTCGCCTGCCTGGCGATCTGCGCGCTGATGACCCCGGTCTTGGCGCAAGACATTCCCGTGCAAACCCTCCCCAAAATGAGTAACCTGGCATTCGGCTGGGTGTCGATGAGCGGAGTGGACCCCACGCTGGAAATGTTGACCTCGTTCGCGCCGGCGAGTATGGCGCTCCGCGATGCCGGCTATCGTACCGGTGGGGAAGCGGTGACCGGACAATTCGATTATAGCGGATTTCTGATCAATGAGAATTTCCAGTCGGCGATGACTGCGCTCGGGCCCGGGGTACTGCGCATCTGCCATTATGGCTATGATTCCAACACCGCGGCCGTGCCCGGCATCCCGCTGCCCGGCGTGTTGGCCAATACCAATGGGGAAGCAGTTGAACTCTCCTACGCGCAGCGGGTCGGCACCACCATCCTCGGGTTGAGCGTCATCCCGGAAGACTCCAGCTATATCGCGCTCACCGGCGGTGGACAACCGCTGGTGACCGGCAATTCCCATACCGATTATGGCGCGCGTGTCGGCGCGATCTTCCAACTGCCGAAAAACTTGCGGCTGGGTTGCGATTACAGCTATCAGAAAGATCATAGCACCACCACGATGTCACCGGCTATCACCGGTATCCCGGTGCCCGTGACGGTCGAAGATCGCTACCTGACGCGCTGCTTGACCCTCGGTGCCTCAAAAAAAGTGCTGCCGAGAACCCAGGTGTATGGCGCCTATCAGGAGATTATTGCCACTGGCGGCGCGTTGGGGGATAAGATCGGCGATCAACGCTGGCTCGGGGTGCAGCAGGATCTGTCGAATACGTTCGCTATCCGCGTCAACTATCTGGAACACGGGTTGAATTTTTCGACCCAATGGCGCTCCCCCATCGGGATGCTCAACGTAGCCTACACCCACAATGCGCTGGTGAACGCCAAAAGCATGCTCGGTGATGGTGACGCCGCCTTCGTCTCCCTGGCGATGGCGTATTAGCGAATGCGTCTACACAAAAGTTAACCGTTCAGGCTGGGTTTACGCACAAGTTCCGGAATGTGCGTAGACCCTTGGGACAGGCTCTAGCCTGCATTATTCATGAGAATCATGAATAATGCAGGCTAGGTAGTGTTAGTCGAGATCTGAGCCGTAGAAATCGAGCAGAAAACCGAATAAATGGGTAGGAGATAAGCCGTGATCCCGAGCGTGGCTCGACCATTGGTGCGGTTGACGCCTCTAATGAGAAAGCGTATCGTTATAACAGTAAAGCATCAATTTACGCTTGTAAGGGGAGCACAACGATGGCTATCATCGAGAATGCCTGCCGTCAAACGCTTGACGCCACGGAATATGTGACCATCGTCACCCAGGGAGAGGCCGGTCCGCACATAGTGGCGACTTGGGGCGACTATATACGCGCGACGGGTTTCGAAGATGATACCATAATCGTTCCCGTGGGCTATTTACGAGAAACTGAGGCGAATCTCCAGCGCGATTCCAGGGTGCAAGTGCTGGCCGCCTCCCGTCAAGTTGAAGGATCGCACGGTCCTGGGCAAGGATGTCTACTCTGCGGAACCGCCGAGATACTAATTGACGGCGATGTGGTTATAAAGGTCAAAGAGAAGTTTCCCTGGGCGCGCGGCGCCATGCTCATCCGCGTTGAGTCAGCGAAAACGCAATTATAGTACCAACTACCGCCTTTTCCCTTGTGAAAGCGGCCCGCTCGACCTGAGGTTTACGCCTTCCGGGGCGGTGGTCGAGGTACGGATCGGCCCCTCATGGTTGGACAGAAATTTGAGAAGAGAGCGCGCTCTCTCCCTGATGCCCACCCCTCATTCGCGACCGGCGATCCAAGTCACCAGTCGTGCGAATGCCACCCGCAGACTTTTCCCGATGCCGCGCAGGAGACGACGTATGGCATCACGATGCCGACGCCGGCGCGGCCGAGAAGGTGATATTGCCGTCTCGCCGGTAGGATGCGTCAATGGGGCGTGGCAGTGTCCGCAGGCGGCCCGGCTCACCGTGATCTCGCGCGGCAACCGGTTCGGTCGTCCGCAATGCGGGCAAAGCAGCCTTCGCGCCGGGGAGGTGGCGCGGGTGACCGTGGAGACCGGCTGGTCGAGATGGGGTGCCATCCGGGAGTGGCGCGTGCTCGGGGAAGGCGCGGGGAATGGTTGCCAGCGTTGGCGCTCGTGATCGTACGCCCGTCGCTGTTCCGGGTCGGAGAGGACCGTGTAGGCGGTAGTCACCCGCACGGCGGTCTCGTGGTTCCCCCCCAGATCCGGGTGCGCTTGCAGCAGTCCCAATATCGTGCGGTAGGCGCGTTTAATAACTTCCGCATGGGCACGGGGATGCACCTGCAGAATTTCGTAATAGTCCGTGTTGGGATCATACTGTATCATGCGTCGGAAACGGGGGCGGAACCTTCCTCGCCGCCCCTCACCAGGCAGTATATCCCCGATCAGACCGCGCACAAGAGCGGAAATTGGCACATTGTGGGGAAGGTATCAGGTGTCAGGTGTCAGGTGCCAGGTATCAGTTGAAGTCCCGGAGGGACGATTGATTCTAGCAGCCCGCGGATAAAGTCTGGCATCGGTCTTTTCTCGTAAAATATCGCTGATCAGGCTAAAAATACCAAGGAGATTTGCGTCCACCGTCGAAGAGTAAGGGTATGAGCCAAGG
>Ga0073936_10003550_pt1 | contig 22235 bp, 21 predicted proteins | sample AliMusrvi5mmetaG_FD_87041 | JGI IMG/M metagenome (GOLD analysis project Ga0073936, IMG submission 87041) | Freshwater lake bacterial and archeal communities from Alinen Mustajarvi, Finland, to study Microbial Dark Matter (Phase II) - Alinen... | ecosystem: Environmental > Aquatic > Freshwater >... | reverse complement strand
GGCCGACAGCATCGCCAGCGCGTCCTCCGCAGCTTGCATGCCGTCCGCCGACACGCCCTCCAACACCACCGAATCACCGCCCAAGGCCATCCGGTCGGCCTCGGCCAGACCGCCGATGAACGCGTTGACCGCCGCGTGTGACCCCGGATCCGGCGCGGCCGAAAGAATCCTTTCTAACAGCGGAACCCCTTCCAGCCAGCGGTTCGCCTCGTGCAAGGTCTCGAATTGTTCTGCTAGAAAATGTTGGGCCGGCGCGGACGTCAGCGCCAAATGACACAGGAAGCCGACGATGCGATGCAGCGGCGTGGGCTCGGCGGCGGCTTCGTCCGTGTGTTCCGGCTCCCGCATCACGGACGATGCCCGCTGCGGCTTTTGCAGTGCTTTGGCAATCGCCCCGCGCAGCGCGGCGACCGAGGTCTGCAGATGGGTGGCCACCACGTTGATCTGATGGTCGCGTGCCACGGCGTCGGACATCGCGGCTAACAGGCCCACACACTCGCCGGCGAGCGTCCGCCGCTCCGCCGCGGATTCAAACGCCCCGTTCACCTTCGCCCGCCCCAGCTTGAAATCGAAAAACTCGCGCGCCTTTTCTAGCAATCCCCGGAACGCCGCGGCGCCATGGGCCTTGATGAAGGTGTCCGGATCGTCGCCGGCGGGCATTTCCACCATTCTAACAGACAGTCCCTCGGTCACCAGCTCGCGGTAGGCCCGTTCGGAGGCCGCGATGCCCGCCTTGTCGGCATCATAGCACAGCAGCACGCTGGCGGTGTAGCGGCGCAGCAGATGCGCGTGCTGTTGGGTGAAGGCGGTTCCCAGCGGCGCGATCGCGTGATCGATGCCAAGCTCGTGACAGGCGATCACGTCAATCTGCCCTTCGCACAGCAGCGCGGACTTTTCCCGCAGGATCGGCTTTTTCGCGCGGTCCAGGGCAAACAGGACGTTGGACTTCTTGAAAATCAGAGTCTCGGGCGAGTTGATGTACTTGCCGCTGTTAGGATCCTCGCGAAGCTGGCGTCCGCTGAAGGCGATCACATCCCCCATCTCGTTGCGGATGGGAAACATCAGCCGGTCGCGGAATCGAACATACAGGCCCGAGTTCGCGTCATCCGCGTTGCGCAGTGCCGCCAGCCCGGAGGACTCCAACTCGCGGCCGCTGAATTTCCGCTCGCGTGCCCAATCGAGGAACCCCTTGGGCTGGTCCGGCATCCAGCCGACGGTCCAGTTGGCCGCCATCTCGCGGCCGAATCCGCGCCCTTTCAGATAGTCCCGCGCATGCGCGGCCGCCGGATCTTTGAGCAGACGCTCGTGGAAAAACGCCGCCGCCTCGCGGTGCAAATCAAGCAAGCGCCCTCGCAGCCTGCGGGCTTGATCGGCCTGCGGGTCGAACACCTCCGCCTCGAGCGGAATGTTGGCCCGCGCCGCGAGCTTGCGCACCGCCTCCACGAAGGGCAGGTTCTCGTAATCCATCACGAAGCCCACCGCATTCCCACCCTTGCCGCAGCCGAAGCATTTGAACGTCTGGCGCGCCGGACTCACCGAAAACGAAGGGGTTTTCTCATGATGAAACGGGCAATTCGCCTTGAACTGGGTGCCGGCCCGCTTGAGCGGCACGTAGCTGCTGATCAAGTCCACGATATCGGTCGCGGCGAGGACTTTCTCAATGCTGTCTTTGGAAACCTGGGACACGGGAGCGGGTTGTGCCCCGATTATGAGCCGTCCCGTCTCAAGACAAAGCCGGAAAAACGGAAATTTCACCCCTGCCGTGCGAATTGCTTGCCAAGCGCCGCCACTAACGCTATTTCTCCCCGCCCCGGCTGCCGCACAATCGCGGTCGGCCATCGCAGCAAGCGCGCTTAGCTCAGTGGTAGAGCACATCCTTCACACGGATGGGGTCACAGGTTCAAATCCTGTAGCGCGCACCACTTTCCCGGCACCTGTGCTAAATGGCTTGTGCTAAATGCCCAGAAAACGGCTTCAATACTCGCTTGGAGTTTTGAAAACCGGATGCCGGTTTTTTGGTGATTCCGAATTTCGCAGCAATATTGCTGCGCATCCCTAGAAGATTCCGACCGCACACGGCATGCTTCGCCAACGTCGGCAATCTACCGATCACCGAAACAATTTCCCTGAGGAGATTCTTGTAAATCCAGTCGATGCAACTTCCTCCCGCAGTTTGAAGGGTACGATGCGCAGAAGTCCATGGTGACGGCCAGAAGACCTCCACCGCTCCCCAACCGGTTCCAGGCGGGGGTTTCTGTTTCCGCAAAACCCCACCGCCCAAAAGAGGACTCGCGCGACATGGACACATTGGACCCCATCGCCGAACTCGCCGCAGCCAAGGTAATCGGTACAGGCGGGACCGCGGATGGACAAGGGACAACCACATCCACTGATAGAGCCCGCCCTGATGGCGTTGCCGTCATCAATTTCCATGGCACCATGCGCTGCCGCACCAGCCTGCGGATTGGCGAGCTTGCAAAGAAAACCCTCGATGAGGAATTCACTGAAGCACAGAAAATCGGCAAAGTGTCCTGGGAACATGTCAATTACCAGGAGCCTGCGAATGCCCATTTTGTCAAAGACTATGAGCTGGGTAATCCCACCATCCTGCTCGCGCAATGGAAGGATGGCAAAGAGGTCAAATGGAACCGTCTCGACGGCGTCTGGGACCTCGTTGAAGATGAGCCGACGTTGCGCGCCTAGGTGGCAGAATCTGTGCGACAATTGCTGAAAAATCCATGATTGGGGGGATCAACCGTCAAGGACCAGGCTGATTTGACGGTTCACGTCCAAGCCCAACTTGCGGTAGCCATCGAAAACCTCCACTTCCGGATGCCCCGCAGGCCATGATCCAGAATTTCATCCAAAATAAGCCTTGCGCTATTCGCGAAAACGCGAATAGTTACGCCATGCACCGCAGCAAGAAAGCGATTCCACCATCGTCGGATAAGCCGACGAAGACGGCACTCAAGCGCCAGGCCGAGGTATTCAAGGCGCTCGGACACCCGGGGCGCATGGCGATTATCCATGCTTTGGGTAATGGCGAGGTGTGTGCCTGTGACCTGGCCACGGTGGCCGGGTGCGCGGCCTCGACCACCTCGCGTCACCTGACAGTGCTGCGGCATGCTGGTTTGATCGCCGACGAGCGGCGCGGCCAGCAGGTTTTCTATCGGCTCGCTTGTCCGTGTGTACTCACCTTTGCCGAATGCATTAACCGGGTTGATGCCGGGGAGAATGTGCAAACACTCCGTGTCGCATGCTGTGCCTGATAGAAGAAAATCCCAACTCCCAAAATTGAAGACCATGAAAATACAAGTCCTAGGCACCGGATGCCAGAAATGCAAGTTGCTGGCGGAGCACACCGAACAAGCGGTAGCGGAACTCGGTATTGTCGCTGAAATCACCAAGGTCACCAACCTCAAGGAAATCATGGCCTTTGCCGTGATGATGACTCCCGCACTGGCCGTCAACGGCAAGGTGAAGGTGGCGGGCCGCGTGCCATCGGCAGAGGAGATCAAGAAGTTGCTCGTCTGAAACGGCGAGCGCTCCCGCGAGTCAATGACTGCCCATGAGTGATCCACAATATAACGCTGATGTTGCCGTCCTCGGCGGCGGGCCAGGAGGATACGTGGCCGCCTTGGTTGCTGCCCAGCGTGGGGCACGGGTGATTCTAATTGAGAAGGAGCGGGTCGGCGGAACGTGCCTCAATGTGGGCTGCATCCCGACCAAAGTGTTGACCTCGGCCACTGAATTTCTTGTCCGGGCCAAACGCGCCGGGGAATTTGGGATTTCGATTCCACAGGCCGCAGCGGACTTGCCGGCCTTGATGGCTTTCAAGCGGAATACTGTGGACCAGTTTGTCGGTGGCGTGGAGCAGTTGCTGAAGTCGCGCAGGGTCACGCTCATTCAAGGTGAAGCGCGGATGTTCAAGCCGGACACATTCTCAATTGATGATGGCAAGGGTGGCCAACAGGAAGTTTCGGCACAACGAATGATCCTTGCTCCAGGTTCTATCACCGCCACGCCGCCCATCCCGGGAAGCAACCTTCCGGGTGTGGTCACGAGCACCGGAGCTCTGGACATTGAAACGGTGCCTGCCCGCTTGGTCGTTATCGGGGTTGGTGTGATCGGCTTGGAGTTTGCATGCATTTACGAGGCGCTGGGCAGCCAGGTAACCGTGCTGGAGATGACTCCGGCGATTCTCCCTGGCGCAACGGATGAAGCCATCGCAAAACGCCTGCACCTGATGCTACGTCGCCGGGGCATGGATGTCAGGACGGGCGCGGTTGTCCGAAGAATCGAGCGCATCGGCGATACGCTCCGCGTGTTCTCGGAAACAAACGGATCTGAAACGGCAACGGACTGCGAGCGGGTGTTGATCGCGACGGGTCGGTGGCCGAACACGCAGGGAATGGGGTTTTCTGAACTCGGCTTGCGCATGAACGGCCGGGCCATCGCCGTGGACGAACAGTTGGCAACGAATCTCCCCAACGTATGGGCTATCGGCGATGCAATTGGCGGGTGGATGCTGGCGCACAAGGCGATGGTGGATGGACGTGTGGCCGCAGAGAATGCAACCGGCGGTCAGCGACAAGTGGATTACCGCTCCGTGCCCAACGTGATATTCACCCGACCGGAGGTCGCCAGTGTGGGACTAACGGAAGCTCAAGCACGCGCTGCGGATTCGGAAATCAAGGTCACGCAGTTTCCGTTCTCAGCCAATCCGCGTGCCCGTATCCTCGGTGAATCCGACGGCATGGTCCGGTTGATTTGCGAGGGGGGCAGTGGCCGCGTCCTCGGGGTTCACATGATGGGACCACACGTCACGGATCTGATTGCGGAAGGCGCGTTGGCGGTGCAGACGGGCGCGACCGCTGACGTCTTGGCGTGGACAACTCACGCCCATCCAACGCTCCCGGAGGCCATGCTGGAGGCCGCGCTGGGTTTCCGTGATGCCGCGATCCATGTTCATTCTCGCTAACAAACATTAATACCATGACCGAATATCTCGAAACCACGATGGACAAATTCACATTCCGGGTCGCGAAAGACCGGTTCTACACGGCACAGGGAGCCTGGGCTTTTTGGATGAAGCCGGAAGCACCTAACCGAATCCGGATCGGCCTCACAGACTACCTCCAACAGCGCAGCGGTGATGTCGCCTTCGCCACGGTTCAACCCGTGGGGACGCAATTGAAGGAGGGGGAAAGCATTGCGGAAATCGAAACCATCAAAACCATGTTGGAGCTGCCATCGCCGGTCAGCGGAACGGTGGTGGAGGTAAATCCGGCGTTGGAGATGACCCCCGAAGTCATCAATCAGGATCCCTATGGTGACGGCTGGCTGGCGGTAGTTGAAACGACGGATTGGGACGTGGAACGCATGACCTTGCTTGAACCGGACGCCTATTTCTCGGCCATGCAGACCGAGGCACACGGGGAGTTGAAAAAGCAATGAATACCGATAAAACACGCGTGGTTGTCGTACCGTGCAGCGGCATCGGGAAACCGTTCGGCACCGTGAGTCGCGAAGCGGCGTACGACTTATGTGATGAGCTGCGACCTGAGAGCACACGACTGGTAGCATTGGCCAAGCTCGTGCTGGGTGATCCCGAAGCCCGCGATCTGCTTGCCCAATATCCGGCAGTAACGATTGACGGGTGCAAACAAATGTGCGCCTCCAAAATGGTCACACAAAGCGGCGGCACGGTGGCCCAGGAAGTGTCCGTGTTGGATGTCTTCCGGCGTCACAAGGACTTGAAACCCGAGGGCATCGCCGAGTTAAACGAGGCTGGCCTGAAACTGGCCCGCGTGCTGGCCGAGGAAGTCGCTGAACGCCTCGATAGCGGTGAACAACCCGAGAAAGGAGCAAACCATGTCTGAGTTATTTGAACGGAAAGTGGGCATTGTTGCGTGCAGTGGCGAAGAATTGGCCGAAGGCACCGTGGCACGGTTGGCCGCACTGAAGGTGCTCAACGAACTGCGCCCGCGTGAAACGGTCACCATTTGCCTGCCGCTGTTTCTAGCGGGCGGTGCCGGCGACCGCGCCTTCGCCCGGGTGCATCCGACGATCACGGTGGACGGCTGCGCTCTTCGCTGCGCCGCACGCGGCACCGAGATGTATTCCAGCAAACCTGCCGCTAGCATCGTGGTCAACGAGTTGGTGGCCGAATGCGGACTGGATCGGCCAGAAGGACGACGACGCTTGAATGCCGCAGGGAAAAAAGTGGTCGATGTCACAGCCGAACGTCTGGCAGCGATGGTGGATCAAGTGTTGGGTAAGGTCACGGGAACGGTGTTGGCGGCTGATGAACCGGACGCCGCGCCAGTAGGAGAGGAACGCGAAGTAGCGTGTTCATGCGGATCGGGCATGGCCGTGACAAAGCTCGTCATTGATGGCCAAACGGTGGAGTGGGTGGCGCTGCCACTCATCTTCCGGCACTTTCGCGAGCGGGGACTTGGGCAGGACGAGGCTGCCGCGCTCGAACTATTTGAGACGGTGAAGATTTACAATGCCGTACCGCCGGAATCCGAGGAGAGTTACCGCAAGACAATTATGTTAGAGTATGCTGACTTTTGTCAGAAGGAGAACCAATTATGAGCCAAACTGCCACCTACCATACAACCGTCCGTTGGACCGGCGAACACTGGGGTCATGTTGCCATGGGAAACGGTCCCGAGATGCAATTTTCAGCCCCGCCAGACGCGCACGGGCACGCCGGGGTATTGACGCCGGAAGATGCGTTTGTTGCCTCCGCCAACACCTGCATTATGATGATGTTTATTTGGGCGGCGGAACGCTTCAAATTGAAGCTGCTGTCCTATGAGTGCCGCAGCGAGGGTACCAAACTCATCGAACTGGACCGCACCGAGATTTTCACCCGTCTGCATTTCCGGCCGGTGATCCGCATCGCGGCAGCGGGCGAACCGCACGCGGTGGTTGAAGGCCGAACGCGCCGCGCTCTTCAGGCGGCCCAGAAATACAGCTTGGTGGCCAATTCGGTGAAGTCGGAAATCGTCATCGAGCCTGAAGTCATTATCGAAGAGTAAGACCAGGTGATCTGCCATCGCTAATCTCCAAGTATGAAGTTTGATAGAATCGAAAACAATCATCCAAATAAACCATGACTACTATTGGATTCATCGGCGGTGGCCGTATCACACGCATCTTCCTTGAAGGTTGGGAACGGGCTAATCGGACTCCTGCCAACATCATCGTCAGCGATCCCAATGCGGAAATTCTCGACGCGCAGAAAGCGCGCTTTCCCGGCATTCTAACATCATCAGACAATGCACGTGCCGCCAGCCAGGACCTGGTGTTTCTGGCGGTCCATCCACCGCTGATCACGGAAGTGGTGGCGGGCATTCGCGAGTGCATCAAACCGAACGCGATCATGGTGTCGCTGGCACCCAAGTTCACGATAGACAAGCTCACCGAATTGCTAGGCGGGTTTGCCCGTCTGTCGAGGGTGATTCCCAATGCTCCGTCAATCATCGGTGCGGGATTTAATCCGCACACGTTTGCGGCCGCCCTTAACTTGGTCGATAGGAAATTGATCACCGACTTGCTGGCTCCCCTTGGCGAATGTCCGGAAGTAGCAGAAGAGAAGCTGGAAACATACGCGCTGTTCACAGCAAGAGGGCCAACCTATTTTTGGTTTCAATTCTATGAACTGCTTCGCTTTGCCGAGTCATCGGGTTTGACTATCGACGAGGCTCAGCGCGGCTTGTCAGCCATGGTGGCAGGAGCGCTCAAGACTATGACAGATGCCGGGCTTGATCGGGAGGGAGTGATGAATCTGATTCCCGTAAATGCGCCTGGAGAAATGGAGGCTCCGGTCACGGAGGTATTCCGCAAACAATTGCCGTCCATCCTCGAACAAATCAAACCATAAGATCCGAAAACCGATGAAGACACCTGCTAAAATTGTTATTATTTTGCTCGTTGTGGGTGCGGCGGCTGCGGCAGCGTCCGATGCGACTGCCAAGCTTCCCAAGTTGCTGGATCTTGGCGCAACCAAATGCATTCCCTGTAAAATGATGGCTCCGATCTTGGAAGAGCTGAAGAAGGAATACGTCGGCAAGATGAAAGTCGAGTTTATCGACGTGTGGCAGAATGAGGACGCCGGCAAGAAATACGGTGTCGAGATGATTCCCACACAGATTTTCTTTGACGCCAACGACAAGGAATTGTTCCGTCACACCGGCTTTTTCGGCAAGGAGGACATCCTCGCCAAGTGGAAGGAACTGGGTGTGGACCTCAGCGGCGGGAAAGCATCCGTCGGCATCGTCCGGGAGACACCGGTGGCTGCTGACACCCGCCCTCGCGATAGCGTGTGTTTCATGTGCGACGAAACTTTGAACGCGCAAACCAAGACCGTGGTGAATGGCCAGACCGAGCAGCATGTTTTTTGTTCACCTCACTGCTACTTCATCTATTTTTCCAGCCTTGTGAACCCGGATGTGAAGGCCGAGGATGCCAAGGTCAGCGTGACGGATTCGGTTAGTGGCAAGTTGATTCCTGCGGCTACCGCCAGCTACCTCTACGGTATCGACGCCAAGGGGCGTGCAACAATCAAAACCTTTGAATCCAAGGAGGCGGCAACCAAGGAACCACAGGCCAACGCCGGCAACCTGGTTTCCTGGGACGTGTTAAAGGCAAAGGAACTGACCACGCGTTGCGCGTTTTGCGACCGTGCTGTGTATCCCGAGGACGCCTGCTCGGTCAAGTTCGGGTCCACGCATGGCTACGGTTGTTGCACCCATTGTTCGATGGGCGTTGCAGCGCGGCTCAAGCAGAACATCGAGGTCGAGGCCAAGGATACTCTGACCGGCGAAATGATCCGGGTGAAAACTTTGGACGGGCAGATTGCTTCGCTAGAACCCGCGACGGCCATCGCATGGTTTGGCCAAAGGAAAGGGCCGGATGGCAAGTGGACTTCCGCAGGGTGCTTCAAGCAGGGGTTTTTCGTCAATGAAGCCAACCTACAAAAGTGGCTGGACGCACGTCCGGCGATGACAGGCCGACAAATCACCATCGCCCAAGCTCTCTCCGACAAAATGAAGCTCAGTCCTGAGCAGATCGCGAAAGCCTGCAAACTCGGGCAGTGCAACTGACTTCCAGCCATGCAAGAACTCTTCACCAACCTCAGTCACGCGGTCGAAGGCGCGCCACTCATCGCGCTGGGTGCCGCCGTGGTCTGGGGCATTCTGAGCATCGTGCTCAGCCCGTGCCATTTGGCGAGCATCCCGCTAATCGTCGGCTTCATCAGCGAGCAGGGTCCTGTCACCACTCGGCGTGCGTTCTGGACCTCGACGTTGTTCGCCGTGGGCATCCTCATCACCATCGCGGCGATTGGCGCAATCACCGCGGGCGCGGGACGCATGTTGGGTGATGTCGGCCGCTACGGAAATTACTTTGTGGCATTGATTTTCTTCGTGGTCGGCCTGCATTTGTTAGGCGTGTTCCCACTGCCCTTTTCCGGGCCGGGACAAGTGGGCATGAAGCGCAAGGGGATGCTCGCGGCTTTGATCCTCGGTTTGGTCTTTGGCGTGGCCCTGGGACCATGCACGTTCGCCTACATGGCCCCGATGCTGGGGGTCACCTTCAAGCTCGCGCAGACCGCCCCGTGGTATGGCGCGTCATTGCTGTTGGCTTACGGCATCGGCCACTGCTCGGTGATCGTATTGGCCGGCACCTCCACCGAGGTGGTGCAGAAATTCCTCAACTGGAACGAAAATTCCAAGGCGGTCACGCGTATCAAGGGTGCGTGTGGCGTGCTTGTTGTGTTGGGCGGCATCTGGATGATCTACACGGCTCCCTGATACCTGGCAGTTATGGATTCCGACAAATGTTGCTGTAAGAAAGGCGCGGATTGCGGTGGTTCGACGAATCAAGTTCGCACGCTCTCGTCCAACTGGGGAGTGTCTGATTTTCTCGGCATGATTCGGGTGCGACTCGGTTTCGGGCGCATGTCCTACGGCATGAAGCCAGGGCTCTACGCCATGGGTAGCCCCACCTCTGAATCGCCGGTGCTGGTGACCGCCAACTACAAACTGACGGTTGACGTGCTGCGCCGTGAACTGCGCGGTCGCGACCTGTGGCTGCTGGTGCTCGACACCGGCAACGTCAATGTCTGGTGCGCGGCGGGCAAGGGTCTGTTTGGCACAGCGGAGCTGATGAGGCAAATCGAGGCGACACGGTTGGCGGAACGTGTGACGCGCCGTCGGATCATCCTGCCGCAACTCGGTGCGCCGGGAGTGGCCGCGCACCAAGTGAAAAGCCGGACGGGCTTCCATGTCGTCTATGGCCCGGTGCGGGCCAAGGATATTCCTGAATTTCTGGATAACGGCGGGATCGCGACACCGGAGATGCGGCGCGTGACGTTTCCGTTATGGGAGAGGTTGGTTCTAACGCCAATTGAATTGCGACAACAATTCCGCGCTGCATTGATCCTGGTGCTGGTCCTTGGCCTGACACCCGTCATCTGGCGCGGTTGGGATCAGGGCTTGTGGAACTACGGTTTGCGCGGAGCCATGGCTGGAGTTGCATGCTGGCTCGCCGGATGTCTGCTCGGCCCCGCGCTTCTTCCCTGGCTTCCCGGACGCGCCTTTGGGGTAAAAGGCGCGTTTCTCGGCGCGGCGTTGGCGGCGGGCCTGGCCTTGGCTGGCATTATCCAAGGACTTCTGCCCGGGTTGGGCGCCATGCTCTGGCTGGGCGCGGGTGTATCCTTCCTGCTGATGAACTTCACCGGATGCTCGACATTCACTTCCCTATCAGGCGTGAAGCGGGAGATGAAGGCGATCCCCGCTCAGATTGCCGCCGGCACCCTGGGGCTTGTCCTGTGGTCAACCAACTGGTGGCTATGACCCACACCGCAATTTCTAACAGAGCTTCTACCATGCGCTATCTGGAAAATGTCGTCACCCTGCAACTGAATGAAGTGGTCTGCATTGGCTGCGGCCGCTGCGTCGAGGTCTGCCCCCATGCCGTGTTCAGTATTCACAATCGCCGAGCCGCCATCGTGGATCGTGACGCCTGCATGGAATGTGGCGCGTGTGCCCGCAATTGTCCGGTGGATGCCGTCACCGTCAGTGCCGGCGTTGGTTGCGTTACAGGACTGATCAACCGAGCACTTGGGCGCAAAGGCGATTGTTGTTGTGCCGACGACTCGTGCTGCTAATTCCGCTTTCTTCGTCTCTCCGCCCCCGGCGCTTTGCTTTCTCCCTTGGGTGGCATCATCCTGAGCCCCATTTTTTCCTTAATCCCCGGGTGGTTCGTGGCTTTGGTTTATAGGCCTTCCCGCCCATTCGCCGACAGTTGGATTCTCGTTGGAGTCGGTCCTCATAGGGGTGCGCGTATTCCAGCCTGGACTTGCCCTGTCTGGAGAGAATGCGGTATTTTGCCACCGGGATTGAGCTGATTACAGACTCGACAGTATTTTCGCCCTTCTTGGATGGGCGGAATTCAGAACGTAATACATTGGTTTTAAATGGATTGCACAGTTTAATGTTATTGTCGCCGAAAATGGTATCCGCACCCGTGCAGGGTATTGGTGAAATTTACAGGAGAACTCGACGCGCAAGTGCCGCTGCACATCCCGCCAGATCGCAAACTGCCGCCTGCGGATTTCCTACTGCAACTGCCCGGGATCTACGCGATCCACTTAAAGATACTGGTGTCCAATTGGCTCAACCGGCGCAGCAAGCGCCAAAGCTTCACGGTGGGTGCCTTCAAAGCCGCCTACCTGCCCTGCCGCCCCCCCCTGAAACACACAATTATGATCCCTCAAACCAAAGAAGAAGGCGATGCCTAGTTCGGCAAACTAACAACTAATGTGATCCGACAGACATCCGATGGAATCGAGGTGTGAAGCGCAGACTTTGCGAAACGCCATTCTCATAAACGGCTGAAAATCAATGAAAACCCCTTTTTTGTCCGAGTTGCGGACAGCCATTTGCAGGTTCGAATCCTGCAGCGCGCACCAGGCGCCCACCCGCGATACGACGCGTCATTGAGCGCCTAAGGCTCCCATTTACAACAGGTTACAGCGGGATGATTTTTCCAGTGTCCGCGTCCGCTTGCGACAGGAAATGACCCTCTGAGACAGAATTCTGTGCACCTATTTGTGTTCACTTCTTTCCGTTTGGGCAAGGCTGGCGGTGTCGGTGTAGCGCTGCGCGGTGAGGCGCAAATCACTGTGACGAATGATGGTTGATTCTCTACCGGAAGCTTGTCTGCGGGTTTGGTAGCCGGTTGGTCCGCGCCCGCTTGCTGACCCTCTTTGATTTCTGATATCTCAATCTTCGGCTTCTCTATCTTCGTATTTTAACGTCCCCATGTGAACGATACATTGTGACTCGGCGTGCAGTGAGATCCCCAATAGGGAGGCGCGACCTGTCGTGTCGCGAAGGGAAGAGCGATGGAAGTCTCAATGTCATAAGCGTCCCATGCGCACCCACGACAATTAGGGGGGAACATAATAAGGGCTTCCCATTGCCCGCGTTTTCACAAACGCGGCTACGGAGGCGGCGGTGGGCTATGCCTGGCGCGCTTGCTGCTGTAGCGCCAAATATCGGTCGAACTCGGCCTCATCCTTGAAGATCGCCATGCCCGGGAGTGCCTGGATGATCTCAAACACGTCCTGGATCTGGGGCTGGAGGTGGATGAAGGACGCTTGGCCGCCGCGTTCCTTGAGCTGCTTGCGCACCAGCGAGAACACCCGCAGGCCGGCGCTGCTGATGAATTTCAACTGGGCCAGGTCAAACACGATGTCCTTGACCGCGGTGGCCAGCAGCGGTGCGAGTTGCCGCTCCAAATCCGGGGCGGTGGCGGTGTCGAGGCTGCCTGTTAGATTAATGGTGGCAGTGCCGGCGCGAACGGCGGCGTCAGGGTTCTGGATGCGGATATCGAGGGGCATGACGGGGAAGGTAAGGGGTTCAGGTGTGTTAGGCAAGGCTATTCCGGTGCAGATGTTTGGTCAGCCGCAGGATGTTCTCCCCGCCTTGGCGGGTGTGGTGGATTTCATCAATGTGGCGGCGGACGAGTTGGATGCCCCAACCGCCGGGCGCTTGGTCATCGTCGGCTTGAAACGGGACTACGGGGGCAAGGGTGGGATCGAAAGCCGGACCGTGATCGCGCAGTTCGATGGTTACGCTGTTGTCGGCGAGTTCGATGGAAACCCGGAAGGATTCCCGCGCATCGCCGTGCAACGCGTGCTTGACAATATTGCTGCCGCATTCCTCCAAGGCGAGCGCCAGGCCGAAGAGGTCCGTTGGCGCGAGTTGCCAGGTTGCGCCCAACTCCTGCAAGGCTTCGACCGCCCGCATCACTTCCTCCGGGGTGGCGTGCAAATCCAAAATCATGGCGAGCCCTCCGCGCGGTTAGCTGCGCCGCAGACTTTGAACGAAAGGATGGCGATGTCATCGGATTGTGGCGCGCCGTCGGCGAAAGCGCGCACTTTGCGCAGCAGTCCGGCGGTGATGGCAGGCGCGGCCTGGCCGTCGAATTCGGCCACGTCGGCAAGCAAGCGCGCATCGCCATAACATTCCTCGTGGTGATTGAACGCCTCGCTCACCCCGTCGGTGTAAAGGATGATCGTGTCGTCCGGGCCGAGGGTCAGTTGCGTTGGTTGGAAACTGAGCCCGGGTTCGAAGCCCAGGGCAGTGCCGAGGTTTTTCACCGCCCAGCGGGGTGGGGCGCCGGCGGGCAGCAGCACCGGCCGGCAATGCCCGCCGTTGGCCAGCGTCAGGCGGCCGCTGCCGGGCTCGAACACCGCACACAGAAAGGTGACGAACATGCCGGAGGGATTGTCGGCGGAGAGTTCGTCGTTCAGGCGCGCTAGAATACGCTCGGGTTCGGCGATCTCGCGGGCTAACAACAACGCGAGGCTGATGGCGCGCACCATGAACATCGAGGCCGGAATGCCCTTGCCGGAAACGTCGCCTTGGAAAATCACCAACCGCTCCGGGCCGGCGGCACACACTCCGTAAAGGTCGCCGCCGACCTCGCGGGCCGGTTCGAGCACGGCGCCGAGGTCTAGCTGATATTCCCGCCCGAGCGCGGTGAGATCCCGCGGCAGCATGCCCATTTGGATTTCGCGGGCCACGCGCAGTTCGCTGGCGATCTGCTCTTTCACCGCGTCGCTGTAGGCCTTGGCCTTGAGCAGCGAGCGCACCCGGGCCTTCACCTCCAACATCTCGAACGGTTTGGTTAGGTAGTCGTTGCCGCCCGCCTCGAAGCCGCGGGTCTTGTCCCGCACTTCCTCCAGCGAGGACAGGAACATGACCGGAACGTCGGCCGTTTCGGGCATCGCGCGCAGCCTTCGGCAGACCTCATAGCCGTCAAGCCCCGGCATCACAATATCTAACAGGATAAGGTCGGGCGGCGTGCGCGCGGCGAGTTGGAGCGCCACTTCGCCGTTGAGGGCGAGGCTGAGCTTGTGCTCGGCTTTCAAGCCCTCGACGAGGATGTCAAGGTTGGTCTTGGCGTCGTCAACGATCAGAACGCGGCAGTCGGCGAGGTTCTTCATGGGGCGGGATCGGCGTGGTCTAACATTTCCTGCGCATCGGCGAAGGCGTAGTTCTCCACGAGTTCGGAAAACCGGGGCCAGGCGTCGCCGGGGAAGAACGGCCGCAGCGCCGCATGATGGGTCGCGATGAATTCGGCAGCGGCGGGATCGAATTCAGCGAGCAATTCGGCCAGTTGGGCGGCGACCCGGAAATGGACGGGATCGATTTCCAGATCCGGCACGGGAGGCTCGGCGGGGGGCGCTGGCAGGTGGAGCCGCAGTCGCTCTAGCAAAGGACTGAGCGCGGCGGCCGTCTGTTGAGCGGCGGCCGCCACCGCCGGCGCGGTGGCGCCGTCACCAATGAGTTTTTCCAAGCAGCCGGCGGCGGCCTGGACGGATGTGGCGCCGATGTTGCCGGCCACTCCCTTGAGCGTGTGCGCCAGGCGTTCGGCGAGTGCGGCGTCGCCATCGGCGAGGGCGCTGCCGAGGCGGGCTGCGAAGGTGGCTTCCTGGTCGGCGAACTGGCGCAGCAATTTCTGATAGAGCGTGACGTTGCCGCCGACCCGGGCGAGCCCGTCGCGGGTGTCGAGGCCATCGACTGCCGGGAGGTCGTCCGAGGTGGTTGTTAGGGAATGCGGCGGGGCAGGGGATTCGGGCCGGCTTAAGCCGGCGCTCCGGGGTTGATAGAACCGCCCCACGGTTTCGAACAACATGGCCGGATCGATGGGTTTTGAGATGTGGTCATTCATGCCGGCGGCAAGACAACGCTGGCGTTCCTCAAGCGTCGCGTGCGCGGTCATCGCGATGATGGTTAACTCGGCGCAAGCCGGATCGGAACGAAGTCGCTTGGTAGCCTGGTAGCCGTCCATTTCCGGCATCTGCAGATCCATCAGCACCACGTCGAAAGGCGGCGGTTTGGGTCCGTTAGACAACACATCCACCGCGATCCGCCCGTTGCTGGCGATTTGCACGCGGGCACCGACGCCTTCTAGCAATTCCACGGCGATCTGTTGGTTGATCTCGTTGTCCTCCACCAGCAGGATCCGCGCGCCGGACAGCCGATCGGCTTGCTCGCTCGGGACCGGGCCGCCACTCGCCTCATCCCCGGCATCCGAGAAGACATTGACGAGGGTGTCCACGATCATGGATTTTGTGACCGGCTTGACGAGGAACCCGTCGAGCCCGAGGCGTTCCGCCTCCTCGCGCACCTCTTCGCGGCCGAAAGCGGTGACGAGCACGATGGCGGGTTGGCTTTTCAGCGTTTCGTCACTCTTGATATGGCGACTGGCCTGCAAGCCGTCCATGCCTGGCATGCGCCAGTCCATGAAAATGATATCATAAGGCGCGATGGAGTCCTGCTGTTTGATTGCCGCGATGGCGTCCTTGCCGTTAGAGACCACATCCACGCGGCTGGCCAGGGTGCTGAGGGGTTCCTCCAGGATCTCGCGCGCGGCGGCATTGTCATCGACCACCAGAATGCGCAGTTGTGCGAGGCGGGCCGGCACCAGCTTGCCAGATCCGGTGGGCAAGCCGACGCCGAGCCACGCGGTGAAGAAGAACACGCTGCCCTTGCCCGGTTCGCTTTCCAACCAGATCCGGCCGCCCATCAGCTCGACCAAGCGGCGGCTGATGGTCAGCCCGAGGCCGGTGCCGCCGTGCTTGCGGGTAGTGGACATGTCCGCCTGGGTGAAGGGCTGGAAGAGATTGGCGGCCTGCGCTGGGCTCATGCCAATGCCGGTGTCGCGCACCGAGAATTTCGCCTGCACCTTGTCGCCCGTGCGTTCCAGCAATTCGATATTGACGTGGATTTCGCCATGTTCGGTGAATTTCACCGCGTTATTGACCAGGTTGGTTAGAACCTGTCCGAGGCGGAACGGATCGCCCGCCAGGAATTCCGGCAGATCGGGCGCGACGTGGGCCAGAAACTCCAAGCCCTTGTCATGAGCCTTTTGCGCGGTGAGGGTGGTGACCGAGGAAATGACCTCGTCCAATTTGAAGTCGGTGGTTTCAAGATCGAGTTTGCCGGCCTCGATCTTGGAAAAGTCGAGGATGTCATTGATGATGCTCAGCAGCGAGGTGCCGGCGTTGTGGACCTTGCTGATGTAATCGCGCTGCTTGGGGTTGAGCGCGGTCTTGAGGGCCAGGTGGGAGAGGCCGATGATGGCGTTCATCGGCGTGCGGATCTCGTGGCTCATGTTGGCCAGGAACATCGACTTCATCTCGGTGGCTTCCTCGGCCTTTTCCTTGGCCACGAGCAACTCCGTTTCCTGCCGCTTGCGCAAGGTGATGTCAGTGAAACTAACAACCGCTCCCACCACGCCGCCGTCCTTGAAGATTGGAGTGGCGCCATATTCGACGGGCAGGCCCGCACCGTCGTTGCGCCAGAGGAACTCATTGTCAATCCGGCTGGCCTCGCCGCGCGTGTAGGCGGCGAACATCGGGCATTCCGCCTTGGGGTAATCCCCGCCATCGGGCCGGTGATGGTGAATCAGGGCATGGGAGGGCTGGCCGATCATTTCCTCCGGCGTGAAGCCCAGCATCCGGCAGGCGGCGGGGTTCACGAAGCCAATGGTTCCCTCGGTGTCCACCCCGAAGATGCCCTCGGAGCTGGACTCCAGGATCAGGCGGGTGCGCTCCTCGGAGGTCCTAACCTGCTCTAGCAACTCATGCGTCCGGAGGTTGCGCTGGAGGATTTCCAGACTCATCGCCACCACTGGCAGCAAGTCGTCAAGCAGCGCCGCTTCCCGCGCCGATAGCTCGCGAAACGATGCGAACTCGACCACGCCTAGCAGTTCCTGCTGCGACACCAGCGGCCAGGCGGCGCACTGCACGGGAGGCGCCGCGCCCAAGCCCGATGCAACCCGCAGGTAAGCCGGCGGCAATTTCGTCAGGACGACGGCTTTGCGTGCGGCGGCGCATTGGCCGACCAGGCCCTCACCCGATTGGAACACGAGCGGGATCGCATCGCCACCGGCGAGGCCGTAACTGGCGATCCGGCAAAAGCGGGTGGCGCTTTCCTGCGCGACAAAAAAACCTGCGACGCCGCCACCGAGGGTGGGCACCAGGCCCGCCACGAGACGTTCTCCAAACTCGGCGAGCGAGGCGACACCCTGCAACTCACCGGCGAGCCGCGCGGTGTTGGCTTTCACCCAGCGTTGTTCCTCGGTGCTTGCCGCGGCTTGTTTTAACACGTCAATCGAGCGGGCGAGTCCGCCGGTTTCATCCGCCGAGTGAGTGAAGGGCACTTGCAGCGCATAGTCGCCGGCGGCAATGTCCTTCACGGTTCGATCAAGCGCGCGGATCGGCGTGACAATCCGCCGCAAGGTCAGCCAACCTAACAAACCCGTGAGCAGCAGCGCGGAACTGTTGGCGATGAGCATCTCCAACTCGTGGTCCTCGATCGATCTAACGGCTTTCTCGCCGGCGCTGGTTGCCAGGCTTTGGTTGTGCCGGATCCAGGTGGCCGACTCATCACTGAGGCGGGTTCCGATTCCCTTGATTCTCTCGTCGAAGAGCGCCAGCGCCTCATTGTGCTTCCCCGCATCAGTCAGGGTCATGATTTCCCTGGCAATGTCGATCCACTCGACGCTCAACGTCTGGTAGAGGACGAGCAGGCTGCGGTCCCGCTCATCGGCAGCCGTCCCGTCGGCGTATTCGCGAAGCAAGCGCGACAGGTCGCTGTCGGCGAGGTCAAAGGCCTGGCGTGCTGCCGTGCGTTGGGCGGCATCGGTGGCGAGCAAATGGCTGCGCAGGTTGACCCGCAGTTCGGAAAAACTGCGGGTGATGTTGCCGATTGCCGCCAGTTCCGGTATCTGCCGCTCCGCCACGAGCCGAGCGTGCGCCTCGACCTTGGCGAGTTGCAGGCGGGTGAAGACGCCCAAGCCGACCAACGCCGCGAGCGGCACGGTCAGCAGGATCATCAGGCGTTTGGCAAGGCTCATACTCCGGTTGCCCCTGACCCTAGCGATCCGTCCTGCGGTGCCAAGCAAATTGTAGGCGCTGAGGTTGGGTAAAAAGGGACGGGGAAATTATCAGGAATTGTTATTGACGTGCTGTCGTGAAGCAGAGGGATGACCCGCGCGTGCTTGATTTTCCCCCGCGACCACAACGAAAACAGGCAAGCCACCCGATCCGATGGGATAGCGCGCGCTGGCTGGCTCAGGAGGGCCTTGCCGGCGGGATTCTGCCAAGACCTGCTAGAAAACCGAGCATGCGGCAACAAAGGCCGGCGCGGGTGCGCCACGGGCGGGCCGGGCGGACGACCTGCCAGCCGGCGGTCTGCGCCAGCGCGGCGAGGGCGGGTGATGGATTGACGACGGTCGCGGCGGCGCACAGATCCAACATCGGCAAGTCCGCCGGGCTGTCGGTGAAGCCGTGGGAGTGCAGCAGTTTTCCGGCCGCGAAGTAGGAGCGTGGAAGGAGGTTGCGCAAGCGCTCGACCTTGGCCGCGCCCTTGTGGTTTTGCAGGGGGGGGAACAACTCGCAGACCGGTGTGCTCGCGACCGGAGTGCCCAGCGCGACGTCAAAGCCGAGCGCCCGCCCGATCTCGGTGACATAAAACTCAGGACTGGCCGAGGTCAGGATCAGCAGATGCCCCTGGCGGCGGCGGGTTTCTAGCATTTCGATGAGTTCCGGATAGATGGCGGGCAGTATGGCCGCCGCGAACGCCCGCGAATGGGCAGCCAGCGTCGCCTGCGGCATGCGCCAGAGGTAGCTCAGGAAGACGCGTTTCATGCCGGCGGCCTTGAGGATGGGGAACAGCGGCAGCAGTCCGAGAAGCACCGGTAACAACAAGGCACGCCATGGCTCGCGGCGAATCACATGGTGACGGAACAATAATTGGCTGTCCCACGCCAGCAGGGTGCCGTCCAAGTCAACCAGCGCAATGCCGGCTGGCGGATCGGGTGCGAATACCGGGGTCAGTGGCAGCATGAGGGCAATTCTTCGGTGGCGGCTTTGGGCACCGGTTTGCCACCATATAACTCGGCCGGGATGGTGCCGTGCAAGCGCATGGCGAGGACCAGCGCGGTGACCAAGGCGAGCCCCCGGCGCAAGCGATTCATGGCTAGCGGAGTGAGCCGGGCGCGCAACCGATGGAATTGATCCTGGGCCAACCACACCAAGGGCACCGTGCCAAGCCCGAAGGCGAGCGTGAACTCCGTTCCCTTGGCACCCGAGCCCGCCGCCAGCGACGCCCCGAATACCAGATAGAGCGGCGTGCACGGCAGCAAGGGCGTTAGAAAGCCCATTGCCGAAGCCGCTCCCAGCGCCGAAAATCTCCCGACCTTGAAGCGGGCGCGGGCGGTGAAACGGCTGAGGATGGCCGGGCGCGGCACGCGTTTGTCCAAACCCAATGCCATGCTGAGCAACACCGCCACCATCACCCATGGCAGAATCACTGCCGGAGAGTCGAAAAACCATTTGAGCGGCTGCTGGCCGATGGCGCCGCAGATACCACCGATGATGCCGTAGGAAAGCAGGCGCGTGCCATGATAGAGTGACGCGGCGGCGAGTCGCTGCCCCTCGGACTTGGCCAGGGTGCCGAGACCGCAGGCGATCGGGCCGCACATGCCCACGCAGTGCAAACTGGTGGCAAGTCCGGTGACGAGTGCCGCCACTGTGGTCTGGATTCCGGTCATGGCGGATGCGATCAGGGTGGTGGTGGCTTGATGGCTTTGGGATTGGGGCCGAGAAAGCGGGTGGCTTTTCTCAATGTGACATTGCCGGGTTCGGCATGGACCTGCAACGCGATCTCCGAGGAACCCTTGTAGCTGGCCAGCGGCGCGAGCACCACACAGTTGACGGTGAGTTCGCCGAGCGGACCGACGCTGAATGTTTGGTTGCCGCCACTGAGTTGATAGCCCGCGGGCGAGTCATCCGCAAGACGGATGGAAATGGTGGCCTCTTGGTTCCGCTTGTTTTGCACCCGGAGCAGATAGATGTTGCTAACCGCTTCCGCATCGCTGGCAAACCCGCTGACGCCAACCCGTGAGAGGGTCGCGGCGAACGGCCGCATCCTCATCGAGGCGACCACAATCAGCGCTACCAATCCGAGCACCGCCAGCACTGAGTAGGCATAGATGCGCGGTCGGAGGTATCGCCGGGGGCGACTCTCGAAACCGTTTTTCGAATCATAGCGGATAAGCCCCTTGGGCCGTCCCACCTTGGTCATGATGTCATCGCAGGCATCGATGCAGGCGGTGCAACCAATGCATTCGAGTTGCAAGCCGTTGCGAATGTCGATGCTGGTCGGGCAGACTTGAATGCAGCGGTGGCAATCGATGCAATCGCCCGTGGTCCGGCCCGGCACGCCGCGCGGTTCGCCACGGGTTTCATCGTAACCGACGTTGAGCGTGTCGTCATCGGTTAGGGCGCTTTGCAGCCGCCCGTAGGGACACATGATGATGCAAAACTGCTCGCGGAAGTAGCCGAAGCAAAACCAAAGGGTCAGAGTGAGAGAAACAATGATGCCGAAGGCCATGGCGTGTTGCAGCGGTCCCTCTTGCATGAACCTGTATAGGCGTGGCAGCGAGACGAAGTAGGAAAGGAAAACATGGGCGATGAGCGCCGCGATGACGACATAGAGCAGTTGCTTGACGACGCGCTTGAAAATCTTCCCGGCTGTCCACGGCGCGGCGGTGAGTTGGCGGCGGGCGATGGCATCGCCGTCAATCCAGCGCTCGATGCGCCGGTAAACGTGATCCAGAAACACCGTGTAGGGGCAACTCCATCCGCACCACACGCGCCCAAGCAGCGAGGTGACGAAGAACAACGCAAAGCCCATCCCGGTGACCGTGAAAAACATCACCCACAAATCCTGCGGCACCAGGGTGAGACCGAACAAATGAAACCGCCGCTGCTCGATATCGAGAAACACCGCCGGGTAACCGTTGATCGGAATCCACGGCACGGCGATATAGACCAGGATGAGGAAAAACCCGAACAGTCGCCTGACGCGGGTCCAGAAGCCCGTCACATCCGCCGGATGGAGGAAATAGCGCGAGCCATCGTCATTAATCGTGGTTACGGAGACGAGATTCGGCTTTTTGGGAGATGACATGTGGGATGTCTGGCAGGCGGCCGTTGCTGGATGGCAGCGGCCGGCGGGTACGCATGTTAGATCTCAGGCATAGTGCAATTCAGCCGCCTTGGCATCAATGGCGGCGGCATGGTCCAACAATTCCTGAATGGGATCCCAGCGGCCGGAGACCAGCGCTTCGCGGGCCGAATTCGGCATGCTGACGGGAAACTCCAGCCCGCCGGAGCTGCGCACGCGCAGCGCCACCACGTCGATGGTGACCACCGTGGCGGGATCGGCTTCAACTTGCCGGCGCAGGGCGTCCAGATCGGCGGCGCTGGCAATCACGCAGGGCATGGCCAGGGTGGTGGAGTTGCCGAAGAAAATCTCGGCGAAGGACTCGGCGATGATGCCGTTGAAGCCATATTTGCGTAGCGATTGCGGCGCGTGTTCGCGGGATGAACCGCAACCGAAATTCAGCCCGGCGAGCAGAATCGAGGCACCGGCGAAGCGCGGATCGTTGAGCGGATGTTGGGTCTTGTGGCCGTGTTCGTCGAAGCGCACGTCATGAAATGCAAACTCGCCGAGACCGTCGAAAGTGATGCATTTCATAAAGCGCGCCGGAATGATGCGGTCGGTATCAATGTCCGCACCGGGAATGTAAACAGCACGACCGGAAACTTGGCTGACAGGGGGAAGGGGCATGGG
>Ga0073936_10003548_pt1 | contig 22240 bp, 17 predicted proteins | sample AliMusrvi5mmetaG_FD_87041 | JGI IMG/M metagenome (GOLD analysis project Ga0073936, IMG submission 87041) | Freshwater lake bacterial and archeal communities from Alinen Mustajarvi, Finland, to study Microbial Dark Matter (Phase II) - Alinen... | ecosystem: Environmental > Aquatic > Freshwater >... | reverse complement strand
TGGATATGGACCACAAGTGGTTTTCCCGTGGCCCGCTTGGCGCGGATCCCCGCCAGGAACGTCATCCAGTCGTGGGCGTGGATAATGTCGAACTCCTGGTCGAGGGCGAGGGTTTCCCCGATCTCGCTGTAGCGGGCCACCTCGGCCATGAGAGTGGCCCCGTATAAAGTCTGGGGTGCGATTATGCTGGAGGCGCCGGGATGCTCCGCTGCGGCGCGCTCGGCTGCGTTCAAAACCGTCTGGTATTCGGCGTCATTCAGATAAGGGCGCAGAATGGAGTCCACCGGCTTGAGATCGAGCGCCTCGAAAAACTCCTCGACACTCGGCGGATAGGGCAGGGAAACCCGCGATGCGTCAATCAGTTCGACATGGCTTTTATGACCTGGCGCCCTGGAATGCGGGACAACAAAGACGATGGTATTTCCATGCCGGGTCAGCGTACGGGTGAGTTCATGGCATGCTGTCCCCAACCCCCCGCTTATGTCAGGAGGAAACTCCCAGCCGAACATGAGTATTCGCATCGGATGGGGTGTCCTTAGCCGATGCAGTCTTCACGCCAGCAACACATCATCTGGGGGCAGGTTTCCGTTCCAGTGCCGAAGCAGGGGGGATTCCTTTCGGCCTTCTGGATGGCGAGAATTAATTCGGTTTTTTTGAGTTTCCCGGGATTAATCCCGAGTTTCTTTGCGCGTTCCTTGATGTCCGTGACTTTCATGATTATTCTCCCTGACTTTTAAGGCGTTATCATAACGGGAACAAGCCCGCCCGAAAAGGGTAAAAAGCCGGATCAACTCGGCGCTGCTCCAGGCTTGGGCGGGACAGCCATTGGGGCGTTGCGGGGAATCTCCGTCAAAAATTTCAGGAACCATATAAAGCCCCTGTTCATTGAGTGAATAGTCGAGAAGCGGCTGGAGAGCCGCTGCCAAAATGATGGCCTCCGATTTAGGGTCATCGGCCACTTTCAGGACGGCCTCCCCGAAATGGCCCAATAACCAGGGCCAGACGGTTCCCTGGTGGTATTGGGCATCCCGTGTGGGTTGGTCGCCCTCATAACGACCGCAATAGGCCGGGTCACGTGGCGACAATGTCCGGAGACCGTATGGCGTAAATAAGTCGCGACGGACGACCGCGACAATCTGTTTCTGCTGTGCGGACGTCAGCGGCGAGAAGGGAAGGGACACGGCCAGGATTTGATTGGGTCGGATCGAGCGGTCCAGTTTGCCTTCGGCAAACGAGTCGGCCAGGCAACCCTCATCCTCCATCCAGAACAGATTGCAAAAGGCATCCTTGATGCGGGGGGCCAAATCCGATGGCCACGGCACGGGGTCGCCGAATTCACGGGATAACTGGTCGGCGAAACAAATGGCGTTGTACCAGAGAGCGTTCAGGTCCACGGCAAACCCGTGGCGTGGGGTCACGGGTTCCCCGCGCGAGTTGGCATCCATCCAAGTCAGTTGCGTATGGCGGTTCCCGGCGTGAAGGAGACCCTCGGGCCGCATGAAGGTGTCAAAGCGGGTACCTTCCATAAACTTTTTGAGGATGCGGGTGAGCAGGGGCCAGAGATGGGTTCTGACCGTCTCCCGGTCTCCCGTGCATTCAAGCAGTTGTTGCACGGCCCAGAAATAGAGAAGCGAGGCGTCCACGGAATTATAGGCATGTTGCGAGGGGTCTGCGGCGAAGCAATTCGGGATCAGGCCGTCACGCTCATGGGGGACGACCGCCTTGAGGATTTCCGCGCCGAGTTCCGGTCGCCCGGAATAGAAGGTCAGTCCCGGGAGGCTGATCAGGGTGTCGCGGCCCCAGTCGTCGAACCACGGGTAACCGGCAATAATGGTGGCTCGTCCAGTGCCGGGTGTGCGGATCGGGAAATGCCGTCCGCTGCGGATGAGGCCGGGCAGGACTGCTTCTGAAGGAGTGCCGGCGAAAGGCTGTGCAACCTGTTTCGCCGCACGGGTATTGGCGCACCGACGTTCCAGCTCCTGCGCCCAGAGGTCCTTGATGTTGCGTTGTTCGGTGAGTGAGGCGCAGACAATGAGGGCGCCGCCGGGTTGCAGGGTGTATTCCAGCAGGCCCGGCGAAAAGCAATCCTCATGGAAGTCATAACCGCGTTCTGACTCCACGGAATACTCGAAATCCCGATACCAGGCCGCGACCGGTTTGAATTTCGGGGTGAGGCTTGATTGAATGATCAACCGGGGTAGGCCTTCATAGGGCTGGATGGAGACTCCCCGGAAAACGGGGGTTGTCGCGGTCCGGATGAAGGTGTCCTCCTGCTTGAGTTCATGGTGACGCCGGAAGGCGAGCAGGGGGTTGAGCCGGAGACGGATGGGTGCGATGGCTTCTTGGAGGTCATAGCGCACCAGAACGGTGTTTTCGCCATGTACCATCAGGATGCTCTTTCGAAGCGTGCAGCCGCCGGTCTTATAGAGGAACACCGGCCCCTCTTCAAGACTGAACTCAGACAGGGCGAGATGCCCATCGGGATGGATGACGCCGGGATAGCGGTTGCAGGAAAGTGGGAACTCATGGCGGCCGACGATCACGGTGTCCTCGAATTTGGACAGGAGGACGAAACGTCCGGCGGGCTGTTCGAGCGCGGCGACCAGGAGCCCGTGATACTTGCGGGTGTTGCAATTCTGGATGGTGCTGAGGGCATAGCCTCCCAGGCCGTTCGTCTCGAGCCATTCGTGCCGGAGCGAGGATATCAGATTATTACACGTCGAAGCAGGAATGACGGGGCTCATGGGGATCCCTGAGTTTCTGTCGGAAACGGTTTTCCGTATTTTGCCTGGCGCCGTTTGTGTGCCCAGACATAGACGGCGATGATCACCGCGCTTCCGGCGATGACACCGATCGTACAGACATGCGAGTACTTCTTAATGAGGTCCATGTTCTTTCCACAGAAGAAGCCGATGAGGGTGAGGATTGTCACCCAGAGTGCGGATCCGAGGCCGGTGAAGAGGAGGAAATGGCCTATTTTCATACGGACCAAGCCTGCGGGGATGGAAATCAGATGGCGGATAACCGGGATAAGCCTGCCCGTGAAGGTGCTGATCTCGCCATGAGCGTTGAAGAACCGCTCCACCATCGCGAACTTGTCAGGCGGACAGAAGAAATACTTCCCGAACTTCAGGAAAAAGGGTCGGCCCACCCACATGGCAACGGTGTAGTTGAGCAGGGCGCCCAGCCAGCTTCCGACCACTCCGAGCGTGATGACCACGGCCATACTCATTTGTCCATCGGCCACAAGATAACCCGCCTGGGGCATCACCATCTCGCTGGGAATAGGAAAAACAGAGCTTTCCAAGGTCATCAGGAACACGATGCCCGGATATCCCATGTGCTGGATGAGATCGACATTCCAGTGAAACAACTGCGCTATCAGGTCGCTAATCATGAGTGATTCCTTTCGTAAAGCCGACATGTCATCGCATAAGAGGAGGGGGGATGGCAAGCCGAAGCGGGATTCGTTGCAAAAAAAACGTTCAAAAAACATACAAACTTCTTGCGAAATTCTGGCCGTGATAGTAATTTCCTGCCCCGTTTTGTTTCGTCCTCCACAGAGAGAGATTCCGCCATCAAAAGATGGCCGGATTATGTCCTGGAGTCGAAGTCAGTTGAAGCAGTCTGAACAATAGGAAAGGTCCGATAATTCGATGAATAGCATAAGGTCGCGATGGGGATTGGGTGTGTTGGCGGTGTTGTCTGTGTTCGGCATGGGTGGCGTGGCGATGGCCAGTGAAGCCGACCTGAAGTTGCCCGAACTGGGCGAAGTGCACTTTCCCGCGTTGGGGGGAATCTCCGGGACGCACCTGATGCTGATGGGTATCGCGGTCTGTTTCCTGGGTCTGGGTTTCGGGTTGATCCAGTACTTCAAGACGGAGAAACTGCCGGTCCATAAGTCCATGGCCGATGTGTCGGGGATTATCTGGGAAACGTGCAAGAGCTATCTGGCTCAGCAGGGTAAGTTCCTGGCCATGCTATGGTTGTTGATCGGTGTCTGCATGGTGTATTATTTCAAGGGCTTGCAGCATATGCCCTGGTCTAACGTGCTGCTGATTCTGGCCGCCTCGATTCTGGGCATCCTCGGTTCCTATGGCGTGGCCTGGTTCGGCATGCGCATTAATACCTTTGCCAACAGCCGTTCGGCGTTTGCCTCACTCCGTGGCACACCCTGGGACGCCCTGGCCATTCCGATGCGCTCGGGCATGAGCGTGGGAATGCTGCTGATTACCGTCGAGCTCTTCTTTATGATCTGCATTCTGATATTTCTTCCGTCCGACTTGCGCGGCCCGTGTTTCATCGGGTTCGCCATCGGGGAGTCTTTGGGCGCCTCCGCCCTGCGTATCTGTGGCGGTATCTTCACAAAGATCGCCGACATCGGGTCCGACCTGATGAAGATCGTCTTCAAGCTTCCCGAGGACGATCCCAAGAATCCCGGTGTGATCGCGGACTGCACGGGCGATAACGCCGGCGACAGCGTTGGCCCGACGGCTGACGGCTTCGAAACCTATGGCGTGACGGGCGTGGCCCTGATCACCTTCCTGGCGCTCGTCCTCGGCGCGGGCACCCTCTGCGCCCAGATGATCGTCTGGATCTTCGTCATGCGCATTCTGATGATCATTGCCGCATTGGCGGCTTATCTCGCGAATGACGCGTACTTCACCGGGAAGTTGAAGCACTCCAAGGAGTTTGATCCCGAGCATCCGCTGACGGTGCTGGTTTGGCTGACCTCCTTTGTTTGTATCGCGGTTACCTATGTCGCCAGCTACTTCCTGCTGGCCTCGAATATCAGCCTGCACAAGGATCTCTGGTGGGTTCTTGCCACGATCATCTCCTGCGGAACCATCGCCGGTGCGCTGATTCCCGAGTTCACCAAGGTCTTTACCAGCACGAATGCCAAGCACGTCAAGGAAGTGGTGACCGCATCCAAGCAGGGGGGCGCCTCCCTGAATATCCTGTCCGGCTTCGTGGCGGGTAACTTCTCGGCTTTCTGGGAAGGTTTGACGATGCTGGTTCTGATGCTGATCGCGGTGTTGATCGCCACATTGAATCCCGCGTTGACAAGCCTGTTACCGGCGGAGTATTCGTTTGCGGCCCCGATTTTCGCGTTCGGTCTGGTGGCGTTCGGCTTCCTGGGCATGGGTCCGGTGACCATTGCCGTTGACAGTTTCGGACCGGTCTCGGACAATGCCCAGTCGGTGTATGAATTGAGCCGCATCGAGTCCATTCCTGGAATCGAGAAGGAGATCGAGAAGGATTTCGGGTTCAAGCCCGACTTCGAGAATGCCAAGCTCAACCTGGAGCGCAATGACGGCGCGGGGAATACGTTCAAGGCGACGGCCAAGCCCGTGTTGATCGGTACGGCGGTCGTGGGCGCCACCACCATGATCTTCGGCATCATCATTATGCTCAGCAAGAGTGAGGCCGTCCGCCTGGCGGGCAATGCCCTTGGTGAACACCTTACCTCCGCCCAGCTCACCGTGGGTATCTCCTCCGTCATCGGCAGGCTCTCCCTGGTTCAGCCGGAAGTCGTCCTCGGCCTCCTCATGGGGGGTGCGGTGATCTACTGGTTTACAGGTGCGGCGACGCAGGCCGTGGTGACCGGGTCCTACAGGGCCGTGGTGTACATCAAGGAGAACATGAACCTGAACGCGGCGACGGCTTCGATCAAGGACAGCAAGGAAGTGGTCAAGATCTGCACGATCTACGCGCAGAAGGGGATGTTTAACATCTTCGTGGCCGTCTTCTGCTTCGCCCTGTCGCTGGCCTTCTTCAATCCGTTCTTCTTCATCGGTTATCTGATCTCCATCGCCTTCTTCGGGTTGTACCAGGCCATCTTCATGGCCAACGCCGGCGGCGCCTGGGACAATGCCAAGAAGATCGTTGAGGTGGATCTGCGCGCCAAAGGCACGGACCTGCACGCGGCAACCGTGGTGGGCGATACCGTGGGCGATCCCTTCAAGGATACGTCTTCGGTGGCGATGAACCCGATCATCAAGTTCACGACCCTGTTCGGCCTGCTTGCGACGGAAATCGCCGTGGCCATGACGAATGTACGGATGAAGTACATGATCGGCGGCGTGATTTTCCTGATCGCCCTGATCTTTGTGTACCGGTCATTCTACGGGATGCGCATTCCCGAAGACAAGGCCACCGCGAAGTAAGCGGATTTACTAAATCGTAACCCCCCGGTGTCGAAAGATAACGGGGGTTTTTCTTTGGTTAGCCGGACTTCCGCGATTCATGACATCGAATCTCTCGTAACTGTCTGAAAATCCTGATGGTTACTAAAATTATGAACCCACGCACCGCGGTTTTGGAAGTTGATTGTGGCGACATATTGCGATAAATTTCGCGACTAATGAGTATGATTGTCGCATAACTAACGGGCACGGAGTGTTTCGTCACTCAGGACGATTAGAGGCATAGAATATAATTAGGAAAAGATATCATGCAAAAAGAAATACCCTTGCTCGAATTCGGTGCTGACAACATTGTTTTATTTCATCCACAAATCTCAGAGGGATCCATTCAGCGTGTCGTGGAAACACTGAGAACCCGATGGATTGGGCAAGGTCCCAAGGTCGAGGAGTTCGAGCGGCGGTTTGGTGAAAAATATGGTCGTGATCGGACTGCCATTGCTGTTGGCTCAGGCACGGATGCGCTGCACTTGGCGTATATTCTGTGCGACCTGAAACCTGGTGATGAGGTGGTGGCGCCAGTATTTACCTGTACAGCAACCAATATTCCGTTCCTCTATATGGGTGTCAAAGTGCGGTTTGCGGACGTCCAGGTTGATACGTTGAATATTGACGTCGAGCATGTTCGCCAATTAGTCAATGAAAAGACCCGCGCCATCATATGCGTCCATTATGGCGGATTACCCTGTGACATGCAGGAATTGGGTGCCATTGCCTCCCAGTGGGGCATTCCCGTGATTGAGGATGCCGCCCATGCTGTAGGTGCGGAATATCGAGGCATCCCGGTCGGCGCTATTTCGGAATTCACGATGTTCTCCTTTCAGGCTATCAAGCATGTCACCACCGGGGATGGAGGGATGTTGATCCTGAAGGACGGATCTCTTGCGGATAAAGCCCGGCGGATTCGATGGTTCGGCATTGACCGCTCAGCCAAGCATATGGGAATTTGGGAAAACGACATCACGGAAATCGGTTACAAGTACCAAATGACAGACATTGCCGCCGCTTTGGGTTTGGGGGCGCTAGACGAGATTGACCATTGGTTGGCACATCGGAAAAAGCTTCTGAGGCTTTATGAAACCCACCTGCGGAATGTTCCGGGAATTAAGGTTATTGGTGCTGGATATACCGACCGTGTGCACGCGGCATGGCTGTGTACTGTGATGGTTGAGCGCCGCTGGGACCTGCAGCAGAAATTACGCGAGCATCACATCGAATCCAATCAGACGCACTATCGTAACGATCGTTATAGCATTTTTGGTGGCCGACGCTCTGATCTTCCGAATATGGATAAACTCGAGGATAAATACCTGGTCCTTCCGTTGCACACGAAGATGAGTGAGGCCGATGTCGATCGTGTCTGCCGTGTGATTTCCTCGGGGTGGTGAGCCGGGCAACAGTGGCTGGGTCGGGGCGAAGGGTGGCGACATGGGTTTGAGTTTTCGTTTGGAATTAATGCGATGTCGTTGGGTCGAGCGCTTCGAACGTTGGACCGGCATGCATAGGGTCGTCTCTTATCCAGAAGGTGCTAAGGTCAATCTGGGTTGTGGACAGCAATACCTGGAGGGTTGGGTCAACGTGGATAGTAATCCCGGCGTCACGACGGATCTCGCTTGTGACTTCCGTGAGCTTCCTCAGTACTTCCCCCCTGGTTCGTTGGCGGTGATCCAGATGATCCATTCCATTAGTTACCTGCGTTACTGGGAGGCTCAGGACTTTTTCCGTGGCGTGCATACCCTGTTGCAGCCCAAAGGATGTTTGATCCTGGAGTTTCCTGATATCGAAAAATGCGCACGCCGGATACGTTTCTGTCATGGCGAACTCGGGCCGTACTTGGAGGCGGTTAGGGCTATATACGCATTTGATCTGGATCAGATCCGCTGTCGCGAGTCTTATATTCCTTATCATTTCGGCTGGTCAGCCTGGCACATTAATGAGGAACTACGCCAAGCTGGATTCAGTCGGATACGCATTCGACAACCTCAGACTCATGGTCCGAGATTCTGGCGGGACACCCGGGTAGAGGCAATCAAGTGACGTGAAGAAGATCCTTTACCTCCTGGCGGACAACGCGCCCAGCACTACGGTTCGCGCCAAAGCGTTCCAGAAGTACTTTGCCAAGGCCGGTTTTGTCGTGGATTACATGTGTACCTTTTCTCCGGTGCTGAACCGGGTGATCTCTTTATTAGGGCCGGCTTCAAGTCCGGCGCGACTGGTACGCAAGTTACAGAATAAGGTCATCAACCAGCGTGTATGGAGTAGGGTGGGATCCTACGACGGCATCATCGCCATTAAGAATTTTCCCGGACCCTACCTCCAGCGCATCAAACAACGCACACGCGCTCCGGTGTTGTATGATTTTGACGATGCCCTCTGGCTGGAGGCTCATTTCGGGCCGCAGATTTTCCGTGACGTGATTCAGGCGGCCGACTACGTATCGTGCGACAATGAGTATCTGGCAGAACGCGCACGGGAGTTGAACCCCCGGGTGTTCGTGCTGGATAGCCCGGCTCCATTGGATCTTTTCCCCTCCGTGCGTCCGCCCCGTCCCGCCAACGGCGATATCGTGCTGGGCTGGGTCGGCAGTCCTTCGACGCTGCTCTACCTCTATGCGATCTATGAGGCGCTCGAAACGATTGGCTGTCAATATCCCCAAGTGCGGTTGAAACTGGTGGGCACAGGCGAACAACGAACGCTCCTGCCTCCCTTCGAGCGGATCCGCTTCGAGAAGATCGCCGCCTACGATCAGGCCGACATGGTCACCCACGTCAACGACATGGATGTCGGCCTGTATCCGCTATTCGACAACGAGTTGTCGCTGGGGCGAGGTACTTTGAAGGCGCGGATCTACATGACCGCCGGTGTCCCGGCGGTGTGCTCGGCGTTGGGCGACAACCAGCGCTTGATTCAAGATGGCGACAATGGATTCCTGGCGGGCAGCAAGGTGGATTGGGTTGCCCGCCTATCGACGCTCATCGAAAGTCGTGAACTCCGGGAACGGATGGGGCACCAGGGCCGGAAAACCGTGGAAAGCCGCTACACGGGTGCGAAGTGTTTTCAACAACTGCTTGATAATTATCTGGCCATCTTGTGAGCCATTGATCAGTTCTTCCACGAGACTATGCGTCAGCTAAAGAACAGTCTTATTTACACTTTGGGTGGGTTCGGGTCCAAGGCAATCTCGTTGTTGATGTTGCCCCTGTTCACGCGCTTTCTGACGCCGGAGGACTACGGTTTGCTGACAGTGGTGACCACGGTCAGCATGCTCATTGCGGGACTTGCTTCGCTTCAGTTGCGCGCAGGCTATGCCCGTAATCTTTTCGATTTCAAGGCCCCTCTGTATCGTCAGCAGTTGCTGGAAACAGCGTTGTCGTCATTGGTCGTTTTGAATGTAACGGTCGTGGCGCTCTGCTGCCTGTGCCAGCCGGTCTTCGGATGGTTCTATCCTGAGATTAAGTTTTATCCCTATTTTTTTATCACTCTTCTGGCTCTACCCGTTTCTGCGGTGTTGGATGTCATGCAGGTGCACTACCGCATGACGGAGCAGCCGGGAAAGTTTGTGTTGTTGAGTTGGGCCCAGATTATTAGTGGCATCTTTTTTTCCGTGCTGTTTGTCGTGGTTATAAAATGGCACGCTTTGGGCATGTGTTATGCCGGGTTGGCTGCAGGGATTGTCAGCTTCGTCATCGCCGTATGGAGCTTTCCGCATCGTCTGCGCTGGTATTTTGAAAACAGTCAATTTCGGGGTATGTTTCGATACGGTTTGCAGGTCATTCCATACACGATGATCACGATCGTCATCACCAACGTCGATCGTTTTTTGATCAACCGTTACGCGACCCTGGCGGAACTGGGCCTTTTTGGCGTGGCACTGCGGTTGGCCTCTGCTTTCCGGGTCTTCGGCGATTCCGCGGAAATGACCTTCACTCCCTATTTTTTCCGGTTGGCAAGTCAGCATCGGCGTGAAGACATTGCCTGCGATCTTGGATGCAAGGCGACCTGGGTCATGGCAGTGTTTATCTTTCTGGGCACTTGCGTCATGTTGGTCAGCAGTGAGGTGGTTCTGCTGATTTTGCCGAGCAAATACCAGGGTGTGGGCGGCCTTTTGCCCTGGCTCGTACTCGCGGCGGTATTCAATGTTATCGATTCCCTCGGTGCGATAGGTGCCCAATTTGTGAAAAAAATGATTGCCTATACCCCTATCTGTCTGGCCGCCGGCGTGCTCAACCTTGCGTTGGACCTATTGCTTTTGCCACGCCTGGGCGCCCGTGGGGCTGCAATGGCGGCCGCCGCCGGCGCGCTATTAATGATGCTCTTGCGTATCGCTTACAGTCAACGGGTTTATGCGGTGGGCTATCAATGGGGGCGTCTGCTATTGTGTGTAGGTGCGTCGTGCTTGGTTCTCGCCATTGGCTCGGTATGCTCGTTTATGCTGCCTGTCTGGTCTGCGCTGGTTTCCAAACTGATGCTCATGGCCGTTTTAGGCGTGGCCATTTCCTCGTTTATGTCATGGTGGCATCATTGGCAAACCTTGCGACATGCGATGGTTGGTATGATCCAACGAATTGCTTCGCCGATAGTTTGAACTCATGACAAGAGTGAATTCAAGCTTGAATAACGGTGGCTCCGATACAGGTGTTATAACGGTCGCGATCACGTGCTATAATGAGGGTCATTTGCTTTTGCGCGCGATTAGCAGCCTCGACCTTCAGACGGACTTGGATTTCGATACGCTAGTGATTTGTGACGCTTCGGAGGATCCTGAAACTCTCGCGACGTGCGAGGAGTTGAAGCCGAGACCCCGCACGCGCGTCGTGTTTCGGACATCACGCGGTGGGCTTTCGGCTGCCCGAAACACTGCCTTTGAGCTGGTCGATCCAGGTATGGTGGCATTTCTGGACGCGGACGACGTGTTTCCGGCCACCAGTGTTGCCGATATTCGGCGTGCCTGGCGGCGACGACCGACGAGTGAATTTGTTTTCGGTGATTTCATCATGCACAAAGTGGATGAGGGCCGGGATGTACTCATCAAAACCGACAAACTAATTGGCGTAGATGGGTGTTTTAATCCTGAGCCACTGACTCACTTTTGGTGTCTGCACGGAAGTAGTCCCTGCCATACCTCGCTCTGGCGCCGGATTGGTGGTTATCGGGCCGAGTATTCCTTTGGCCATCAGGATATGGATTTCTGGATGAGAGCATTTGTGGCTGGCGCACAGGGGGTATATGCCAATGCTGTGATTTACGAATGGTTCAGGTCGCCGCACGGGATGAACTGCAAGGCTCCGGGTGATCGGCAATACCGTATTATGGAGGCAAATATTTTATTTTATGATCGCTTCGGGAATGCCAGCGGAGCTCGTTATGCGATTTTGCGAGCGTATTTGTTGCGCGGCGAATATGCCGCTGCGCGTCCTGTCTCTCGATCCCTTTTTGCCAATCGGCGAACGCCATGGTGGGCACGTCTCGTGCAAACTTTGCCTCCTCGGTTGACTGGCATTATGTTCCAAACCGCCCATATTACGTATATGGCTGGCAAACGGTTGTTTGAAAGACATTCGGAGTCCTGAAACCATGTTGCATATCCTAACGCCATCCCGGGTATATGAATTAGGCTACCCTGATGACATCTACGGGTTGCGGACACAAAAGGAACTTAGTCGGTGCGGCATGATCCATCGCTTTACGCCACTGTGGCCGGACTGGCTTGTCCATGCCTTGTTGAACAACACGCGCATTCCGTGCGGTCGCCGACTTTTTCACTATGGGCCAGGTCGATGGAGTTTGCTGCGGCACAGGTGGCACATCAGGCGGGATGACGTGGCCTGGATCCATGGCAGTTCGACATTTCTGCCGGAGACGCACTGCCGGTTTGAGCGTTTCGTCAAGCGGCAGGGTTCCGCCTATGTATTCCGCATGGAAGACAACTGGTTTGATTGCCACCTTTCCGGCGTCGCTTCGGCCCATATCGCCTTGGCGGATTTAGTGGCAGTCAGCACGCCGCAATTGCTGGCAGTTGTTCGTGATCGATGTCCCGCCGCACAGGTGGATCTATTCGAGGAGCCAGTGGATGTGGATCGATTGCAGCCGGTGTCCGCTCTACCCTCTTCTGTGCCCGTAGTGCTCTGGTCTGGCCGTGCCAACAATATAGCGGACCTGCAGGACTTGGCTCCTTTGCTGTGCGATATCTATCACCGTACCCCCTTTAGTCTGAGGGTGGTGTGTGGCCGCACTCGTCCAAAGTTAGACCTGCCCGTGCCGTGGGAATGGCGGGCTTACGATCCTAATGCCGAGTCGCAAAATGCGGCCGGCGTCCGCATGGGTATCGCGCCGTTGCCCGCGACAACCTACAATGTCGGCAAGGGCAACTACAAAGTCAAAACCTACATGGCGCTCGGATTGGCCATTGTTACGGCTCCGGTTGGCTACAATCTGGATTTGCTTCAGCACGAAAAAACCGGTTTTCTGGCCGCCAAGCCAGAGGAATGGCGGGAGGCCATGCTGTACCTGCTGGATAATGAAGCGGCGGCTCGCCAGTTGGGCGCGGGTGCCCGGGCGGAGGCCTGCCGGAAATATTCGCATGCCGTGTTGATTCCGAGGTGGGCGGAAACCCTTCGTCGGCGGTTCCCCCAACTTGAACCACAGCCTCGAGTCGGAATCGACGTCAGGGCGGGGAATGTGTCGTCATGAAAGTCGCCATCCTTGCCCCGGTTCATGTGACGGGTTTGTTGGGCCACCTGTCGCTCCGGGAGTCGTCGGGTTCCCTTCCCTCTGGCATGGGCGGGTATTGCATCAACACGTTAATCGACGAACGGCTGCGACGCGGATGGAAAACCGATGTCATAACCCTCGATCCCAACGTTGCTGACGACATCACAAGGATGGAGGGGCCGCTGCTTCGACTCTGGGTGGTTCGGCGACGGAAGTCGGGGGCGGTCCGCGATCTGTTCGCAGACGAACGGCGCCTGTTGATGGTGGCGGTGGCCGAGGCCGCCCCGGATCTGCTTCACGCCAATTGGACTTATGAGTATGGGTTGACCGCCGTCCGGCAGTCCCGCTATCCCTATGTGCTTACGGTGCATGACAATGCCCGACATTGCCTGCGATGGTTAGGTTGGCGGTATGGCGTATTTTATCTGATAACTCGGTACGTGTTGTACCGGTCCCGGCATCTTACGGCGGTATCGCCTTATGTAGGGGGCTATTTGGAGAAAATGCTAGGGCGCCCTGTGCCTGTGATCCCGAATCTCGTGCCAAGAGCTGCATGGGAGTTTGGGCAGGAGGGTGGACGATTATTCCCCGTGTCCCGGACATCGGGGGCGACAGTATGTGTGGTCAGCGCGCTCAACTGGTCGCAACTGAAGAATACACGGGGGGCCTTGCGTGCGTTCCGTATTGCGCGGGAGTTGTGCGTTGAGCAAGGGATAGACCTAAAGTATACGTTAATGGGATCCGGCTTGGGATCGGGTGGGCAGGCTGAGTCTTGGGCGAGGAGGAATGGGTGCGCTCAGGGTGTTACGTTCAAGGGAGTGTTGGCCCATGAAGAAGCGCTCAGGGAAATAGTCGGCGCTGATATCCTGTTTCATCCTTCACATGAGGAAAGTTATGGCTGTCCGGTCAGTGAAGCCATGGCCATGATGGTGCCGGTGGTGGCCTGCCAGGAGGCAGGTGGGAGCCAGTGGCTCTGCGGGGATGGGAGGGGATTCTTATGCGACGGCTATGATCCCCAGAATATGGCGGAGCGGATCGTGGAGGCATGTTTTAGCTTAGATCACGGGCGTTGTAATGCGGCGCGTATTTGGTTAGCCGAGTTGGCCTCGGAAGACAAAGTGCTTGATGCTCTGGAGCGTGTCTATGCGAGTGCCTGTGGTGTGGAACATGACCCGATCCGGAAGGGGTGGCTTGGTCCCGATGGCGCAACAGACTGAGAATTCGATGAGCGAGTCAACTAAAGACGTAAGGAGGCGCCATAGGCCCATGAAAATAATCCTTTCTCATGCTATCCCTTTTAGTCTTGCTCATGGAGGAACCCAAACGGTCATCGAGGCGTTATATCATCATTTACCGGGCCATGGATGCGAGGTGGAGTATGAGCGGTGGTGGGATCCCTGCCAGACGGCGGATTTAATACACTATTTCGGGCGTCCCATAGATATGGTCTGCGAATTGGCGATCAAGAAGGGTCGGCGAGTAGTCATAACGGAGTATTTGGACCGGACGGCTTCACGGTCGAAGTGGGTGTTGTTGGGGCAGGCGGCGATGATCCGAATTGTCCAGAGGGTGCTTCCTGGATTTGTAAACCGTATGGGGTGGACTTCTTTGATGACGGCCCACGGATTGGTGTATGCGGTCAAAAGTGAAGTTGAGACGGCTCATTTCCTGTTCGGCGCTGATCCATTACGGTGTCATGTTGTACCCCATGGATTGGATCGTGTGGCTCTCGATAGTTTGGCCGTTGATGCCACTCCGGGTGGGTACCTCATCAGTGTGGGCACTATCGATCGCCGGAAAAACACTCTTGTTCTAGCACGGGCGGCAAAGCGTTCCGGGGTTCCTGTGGTGTTCGTCGGGATGCCCTATGCCGATGATGCCTACTATCGGTCTTTTGTCGCCGAGGTGGACGGCAGGTTTGTGATCTATAAGGGGCGAGTGAGTGAGTCCGAGAAGGTGGAGTTGATGCGGCGTGCTAGTGGATTTGTTCTGCTAAGTGAATACGAGAGTGGATGTGTCGCCGTCCACGAGGCCGCAGCAGCACGGTTGCCCATGTTGTTAGCCAGAAGACCCTGGGTGATCTCTAGTTATGTTTCCATTCCCGGGATATCGGTTGTGGAGCCTGACGTCCTGGCAACAACCAAAGCGTTGAGGGCATTTAATGCGAAGGCGTCCCGACTGGACCGGATGACGTTTGCTGTCCATTCGTGGGAGGATGTTTCCGGGATGTATCGTGACGTATATGAAAGCGCTTTCTCGACTTCATGCAAATGAAAGCAATCAGGACAACACAGCAATGACAGCGAACATCGTCAGTCAAAGTTTTGAAAAATCGTTTATTTCGCAGCCATTAAGTCGGCAAATTGCCCTTTGTGAACATTATGAATTGGCCGATTATTTCCTCAAGCATCTGCCTGCCCATCAACCCATCTTGGAGGCGGGTTGTGGTTCCGGGCGATGGGTGGCTTGGTTCGTCAATCATGGCTTGAGCGCTACGGGACTGGATTGGAGTCTGGCGCTCTGCGAACGCGCACGGACTGAAATCTCTGGCGTACGCTTTATTCAGGGCGACATGCGTCAAATGCCGTTCCAGAATGAGGAATTCGGGTCTATTGTTTCGCTGGGTGCTGTCGAGCACTCCTTCGAGGGGCCCGCGTTGGCCTTGCGGGAATATTATCGCGTGCTACGCCCAGGGGGCGTGGCTATCATCACCGTACCCTTCGTAAGTCCAATTCGTTTTATCTCGAAGGGAACAAAAGAATTGGCAAAACTCCTACTCGCCTGGTTCTCGCCCAGATTGCGAGCTTACCAGCGCTACAAAACCGCGCATAAAGGACGATGGGTAACGGACTACCTTCTTGATGATAAGGGTGAATGGAGTTTTTTCCAATACCAGTTTCGTGCCCCGGAGATGCGGACATGTTTAACAGACGAGGGGTTTGTTGTGGTTCAAGAGTTTGTGGATTTTGTTGATGAAGGTATTCTTCATAATTTTGGATCGATTGCAGGAAAATATGATACGGAACATGGGCGGGTGCAATTCACCATCGCAGGAGCAGTTCTTCGAAAACTTCTGCCAGCTCAATGGGTGGGCCATATGTTGTGTTATCTTGTCAGTAAGCCATGAACCGTCTTGGTTTCAACATGAACACAACTTGGTAGGCAAAGAGAACACGATAGAATTGGAGTACGGATGAAAGGTCGATTGGAGATATGGTTGCTGTCGCTGGGAGTGTTGGGCCTGATGGTCGGCACTTTATTAAAATTGATAACAGTGAGTTATAATCTGTCCGGGATTCTCAGTATCGCCGTCTATGTGTTTCCCCTCTTCCTCCTTCTCCTGCTTGCCGTATCTCGCACATGGTTCGGGTTGGGGATGGGAACGGTGGGGCTTACATTTAGCATACCCCTGCCAGTTCTTAGTCGCCTTGAGATCGGCATGATGCTGATTCTGTCGCTGTCGGTTGTGAAGGTCATTGAGTCGATTCTGAAACCCCGTTCGCAGCCTTTGTTCCGGGATATGGCTCCGCGGTTGATGATGATCGTTTCGGCCGTGGTGATCGGGCGCTTCTTGTATGACCGCCCCGGATCCGCCAATGTCGGCGACCTGGGCGGAGCAGGAGAAGCATTTGCCTTCCTGGTAGCTTGTGTGGCTTTCTTCCTGATGTCCACATTGGGCGATTCGAACTGGGATATACGGACAAACAGGCGCGTCTTGACGATATTGCTTCTGATTGGCTTTGCAGTGCAGTGCGGCATATCGTTTTACGAAGGGGTATGGGAGGGGATAGTCAATCTATTTTCCCGGCAGGCATGGTTTCTTTGTCCTTTGGTCTTGGCATCGGCTTTTGACAGTATGCGGCGCTCGACTAAGGGCTTTGGCATGTTTCGCGTTCTTGCTTTCATTGGCATTGTTTTAATTCTGAGCGCCCTTACGCCCTTTCGGAGCCGTCCAGTATTCGCCGTTTGCTCCGTGCTCTGCGTGGCCTGGATTTATGGCGAGATACGCAAAATCATCTTGTGGCTGGCAATCCCATTCGCCCTGCTGTTTTTCGTTGTACTATGGTCTGAGGGCAAAGGTATTCCCTACCTGATGTCCCGTTCCGTATCGATCGTCCTGCCTGTTTCGAACGAGAAAACCGAGAGTTATATTCATGAATTCGGAACTTCCAGCGAAACAGGTTGGACATCCCCTTTTCGAATGCAGTTATGGACCTTGGCGGCCAATGAGATCCGAAAGAATCCTTTTCTGGGTAAGGGTTTCGCGTATTCCCGGGAGGAACTTGAGTCAGCGTATGTGCATTCTGCGACGCTTGAGGATGCCGTCCAGGGACTTGCGCTCTCGGGTATCTACCATAACAGCCTGTTGGAACTGGCTGTTTTTTGCGGTATACCCGCCGCCATCGCCTTCGCGGCAGTCTTTGTCCTGGTGCTGACACGGTTGGTACACATTATGCCACTCGTAGTCGATCCCGCCATGCGCATCGTAGTGTCGGGGACGCTCGGATTTCTTTCTTCCGCAACGGGACAATTCCTGATGAACGGCAGTGGACGGGATTTCTTCTACGTTTGTGTTAGTCTGGGCGCCTTATGGGGAATATCCACCAAACTAATACGGGAACAGGGGGCGCGCGGACGTCAGGCAATAGGGGCAGAGGCACCCGCAACTTCATGATCCGAGAAAGACAGACGATAAGGCCAATTTATGATGTTTTCCATAGCGACTCCAACGCTTAACGCGGGCATGCGGATCCGGAGTTGCATCGGATCCGTTCGCGGTCAGGCTCCAGCTGCCTTCGAACACATCATCCAGGATGGCGGATCCACGGATGGTTCCGTCGAATGGCTTCGACAGCAGGATCATGTAAGTTTGGAAACCGGCGCCGATGGTGGCATGTACGATGCCATTGGAAAAGGATGGTCAAAGGCGCGGGGCGAGGTGTTGTCCTGGCTCAACGCGGATGAGCAGTACCTGCCCGGTACGCTTTGCCGTGTCGGGGAATACTTCGATGGACATCCTGACGTCGATGCCGTATTTGGGAACGCCATCATCGTCCGGCCTGACGGCACACCTCTGGCGGCTCGCCGTGAAATCCCCTTGCGCGCCATCTACGTGCGGAATGGGTTCCTGTACGCCTTTTCCTGTACCATGTTTTTCCGGCGGCGACTGTGGGAGTTGGGCCTTCTTGATTTCAAACCGCGTTACCGATACGCGGGCGACATGGATCTCGTGTTACGGTTGCTCGGTAAACATATACGCATTGCCCATTTGGATGCCTATTTGTCCCTCTTTGGCATGAATGGGGAAAATCTCAGCACCCATCTCCGCATGGAACGCGAGACTCGGGACATCCATCTTGAACATGGCGCGTTTCGTTTCCGTTTCCTGCGCCGCCTGATGATGGCGGCAAGGCATGTGGAGCGATGGAGTGAAGGATGCTATCGGCACGAAGCGGTCAGCTACCGGTATGCCGAGAATGAGCGTCCCGACTATCGCAATGTGGGGCCAACGAAAGTTGGCGGCAGATATTCTTGGACGTTAAAATAGCGCGAGTGAAACATAGGACTGCTGGGATTGTCACTGAAGGAATGTATGTACACGACTCTTTTTATTCACTCGTCTGCTGATTTGTATGGGGCCGACCGTTGCCTGTTACGGATTGCACTGTCCTGTCGTGACACCCGGCCCATGGTTGTGGTTCCCTGCGAGGGGCCGCTTATCGGGGAGTTGCGTAGCCGTGGAATTGCAACCGTGGTCATGCCGATCGCCACCTTGCGGCGCAGATGTTTTACTCCTTGGGGATTGCTGGGGCTCATGGCCACTGCCATGCGGGATATATTCCGCTTAGGTGCTCTGGTGCGGCGGGAGAAGGTCGGCTTGGTTTACTCCAATACCACGGCTGTCCTCATGGGAGGGGTCGTGGCCCGCCTGAACGGGGTGCCGCACGTCCAGCATGTGCGTGAAATTATCGAGAGCCCCCGGATTGTCGGAAGGTTTATCTCTCAACTGGGGCGTCTGGCGGACCGGGTGGTGTGCGTTTCCGATGCGACACGGGAACATTTCCTTTCGTTGTGCCCCTCCCTTGCTCCGCGGACGGTGGTCATACATGATGGAATTGACTTGGATACCTATCGCAAGGGTTCAGGGAAAGTTTTCAGGGAACAACAATGTGTGGCTGACACTACGCTCGTAATAGGCATGATTGGGAGGATATCCTCATGGAAAGGTCAGGATTTCTTTGTCAGGTCAGCCGAGGAATTTGTCAAAAGAAACCCCGGGGTGAACGTGTGTTTTGTGATCGTGGGGAATGCCTTTCGTGGGCAGGAATGGCGGGAACAGGCGTTGCGTGATCGTGTAGCGTCAAGCCCTTCGTGTTCTGTGTTCCGCATTGTTGGATTCCGGGATGATGTCGCGGATGTGCTGGCTGGCCTGGATATTTTCACCATGCCCTCAACTCGTCCTGACCCTTTCCCCAACACTGTGCTGGAAGCCATGTCGGCGGCCAAGGCTATTGTGGCGAATGCGACGGGCGGGGTGATTGAAATGCTTGATTCCGGCTCCGGAATCTTGGTTGATCCGAATAATGTAGACGCACTGTGCCGGGCGTGGGAAAAATTTAGTTCGGATCGCGTCCTTCGTGAAACAATGGGGAAGACGGCCCGTTTAAGGGTTGAATCGTGTTTCACGCTGTCACGGCATCTCTCCCTTATTCAGGATTTGATTCGGGACGTCACTGGGTCATCACATGCGGCTCGAAGGCCGAAAGGTATTGTGCATGAAGAGGGTTGAAATGTTTTTTTATCTTTTTGTCGCGACGATGGCCTTTCTATCGTTCGCCTGGTGGCAACAGGATGATTTCTATATTCATCTTCAGTATGCCAAGCATCTGCTTAATGATCGGGAATGGTCATTTAATCAAGGGGCTCAGGCTTATGGCACCACCAGTCCTCTGTGGGTCTTGCTGGTAGCGCTTGGAGGTGTGACAGGGCTGAAGTTGGAATTCGTGGCCAAAGCGTTGTCAATTGGTTTTGCGGTAATGACCGTCGTGCTTGCGGCAAGGCATCTGTCACTTTTTAAATATAAGTCTTTCGGGGTGCTTTGTATTGTTGCTTTGATGGCAAATCATTGGTTCCGATTGGCGGCGGGGTCAGGAATGGAGGCAACACTTGCCGCCTTCCTTGCCTTGTATATCGGGCTGCAGATTCTTGTAACCCCGTCACCCTCCGGTTGGCTCGTGATTCGTTTTGGTGCTCTGACAGGATTACTTATGTTAACCCGTCCGGAAATGTTTCTTTTACCGTGTTTCTTCCTTGTGGCAAGACAGGTTCAATGGCGAGTTATTCCCGCTTACCTGCTGGGTTTGGTTATTATTTTGGCTCCTTGGTTTGGCTTTGCCTGGTACACTTTCGGAACATGTGTCCCCAATACAGTCATTATCAAATCGATTATGGTGGCCTCTAATGCACCCCTATTGCATGCCGGTTTTGTGAGTGCCCTCCGATTGATGGCATTCTATGGCGCATCGAACATGGTCGAGTTAGTCGGGATTATAATGTTGATCTGGATATTTTTAACCCGGACCGGCGGACGGGTTGATTCAGTGCCCAGTGAGAATGAATTAGATCGGCGACGATGGCGCAAGGTCCCATTGCCTGTATGGGGACTATTACTGATCATTCCGCTCGTCTATTTTATCAATCAAATCCGCGGTGGTGAATGTATCACCTATCGTTATGGCGCGCCTGCGCTGCCGATTCAGATTTTTCTTGGTTGGCTCGGTCTTGAAGCCGTTTATGACCGTATGAAAAGTCAGTCTGTCAGAAAGGTCCTGATTGTGGGATTGGCAAGCATGATGTTGATCTCAAATGTCACGTTGTCAGCGTTGCATGTTCCTTCCCTTAAGCGATCTGTGAGATACCTTGAGTGTGTTCTTGTTGACTATGGACGATGGCTTAAAATAAATACTGTCTCTGATGAGGTTGTGGCCTGCTATGATGTGGGAGCTATCGCTTTTTATTCAGACCGGCCTGTATTGGATCTGATAGGGTTAAATTCGCTAGAAGTAATTCGTTTTGCGACGGGACATTCTCAGGATATTGTTAAAAGCGCGGCTATCCGGGAATTCAGGCCGAAGTATCTTGTCACCAGGTTCCCGATTAGTCCCGATATTTATACCCCTTTCCTGCCTCGCTATGAAACGGTGTTGACCCGTTCTGTCCCGGCTTATAGATTCGAGCTGTCCTCGATTTTTGACCCTCCCGCTTCTTGTGACGTTAATCTATTAAGGTTGCACTGGCCTAATTCTCGATGAGCCCGTTATGAAGATTGCTTTTCTCGGATCACGCGGCATTCCTGCCTGTTACAGTGGTTTTGAAACCTTTTATGAGCAACTGGCGATACGCCTTGTTCAGCGTGGTCATGTTGTCACCGTCTATAACCGGCGGCATTTCCTGCCCGATGTGAAAAGGGAATACAAAGGGGTCAGAATTGTCAGTCTGCCGTCTGTACCCACGAAGCATTTGGATACGATCACCCATGCGGCCTTGTCATCGGCCCATGCCTGCTTCCAGGGATATGACATTGCCTATTACTGCATTGTCGGAAACAGTCCCCTGGTGTGGCTTCCCCGCCTGGCTGGGGCCCGGACATTGCTGAATGTGGATGGTGCTGACTGGGCGCGGGAAAAATGGTCTGGTTTTGCCCGCTGGTATCAGCGGCAGTGTGAGCGCGTCGCGACGATTTCAGCGTCTGTGTTGATTGCGGATTCACGGGTGATTCAGGATCGCTATCACTCCCTTTATGGGGCGAATTTAGTGTTTGTTCCCTATGGCGCGAATGTCTCGCGAGATGAGAGGACTGATGCGGTGACCCGGTGGGGGCTGGCCACGCAGGAATACATCCTCTATGTGGGACGTTTAGTGCCTGAAAACGCCATAGACCTGTTGCTCCGAGCCTTTAGAAGAGTTAAGACTTCAAAGAAGCTTGTCATTCTTGGAGATGCCCCTTTCGCCGAGGCCTACAAGGCGCACCTGAGGAGCTTGGCGAATGACAGGGTCGTTTTTACCGGATATGCATTCGGGGATGAGTATGCTCAATTGAGCAGTCATGCGTATCTCTATGTGCAACCATCGGGTATTAATGGTACCCGCCCGGCACTCTTGGATCAGATGGGATTCGGGAATTGCGTGCTGGTGCGCGATAGTCCCGCAAACCTCGAGACACTGGGGGGGTATGGCGAGAGTTTTGACAGCACTGGTGGCGAGGAGGCGCTGGCAGGAATGCTGGAAGAATTGATTCTCGATGGTGCCCGAGTTGAAGCCTGCAG
>Ga0073936_10003544_pt1 | contig 22260 bp, 19 predicted proteins | sample AliMusrvi5mmetaG_FD_87041 | JGI IMG/M metagenome (GOLD analysis project Ga0073936, IMG submission 87041) | Freshwater lake bacterial and archeal communities from Alinen Mustajarvi, Finland, to study Microbial Dark Matter (Phase II) - Alinen... | ecosystem: Environmental > Aquatic > Freshwater >... | reverse complement strand
GGGCAGATCGGGGGAGGGCTCGTCGTCGCGCTCCTCGGCGTCGCGGTGACGCTGCATGCGCGTGGCACGGGCGCCTGGGTGATTGTGTATATGCTGATCGGCCTCTCGGCCGCCGCCGTCTTTGTGCCGTACGGCTACGTCGTCCAGGTGGAGACACCTCCGGAATTAATGGGGCGCGTCTTTGCTACGGCCGGTGGGATCCAGAATGCCTTTCTTTTGCTGGCGCCGCCATTGTGCGCGGTGCTGGCCGAGCTCTGGGGCGTTGGCTTCGTCTTTACCGCCGCGGGCATAGCGCTTGCACTCCTCGGACTGGTGGTGTTCTTCCTTCGGCCGGCCGTCGCAACGCAGGCTGCAACAGAGGATGCCGCGTTGCAGACCAGTGCTGCCTGCAGCGATGTGCGTTGATCATGATCCTGTGCAACGATTACCAGCGTTTATGCAAGCCGTTTTTCGGCATATACTTGCAAGGCTTTTATGGCGTCGCGCTGGCCCGGCCTGTCTGAGCCAAAAATCGAACGGCGCCTTGCTGCAAGTATTGTGATCATGAATTCAATGCGAGATCTTTTTCTACTCGATCCAGACATCGTTTTCTTCAACCACGGTTCATTTGGCGCTACGCCTCGCCCCGTGTTCGAAAGTTACCAGCGCTGGCAACGCGAACTCGAGCGCAATCCAGTCAAGTTTATCGGGCGCACGCAGAACGGGCTGCTTAAACAGGCGCGTGCCACACTCGGCGAGTATCTCGGAACTGATGGCGAGAATCTCGTTTTTGTGACGAACGCGTCATTCGGGATCAACGTCGTCGTGCGCAGTATGAAGCTCGGTCCAGAGGACGAAGTATTGACGACCGACCATGAGTACGGCGCGGTGAACAACAACTGGAACTATCTGGCTGACAAACTGGGTTTCAAGTACATCAACTACCCGATGCCCTTGCCGATGACCACGCAGGAGGCGTTTGTCGAGGAATTCTGGCGGGGAGTGACGCCGCGCACCAAGGTCATCTCAATCAGCCACATTACTTCGCCCACTGCACTGATCTTCCCGGTGCAGGAAATATGCCGGCGCGCGCGCGCGGCGGGCATTATCACGCTCATTGACGGCGCACATGCGCCTGGGCAGATACCTTTGAATCTCGATGAAATCGGCGCAGATTTCTACGTCGGCAACTTGCACAAGTGGTTGTGCGCGCCAAAAGGCGCTGGATTCCTGCATGCGCGCCTTGAATCGCAGCAACTGCTTGAGCCACTCGTCGTGCATGGTTGGCACAAAACGCCGGATCATCCGCAAAGTTTTGTCGATATTCAACAGGGGCAGGGCACGCGCGACAGCGCTGCATTCCTGGCTGTTCCGGATGCGATTGCGTTCCAGAAGGAACACAATTGGGATCAGGTGCGCGCCGATTGTCACGCGCTAGCCGCACAGGCGCAACACCGCATCTGTGAGGAGTTCGATCTTGAGCCATTCAGCCCGGTCAACGCCAATCCCCAGTGGTGGTCGCAAATGTTGAGCATGCCGCTGCCAAATGTTGCCGATCCGCGTGATTTCTCGCGGGTGGTGCTCGAAGACTACAAAATTGAAATTCCTATGGGCGCATGGCGCGGACCGATGCAGGCGCGCATCTCCATTCAGGCTTACAACACGCAGGAAGAGGTTGACCTTTTCGTCGATGTGGTCACAAAGTACGCGAAGACGCATATCCCGACCGCCTGATGTGCGTTCAGGGAATCACTTCCAGCGTATCCAGTCGCGCGTTTTCGCTTTGAGCGATGACTTTGACTGCGTGGTATCCTGCCGGGAGTGAACCAGACAGAACGACTGTTGATTTCGCGGGTTCGGGTGTGGAGAGGCTGACTGTGATGGCCGCCTGGTTATCGATGATCACCAGCATCTCCCCGCACTCGGGCCCGCGCACCGCGTGCAGCCGGTAGCCTGTCCCGTGGAAATTCCACTTAGCCTCTGCGCCGGCCTTGCTGCTGCGATATCCAAGGCCATATCGGAACGCATCGTTCTCTTCCAGCCGCCACTCGGCGCCATCCATCGCAATGGCTGAACCTGCCAGCGCATCGATTGCCAGCCAGTCCTCTGTGCATGGGTGTGTTTCTCCGTCAACGATAAACTGCTCGATGCGCATCACGGTGCCCGCCTCAGCGAGTAGCTGAATACGACCCTCGGACGCCGGGTATGCCAGCATGCACACAGGTTGATCATTCAAACTGATCGCAACGCTGAACTCATCCTGCGTGATTGAGATCGTGTCCGGTTCGTTGGCCGGTTGCGGGAGTATTCCAGTCCAGGTGTCGCGCCGCCCATCTTCATCAAGCGACTCCAGGCGCCAGCGCTCGCCCGCACGTTGCCAGGTGATCTGTTGTGGGAACATCAAGGGATGTGGCGCAGCGTCAGCGACCGTCGTCCCGGGGCCAAGGGGTGATCGGCATCCCCAACTGAGCGACCATGCCCCACTGGACTGTGCTTGGGTCGTCAGGTTAAAGGTTCGATAGTGCCGCCGCAGGATGCCAAAAGCAGGCGCATTTGGCGCTGAAATCACGAACCCATCCTGATAGGGTTCGGCCCAGCGCCGCCGCGCGAGATGCACCGTGCCCGTGTCATCCTGTGTCTTGCTCGTAAAGTAAGCGCGCATCGTTCCATCATCGCTTACTTGTGCTGAAAAGGTCTGTCCCCAGATCCCCTGCGCTTCGGAAGGGCGATTTTCTGCATGCCATACCGATCCGTGTTGATATACCTCCCATGCCTCTGGACGGTGTGCCTCCTCAATCGGCGCCCGGAAAACACATTGGAACGAACGATTGCGCGCCACCGATGTTGCCGGCGCATAGATAAACCCGTCATGCGCAAAGGCGGGGTAGTACTCCATCAAGGCCGGGAGGAATACGTTCGACTGCGGGCACAATAGGAGACCGGGTTCAGAATACGGCCCGGCGGGATTGGATGCGGTCATACACGCCATTGCCCACGTCCCACCGGCGTTGCCCGGTGTGCTCATGGCGTGCAGGATGATCCAGTCATGGCTGCGTTTGATCAGTGTTGCCGCGTACGCGCGCACGTACTTGCCCAAAAGCGGGCGTTGATCGGCGTCCAGGTGCAGCGGATGATCGGCGCGAACAAATGGCCCCTCCGGGCGATCAGCGCATGCGTAGGCCAGCCCTCCGCGATTGTTGGCATGGTTAGCCCAGTCATAAACCATGTGGTATTGCCCATCGGCGTAGACGACTGAAACGTCGGGCATTGCGCCAGGATGCGCGCCATCGCCGTCAAAAGTCGACGGGTCGCCTTGAATCGCGAGCCCGATTTCCTCCCAGCCGCCGCCAGCGCGCTCGCGCATCACGAGACACGGGCCGCCAGGCCAGTACCCGCGCGGATATAAACCCACATACGCATACCAGCGCCCGGACGGCGGATCGTGAAAGAGGAATCCATTGACCGGCCAACTGTAGGGCTCGCGGCCTGTGTAAATGGGATTGCCATCCTCGCGCACAAACGTGTCCCAGGATGGATCGCCGACAGCACAGTGGTGCAACCATTCATTGCGGTATTCAGAGCGGGAGAAGTCAATAGCTGGCGACATGGTTTTGCGTTACGCGTCCTTTGTGGGCGGCAGATAAATCTCGAAGTCTACCTGCGGACACATGAATATCGAGTGCGGATGTTGCATATCGTGCCGGGCAAGCAAGCCGAGACGCTCGTACAGGCTGAAGTACAGCTCATTTGATTGTCCAAGCGTCAAATCCATTTTCTGATGCCAGATCGAGTAGCGCCCCGGCGCATGATCCAGGCGGTAGAAGAAGCCATCGACCGGATGCGTCAGGATCAGGCGCATCTCGTCGAGTGACGTGAAACCTTCCTGTGCCGCCAGCGCTTCTCCGGAGTCCCAGATGTTGATGTTTGCGCTGCACCATGATGAATCGATTTGCATGCGGTAGGCCATGTAGCGATGCTTCGAGTCATTGTAAGTGCAGTCTACTCGGTAGCGCGCGTAGTGCCATGGGATGCGCCACACAGTCCTTGCGAATTGGACGACTGGCGAACCCAGCGTCGTGCCAAAAAACCAGACGCCGTGCTGTCCCGTTCTTTTGTCGATGATATAGGCGCGGTGGTTGGTCTGAGGAAAGTGAAAGCGCGCAAATGGGAACAGCCGGTGGAATCGGAAGTCGGTGTCCACAAACGGCACAGCGCTGAGCATCGCCATGCGTTTGCCGCCGATCATGAACTCGGGGATCGCGAATCGGTCGGTTGGAATGTGTTTGGCGAGTGCTTTGGCTGGCACTGCGTAGTTGATGAGCGCAAAATGCTGGAGCGATGTTCGCGCGTCCAGCAAGCGCGCTTTGCGCGGCAGGAGCCGTTGCGCCAGCAGGTCGCGATACGCGTTGTGCGTCGGCTCAGCCATTGCGTCGTCCATCAGCCGCCTGCGGCCTTCATGCCAGCCTTCAGAAATGCGACGCTATCGCGCACAAATGCCTGACCGTCCTCGCACACATGATGCATCATCCCACGGCTGTAGGCAAAGTCGCCCGGGGTTGCGCCAATCGTCGAGTTATAGGATTCCAAAACCATGTGCCCATCAAATCCAATTGCATGCAGCGCTGTAAATACCGCATTCCACGGAATCAGCCCATTGTCGCCAGGAGCGCCGCGATCGTTCTCACAGGCGTGCAGCCCCCACAGGCTGCCGCGCGCCAGGCGGATCTGTTCGCCGTAATCGCGCACTTCGGTGACAAGATGGTAGGTGTCCAGGAGCAGTGACAGGTTGGGGTGATTGACTTTCTCGATCATCCGGACGGCCTGTGCCCCGGTGTTCAGCACATGCGTTCGGAAGTGGCTCATGGGTTCAATCACGATCTGGACGCCCTGGCGTTGTCCATAGTCCGCGAGTTTGAAGAGGCCCTCCGCAAGCCAACCCTGTTCGTCATCTGACAGTGGCCGATAGTGCAGCACGCCTGGGTGTCCATAGAGTGCGCCGGTGTAGGCAGTAGCTCCGATCGATGCGCCGGTGTCAACCTGCCGGCAGTGCCAGGTCAGCCCGCGCGCGCGGTTCGCGGCGTCTGGATTTGAGAGATCGCATTCGCGCGGCCAAAGCCCGCCAGGGCTGATCGTGAGTTCTAATCCCAGTGATTGCGCCCTTTGGCGCGTCAATGCCGGGTCAAAGGCGACATCGTCGCCTGTGGCGATTTCAAAACCGTCGAGATCCAGATCGCGCGCGATATCGAGCAAACCAATCTGGTCATCCGACCAGCGATCCGTAAAAATGTAGCAATGTGCGCTGTGCTTGATCATACTTTCTTGTCGATAAACGTTTGCGCGAACTGAACGAAATGATACACGTCAGCGAATGAACTGACCAGACCCAGTGAGACGCGCACGGCGCCAGTGCTCTTCGCATCGATGCAACGGCGGAATTCATCAATCGTCAGTCGATCGGGTTTGATCAGGAAACAGGATGTCAGTTCCTCTGCGGATATCCCAAGCGCTAGTTCGCCGCCGCCTGGATTGCAGAAACAGCCTGTGCGCAACGAGATATTCACGCGATTTGCGGCATACTCGACCAGGCGGTGATCGATAAAGGCGCCATCCGGATCATAGAAGTTGAAAGTCACAGTGCCGCCGCGATTTAATGTCGTCACCGGCCCGTAGATATGAACCAGCGGCGCGCCTGTGCTGTGGCGCAGGGCGGTTAGTTCCTGCAACAACCAGCCAGTCAGACAGTTGGCGCGGGTGTGAATCTGATCGATGCCGATCTCCTCAATATGGCGCAGGCCGATGTCAACCGCTGGCAGCGCCAGGTAATTCAATGTGCCATCTTCGAAGGCTTCGGCGCCTTCGTGAAAGTAGAAACGGTTGCCCTGTACTGATGCGACAGTGATGGTGCCGCCGGCAAACCATGGCCGGTGCAGTTTTGCGAGCGCCCGCTTGCGCGCAATCAGGCAGCCCACGCCGGTCGGGTAACCAAACAGTTTGTAGAACGACAGGCAGACAAAGTCCGGATGCCAGATCGATAAATCCAGCCGGTTGGTTGGGACGAACGCCGCTGCGTCGAGCAGCACGTCCCACCCCTTCGCCTGAGCCTGGGCGATCCATTCGAGCGAGTGACGGACGCCAGAAAAGTTGGATTGCGCGGGATAGGCAAACAACGCATTATGACCCGGTTGCGCGAGGTCCAGGTAAGACGATAGCTTGTTCCCATCGATAATCATGTCCGGCGGGTTAACGGGCGCATAAGTAACCGAGGCGCCTTTTGAGCGCGCGAATTCGCGGATGCCATTAACCGAGTTGTGATTGTCGAAGGTGAGCAAGTACTGGTCGCCTGCGCCGAATGGGTATGACTCGCCAACGAGCTTGAGCGCGCCGCTCGCATTCTGGGTGAAGATCGCGACGTATTCCTCAGGCGAGGCGTTGAAATAGCTGAGCATGTGCGCTCGCGCCTGCTCGACTAACCGCGTCATCGCCACGGAGGTCGGGTTTGTGGAGTGGGGGTTGCCGAAAACGTTGGACAGCAGCAACTCGCTATGTTTGCTAATCTGCGAATCTCCGTACAGACTCCCGCCGGTGTAATCGAGATAGGTGTGCTGGTCGCGGTCGAGTCGCGAGTAGTCGGTAGCGCGCAGGTCATCCAACTGTCCAGTGCTGCAATAGTCGGGATAGTCAAGGCGGAAGAGCGTTTCTGCCGCTGTCAGTCTGCCGGCCATATCTCGCTCGGTTTGAGTGGGTGATGATTGTGCTGACTCCAGGGACTCTAATGAAGGCATGTAGTTCTGCATGGTTTATTTCCGTCGCCGATTGGGATATGCGCTAGCGGGCCGTCACGATCACCACACCTGCGACGCCGGCGCCGGCGTGCGCCGATAGACCGGGCGTGAGTTCAGCATAGGTGACTGATTCAGGGCATGGCAGGCTTGCGCACAGCATCTTGTGCAGCTCGCGCGCGTCATCGATGGCGTTTACATGGATCAGCGCCATTCGTTCGATCGGTTTGCCGCCTGCTGCTTGTGCTGCGCATTCGACCACCCGGCTCAGCGCTTTGCTGCGGGTGCGGACGCGTTCGAGCACTTCCAGTTTGCCATCCTTGATCGTCAGGATCGGCTTTACAGCCAGGATAGTCGCCATACCCGCAGCGAGGTAGCCCACTCGCCCGCTCATCGCCAGATACTTGAGTGTCGAGAGCGCGGCGAACAAGTGTGTCCGTTTGCCGACATCGAGCGCTGCTGCGATGGCTTCTCCTTTTGTGGCGCCTTGCAACACTGCCTCGCGCGCGGCGATTGTCATGAACCCCTGACCCATGCTCAGGCTGTTGGAATCCACGATTGTGATATCGCGATCAGGGAATAAGTCGCGCGCGGCGCCAGCCGCTTGATAGGATGCGCTGATCTTGCTGCTGACGGTAATACAAATGACGGACTCGGCGCCGGAATCGAGCGCCTTCTGGAATGCATCGGCGTACTTGCCCGGAGTTGGCGCCGCTGTTGTCGGCAGTTTTCCCAGCCGGTCGACGCGCTCAAACAACGCTTTATCGTCAATAGTGACGCCGGCATCATAGCTTTCCTCGCCAAACTGGATGCTGATCGGCGCCTGAGCAATATCCAGGCGTTCGGCAACGTCAGCCGGAATGCTTGAGTCGCTGTCTGTCATGATCGCGATGTTCGCCATGTTGGCACTCCAGGTTGATGTGGTTTTAGCTGAGGATGCTGAGTTTGAACGTCCCGCTCAGCGATGCGCGCGGTTGCAGGACGCGCACCCCCGTGCCGGTCAGTTGTTGCGCATACAGGTTAAAACCATCGTTTGCATGCGTCACAGGCTCGACCGCGAAGAATGGCTTGCCGGGCGGCGTATAGACAATGACATGACCGAAAACGGGATCGCATGAGAACTCCAGTCGAACCCCGGACGAGGGGTAGGCAATCGTTGCGCGGCTATCCCAACCGCCGAAGCAATGATCGATGTCGCGCGCGCCCACTGGCGCGAGCATGCTGAAGTCCATCTCAGCTGGCGCATCGAACATTCCTGATCTGTCGTCAGTCGGCAGGCGCGTGCGAACAGGTTCGACCGCCTTTGCCGTCATTCCGGCAAGCGGAGGATAGACGCCGGCGACGCGCAGTTGCAGTTGTGCTTCATCCGTGGACGCTCCTCCGAATCCCCGGTTGAAATACGGGTGGAACCCGAAGCCAACGGGCATCGGGCTCTCGCCGGAATTCAGAACCGTTAGGGTGGTTCCAAAGCTATTCCCCTCCAGAGAATAACGGATCTCCGCGCGCAGCGGGAAGGGGAAGTTGAAATCAGGGAACTCGCGTGATTCAAGCGCACAGATTAGCGAGTCCGCCGTGTGTTCCATTACGCGCCACGGCCGGTCGCGGCCATCGCCGTGGATGGCATACCCTTGCGGCGTGTTGGCGCGCAATGCGTAATGTGTCCCGTCAAAGTCGAATCCTGCCCCTGTCAGCCGATTTGACCAGGGGATCAGATTGAAGGATGCCAGCATCCCTGATAGCGGCATCCTGGATGCCAGCATCCTTGATGTCAACGCCCCTGAACTGTGGGCGGCCAATACCTCTGGAGGCGTCGGGCGCATCAACGGAACCCATGCGCCCTGCCATTTACCCTCAAGCGAAACGATGCTTGCGCCGGGATCGGGCAATACACTCAACCGAAGTGAAGCGTTCTCAATTGTCAGCATTTCATGTCACTGATTTGAAGATCGAAGATTTGCATCAACATAAGCCCGCAGGAGGTCGCCCATGCGCTTCTCCCAGCCCGGCCCCTGGGCGCGAAACCATTTGATGACCTCGCGGTCGACCGGGAGCGCAATCGTCACCCTGGGCGTCGGGGGACGCACCGTGTCGTTCTTGAAGAAAGACGCCTGCAAGGCAGGCTTGTCCATCGGTTCCGTATCGTCGTCATCAAATGCGTACCCCGAATCAGAACTGTTCGAGTCAAAAGGCGGCATGTTCTTCATGGTTCTTTACACCGTGAAATGCTTGAATGTTGGGAGGTAATCCTGGTTCTTGGCCAGCATTTCGTTGACCATTTGTTTGATCTCAGCCAGGGATAACATGGCTGAAGTAAGCGGATCATAGGCAACTGCCTGGAAGATCAGGCGCGGATTTCCTGTGATCGTCGCTTCCACGGCCATTTCTTCGATCTGCGAGCTGATGGAGGTCAATGCAGCGCACTGTGAGGGCAGGGCGCCCACATAAGCTGCCTCGAAACCTTTCTTGCTGACCCACACTGGAATCTCGACGCAGGCGTTCTGGGGCAGGTTGGGGATCAGGCCTGTGTTCGCCACGTTGCCATTGAACGTAAATGGCTCACCGCCCTGCAGCGCGTTGATGATGTAGGCGGCATATTCGTGCCCGCGCTCCAGCGAGATGGGGGTTTCTTTGGCGAACCACTGCTTGGCGTCATCGCGCCAGTTGTCGATGCGTTTTACGTATTCCTTGACGATGTACGCGTACTCGCCAGGGTTCCAGCCCGTGCCGTGTGTGCAGTACTTCTCAAGCAGGTCCGGGCGTTTGCGGAACCACGCGTTGTATTCCGAGTTGTGCCCGCTCGATTCGGTGACGTAGTAGTCGAGGTTGAGGAACATCTCATTGCGCACCTGTTCCTCGTTATAGATAGCCGGGTTCTCGGTCATTGCTGTGCGGATGAGCGGGTAGGCGTCCTTGCCTTTCCATTCATACTTCAGGTACCACGACATATGGTTAATGCCCGCGCAGGTGTAGGTGATCTCGCTCATGGGCGCGCCGATCCACTTTGCCAGCATCTCCGCCGTGCCTTGTACGCTGTGGCACAGTCCGGTGAGTTGGATATTCGTTTCGCGCTGCATGGCGCGGCAAAGCATCACCATCGGGTTGGTGTAGTTGAGCATCACGGCATCCGGGCAATACTTTTCCATGTCGTGGGCGATGCCGAGCATGACCGGAATCGTGCGCATCGCGCGGAAGATGCCGGACGGGCCGCGCGTGTCGCCGATGTTGATGTCGACGCCATATTTCTTCGGTATCTCGATGTCGTGGCGCCATACGTCAACGCCGCCGGCGAGGATTGTGACAAGCACGACGTCTGCGCCGGTGAGCGCCTCGGCGCGATCCAGCGTCGCGACGACCTTCGCCGGGTAATGACCCATCTCGACGATGCGGCTGACGGCGCGATAAGCGAAGTCAAGTCGCTCCGGGTCGATGTCCATCAAACACAGCGTTGCATCAGTGAGAAGCGGGAAGGTGAGGATATCGCGAACGAGTCCGCGCGTGAAACCGAGGCTTCCCGCGCCAATAAATGTAATTTTTGTCATCTTAAAAGTCCTTTCGATAGTCGTTGATTTATTGTAGGCTTTCCCCTGAATAACACAAAACCGTTAAACCTCGAAGATTCGATACGGTTGAATGTTCATCACTCGAGTGCCGCCGACAGTGGTCTCAGCGGGCTGCATTGGCGCGTAATTGCGGTGCTGATGCCCGTGGATCAGGAAGCGAGGTTTGAACTTCTCGATCAACCAGTTAAATGCCTCAAACCCGGTGTGGGCGCGGTCGGGGCCGTCATGGATGCCAAACGCTGGAGAGTGGGTTACCATGACATCCACGCCGTATCCTTTTCTGTTGCGCTGAATAAGCATCTTGCGAGCGAGCCAGATGCTGCGGATCCATTGTTCACCCTGGGTGTACTGGATTGGCACTGACGGCTTATACCGGATGCACCCCTCCAGGCCTGCCAGGGTGATCGCGCGGAACTTCAGCCGGCGCATGTCAAGGTTAATCCATCCCTGGGGCTCGCTCTTGATCTCGCCCTGGTCGCCCACCTCGTACAGGTCATGATTGCCGCGCACGTAATAACAGGGCTTGTTCAGTGTTGACGCCACAAATTCGAGATAGTGGATCGGCAAGTCGCCGCAACTGATCACGGCATCGACGTCGCCACAACGGCGCGTCAGGCTTGGGCTGTAAATCCAATCCTCGACTTCATCACTGATCGCCAGCAATTTCATCTGGTTTGCCTTGAGGCGCTGCATGGCGCCGTTTGATCCTTGACGTTTAGCGGTAGTTCTTCAGATAGGCTTCCATGAACATATCCAGTCCGCCATCGAGGACGGCAGTGCTGTTGCCTGTTTCCAGGCCGGTGCGCGTATCTTTTACCATTTGATAGGGATGCAGCACGTAGTTGCGAATCTGGTTGCCAAACTCGGCCTCGATAAACTCGCCCTTGAGTTTGCGCAGCTCCGCATCGCGCTTTCGCTCTTCGATTTCCTGCAGCCGCACCTTCAGGATGTGCAACGCGCGTTCCCGGTTCTGGCGCATGCTGCGCTGATCCTGGCAGGTAACGATCAACCCGCTGGGGATATGGCGGATGCGCACAGCGGTCTCGTTTTTCTGCACGTTCTGTCCGCCTGCGCCCTGCGATTTGTACGTCTCAATCTCCATGTCGCGCGCGTTGATCTCGATGTTGATCTCGTCATCCTGCACGTCTGGATAGACCTCGACCCGCGCGAACGACGTCTCACGGGTGCGGCCGGCGTTAAAGGGCGATAGTCTCACCAGGCGATGTACGCCCCGCTCTCCCCGCAGGTAACCGAATACTCGATCGCCCTGAATCGACAGGGTGGCGTTCTTGATGCCGGCCTCTTCGCCCGGCGTGTAGTCTATCTCGGACACCTTGAAGTCATGCTGTTCGGCCCAGCGCAGGTACATCCTGTACATCATCTGCGCCCAATCCTGCGCGTCGGTGCCGCCCGCGCCCGGTTGGATGGTGATGATGGCGTCGCGCCGGTCGTGCGGGCCGGAGAACATCAGGTCGAGTTCGGTCTGGTCGAGGTTCTTATTCAGGCTGTCGACCTCGCCAACTAACTCGGCGACTGATTCATCATCGTCGCTCTCTTCGATCAACTCGATCAACACGCCGGCGTCCTGCCAGCGCTTATCGAGAGCATGAAAGTTGTCAATAGATTGTCGCGCGGCAGAGAGTTCTCGCATGGCGGCTTGCGCGCGCGTGGAGTCATTCCAGAATCCGTTCTCCTCGCTCAGGCGCTCAAGCTCTTTGATTCGCGTTTCTTTGCTGGCGACGTCAAAGACGCCTCCGCAGATTGTTCAGTCGCTCCGCGGCGACGCTCAACCTGTCTTTCTGTTCAGATAGTTGCTCGATCATAGTGTGGGTCTCTACTCTTTTTCGTCGAATAAGTTCGCTACAAAGGCTTCAGGGTCGAATTCCTGCAGGTCGGTCATTTTCTCGCCGGTTCCGATATAGCGGATTGGGATGCCAAGTTCGTTCACGATGGCAAACGTGACGCCGCCCTTGGGTGTGCCATCCAGCTTTGTGAGAATCACCCCGGTGACGCCGACTGCTTCTGCAAATCCCTTGGCCTGATTGATGGCGTTCTGACCGTTGGCTGCGTCAATCACCAGCAGGGTCTGGTGTGGCGCATCGTGCACTGAGCGGCTTAATACATTGCGCAGTTTCTTTAATTCCTGCATCAGGTTGTGTTTGGTGTGCAACCGTCCAGCCGTGTCCACGATCAGCAAATCCGCCTTGCGGTTAAATGATGCCTGTACGGCGTCATACACCACGGCGCCTGGATCGCTATTCGGCGCCCCGGCGATCACGGGGACGCCGCTGCGCTCACCCCAGATCTGCAGCTGGTCGATGGCCGCTGCGCGGAAGGTGTCGGCAGCTGCCAGAACGATCTTGCGGCCGTGCTTCAAATACAGGTGACAGAGCTTGGCGATGCTGGTCGTCTTGCCTGAGCCATTGACCCCGACGACCATGATGACCTCAAGCAGGAGTTTTGCGTCGTGAACCGGAGTTGCTTTTGGCCCAAGCAATGCAACAAGCTCGCTTCTGAGCACCCCGCGAAGGGCAGAGGCTTTTACGATGCCTTCAGAGGCTGCCCGCTTGCGCAAGTTTGTCAGAAGCTTCTCCGTCGTTGGCGCGCCAATATCGGACTGAAGGAGCAGCGATTCGAGGTCATCCCATGTTTCATCGCTGATATCGGCCTGCCCCAGCACCGTCTGGATGCGACCAAGGATGCTATTGCGGGTCCGGGCGAGAGTTTCACGAAGCGATGGCATGATCGATACCTGTTTATCCTTGTCCTTTCAAACTAGTGCTAGAGTTTATGTGAAGTCGACGTGTTTTAGAAAGGCTAACTATACCTGAGGCGCATCTAATCTTCAATAGATAGTGTGCCGATCTGGATGCCGTCTGAGTTGTCACTGGTGCGCAATCGTGGCGCGCCGGGCTTGGACGGGTCGTACAGACCCACCCGAATGACATAAGTGCCGGGTTTCATGTCATCCGAGATTGGAATCCCGTAGGTCTTAATCGGGGTGTGGATGTCCGCATCTGTCAGGGCTAAATCGAGTTGTGATGGCACCTGGTTATTTTGATCGAGCACATGGATGAATATCTTTTCAGCGCCACTAAGTTCGGCGTTGTCGGTGTTCCACTGAAGATACACTTCCAGCACCTTGCCTTTGACCGTTGTGCGCATCTCGGTCATCGGGCGCGCCAGCGCAGCTTGCAGCTTAAGCCCATTGCTGTATGAAATGCCAATGGGCTTGAGGTCGGCAGGATTCGCCCTGCTGTACATGTAGATCCACCAACGACCGGTGAATATCTGGTTTACCCTCGTGTATTGTGTGGATAGCGCCGTATGCGCAATGTCCTTTCCCTTGCCCCCATTCCACCAGTGATCGGCGTCTTCACGCAGGATCACGCGCTCAACGCCGGCATCTGCGAGCGCTTTTGCGTCCGCAATGGCCCCTGGCAGGTCGATTGCGCGAGCGGGAATGTTGAAGGCGGCCGGGTAACCGCTGTAGTAAAAGGTCATTGCCGGTTCGGGCACATTCTGGGCAACGCGAAACTGTTCCGGCGTCACGTTAGCGGAGAAGGTCTTCACGATCCACACAAAGGGTTTCCACGAACTGGGCGTGTTGCGATTCGCGAGGTAAGATCCGCGCAAGCCGATAGCCAGCCCTGCACAGATTCCGACAGCAAGCACAACCGGTGGAACCACCTGGAGCGCGAGCCGGATACGGTTGCGCCCGGTTTCCCATATCGGTGCAATCGCGGCTGCGACGAGCAGGTAAAAAGGCGCCGAAGTTGCGATCACCTGCCTTTCGGCAAATGTGGACCGACCGCGCGAACCAAGATAAGACAGGATGAATGGCACACACAGGAGCGACACCAGCAGAACGGCGCTCCACCTCTGGCGCGGCCCAGCTACGGATAGCCGAACCACGCCGACGACGAGCGCCAGCCCAGCCAGGAGTGCGAACATGTCCTGAACTGGTGAGGCGTTCTGTCCGACGGCGAACACCCCGGCCATCAACCGCACCATGAATTCCGCAGTGGGCGAGAAGTAACTCGCGCCCGGGTAGTTGTGCAACATATCGCGCACGAGCAGATACCATGGCGCAAAGGCGATCAGGATCACCATCTGGGCAATCACCCAGCGCGTGAGCCGGCGCCAGTGATCCTTCAACGGCGTCCGCAGGGTGACTGCCAGCATGAAGACGTTTTGCGCAAGCAGGATCGTGCCCGTAAAGTAGTGCGTGTTGAGCGCCAGATAGCTGACCAGGACATAGGCGATGAGGAACTTCACCGCTTGAGGGGATAGCGCAGCAGCCAGAGTAGCCCTCAAGCCGCGTTGATTGCTTCGCAATGGGGCGGGGGCGCACATGAGTAATTCAACGGCAAGCCAGGTGCTGAACAGCGTCAGCATCAGGCTCAGGCTGTACATCCGACCGTTGCGAGACTCTCCGATCAGAAAAGGACTGAACGCGACCAGGACGCTGGCGATCACTGGAATGACGCGCGAATTCTTTCGATAGCTCAGCCCCAGACGGCGCCCCAGCCGGTAAATGAGCGCCACGGATGCCACGCCGAAAAGGACGCTCTCGTACCGAAAGGCAAACTCGGACCCGCCGGCCAGGAGGAGCCAGAAGTGATTGATGAAGTAGCTTGCGACAGGGTGGGGTTCGGCGATGGTGAGGGTTGTGCGAACGATTCCTTCGAGTGAGTCGATGCTGAATGCGTAACTGAACGCCTCATCACCCTCAATATCATTGAAGTCGAGCTGGTAAGTGCGAACCGCAAATGCGCTGAGCAGAATACATACCAGTACTATCAATACACCGGCTGGCACACGGGTGTTGCCGAGTTTTGGCGGCCTTGTCAGCGCCGGAGTTGCCGTCGGGAGTGCCGTCGTCATATCAGGATTACAGTCCTCAAGGATTCAAAGCAATTCTACTGAGTGTTATGACCGTCCGTTCAAGTAGCGTTGCAGGAACTGCTGTGTGCGCGCATCCTGCGGGACGCTGAATATCTGTGAGGGCGCGCCTTCTTCCACGATGTTACCATCCTCCATGTACACGACCCGATCGGCAGTGTCGCGGGCAAAGCTTATCTCGTGCGTGACAACGATCATCGTCATGCCTTCATTGGCAACCGCCTCCATGACGTTGATCACTTCGCCGATGAGTTCGGGATCGAGCGCAGAGGTCGGTTCGTCAAACAGCATCACCTTTGGATCCATCGCCAGCGCGCGCGCAATGGCGACGCGTTGCTTCTGGCCGCCTGATAGACGGGCGGGGTACTCGTCGCGCTTATCGATCAGTCCCACTTTCCCCAGGAATGATTCCCCGATCTCCACCGCCTGAGCGCGCGGTATCTTCTTGACAATCAGCAATGCCTCGATGACATTGTCGATGACTGATTTATGAGGGAAGAGGTTGAAGTCCTGGAACACCATCCCGGTCAACAGGCGCACCTTGTGGATGCGCTCTTTGCGCTGACGACCGGTTAGCGCCGGGGTCACTTCCACGCCATCCACTTCTATCGACCCTGAAGTGGGTTCTTCGAGGAAGTTGATCGAACGCAACAACGTGCTTTTACCGCTCCCGCTCTTGCCAATCACGCAGACGACTTCCCGCTGGCTGACCTCCAGTGATATGCCTTTCAGGACATTCAACTTGCCGAAAACCTTATGCAGGTTCGTGATGCGGACCATTGGATTTCCCATCGATCACCTGTCTCCCCGGGCGAGCCGCTTTTCGATGCGGGATTGTATCGCCTGCAAGGCGATCGTCAACACCCAGTAGATGCCTGCGGCGATCAATAGCGTTTCCATTGAGCGGAAGTTTTGCACGCCGACCTTTTGCGCGCGCCACAGCAACTCCTGCACGCCGATTACTGATACCAGCGCGGAGTCTTTAGTCATCGCGATGAAATCGTTGCCGACAGGCGGAATGATGATGCGGATCGCCTGAGGCAGCACGATGCGCCACATCGTCTGTCCCGGCGTCATTCCCAGCGCAGTCGCTGCCTCCGCCTGGCCTTTGCTGACGGATTGGATGCCCGCGCGGAACACCTCGGTCATGTAGGCGCCATAGTTGAGGGAGAGCGCCAGTATGCCGGTTGGCAACGCCGGCAGGAGCAATAGATTACTGAGCAGCGAGAACTGTTGCTCAAAGTTCGGAATTAACTTAGCCAGTTGCTGGTTGATCTGTGGCAAACCAAAGTACAGGATGAAAATCTGCACGATCAGCGGGGTTCCACGGATGAGCGACACGTAGAACGTCGATATTCCATAGGCCAGCGGATTGCGCGACAGACGCCCGAGCGCGCTCAGGAAGGCCAGGATGATCGCGCCGATGATCGAGATAACCGAGATGAACACGGTCGTGATGAGACCGACCCGCCACACGTCACTGGTGCCTTCGCCATAAACGATGAAGCGCCACCACTCGCCGATGAACCCCACGTTGAGCCGGATCAAAGAGAAACCGAGTCCGCCGCAACCCAGGATGACCAACCAGACGAGGATGACTTTGAAAACGAAGGATCGCGCCAGACGGCGCACTGCTAATGACGGGTCAGTCATCTTGATCTATTGTCCTATTTGGGCAGAACGCTCAGATCGTAGCCGAAGTATTTCATTGCCAGCTTTGAGAGCGTGCCATCGGTGTGCATATCGTTGATGGCTGTGCTGATGGCTTGCGCTAATTTGCTGTTGGGCGCGCTCGACTTGTCGATTGACGCGGCAAGCGCCTCGGAATAGACGGGTTTACCAAGGAATGCGATGGGCGCTCCCTTCTGGATGCCGTCGTTGATCACGTTTGCGGCTGTCAATACCGCGTCGTATTCCTTGCGCCCGGATTGGATGGTTTGAATGCACAACTGGTCGGTTTCGACCGGCGCAACAGTAATACCCTTCGGCGCCGGCGTGGTGATTGAATCTGAAGTCAGCTTGCCATTGAGGTAGTCCTCATAAGTGGTTGACTTGGCGACGCAAACAGTCTTGCCTTTCAGGTCGTCCACTGTCTTGATTGTGTTTGTCAGATCAGCCCGAATGGCGAATTGCGCCAGCGAGTAGTAGTAAGCTGGCGTGAAATCGAGCACCTTGGCGCGTTCGGGGGTGATCGTCATGCTGCCGATGCTGACGTCCCATCGGCCGGCCCAGTTGCCGGCTGTGATGGCGTCCCACTGCGGCGTCGCAAATTCTACTTTTACGCCCAGCCGCTTGCCCACTTCGTTTGCGGTGTCAATGTCAAATCCCGTCCATTCCTTCGTTTTCTCGTCGAAATAGCTCTGCGGGGCGTAGTTCGCATCCGTGCTGACGCGGATTACCCCGCGCTCCTTGATCGTGTCGAGCAAGTCCTTGGGCCCATCTGTCGGCTTTGGAGCGCTTGTTGCGGCGGGTTGTGGGACGGCGGTCGGCGCGATAGTCGGCGCAGGCGACCCTCCACAGGCTGCAACTATGGCCGTCAGAATAAGGCCGCTGGCAATGACGCTGAACTTACGGGCTGGGTGATAAAGCATATTACTATTCCTCCTGATTGGGTGTGCTTGAGAATGGCGTTCAGCCACTGCTGTGTTCAACGCAGTGGGTTAATGCGGAGGATTGTAGGGCGTAACACGAAGATGTCAACCTTTTAGTAAAACCGTTCCACGGGCCACTTTTTTCGGCGCGCCAATGCGGCCAGTTTTGAATCAGGATTGACTGCGACAGGATGTCCGACGATGTCCATCAACCAATGGTCTGAATAGCTATCACTATAAAAGGTGCAATCGGCCAGACTTTCTTTGCGCTCCTGTGCAATGCGCTCTCCCCAGTATTTCTTGCCCTCAGCGTAACAATGCATGCCGACGACATCGCCAGTGAACGCGTCATTGACTATTTCCACCTGGGTGCAGCAATAGGGCACGCTCAAATGCCGCGCGACTGGCTCAACCGCAAACTGTGTGGATGCAGAGAGCAGTATCACAACATCGCCACGCCGCTCATGCTCGCGCAGACGGGTAATTGCTTTCGGGGCAATGTAATGCACCAGCGAGTCTTCGAACCACTTGTCGCACATGACCTTTGTTGCGACGGCGTCGCCACCTTTGACGCTCTTGCTCAGGCGCGCCAACGCCTTGGGAAAGTTAAGGAGATTGAGCGAATACTGCATGCTGATAATCATCACATTGACGACTTCGTTGGCGCTGATTAACCGCTGTTGCATCAAGTAACTGACGTATAGAAGGCTGCTGCTTTTGGTCAGCAGCGTTTTGTCCATGTCGAAAAATACAATTCCCATCTTCTTATCCGAACAAATCGGTCTCAATCGGCTGCCCTTTCTTTACAGCCGGGTATACGCGTGAAAAAGTCTCTGCATTTTGCGAGCGCCGGAAGGCCAGTTTGGTGATGATGTTGCCCTGCTGGGTCGGCGGGCGCTGGCTATTGTGACACGCCGAGGCTTTTTCCTTGTAGGAGACATACTCCTTTGTGTAGATTCTCGTTGTAATTGGAACAAACCATGAGGTCATTTCGACAAGGTCAATGTCTTTGTTGCGCCCGAATTCCCGCGGGTTCTGGCCAAAGAGCGGCAATAGACGAACGGCTATCGTCAGGAACCGGCGCGAAAATGCCGTGACATACAGGCGCGGGATGACTTTGTCCGCCGACGCCGGCGGTTCGCCGATTACTGCGGTGATTCCCTGTTCATTCTTGCCGAACTTCAGGCCATACATCATCTCGTAGGCCCGGATCGTCGCGAGGTGCAGCTTGATATGGTCTGGATGCCCGTATCCGCCAAACTGGTCATGGGTGATGATTGTATCGGGCTGGAGTTTCTCGATATGCGCGATGATGCGTCTGGCAACATCGTCCGTTGCGGCGGCGAAGAGCGATGACGGATGCCGGTTGTCGTCCGATCCAAGCATCCCGGAGTCGCGGTAATTCAGATATTGCACCCCCGCAAGCCCAAGCTCATGCGAGGCGCACTCGAGTTCGTGCGCGCGCAGTTCCGCCACATCCGTGTAACCCTGCATGTATTCCGGGTCAACGGTTCCCGATTCGCCGTGTGTGCCGCATAAATACCATGTGGAGACGCCTTCGTGAGAGTATCTAGCCAGTGTGCTGCCAATTCCAAACGATTCATCGTCGGGATGCGCAAAGATCGCTACGAGCTTTTTCATAATTTGGTAACTTCGGAAAGGATTTGCAGGGTTGTTTCTATTTCAGCGCTGCTCACCCAGCAGTGGATAACAGCGCGGATGGTGCGCGGCGCCACATCAAACATCTTCACGCCATGGGCTTCAGCCAGCCGGCACAGTTCCACCGCGCCGAACGGCAAGTCATCGCTCAGATCAAAATAAACCATATTGGTCTGCACAGCGGCCATGTCAACGCACAGGCCGGGAATGCGCCCGATGCCTTCCGCCAGTCTGCGAGCATTGGCGTGATCTTCTTTGAGCCGATCGACCCTGTGATCCAGCGCGTAGACGCCCGCTGCGGCCAGGATGCCCGCCTGGCGCATGCCGCCGCCCAGCATCTTGCGTCGTCGCCGCGCTGTCTTGATGAACGCCTGCGACCCGCACAACACCGAACCGACCGGCGCGCCCAGACCTTTGCTCAGGCAGAAAGTGACGCTGTCGGCAGCGCGCGCCAGAGCGGCGACATCGATGCCCATCGCGACGGCTGCGTTAAAGAGGCGCGCGCCATCAATGTGCAGCACCAGTCCATGACCGTGCGCCAGATCAGCGACCTGTTGCGTGTATTCCGCGGTTAGCACAGTCCCGCCGCTGCGGTTGTGCGTGTTCTCGATGGCGATCAAACGGGTGATGGGATGGTGTTCGTCGTCAGATCTGATCGCGGCGGCGACATCTTCAAGCCGCAAGGTCCCGTCGCGTTGTGTCGGCACGATATGCGGGTGAATCCCGCCGACAGCCGCTGAACCGCCCGCCTCATTGATAAAGATGTGAGATGAGTCGCCAATGATGATCTCGTCGCCGCGCCCGCAATGGGTGAGTAATGCGATGAGGTTCCCCATGGTCCCGCTGGAGACGAATAGCCCGGCTTCCTTGCCCATGCGCGCCGCGGCCATTTCCTGAAGCCGGTTTATAGTCGGGTCTTCACCAAGCACATCATCGCCTACTTCGGCCTGCGCCATGGCGGCCCGCATTTCATTCGTCGGAACGGTGACCGTGTCGGAGCGCAGGTCGATGAAGTTGTTAATACTCATGCTTTCAGTCCTTGCCACACGCGTTCTGGCGTCAATGGTATTTGATAGAAACGTTTGCCTGTCGCGTGAAATACTGCATTTGCGATCGCGGGAGCAACGCCGTCCATCGGAATCTCGGCGACCGCTTTGGCGCCAAATGGCCCGGATGGCTCGTATGTCTGCACCAGGATGGCCTCAAGCTGCGGCGCTTCATCGGCGCTGTAGATGCGATACGGGCCGAATCGCCGCGTTAAAAGCGCGCCTTTCGAGTCATAGACCATCTCTTCGCATATGCCATATCCGGCGGCTTGCAGGTTGCCGCCTTCAATCTGTCCGCTTGCGGTCGCGGGGTTAATCGCGACGCCGCAATCGACCGCCATGACAAGGCGTTTTACAGTGACTTCGCCGGTCTCGATGTCGACCTCAACTTCGGCGAATTGCGCGCCAAAGGGCGGTGGTGATTCATAGCTCATATGCGACGCTGTCGCCATGATCTGGTGCTGGTTTTCCTGGTGCGTCGCAAACAGCGCGATCTGTTGCATGGTGATGGTTCGGCCATCCGGCGCCCATGCTTTGCGGTCGTGCAGTGTGATGTTCGCCGGTTCAACCGGGGCGATTTGTGCGCTGGATACTGCGGCGCCGCCGACAGCCTGACCGTAACCCTTGCCAAACATATGGGCGGCGACATCCTTGATCTGTTGCGCAACCTGTTCGGCGGTTTTCTTCGCTGCGCCGCCGGTGATAAAGGTTGTCGATGAGGCATAGGCGCCAACGTCGAACGGCGTGAAGTCCGTGTCGGACGAGTACACGATCATGTCCTCCAGCGGCACGCCAAGCGTTTCTGCGGCGATCTGTCCGATAACAGTGTCGCTGCCGGTGCCAATGTCGGTGCCGCCGACCAGCACGTTGAACGAACCATCGTCATTCATCTTGATGCTGGCGGCGCCCATATCGAGACCGGCAATCGCTGTGCCGTGCATGCAGGTGGCGACGCCGATGCCGCGCCGGATATTCGGGCGGGACGGGTCAATGCGCTTCGCATCGCGGTTGTCCCAATCGACTGCCGCCATGCCCTGCTGGTGACACTCCTCAAGCGCACAGGTCTTGATCACTTGGTCAAAGCCTTCTTTGGCCTCGCCAAGCGCTTTTGCCAGCGGCAGCGGGTCGCCTACTTTCACCCAGTTTGGCCGCCGGAACTCAATCGGGTCCATGTTGAATAACAGCGCTGCTTCGTCCATCAGGCATTCGAGCCCGAACTCGGCCTGCGGCGCCCCATAACCCCGGAATGCGCCGGGCGTCGGGATATTCGTGTAGACGATGTCACAGTCAAATTCCCTGTGCGGGCAGCTGTACGTGCTGAGACCGCGCAATCCGCTCACCGTCTGCACCGTAATGCCGTGGGTGCCGTAAGCGCCGGTGTTTCCAAGCACATACTGCCGTAGCGCGTGCAATGTGCCGTCCTTCTTGAACCCGGCCTTGAACACGACCCGTTGGGGATGGCGTGAGCGCGCGGATGTGAACTCCTGTTCGCGCGTAAATTCAAAGCGCACCGGTCGACCCGTTGCAAGCGTGAGATGCGCGCACAGGTCTTCGATCAGCATTTCCTGCTTGCCGCCAAAGCCGCCGCCGACGCGCGGCTTCACCACGCGGATCTTTTTGACTGGCAGGCCAATCAAGGGCGCAAGCATGCGGCGGACGTGAAATGGCACCTGGGTGCTGGTCCGGACGACGAGCCGGTCGTCTTCATCAAACCAGGTCATGCAGATATGCGGCTCAATGC
>Ga0073936_10003541_pt1 | contig 22286 bp, 17 predicted proteins | sample AliMusrvi5mmetaG_FD_87041 | JGI IMG/M metagenome (GOLD analysis project Ga0073936, IMG submission 87041) | Freshwater lake bacterial and archeal communities from Alinen Mustajarvi, Finland, to study Microbial Dark Matter (Phase II) - Alinen... | ecosystem: Environmental > Aquatic > Freshwater >... | reverse complement strand
CTCCAGCGGCAGCCTTGCGGCCGCCTTTACTCTTGCGAGACCATGGGGTATTAATCCAAGTTTCCCTGGGCTATTCCCCACTGAAGGGCATGTGATTCACGTGTTACTCACCCGTGCGCCACTGAACCACACTTGTATTGCTACTCATGTGACCCCGTGCGACTTGCATGTCTTAAACACGCCGCCAGCGTTCGTTCTGAGCCAGAATCAAACTCTCCGTAAAAATTGATTTTTTCCGCATGACGCCGTTGCCGGCCCCACGCTTTGAAAATCGGGTGGTCAACCTGTTGCCAGGCCAACCGTTTCCGCGCACCGTTGCAATGGTGCGCAGCGCACAAATTAATCTTTTTCTCCCACTCGGACGACCTGTCATCCCGCGCGTCGAAACCCGCGAAACCGCCGTCCAAGCCACACTGTCAAAGAGCCTGCCTCGAGGGGACTGAAAAGCCGACCGGGTCGATTGCTCGCCTCGATCGACAGCCTGTCGCTCGACCGTCGCACGTTGCGGCGGCCCGCGAAGCTACTCCGGCCGCCCCCCGGGGGTCAATATTTTTTGCGAAGTTTTTTCACTTTTTCCAAAACAGGACGCAACTCGTTGATTTGCAGGGGTGGATTTTACGAACAATTTACAATTTCCTGGCCAATTCGCGGTAGGATGGCACCATGCCAACAAGGAAAAACGCTATGAAGAACATGCTGTCTGTTGTGATCATTGGAGTCGCGGCGCTTGGTACTCTGCCGCGCGTGAGAGCGGATGACGAGAAGGAAAGTCCCTACCGCTGGAAGCCGAAGGTGACCTCGGTCACGGTGTTCAAGAACGGCCTCGGCTTCTACTTGAGACAGGGAAAGGTCACATTGCGTGATGGTTGGTGTGTTTCCGAGGCCGTCCCGCCGGCGGCGTTCGGCACGCTGGCGGTCTACTCGCATGCCAAGGACGAAACCGTTGACATCGTCGGCACCGGGCCAGGCGAAGTCGTGGCGTTCGACGGCACTGATGCTGCCCGGGATGTGGCAAGCAAACGCGAGCGCTTGGAGTCGTGTAAATTTCTCAAGCTCCAACTCACCTATCGCGAGCAGGGGGCTGAGCGAGTGTCGGCGGGTCAATTGGTTTCCGTGGGGCCGGAATACGTCGTGCTGCAAGCGGACAGCAACAGTTTCGCGGTGCCGCTGGAAGGCATCAGGAAGTTGCAGGTACTCGAAAAGCCGTTGCGAGTTCACGTGGCCGCCGATGGAGCGAAGGTGCCTGCCGAAACCACCCTGGGCATGGCGTACCTGCGCAAGGGGGTCACTTGGATTCCAGAGTACACGCTCACGCTCTGCGATGAGGACACGGCGGAGTTGACGCTGCGCGGAACACTGGTGAACGAGGCCGAGGACATCGTCCATTGCGACGTGAACTTCGTTGTCGGCGTGCCGCATTTCCTGCATACCGACTATCTGGCACCGGTGGCGGTCGGGCAGGTCATCCGGACGATCGGAGCGGCGGTGGCGCCCCGCGAGGTGATGACGCAGATCGCGAACCGCGCCGCGGTCGCCAAAGACGTGCGGGCCGAGCAGTCCGGAGTGGTGGATCAACCGGCGCCTGCGGGCGGGCGCGATCTGAAGGAGTCGATCGGCAATCTGCCCCAGTGGGAGGGAGCGGGTACCAGTGATTTCACGGTGTACACGCGCAAGGATTTGACGCTGCGCCTGGGGGAGAAGGCGATCGTGACCCTGTTTGTGAAGCGGATCAAGTATGGCCATGTTTACCGGTGGTCGCCGCCCAACGATCTCGAACATTTTCTGGTGCTTCGCAACGATACCGACACGCCATGGACCACCGGGCCGTGTCTGACCACGAGCGAAGGCAATGCGCTGAGCGAAGACTTGTTGAAGTATGTGCCAAAGGGCGGCAAGGGCGAGATTCCCGTCACCACGGCAATCAACATCGCTCATGACCAAAACGAGGCGGAAGTCGATCGCAAACTCAAGGCACACCAGCCAGCCGGGGATTTCTTTCTGGACCTTGTCACGCTCGATGGCGAGTTGTCTCTCCGCAACTTCGGCAAGAAGCCCAGTGAGGTGATCGTGGACTTGCGGCTGCAGGGCAAACCCCTGACCGCCTCAGACGAGGCGAAGATCGTGTTGGACACGACGAATCTGAAACTGGCGGAACGCACCGCAACCGTGAAGTGGAGCGTCGCGGTGAAACCGGGCGAGTCCAAGACGTTGAGCTATCGCTATGAGCGCTACGTTCCGTCGCGTTGAACGTCAGTGGGAGACCGCTGATGTTGCCTACGTCGGCAGCGTGAGGGCGACGGCCAGGCCGCCATTGGCGGGCAGATAAGCGCTTGCCGTGCCGCCGCAGGCTTCGATGGCGGTGCGCACGATGGCGAGGCCGAGGCCGCTGCCACCGGTGTCGCGGCTGCGCGAGCGGTCGGGTCGATAGAACGGCTCAAACAGGCGCGGGAGTTCTTCGGGCGCGACGCCGGGGCCATCATCGGCAAGGATGAGGGTGGCGGCATCCGGCGTGGCGGTGGCTGTGATGCTGACGTTGGCGGCGGGACCGGCGTGAATGCCGGAGTTGCGCAGAATATTGGCGACGGCGCGGGCGAGCAGTGCGGGATCCGCAGTGACGTGGAGCTGCGGGGGGATATCGAAGGTGATGTTAAGATGGGCGGTTTCACGAGCCGCGACTTCGCGGACGAGTTGATCTAACAGAAGTGACCGGGGCCGCGCGGGCCGGTTTCTGGCGCGGGAAAAGGCGAGGATTTCCTCGATGAGAGCGGCGAGTTCGCCCGCTTCGGCGTCGATGGCGGCGAGGTGGCCTTGCTCGGATTCGCCGAGGTTCATCTCGATGATTCCGAGGCCGGTGCGGAGTCTGGCGAGCGGGGCGCAGAGTTCGTGAGCGGCATCGCCGAGAAAGCGTTTCTGGCCTGAGATGAGGTGATCGAGGCGGGCTGCCATCGCCTGAATCGATTGTCCCAGGCAGCCGAGTTCATCGTTGCCACGGGATGGCAGCGCCACATCGAATTGGCCGGCGGCGATGCCCTCGGTGGCGATTGTTAGACGGTGGAGGTATCGGGTGATGCCAAGGATGAAAGGCGTCCAAAACGCGAGGCTCAAGGCCAGCACGCCGAGCCCTCCCCAAAGCCAGGGTTTCAGATCGAAAAACATGCCCGAACCATCCAGATGGTCGGCACGAATCAGCAGCAGGTGGTGATGCGGGGGGGCGCCACGCCGGCCGGGCAACGAGATGTGGACACCGGCCCAGTAGCCATTACCGCCGTCGCCGCGCATGAGAAAAAGGGACCGCGCGGGCGGAGTTCGATCTAACATCTCATTCGCGCCCGTCTCGGTTGGTGGCGGATTCGCCAAGGGTGCCGGGCCGCGGCCGTCCGGCGGACCGCGACTTTCCGGCGGACGGTCAAAGCGGCCCGGGGGCGGCCGGGGAGAAGCTTGGGGGCTCTGCTCAGGTCCGGGCGGCAGTGCGCCGTTGGCGCGGCGAATCACATTGGCCGGGATGGTTCGGGGGAATTGCTGTGGAAAGGCGGGATCGAAAATGGCCGCGGTGACGTTCTTCGCGGTGGCAAGGGGCAACAGCGCTTGATTCCACTCACCGGGTGTTTTCCCGATCATGGCGGCCTGTGAGGCATCGCCGAAGGCCCGCAAGCGCTCGCCGGCGGCACCGCTGAGCAGCGAATCCAAGCCGAGCCCGAGCTGCCAGTTCACAAAGCCGGCAAACGCGAGCGCAAGCAGCAGCAGGTGGAGACACAACCAGCCTAACACTTTTATCAACAGCGATGCATGCCAGCGCGAGTTCATGGCGCGTGAGGAGCGGAAGGTTCCGGTTCGTGCAACGAGTAGCCGATGCCGCGGATGGTGTGGATGAAGCGCGGACTTTTCGCGTTATCGCCGAGCTTTTTCCGCAAGGATGAAACGTGGACGTCGATGGAGCGATCAAACACATCGAAGCGGCGTTCGGAGACTTCCTCGATGAGCCGCTCGCGGGTCTTGACGCGGCCCTTGGCCTTGAGCAGGGAAACCAGGATGGCGAACTCCAGGGTTGTTAGGTCGAGCGGCGCGTCGCCGATGCTGGCGGTGTGGGTCTCTTCGCAAACGCGCAGCGGGCCGGCGGCAAGTTCGCGCAACGGCGGAGCGGTGGTGGCTGAGGCGCGGCTGCGGCGGGTGACGGCGCGGAGGCGGGCGAGGAGTTCGCGCGAGGAGAAGGTTTTCGGCAGGTAGTCATCGGCGCCGATTTCCAAGCCCACGATGCGATCCGCCTCATCCCCGAGCGCGGTGAGCATGAGCACCGGCACATCCGAGGTCTTGCGCAACTCGCGGAGTACGGCAAAACCATCCATGCCCGGCAGCATGACATCCAGAATCACCGCCTCGTAGGAACCGGCGAGCGCTTCGGCCAGGCCATCCGGGCCGTTATGACGCAACTCGACCTGATAGCCCAAGGGGCTGAGATAGTCGCGGATCAGGCCCGCGAGTTTGCGATCGTCATCGACCACCAGAAGACGGCGATTTTCTTGCAGTTCCATCGGTGCGTAACCTATAACATCCCATGGCGGGACCGCCCACAGGTTTTACAGAAACTTAACATTTTCCCATTGTTTTGTCTTCTCTCGCGTGCCATGCTCTTCCGGTTACAAACCTTACCACCATGCGTAAAATCCTGATCGTGATGATTGCCGGAGCCGCCGCGGCGCTAGCCGAACCCACCGCTCCAACACCCGCCCAACGGGCTGACGCGTATTACGCCAAAGGCATCGCGGCGGAAACTGCCGGCGATTTCGACGGCGCACAGACCGCCTACACCAAGGCCCTGCAAATCAACCCTGACCTGGCCAACTGCCGCTACCGGCTCAAGGAATTGCAGCTCAATCGGGTTGCGGTCACCGCCAAAGGCCGCGAGGTGAAATTCGGCAAGGTGATGGTTCCGGCGTTTCAACTGGACGGAGCCACCCTGCAGGAAGCCCTGGATGCACTCAGCCTGATTATCGGCAAGGAGTCCAAAGGCCAGGTGGCGGCCAATTTTGTGGTCCAGGACCCCAACGCAAAGCTCGCCACCACCAAGCTCACCATGAATTTGAAAAACCTCCCGGCCTCCGCCGTCATGAAGTACCTCATGACCCAGGCCAATGCCAAGGTTCGCTATGACGAACACGCGGTGGTCATCGAACCGAAGTGAGCAACGCCGTCAATAACCGGCCGTCGCCGCCCGCCGGGCGATGCCGGACAGGGCCGCAACACTCAGGACGAGACGTGCGGAGCTTGCCTTGTGGCCGGCCGTGCTTTAGCCTCCGGCCATGCGTGCCGCGATTGACAGCCGATTTTTTCAAACTGGCAGCCCCGCCGCCCCGGTGAGGCTGCGGGATGGCAGCGTGCTGCCGGGAATCACCGTGGCTTACGAAACCTGGGGCGAATTGGACGCCGAGCGCTCCAACGCGGTTCTCGTTTTCCACGCCCTGTCCGGCTCCCACCATGCCTCCGGCTACAATCCGGCGTTGCCCGCAGTCGGCGAGTTCTGGCAACCCGAACTCCACGAGGGCTGGTGGAATGTCATGATCGGCCCCCGCAAAGCCATCGATACGCGCAAATACTTCGTGATCTGCGCCAACTACCTCGGCGGTTGTTATGGCAGCACCGGCCCCGCTTCCATCAATCCGCACACCGCCAAACCCTGGGGCGCCTCATTCCCGGCGGTCACCGCCGCGGACCAGGCGGAAGTGGCCGCTCACTTGTTAGATCACCTCGGCATCGCGCAGCTCAACGCCGTGATCGGCCCCTCGGTGGGTGGCTTGGTGGGTCTCACCTTCGCGACGCGTTTCCCACATCGGGTGCGCAACGTCATTTCCATCGCCGCGGGCTTCAAAACCACGGTGCTCAACCGGCTGATTCTTTTCGAGCAAATCCTCGCGATTGAAAACGACCCGCACTTCAACGGCGGGGACTACTATGAGGGCGAGGCGCCGCTATACGGACTGGCCCTGGCACGCATGATCTCCCACAAGACCTTCGTTCACCTCGATGCCATCGAAAACCGCGCCCGCCAGGATGTGATCCAACCCGACGACGTGCTCGCCTGGTATCGGGTGCGCGACCAGTTCCAAAGCTACATGCTCCACCAGGGGAAGAAATTCGTCCGTCGCTTCGACGCCAACACCTATCTGCGCATCATCGACCTGTGGTCGCGCTATGACGCCACCTTTGAAGGCGACGCGGAGTCCCCTGCGGGCCTGTTCGAGCGCTCCAAGCAGGCCGGCCAGCACTGGCTGGTGTTTTCCATCGATTCGGACTTCTGTTTCTACCCGGAAGAACAAACCGATCTGGTCAAGCACCTCAAGGAAGCCGGCGTGGATGCCATGCACATCACCGTCCACTCGGACAAGGGGCACGACTCGTTTTTGTTAGAGCCGGACCTCTACACGCCGCACATCGCCTGGCTGTTAGGCCGGTGAGCGGCGTGCCTCCGGGACCGATCAAGATCCGGAATTGAGTACATGAAGAAATCAGTGTTTTCAGTGGGTTTCAGTGGCTTCAGTGGTAATATCAGGATGACCAACCTCTGGTAGTCCAAACTTGAAACCCATCAGTATCGTCCATCCCCATCCGATGCTTCCCGCTCTCACAGGCACATCCCCGCAAGCCCTCGCCGCCTGGCTCAGGGAGGCCGGATTCCCCGCCTTCCGCGGCAGCCAAATCCTCGATTGGATCTGGCGGAAGAAAGTCGGATCATTTGAGGATATGGGCAATTTGCCCGCCGCCCTGCGTGCCAGGCTGGGTGAGTGCTTCCGCCTCAGCGCGCTTGAACACACCCATACCCAGGGCGCGGCGGACACGACCCGCAAGTTCCTGTTTCGCCTGCACGACGGCCGCTACGTGGAAAGCGTGCTGATCCCGGCGAGCGCGGCGCTCTACGGCACCAACTCGGACCGCCACACGCTGTGTGTTTCCTCCCAGGTCGGCTGCGCCTATGGCTGCAAGTTTTGCGCCTCCGGGCTGGCCGGATTCGCCCGCAATCTGGATGCCTCCGAGATTGCGGGCCAAGTGCTGGCCGCGGAACGCCTGGCGGGCGAGCGGGTGGACAGCCTCGTATTCATGGGCATGGGCGAACCGCTCGCCAACCTCGACAACCTGCTCGCCGCCATCGCCCTCATCACCGGCCCGCAAACCCTCCACCTGGGTGCCCGCCATCTAACAATTTCCACCGCCGGCCTGGTCCCCCAAATCCGCCAACTCGCCGCCCATCCCCAACAAATCCGCCTCGCCATCTCGCTGCATGGCGCCACCGACGAGGTGCGCGACAAAATCATGCCGGTCAACCGCAGGTGGCCGCTCATGGATTTGTTAGACTCGCTGGACCACTGGAACTCCCTCAAGAAACAAAAGCTCACGCTCGAATACATCCTGATAGCCGGCATCAATGATTCCCAGGCGCAGGCGGCCCTGCTGGCCCGTCACGCCCGCCGCCTGCGCGCCAAGGTCAATCTCATTCCCTACAACACCGTGGAAGGGCTGGAATGGCAACGGCCGACGGACCCCCATTGCAGCGCGTTTCAACAGATCCTCCATCAGGCCGGTGTGACCGCCACCCTGCGGATTGAAAAGGGCCACGACATCGCCGCCGCCTGCGGCCAGCTCCGCCTCAAACAGGAAACCGCCGAGGGCCTGCTCACCGCGCCAGCGCCCCGCGGGGAACCCGGAAACAGTTAGAACGGCCGGACCGGTCGGACCAGTCGGTCCCGGCCGATGGGAACAACCCGGTCGATCCCCGAAATTTCACAATCCGCTTGCCAAGTCGCGCATTTCAAGACTAGTCCCTCACCCCACAGCGCTTACCGCTGCCAGCCACCATGGGAAAAACACTCATCATCGCCGAGAAGCCCAGCGTCATGACCGACCTGAGCCGCGCCCTCGCCAAACCGCTCGGGAAATTCGAGAAGCAAGGCTCGGGCCGCGATTATTACTACGAAAATGCCACCGCGGTCATCACCTCCGCCGTCGGCCATCTCGTCGAACTGCGCATGCCCATGGGCCCCAACGGCAAAAAGCTGCCATGGAAATTCGAGGTGCTCCCCGCCATCCCCGAAACCTTCGATCTCGACCCCATCCCGGACTCCGAGGCCCGCCTCAAACAAATCCTCAAGCTCGCCAAACGCACGGATATCGACAATATCGTCAATGCTTGCGACGCCGGGCGCGAAGGCGAACTGATCTTCCGCTACATCCTCGATATCGGCGAAATCACCAAGCCGATCCAGCGCCTGTGGATGCAATCCATGACCTCCAATGCGATCCTCGACGCTTGGGAATCCCTCCGCAGCGACGCCCAGATGCGCCCGCTCGCCGATGCCGCCAAGTGCCGCTCCGAATCCGATTGGCTCGTCGGCCTCAACGCCACCCGCGCCCTGACCTGTTTCAACTCGCGCCACGGCGGCTTCAACATCACCGCCGCCGGCCGCGTCCAAACCCCCACCCTCGCCATCCTCGCCACCCGTGAGGCGGAAATCCAAGCATTCACCCCAAGTCCTTATTTCGAGGTACAGGCGACATTTGCCGTCGCCAGCGGACGCTATCCGGGCAAATGGATCGACGAAACCTGGAAAAAGGATGACGCCAACCCGCACGCGCGGCCCGAGCGGATTTGGGAGCAAGCCGTCGCCGAAGCCATCCGCGCCCGTTGCGAAGGCCAGACCGGCACGGTCACCGAGGAAAAGCGCGCCCAAGCCCAGATCGCCCCGCAACTCTACGACCTAACAACCCTGCAACGCGAAGCTCCGTTCTCGGCCAAGGGCACCCTGCAAATCGCCCAGGCGCTTTATGAGAAGCACAAGATGATCACCTATCCGCGGACCGATTCCCGCTACCTCCCGGAAGACTACAGCGACAACGTCCGCGACACCCTGCGCGAAATCGCCAACAGCAGCCTCCAGGTCGCCCCTTATGCCAGTGCCGTCCTCAAAGGCAGCCAGGACAACGGCCCGCGCCTGAGCAAATCCCGCCGCATCTTCGATAACAAGAAAGTCTCCGACCACTTTGCCATCATCCCCACCGGCAAGATAGCCAAGCTCAGCGATACCGAACAAAAGGTGTACGACCTCATCGTCAAGCGCTTCATTGCCGTTTTCTATCCGGCCGCCGAGTTCGAGCAGACCACCCGCCTCACCCGCATCGCCCATCCCTCTCTAACCGACGTTTTCAAGACCGAAGGCCGCGTCCTCGTCAAACCCGGTTGGCTCGAAGTCTATGGCCGTCGCCCCGGCGTCGCCTCCGGTAAGGACGAACTCGTTGCCGTCATCCCTAACGAAACCGCCCGCGTCGCCGCCATTGAAGTCGTCCACGAAACGACCAAACCGCCCGCCCGCTTCACCGAAGCCACCCTGCTGTCCGCGATGGAAGGCGCCGGCAAACTCATCGACGACGAGGCGCTGGCCGAAGCCATGGCCGAGCGCGGCCTCGGCACCCCCGCCACCCGCGCCGCCACCATCGAGGGTCTCATCGCCCAGAAATACCTCGCCCGCGACGGCCGCGACCTGCACGTCACCGGCAGCGGCATGCGCCTCATCGCCCTGGTGCGCCAAATGGACATCGAGGGCCTCTACTCGCCCATGCTCACCGGCGATTGGGAATACAAACTGCGCCAAATGGAACACGGCCTCCTCCGGCGTGCCGACTTCATGCGCGAGATCATCGCCTACACCAACGACATCGTTGCCAAGGCACGCAAACTCGCCGCCGACGCCAAAAGCGAACCCTTTCACGACCTCCACGCCACCTGCCCGATCTGCGGCGCAGCCAGCCTCAAGCAAACCGACGCCACCTACGAGTGCCGCGAACCCGGCTGCAAATTCCAAATCAAGAAACACATCGCCGGCCGCCTTCTAACGGAACCCGAGGCGGTCGAACTCATCACCACGAAATTCGTCGGCCCCCTCACCGGATTCAGATCCAAATTCAACAAACCCTTCGATGCCGGCCTCGGCCTCGATGAAAAGTTCAAGGTCAAGTTCGTCTTCGACAACGACGAGCGCGACGCCGCCCCCGAACTCACCGAAGAACACCTCATCGGCGAATCCGCCCTCACCGACGGTCGCACCGTCCAAGTCTATCAAACCGACAAGGCCTATCACATTCCGGGACTCGTAACCAAGAAGGAGCCCAACGGCATCCGCATCGGCCGTTCCATCCTGCAGCGCGACATTCCTTCCGACCAAGCCTTCAAGCTCCTCGCCACCGGCAAGACCGACCTCCTTCGCGGCTTCGTCTCCAATCGCACCAAGCGCAAGTTCGACGCCCACCTCACCTTCGACCCCGCCACCGGCAAAATCGGCTTCGAGTTCGAACCCCGCCCGGAACGCAAACCCGCGTCCAAAGCCGTCGTCAACGACGCCCCTGCCAAGCCCGCCTCCAAAGCCGCGAAAAAGACCGCCAAGAAAGCCCCCCGCAAAGCCGTCCGCAAGGCCGCCCGCAAGGCCGCCCGCAAGGCCGCCAAGGGTTGATTCCCCTCTGCCACTCGGTTGCTCTATTGTCGCATCGCGCATGCCGCCACCTCTCCCCGCAAGTAGTTTTTTTATTATTTCTCTGACCCTTTATTATTACTCTGACCCTTTATTATTATGTACCGAGCCCTCAGGCTTCCGCAGCGGCGGTGCGGTTTGCAGGGTGCCTGTGTCCGGGCTTGCCCTTTGGCGATTCCAAGGCATGCTTTGCCGCGTCGTGCATTACATTCCGGTTGAGCCATCATTGGAAGCCTTCACCGAACTGGCGGGGCGGGGCAACGTCGTCCCCGTCTATACCCAGCTCGCGGCGGACTTCGAGACGCCGCTTTCCGCCTATCTCAAGGTGCGGGACAATCGCCATTCGTTCTTGTTGGAAAGTGCCGAAAGCACCGAGAAGGCGGGGCGCTGGTCGATTGTCGGCAGCGGCCCGCGACTCGTGTTCGAGGCCAGGGAGAAGCAAATCACCATTCGGGAGGATGGCGTGCCGACCCGCAGTTTCACCACCGAGGATGATGTGTTGGGCGCGCTTGAACGCGAGATGGCGCAATACCGGCCGGTGACCCACGGCGCTTTGCCGGTGTTTTCCGGGGGCATGATCGGCTACCTTTCCTATGATGCGGTGCGCCAGTTTGAGCCGACTCTGGGGCCGCCTCCGCCCGATCCGCTGGGCATCCCGGACGCGATGTTTGTTTTGGCGGATACGATCCTGGTGTTCGATCACCGGCTGCGCCGCCTGCAGGTGGTGGCCAATGCCTTCATCGACGAGTTCGCCAACCCCGAGGAGGCCTATGCCGCGGCCCGCGGGCGGATCGCCGCACTGGTGGAAGTCCTCAACCGCCCGCTGCATGTGCCCGCACTCAACGGGTTGGTACAGGTGGAGCCGGTCGAAGCGCAAAGCAACACCAGCCAGGAGGAATTCGAGGCGATGGTGCGTGCCGGCAAGGAATTCATCGTGGCCGGCGACATTTTCCAATTCGTGCCGAGTCAGCGTTTTGAAACGCCCTTCGAGCAAGCACCGGTGGATCTCTATCGGGCGCTGCGCTTCGTCAATCCCTCGCCTTACATGTTTCTGTTGGAGTTCGGCGATTTCGCCCTGGTGGGCAGCTCGCCCGAAGTTCATGTTAGGTCGATTCACGGTCGCATCGACATCCGCCCGATCGCCGGCACCCGCTGGAGAGGCCAGACCCCGGAGGAGGATGAGGCGCTTGCGGCCGAGCTGTTAGCCGATCCGAAGGAGCGTGCCGAGCATCTGATGCTGGTGGACCTCGCGCGCAACGATGTGGGCCGCATTGCCAAGCACGGTGCGGTGCGAGTGGATGATTTCATGACGGTGGAGCGATACAGTCATGTGATGCACATTGTTTCCAACGTCTGCGGCGAGTTGGATCCGACGCACAGCGCTTACGATGTCCTGCGTGCCACCTTTCCTGCCGGAACCGTCAGCGGCGCGCCGAAAATCCGCGCGATGCAAATCATCAACTCGCTGGAGAAAAACAAACGCTGTGCCTATGCCGGCGCGATGGGGTATTTCGGCTTCGACGGCTCGCACGACTCCTGCATCACCCTGCGCACGTGTTTGCTCAAGGGCGGCAAAGCGTACATCCAGGCTGGCGCCGGCGTGGTCGCCGATTCCGATCCCACCTATGAACACATCGAAACGGTCAACAAGGCCAAGGGCATGCTCCGTGCCATTGCGTTGGCACGGACGCTACAAGAGAAGACGCAAGATGGATCGAACCGACCGATCCGGCCGATCGGACCGATTGGTCAGACTCCTCTTCCTGATTAGCAATAACCCATGACTGATACCCCGCCGTCCCATGCTCCTCATCATCGACAACTATGATTCATTCACCTACAATCTGGTGCAATACTTTGGCGAACTGGGCGAGGAGATGAGGATATTCCGCAATGACGCCCTCACGGTGGAAGACGTCATTGCGCTCAAGCCGACGCGCATTTGCATTTCTCCGGGTCCGTGCACGCCGAATGAAGCGGGGATTTCCTGCGAGTTGATCCGCGAGGTGGGTGCCACCACGCCCATCCTGGGGGTGTGCCTCGGCCATCAGGCCATCGGCCAGGTCTATGGCGGCGAGGTGGTGCGGGCGGATCGCTTGATGCATGGCAAGACTTCGCCGATCCTGCACTCGGGCAGGAGTATTTTTGCCGGAATGCCAAGTCCGTTTGAAGCCACCCGTTATCATTCCCTCATCGTCAAACGCGAATCCGTGCCGGAGTGCCTCGAAGTCACCGCCTGGACCGCGGAAGGAGAGGTCATGGGCCTGTGCCACAGGCAATATCCCGTCCATGGCGTGCAATTCCATCCCGAGTCGATCCTCACCCAGGACGGCAAGCGGTTGTTGGAGAATTTCCTGCGGATTCAGCCGGTTCGTTAGAGAAGCGGGGAGCGCCGGCATCCTGCCGAACACTCATCAGTGCCAGGGACGCCCAAGCATGCCCATTCCTCCTTTCCTTTTGATTTCGCTTCAATCCGGCGTTAGGGTCCCGACGCTATGAAAACATCCTCCCTCATCGATCGTCGCCATTTCGTCAAACTTGGCACCCTCGCCGCCTCCGCGGCATTGCTACCGAACGGGGCCGGAGCTGCCAGCACCGCCAGTGGCGCGCCCTACACGCTGCCGGCGTTGTCGTATGCGTTCGATGCGCTGGAGCCGCACATTGACAAGCTGACGATGGAAATCCACCACGACAAACACCACGCCGCCTACATCACCAATCTCAACACCGCCCTAGCCGGCACGCCGGATCTGGCGAAACGGCCACTCGAGAAATTGCTGGCGGAACTCCCGGCCGTGCCCGACGAAACATTGCGCGCCACCCTCCGCAACAATGGCGGCGGCCACTGGAACCATGATTTTTTCTGGAAGACCCTCGCTCCGGCGGCAAAATCCGCCAAGCCGTCCGCCGCGCTTGCCACCGCGATGATTGCCGGCTTCGGCTCGATGGAGGCGTTCAAGAAGGCCTTTGGCGAAGCCGCGACCAAACGATTCGGCTCGGGATGGGCCTGGCTCATCGTGCAAGAGGGCAAACTCAAGATCACCAGCACCGCCAACCAGGACAATCCGCTGATGCAGGGCATCGTTGCCGGCGCCGATCTTGGTGCCCCGCTGCTCGGCCTGGACGTTTGGGAACACGCGTATTACCTCCACTACCAGAATCGCCGCCCCGAGTACATCACCGCCTGGTGGAACATCGTCAATTGGCCTGTGGTTTCGGAGCGCTTCGGCCAGGCCGCCAAGTGAGCCGCAAGCAACGGAACTGACTCAAAATCCCGTGTGACGACAAAACATCCGGAGCGACCCTTGGTGAGTGTCGCTCCGTGCCGTCCCCGGCATCAACTCAATACTGATAGAGCAGATAGAAATTGAACTGTCCGCCCTGGTCGGCCTCACTGCTCGGGCTCGTCATCGGAACCGCATAGTCCAAGGCCAGCGGCAAGGGGCTGATCGGCAGCTTCAGACGCAACCCGAAGCCCACATCGCTATACAGGTCGCCCGGATTGAGGTCCCAACTGTTCTTATTCACAAAGCCCACGTCATAGAAGACGGCGGCACGCACCGTTTCGATGATCGGCACCGTGTATTCAAACGATGCATAGCCCAGCGACTTGCCGCCGATCGCCTCGCCGGTGGTATAAGGCGCGTCACGCGGCCCCACATCGCGGAACTTGAAACCACGCAAGGTGCGGCCGCCGCCGAGGAACATCCGGTCGAAGATGTGCACTTCATCGACATTCAAACTGTCCACCGACGCCAGCTCGCCACTGACGGAGAAAATCGAATCCCACTTGAGGTTCCAATACTTCTGCGCCTGCACCGAGAAGCCGACGGTGCTCACGTCCCCGCCTGCCAAAGTGATGCCGGCGTCGATCTTGTGCCCGTTGCGGGGCAGCACGGTGGCGTCGCGGCTGTCATACAGATAGTTCAGGGACAACGCGTTGCGCAGGAAGGTTCCATCTTCGTGGCCGGTGCGGTACTCCGAGCGCAGCGGGGTGTCGCTATTCACGTCGATCTTGATCTGCTCCAGCCGGTATTCCAGCTTGAGCGAGCCATGGGTGCCGAGCGGCTTGCGCAGGGAAATGGCACCACCCACGTTGGTTTGCTCGTAGTAATCACTGAAATAGTTGGACTGGCGGAAGAACAACTCGCCGCCCAAGGCCAGCTTGCGGTCAAGGAACCAGGGTTCGACCAAGGACATGCTGAAGTCCGTCCGCGTGCTGCCGGCACGCAGGTTCATGGCAAAACGCTGGCCGCCACCGGTGAAGTTCCACGGATTGAACAAGTCGAAGTTCGACTGTTCCAGCGTGAGGAAGCCCACGATGCTGTCGATTGAACTGAAGCCAAAGCCCACGCCCACCGACCCGGTGGACTTTTCGTCAACCAGGATGTCCACATCGCGATAGCCGCCACCGGCGGGCGTGCCGGTCACTTCCACGCTTTGGAAATACTGCAGATTGGTCAGCCGCGCCTTGGTGGTGTCCAATTCCACCGAGTTGAACCAATCGCCGGGTTTGAGCGTGCCTTCACGGCGGATCACCTTGTCCTTGGTCTTGGTATTGCCCTTGATGTTGACGCGGCCGACGTGGAAGCGCGTGCCTTCGGTGATGCGATAGGTGATGGACACCCGGTTGGGTCCGGCATCGTGGATATCGGGGGACACGGCGGCATCGGCGTAGCCCCTGGAACCATAGTAGCTGCGGATCATCGTGATGTCGGCACGCATTTTCTTGGAGGAATAGGCGTTGTTGGCGACCAGGGTAAGACCTGGATAGAGTTCCTCGGGCTTGAACACGGTCATTTTGCCGAAACTCACCGACGCCACCGTGTACTTGTCGCCTTCGACGATGGGGATGACCAGGTCCACCCGGCCATCACCCACCGGTTCGCGACGGATGCCGGGACTGCTCGCCCGCAGGTAGCCCTTGCTGCGATAGTAGTCCAGGATCGCATCCAAATCGGTGTCCAATTGGCCGCTCTCAAAGCGCCCGGACTTGGTCAGCCAGGAAAACCAGCCCTTCGGCTTGACTTTCATCTCCTTGCGCAATTCGTTATCGGTGAAAGCATGATTGCCCTCGAAGCGAATCTTGCGGATCTCATTTTTCGAGCCCTCATCAATCACAAAAATCAGGTCCGCCTTGCCTTGCTGGGCGGTGGGTTGCATCCGGTGGGTGACCGCCACATCCGGGTAGCCGTGGCCTTGGTAATATTTTTCGATGTTGCGGCGGGCTTCCAGGATCACCTCGTCGGTCAGAATGCCCCGGCTCTTGAGTTTGCATTCCTTGGCCAAGGTCTGATCCTTGAACGCCGTGTTGCCGACAAAACCGACGGCCATATACTCGGAACGCGAGGTCACTTCCGCGATCAAGCGCACCGTATCACCCACCGGTTCGGCCAGGAAACGCACGTCTTCCACCAATCCGGACTCGTAGAGCGCCTTCACATCGGCATCCACACGCTCCGCCGCGTAGACGGTCCCGACCTTGGAACTCATCAGATTGCGCAGCCGCGTCTCGTCCACCGTTTTGGGCCCGTTGAAGCGAATTTCCACGGCGGAAATCTTCTTCCCCTCGAAGTCCTGGGCCTTCGCCGCGCCCGCTAAAGCCCCAATCACAACGGACAATAGCGCGACGAACCGCACAAAACTGCGCGCCAGGGGTAATTTGGAAACGGGTATTGTAAACATGTCAGTAGTTCTGGATGCGCAATGAAACCCACTAAATCGCCCCCTCGTCAAGATTAATCCTTCACGGATTTGTTCAGTCCAAGGACCTGGCGCGACCCCGGTGTGCCGAATTCCTTGCCGGGCGTGCCATCCTCCTTTACATCAGCTCTGTGCTCACCATCCACAAGCTCACCAAGACCCTCGGCGGACGTACCCTGTTGCGCGAGGCGGAACTGTCCATCAACTGGGGCGAGCGGGTGGCGCTGGTCGGCCCCAACGGTGCCGGCAAGTCCACCTTGTTCCGCATGATCCTTGATGAAGACAGCCCGGACGAGGGCGTCATTGAGCGCGACGAATACTCGATTACCGGGTATCTGCCGCAGGAAAGCGGGGAGCCGACCGATGAAACCATCATCGAAATCGCGATGGGCATCACCCCGGAAATGATCGGCATTCTGCGCACCATGCGCGAACATGAGAAAACCGGGGATTTGGCGCACCCGGATTACGCCAAGGCGCAGGACCAATTCAACCACCTCAACGGCTATCAAAACGAACCCAAGGCCAAGAAGATTCTCGCCGGCCTCGGTTTCAAGGAGGCGGACTTCAACCGCCCCGCCCGCGAATACTCCGGTGGCTGGGTGATGCGTGCCCATCTCGCCCGCCTGCTGGTCATGGAACCGGACCTGTTGATGCTCGACGAGCCGACCAACCACCTCGATCTGCTCTCGCTGCTCTGGCTCCAGCGCTATTTGCTCAATTACTCCGGAGCCATCCTGATGATCTCCCATGACCGCGATTTCATGGACGCGATCGTTGAAACCGTCGTCGAAATCGACCCCGATGCCGCCAAGCTCATCTCCTACACCGGCAACTACAGTTCGTTTCTGGAGCAGCGCGAAAAACGCTACGAGCAACAGGTGCAAGCCTATCGCACCCAACAGAAGGAGATCGAACAACACCAGGAATTCATCGACCGCTTCCGCCAAATCGGCTCCAAGGCCGCCCAGGTACAGTCGCGGATCAAATTCCTCGAGAAACTCGAGCGCGTCGAAAAACCGCGCACCCCGCGCAAGCCTTTCAAGTTCAACTTCCCCCAACCCCAGCGCTCCAACCAAAAGGTCATCGATCTGGTCAAGGTCGGCCAGTCCTACGGCGACAAACGCATCTACAAGAACCTCGATCTGACCATCGAACGCGGCGACCGCATCGTGCTGGTCGGCCCCAACGGTTCCGGCAAAACCACCCTGCTCAAGATCCTCGCCGGCCACATTCCCATTGATGCGGGCAAGCGCGAAGTGGGCTACGCTACCCGGATCGGTTACTATTCACAGCACCGCTCGGAAGCGCTCACCGAGGACAACACGGTACTGGAGGAAGTGATGGGCATCTGCCCGGCCCTGCGCGATGAGGAGGCCCGCTCGATTCTTGGCTCGTTTCTGTTCCGCCGCACCGATGTGGAAAAACGCTGCGGCATCCTTTCCGGCGGGGAAAAATCCCGCCTCAACCTGGTGAAGTTCCTCGTCGATCCGCCCAACCTCCTGCTCATGGACGAACCCACCACCCACCTTGACATCCTCGCCATCGACTCGCTCGTCCAAGCCCTCAAGAACTATGCGGGCACCCTGGTTTTCATTTCCCACGACGTTCACTTCATCCGCACGCTGGCCGAAACCACCCTCCATATCAACAACGGCATCGTCAGCCGTTACACCGGTGGCTATGATTATTTCATCGAGAAAAGCGGCCTCAACGACGACCGCGGCGCCGTCACCGCCTGACGGGGTAAATATCATGCTCCCCGATTTCGCCCATTCACTCCACCACCGCTTCGAGTGCGAAGGCATCCGTCTGTTGCTCGCGGGCGGCTGGGCGGTTTGCCATCATGGCTATTCCCGCTTCACGCGAGACGTCGATTGGGTTTGCTCGCGGGCGGATGAAAGCCGGGCGCTCGCGCTGATGGCTTCGCTCGGCTTTACCATCACATTCCAATCGATGGCAACGCGTTTCCAACTCACCCGCCGTCCCGAAATTCCACCCGTGGATCTGTTGTGGGTGAGCCCTGAAACCTTTTCAAAGATGGCGACCACCAGCCAGCGCACCGGCATTCACGGGAGTATTCCCGTCATTGATCTCGATTCGCTGCTGGCGATGAAATTACATGCCCTCAAGGATCACGATGAGCGCGGAGGCAGGGATCTCCTTGACATTCGCCTGCTCGTGAAGGAAAATGCCAACTCAATTACGGAGGCCCGACTGCGCGAGCTTTGCGAGCGCTTTGCCGGCCCGGATGCCTACTCTCTCATCCGCCCTGGCTCATGAATGCCATTGAACTTGAATTCCCCGATTTCTCCGGTCACCCGCCGTCGCCGAAGCTCAGCTTCGAGCAATACCAGCGCTGGGTTTGCGAGGAAATCGTGCCGGACTTGGCGCGGCGCGGCGAGATGACACCCGAGGCGATCCTATCAGACTTCATGCGCAATGAGGGTCGCCAGACGGAACCCTGGCCGGACTTTGGCAGCCCCTGAAGTGAATCTCAACGAGTGCGGGCGTCTCGTTCAATCCTGCCAGGTTAGCACTTCGCCAAGTGTAAGAAGGCTCCGCGCAGCATGCCCGGACCACCGTGGCGCGGGCATGCTGCCCAATACGGTTTACTTAGCCCGTTTTGCCGGGAAAACGGGCGTCCCGCCTGTTAGGGAAGACAGCGCGTCCCGCCTGTCCGCCCATGAAGCGACAGGCTGGAAGCCCGTCGGCCCAGACAGGCGGGGACTCCTGTCCTCCTGCCAAGTAAACAGTTGGGCATGCTGCCCGCAATCGTCATCATCGACGCCGTGAATCGCGCCCGCTATCCCAGGGGACTGCCGGCTCCCGCCACGGTCGGATCATGCGGCATCACGGCCCCGGCGCAAAATCACCCCTTGACCCCGGCGGTTTTCCCAATTACTACGGCTCCCGCATGGGATTTGAAACACTTGGGCTCTCCGCAGCCGTTCTGGAAGCCGTCGAGGACTCCGGTTACACCACCCCCACACCGATTCAGGTGCAGGTCATACCGCTCATCCTCGCAGGCGTGGACGTCATCGGCGCGTCGCAGACCGGCACCGGCAAGACCGCAGCGTTTGCCCTGCCCACTCTTTCCAAGCTCGAAAAGCTGGGCAAACCGCAGATTCTCGTCCTGGAGCCCACCCGCGAGTTGGCCCACCAAGTCGCCGAATCCTTCGAGAAATACGGCAAGCACACCGGTCTCAAGGTCGCCCTGCTGTACGGTGGCGTGGGTCTGGGCACCCAATCCGAGCAACTGGCGGCAGGCGCCGATATCGTGGTCGCCACCCCCGGTCGTCTCATCGATCATTTCTACCGCACCGCCATGCGCTTTGGTGAAATCAAGGTTCTCATCCTCGATGAGGTGGACCGCATGCTCGACATGGGCTTCCTGCCCCAGGTTCGGAAAATCGTCAATCTCTGCCCGTGGGAAGGCCGCCAGACCTTGTTTTTCTCCGCCACCATGCCGCCGGCCATCCAGACCTTCGCCCAATGGTGCCTCCACGAACCCACAACCATCGAAATCGCCCGCCGTTCCATCCCCACCACCGTCACCCACGCGTTTTACCCGGTGGCCATGGACCAGCGCGACGAGTTGCTGCTCGATCTGCTCAAACAAACCGATTACCATTCCGTGATGATCTTCACCCGCACCCGCAAGGAAGCCGATGAAATCACCTCGCTCATCAAGACCACCGGCCAGAAAAAAGTCGCCGCCATGCACTCGGACATCAACCAGGTTGATCGCATGAAGGCGCTCGCCGGGTTCAAGGCCGGGGATTACGAAATCCTGGTCGCCACCGATGTCGCCGCCCGCGGCATCGATATCTCCGGCGTCTCCCATGTCATCAACTACCGGGTGCCGGAAAACGCCGAAGACTACGTCCACCGCATCGGCCGCACCGGCCGCGCCGAGGCCGAGGGCGACGCCTTCACCATTCTAACCGCTGACGAACTCGACTACGCCAAAGCCGTCGAGTTTTTCATCAGCCAGAAGATCCCGCGGCGCAAGCTCGACAACTTCCCCTACATCTACACCGCCCTGTTGGATGAGACCCCGATCAAACCGGTCCGTCGCAAGAAGACCGGCGGCGGCAAGAAGCGGAAATGAGATGCGTGTCCTGGCCATCGATCCCGCTGTTAGAAACACCGGTTACGCGGTTCTGGAAGGCGAAGTCCGCAAACCCACGGTGCTCACCTTCGACGTGATCAGCCTGCCTGACAAAATTCCGCAATCCGCCGCGCTCGCGGCCATCCGCAGTCATCTGGTCCACATCATCCAAACCTATCAGCCCGACGAGGTCGCCGTCGAAGGCATCATCTACGTCCAATCCCATCAAACCGCCATCTCGATGGGCGCGGCCCGCGCCGCCGCCCTGATCGCCGCCGCCGATCACGGCCTGCCGGTTTACGAATACGCCCCGCGCAAGGTCAAAATGGCCGTCGTCGGCAAAGGCACCGCCGACAAATCCCAGGTCGCCTTCATGGTGCGGGCGCTGCTCGGCCTCGCCGAAACCCCGCCGCCCGACGCCGCCGACGCCCTCGCCATCGCCCTGGCCCACCTCCAAGCCGCCGATCCGCTCAAGGCGAAACTGCTCGACCGACGACTGGTCTGAGCCGTTACTTCGGGATCGAAGCCGGATACCGGATGCGCCTGCAGTTGTCATACGAACTCAAGCGCACAGAGCGGGAGAGCGCTGCCTGGTTCGCGAAAATCCGTCCCGCATCCCGCCCTGCGGCGTGATGCATTCCGCGGTCCGCCCGCGCCCGCTGTGACAACCACCATGCTTGCGGCAACCCTTCTTGGTTCACGTGGATTGAGGTTTTGATTGCCTTTGTGTTGCGGCCACCCAAGACTCAGCGCCCTGTCAGATTTACCCTGCATCCATGCAAGTCGTAGCCATCGCCAATCAAAAGGGCGGCGTCGGTAAAACCACCACCGCCATCAACCTCTCCGCAGCCCTTGCGCTGCGGGGCCAGCGGGTGCTGCTGCTCGATTTGGATCCGCAGGCCAATTGCACCAGCGGTCTCGGCATCGACCCGCCCGCGGGCTGCAGTCTCTATCAAGTCCTGCTTGGCGAAACCACCGTCGGCCGTCAAGTCATCGCCACCGATCGCGCCAACCTTTCCATCGTGCCCTCGGAAATGGACCTCGCCGGGGTCGAAATCGAACTGGCGCGCAGCGACGACCACCTCACCCGCCTGCGCGGCATCCTTCAGGCCCTCAAGCCCAACGATGTCTTCGATTACTGCATCCTTGACACCCCGCCTTCGTTAGGCGTGCTCATGACTTCCGCCCTCGCCGCGGCCGATGAGATCCTCATCCCGCTCCAATGCGAGTGGTTCGGCCTCGAGGGCTTGGCCAAGATCGTCCACATCATCGACCAGATCCGCAACTCGGATGCCAACGTCGACATCCGCCTTGAAGGCATCGTCATGACCATGTATGACGGCCGCACCCTGCTTTCCCGCCAGGTCGTCGAGGAGGTCGGCAAATTCTTTCCCGCTCAAATCTATCGCTCCGTCATTCCGCGCACCATCCGCCTCGGCGAAGCTCCCAGCCACGGCAAAACGATTTTCGAACACGATCCGTCCGGTGTCGGCAGCCAGGCCTATCGCGCCCTCGCCGAGGAATTCCTCGCACGGCACGCAGGCTAGTTATTTCACCTCGGACTCGGCATGGCACCGGACGGCTGGTTGAGGGATGGATGGCTCAGGCGCAGGCAGCGACCGCTTTGGCTTCGAGTGCCTGTTTCGCCTGGGCGATGATGGCGGAGAAGGCCGGGGCGTCCTGGATCGCGATATCGGAGAGGATCTTGCGATCCGCTTCGATGCCGGCGGCTTTGAGCCCTTCGATGAAGCGCGAGTAGGTCATGCCCTCGGCGCGGACGGCGGCGTTGATACGCTGCGTCCACAAGCGACGGAACTGGCCCTTGCGCTTTTTGCGGTCGCGATACTCATAGGTTTGGGCCTTGCGGACAGCGTCCTTGGCATAACGGAAGAGTTTCGAGCGGAATCCGCGGAAACCCTTGGCTCGGAGCAGCACGCGCTTGCGACGCTTGCGGCTGGCCG
>Ga0073936_10003536_pt1 | contig 22308 bp, 17 predicted proteins | sample AliMusrvi5mmetaG_FD_87041 | JGI IMG/M metagenome (GOLD analysis project Ga0073936, IMG submission 87041) | Freshwater lake bacterial and archeal communities from Alinen Mustajarvi, Finland, to study Microbial Dark Matter (Phase II) - Alinen... | ecosystem: Environmental > Aquatic > Freshwater >... | reverse complement strand
GCTGCCCGCACCCGCCGACCCGAAGGAGAGCGCCGAAGCGGCACAGCTCGCTGCCGCGCTCAGCGCCGCTTACGGCAAGGGCAAGTACTGCCCGGGAGGAGACGCGTCCAAGTGCCTGAGCATTGACGACATCACGAAGATCATGGCCACCAGCCAGGATCCAAAACAGCTGCTCGACGTCTGGCAGGGCTGGCACCGCATTGCGCCTCCAATGCGGAAGGACTACGCGCGGCTGGTCGAGCTGTCGAACAAGGGCGCCAAGGAACTGGGCTTCGCCGACACCGGCGCACTGTGGCGGTCGGGCTACGATATGCCGCCGGACGACTTCGCGAAAGAGCTCGACAAACAATGGCAGGCAGTCCGGCCGCTGTACCTGCAGTTACACGCCTATGTGCGCTGGAAGCTGCACGAGAAGTACGGCGACGTCGTGCCGGCCAATGGCCCGATTCCGGCTCACCTGCTGGGCAATATCTGGGCGCAGACCTGGGACAACCTCTACCCCATGCTGGCGCCGAAGGATGCCGATCCGGGCTACGACCTGACGAAAATCCTGAAAGACCGCAAGACCGACCCGCTGCAGATGGTCCGCTACGGCGAGGGCTTCTTCGGTTCGCTCGGGTTCGCCGTGCTGCCGAAAACGTTCTGGGAGCGGTCGATGTTCGTGCGGCCGCGCGACCGCGACGTGATCTGCCACGCCTCGGCCTGGGACGTGGATAACGCGGACGACCTGCGGCTGAAGATGTGCATCGACATCGTGGCCGAGGACTTCTACACGGTGCACCACGAACTGGGGCATAACTTCTACCAGCGGGCCTACAACAAGCAGCCGTTCCTGTTCCGCAATTCTGCCAACGACGGTTTCCACGAGGCGATCGGAGACACCATTGCGCTCTCCATCACGCCCGATTACCTGGTAAAGCTGGGATTCATCCAGAAGGTTCCGGACGCCTCCAAAGACACGGGACTGCTGCTCAAGAAGGCCTTGGAAAAGGTAGCGTTCCTGCCCTTCGGGCTGCTGATCGACCAGTGGCGCTGGCAGGTTTTCTCGGGCCAGATCCCCCCGGAGAAGTACAACCAGGCCTGGTGGGAAATGCGCCGGAAGTATCAGGGCATCGCGCCCGGCTCACCGCGCGGCGAGGAGTTCTTCGATGCCGGAGCGAAGTACCACGTGCCGGGCAACGTCCCGTACACGCGCTACTTCCTGGCGGCGCTGCTGCAGTTCCAGTTCCACAAAGCGCTCACCGAGACAGCCGGCTGCACGGGACCGCTGCACCGCTGCTCCATTTACGGCAATAAGGCAGCGGGCGCGAAGCTCAATTCGATGCTTGAAATGGGTGTCGAGAAGCCCTGGCCGGACGCGCTCGAGAAACTCACCGGTACGAAGCAGATGGACGGGTCGGCCCTGCGAGCGTACTTCGAGCCGCTGGAGAAGTGGCTAATCGAACAGAACAAGGGTAAGCCGGTGGATTGGTAGACTGCGGACCGCTTGCCTGCGGTCGCGGCACCGTTCTGAACCGGGGCCGCGACCGCGAGTTAGCCGGTCGATTACCGGCCCAACCGCGGCGATAACCGGAAACGGGCTAGGACATTTTGTAGCTGTCGGTCTTGGCGTCCCACAGTGCGACGCGCTTCTGCTTGTAGCTCATCACGGACAGGAAGCCGGGGATCGCCGCCTCATAACCGGCCTGCGGCGGCGCGATCGGCTTCTCGGTCCCCTGCACCGAATTGAGGAAGTTGCGGATGTGGGCTTCCACGGCCAGGTTGTCGTTGCCGGGTATGGTGAGGGTCAGTTCCTTGCGTTTCTGCATAGCCTCATTCATGCCCGGGGTATAGACTTCCGGATAGTAATTGAGCGTCGAGCGATTAAGCACCTCAATGGTTCCCTCGTTGCCCAAATACTGTTCTCCATATCCATTCTTAGCATTGCCCAGGTAGCAAGAATAATTTACATGAAACTTGTCCGGGTAATCGAGCAGCACACTCCAGGTATCGGGAACTTCCCGGTCGTCGTCCTCGGTCCAGCGCAGCACTCCCCCGGTAGCAACCACCGACGACGGGATGCCGCGCCCCATCACAAAGGCCGTAATGTCGGTCTGATGAACCATCAGGTCGGTCGCGATACCGCTGGAGTAGTCCCAATACAGGCGCCACTGGCCGTAGCGATGGGCGTCGAAAGGCTTGTCGGCCGCCGGTCCCAGGAACTTCTTCCAGTCGGCATTCTGGGCGGTCAGGGCGCTGTCCAGCGGGTAACGCCAGGCCGGTGCGCCGCTGGGCAGTGCGTTGCGGTACCAGAACGCCCGGACGTAGTGGCAGTCGCCGATAACTCCCTGTGAAATCATCGTCCTAGCCATCTGGTACAGGCTGTTCGAGCGGTTCTGCGTGCCCACCTGAATGACGCTCTTCGACTTCGCCACGGCGCGCATGATCTCCTGCGCCTCTTCGACGGTATGGGCCAGCGGCTTTTCCACATACACGTTCTTGCCCGCCGCAATGGCATCAAGCAACATACGGTGGTGCAGGTGTTCCGGCGTGGCGATGAAAACCGCGTTAACTTCTTTGTCGGCCAACAGATCCCGGTAATCCGTGTAGGTTTTCGGGGTATTGGCGCCCTTGGTCTGAACGATGTCCTTGCCCTTCGCAAGATTAGCGTTGAACGTGTCGCACAGCGCCGTCACTTTGAGCTTCGAGGCGTTGCCGGCGAAGGCCCGTTCGATCAGGTACCGTCCGCGCGTACCCGTGCCGATCCAGCCCAGGTTCACGCGATCCGCGGCGGCGGACGCGGGGAGAATCGCGGGGCCGGCCGCCAGCGCCACGGCTGAAGCGGCGGTTTTGGCGAAGGCGCGGCGTGAGTATTCCTGGCTCATGGGTAAATTCTCCTGCGTAAAGGGACTACTTCCGGGCGATGCATGCCGGATCCAACCATTCAGCATATCCGATCCGCGCGGCGCCACTTCTACCGAAATATGGATCTATCTGTAACCGATTCCATTAATTGGAGATTCGGAGTTCCGGTTCTCTTTTAGTTCTACTGATGTTACAATCGACGCATACCGGTCACCCCGGTACGATTAGGCTGTAGTGCCGTGATCGAGCATCCGGCGCACCAGCCGCTTCGGGAGTCGTTGTGATGAGTGACTCTGCCGCACACGCAGCCTCAAGTTTTGAGGCGCGCCAGCCAAAGGAGCTTAGCTCCCGGCGTGCGATGGTGAATTCGAACTGCCGTCGCCCAGTGGATTTCCCCTGCGGCGGAGCAGCTTCTGCCCCCTGTCCGGGCAGACGAGCCAGACGATCCCATTTTTCGTTCGAAGGCTTCATTCCGCGGTCCATTGAGGCCCCGGTCGAGCACTTCCAGCAGGGCGCTCTGCAGCCCATGTTCGCCCACTCGCGTCGCCACAGTAGCGTGGCCGGTGTTGGCTGCTGAATTTTGGTTGAACTTCTGGCCGTGCCCTGATTGGGGTGCGGCTCTGGTTGGGGCTGGCGGTATCCCGCGTGGCTCCATTCGAGTTGCGTCGGTTTTTTACGTATTGACGGGAGGTTAGTATGCAAAAGTCTCTTTTTGGCAGGCTGCTCGGGGTAATCGCCCTGTGCATCCTGCTCATCCCCGCAGCGGTTACCGCACAATCGGTTTCCGGTGAATTGGTGGGTACTGTTTACGACGCCACGGGCGCGATTGTGGCTGGGGCATCCGTCGTAGCGACGAACGCCGCGACGGGCGTTGCGGCCTCGACGCTATCGTCCTCGTCCGGTCAGTACCGGCTAGGCAACCTGGCAGTCGGCGCCTATGGCCTGAAGGTCACGGCCAAGGGTTTCAGCGTCTCCGAGATCAAGGGTGTCGATGTCAGTTTGAATAAGACAGCCACAACGAACGTGACGCTTCAGGTTGGAGAGTCGAAGACGGTGGTTGAAGTGACGGGCGCTTCGGTTACCATCGACACGACCACGGCTCAGGTTGAGAGCACGTTCGAGGCTAAACAACTGGCCGATCTGCCTGTGACCAGTTCCGGGTCGGGCGTCCTGAACCTGGCGCTTTACACCTCGGGCGTTTCCAGCAGCGGCACCGTTGGCGTTGGGCAGGGCCCCTCGGTTGGCGGACAGCGTCCGCGCAACAACAACTTCACGATTGAGGGCATCGACAACAACAACAAGAGCGTCACTGGATCCCTGGCGAGCATCCCGAACGATGCGGTCCAGGAGTTCTCGATCCTGGCGAACCAGTTTTCGGCACAGTACGGCCACTCCTCGGGCGGCCAGTTCAATCAGGTTTTGAAGGGCGGCACCAACGAATTCCATGGCGCTGGATACGAATACCTGAACAACCGCAACCTGAACGCCGCGGATCAGATCAATGTGGTGAACGGCGTGGACCTGCACCCCCGTTACGACTACAACCGGTTTGGCGGCAACATCGGCGGCCCGATCAAGAAGAACAAGCTGTTCTTCTTCTTCGATTACGAATACGCCCCCTACGGCGCATCGGGCTCAGGCGGACAGATCTTCGCCCCGACCACCAACGGTTATGCCGCGCTCGCCAGCATCCCCGGCGTCAGCGCGAATAACCTTTCAACCCTGAAGCAGTACCTGCCCGCGCAGTCCAGCGCCACCGACGTTGCGAATTTCGGCGGTGCGTTCCCGACTGTCGCCGGGAAGACCATTGAGATGGGCCAGTTTTCGTTCCTGGCGCCCAGCTACTCGAACTCTTACACGTACCTGCTCTCGGTGGACTACTCGCTGAGCGACAAGGACCAACTCCGCGGCCGCTATGTCCGGAACAACTACGCCACGCAGGACACCGCAGCGAATCTGCCGGCGTTCTGGGTGCCATTCAACCAGCCGAACTATCTGGCGACGTTGACGGAGTTCCACAACTTCACGCCTAGCCTGACCAACGAGTTCCGCCTCGGGTACAACCGTTACTCGCAGGTTTACAACGTCGGCAGCCAGAAGTTCCCGGGGCTCGATTCTTTCCCGAACCTGACCATCGACGAACTCGGCGTGAACATCGGACCCAATCCGAATGCACCGCAGGAGACCATTCAGAACCTGTATCAGGTGACGGACAACCTGTCCTGGCTGAAGGGCGCGCACACAATCACGGCTGGCGGCGACTTCAAGAAGTACATCAGCCCGCAGTCCTTCACCCAGCGCGGGCGCGGCGACTACGAGTGGGATACTCTCGAGAACTACCTCACCGACCAGATTCCGTATTTCGGCGAAAGAACGACGGGCAACTTCATCTACTACGGCGACCAGATCCAGTTCGGCGCCTACGTAAATGACTCCTGGAAACTCCGTCCCAACTTCACCGTCAACCTCGGCGTGCGCTACGAGCGGACCACACTCCCCTACGGCGAGCGTCTGCAGAGCGTTAACTCGCTCTCGAATGTCCCCGGGTTGATCTCCTTCGGCGTTCCCAAGCCCCAGAACATGAACTTCGAACCCCGCGTCGGCTTCGCCTGGTCGCCGGGCAAGAGCGGAAGCACCTCCATCCGCGGCGGTTTCGGCATCAACTACGACCAGTTGTTCGACAACCTCGGTATTCTCTCGGCTGCACCGCAGTTCCAGCAGACGGTGGACGTCGGCGGCAACCCCGGCGGCAGTTTCCTGGCTGGCGGCGGCATCCCGGCCAACGCCTCTTCGGGCACGCTGGATGCGGCGACAGCCCGCAGCCTCACTGGTGGATTTATTCCCGACCAGAAGCTACCAAAGTCCCTGCAGTGGAACATCGGCATTCAGCGCGTGATCCACGAGGATTACACGGTCGAATTGCGCTACCTCGGAACGCGCGGACTTGAGCTCCCCATCCAGGACCGCCTGAATGTCGGATCCATCGTCACGCCCCAAAACGCGCTGCCTGTTTACATGGCCGCCCCCAGCCAGGGTCAATTGGACGCTTTGACCAACACACAGGCTGGATTGAACAAGCTGTACAACACCCCTGGCTCGGGCCTGGGCCGCTTCCTGCCCCAGTACCTGAATGCCGGCTTCAGAACCAACATCGTTGGTTTCATGCCGATGGGCGCTTCGACCTATCACGGCATGGCCGCGCAGGTCACCCGCCGCTTCTCCCACGGGCTGCAGTTCGTCGGTTCCTACACCTGGAGCCACAACATCGACAACTCTACGGCCGAAGTGTTCAGCACCTACACCAACCCCCGCCGCGTCCAGGACTTCCAGAACCTGAACGCCGAGCGCTCCAGTTCCGCACTCGACCACCGTCAGCGGTTCACAATGGCGACGGTCTACGACATGCCGTTCTTCAAGTCCGGCAACTGGTTCCTCAAGAACCTCGTCGGCAACTGGGAACTCGCTCCGATCTACACCTATGAGACGGGCAGCCTGGTTACCCCACAGAGCCAGGTGGACGCGAACCTCAACGGCGACGCTGCCGGCGACCGCACGGTCATCAACCCGGCTGGCACGGTCAACGTCGGCACCGGCCTGACCGCTCTCAAGAACAGCTCCGGAGCTGTGGTGGCGTTCGTAGCCAACAACCCGAACGCCCGCTACATCGCGGCGCAGAAGGGTGTACTGACCACCGGTGGCCGCCAGACCGAGCATCTTCACCCGATCAACAACATCGACTTCAGCCTGGTGAAGCGCTTCAACGTTTACAAGGAGCGCTGCAAGGTCGAGCTGGGCGGCAGGTTCTATAACTTCCTGAACCACCCGCAATACACTGGCACCCGCATCAACGACGTCAATTCGATTGGCTACACGGGCACGGACGTTTATAACTTCCTGAACCCGTCCAAAGCCAACTTCTATCAGCCGGACAAAGTGTTCTCGAGCAACCCTCGGAGCGTCCAACTGACAGCAAAGTTCACCTTCTGAGTTTTCTCAGATCGTGCCGTTCAAAAGGGGCGCTTCGGCGCCCCTTTTTCTATGCCCCGGGTTATTGCGATGTTTCAGACTCCTGCCTCCGGCCTCGAAACGGACCTGGCGGCGCACGGGCGTATTCCGGCGTGGCCTGTGCGGGTCAATCCGCGTCATTTGCCAACCCGGCAAACCGCCTGCTATCAAAAGCATGGCGGCGCGCCGGGGAGTTGCGCATTCACGACGATTTGAGCTGCGAACCCGGCAGTCATTGAGGCGGGGGCGAATCCCGCCATGTTAAACTGATCGTTGTCCCCACTCCTGGCGGGGTGACGGAATTGGCAGACGTACCGGACTCAAAATCCGGCGACCTTCACTGGTCATGAGGGTTCGACCCCCTCCCCCGCTACCATCCCACCCATCTGTTTCACTGCCCGATCTGCATGTTGCTCCGGGGAAGTACAGAGGCGCCTCCGTACTGTGCTAGAGGTGTAAGAAGGCAACTAATAATGGAAACACGCAAGCTCGGCAATAGTGACTTGATGATTACGCCCGTGGGCGTGGGCTGCTGGGCCATCGGCGGCGGAGGCTGGGCGTTCGCCTGGGGCCCCCAGGACGACGATCAATCCATCGCTGCGATTCGCGCAGGGCTCGAAGCCGGGTTCAACTGGATCGATACGGCGGCCGTCTACGGTTTGGGCCACTCCGAAGAGGTTGTCGCGCGGGCGTTGGAGGGCATTTCGCCGAGACCTTACGTCTTCACCAAATGCGAGCGGACGTGGGACGCCAACGGCAAGATCGTGGCCCGGCTCAAGCGGGACTCGATCCGGCAGGAGTGCGAGAACAGCCTGCGGCGGCTGAAGCTGGACGTGATCGACCTCTATCAGATGCACTGGCCTGAGCCGGACGAGGATATCGAAGAGGGCTGGGAAGCGATGCTTCAGCTCAAGCTGGAGGGCAAGGTGCGCTGGGTGGGCGTGTCGAATTTCAACGTAAGCCAGTTGAAGCGCATTCAGGCACTGGGCCCCGTGACCTCGCTCCAGCCGCCCTACTCCATCATCTCGCCCGAAATCGAGACGGAACTGCTGCCCTTCTGCAAGCACAACGACATTGGCGTGATCGTCTACAGCCCGATGAAATCAGGCCTACTAACGGGCAAGATGACCCGCAAGCGCATCGCCGCGATGCCGGAGGACGACTTCCGCCGGCGCGTGGCGCAGTTCCAGGAGCCGAAGCTGACGCGTAATTTGAACCTGGCGGAGTTGCTGCGTTCGATCGGGGAGAAGCATGGACGCACACCTGGGGAAGCGGCGATCGCGTGGACTCTGCGCCACCCGGCGGTCACTGGGGCCATTGTGGGGTTGCGTTCGGCCGAACAGCTCGACGGTGTGCGGGGCGCATTGGAGTTCAGGCTCAATGCGGAGGAAGTCACCGAAATCACCAAGTTCATGGCCGCGAATCCGGCCTGAGCGCGATTGGTGGGGCGGCTCTCCAGAGTCCGCATAAGTTAGTTCCCGGAGCGGGGTCTGGTGACCCCACGCGGCTCTGGAGAGCCGCCCCGCCGCGCGCGTCAGACGACGAGGTGTTTCTTGTCGTTCACGGGGCTGAACTTCAGCGCACTTTCCAGCGCCTCGCAGAAGAAGTACTCGCCCCACATGACGCTTTCGTTGACGCCCAGATTCTTGTGAATGTGGTAGACGCCGCCCTTCAGGATTCCTTCCCAGCCCTCGTCGCCGCGCGCGGTGTGGTCCAGGCACAGCGACTTGAGAATCTTCAGCGCACAGGACCAGTAGTAGAAGCCCTTGACGGGATCGGGCAGCATCCGGCACAGGCGGATCAGGGCACCGGCGGCAATCGCGGCGGCCGATGTGTCGACGGTCTTGCGGGTTTCCGGAGAGGCTTGGAAATCCCACGGCGGAACGCCATCCGCGTTGGTGTGGGTCAGGAAGTAGTCGGCGCAGGCCTGTGCGGTTTGCAGGAAGCGCGGATCGCGCGTGTACTCATAGCAGGATCCGAAGCCGTACATGGACCAAGCCAAGCCGCGCGACCAACTGGAGTCGCCGCGCTGGCCCTGCTGGGTGGACGAGCGCAGGAACTCGCCCGTCTCCGTATCGAAAATACCTTCGTGCGCCGTCGAGCCGTCTCCACGCACCAGGTAGCGGCGAGTTGTCAACGCGTGCCGGATCGCGATGTCGCGCAGCTTGCGGTCGTTCGTCTCGCGGGCGGCGTAGAAGACCACGCCCACGTTCATCATGATGTCGATGAATAGCGAGTCGTCGCCGACGAACGAGCACAGATACTGGCCCTTCTCCCTGAAGCGCAGCGCCATCGTCTTGCCGGCTTGCACCAGGACGTCGTTCAGCCGCGGCTCGCGCGTCAGCTGATACCAGCGGTAGTAGGTCGAAAGGAAGATGAAGCCAAGGTCGTGCACGTCGCGATCGAACTGGCGGGGTTCCAGCGGGAGACTGTACTCGATGGCCTTCTGCTTCCAGTAGTCCTTCTCGCTGCTATCCTCCGCTTCGGTCCGCTGGAAAATCCACATCATGCCAGGCAGGAAGCCGTCGCACCAGTGGGTCCAGGCAGGGCCATCATGCTTCCATTTTCCGTCCTGCGTGTAGAGCGGATAGAAGCCCGGATTCTGCTCCGTCAGTGACCGAACCTGGCGCTTGGCGAATTGCAGAGTCTCCTCAAACAGGCTTCTATCGATTTCCGGTTCGAACTGAATCACGGCTTGGACCCTCCCGAAACCTCCAGCGTACGCCAAATCAGACGGTAGCCGCGTGGGAGTTTCGTAATGATCCCGGTGTAGAGCGCCGAGACGTCCTTCTTGAGGTGCTTGATCTCCTCCGGGACGATGAGATCGCGGCCTTGATTGAAACTCCGTCCGCCATAGGCCGTATCGCGCTCCCACGATGGCGACTCCAGCGTGGCGGCGAACGGTCCGGACCGGGTGCCGTCTTCGAAAGACTCGGTACTCAAAGTCGCGAAACAGTAGGCTATGGGGCGGTCTTCACAGCCAAAATACTGCCAGCGGCCCATCACCTTGGCGCCCGACGACAGCAGTTTACGCCCTTTCTTCACGACGTCCTTCACCACGGTCATAGCGATCAGGTCTCCACGCGCGGCTTGCGTCAGTTCCACCGCGTCATCCAGTCTGACCGAAACTTCCAGCCCGGCCGGCAGGCTCAGTGTCTCCACGGACTGGGGCGGCAAACCGGCCGGGTCGGAAGCAGGCTCTTCAAAGGTCAGTTTCGACTCGCCCTTGTACTCGCGGCAGTTGGAAAACGTGGACACGGTGCGGTTCTCGATCCCGTTGCGAGTTGTCATGGAGAGCTCGGTCATCGCAGGCAGTCGCACCGGAACGCCGTTAACGGTCACCGATGAATACTCGGTTGCCTTGAAAACGCGCCGGACGGGGAAGCCTAGCGGGAACCTGGTTGCGAGCAGTTCAATGCGCAGCAGGGCGAGCGTCGCGGTGTCGTGCCAGGCCGTGGCGGCATAGGCAACGGTCGCTCTAGCAGGGGGGACGATGACGTCATAGCGGCTCAGATTGGCGGGCACGATCTGAGTGAAACGCCAGGCATCGCGTCCCAGCATCAGTTCCCTGCCCGCCACCAGCAGGGGCAGGTTCCCGCCATAAGTGGCCCGCAAATGCTCCCCGAAATCACCAGTCCCAAACGCCCCGTGAGTGGTGATGATCTGTTGGAGCTCTCTGGAGTCGAATCTTGGGGAGCCAGGCCAGGCGTACAACTCCGTCCCATCCACATAGGCAACCTCAACGTGCACCCGATCAACCAACCGGAACTTGGACTGTCCCGGCGCCCGTGCCGTCTGTTCCAGCGTTTCCAGGCAGGTGTAATTCGGCAACCGGGTGAGCATGCCGCTAACCACCGAGCGCACTTCGCGTACCACCTCGGCATCGGCGAATTGCGCCGGTTCCCGGGCGGGCGGATCAGTGTCAGGCGGGGCCGCCGGTGCCAGTGTGGCCAGCAGGCTCAATACAAGAGCGGGGCTGAAGATCATCCTGCGCATGGAGCGGTGGTAGCGTTTCTGAAGAAGTCGCCGGTCAGGCGGATCAGGCGCGCCGGTGACCGCTGCTTCCCATCTGCTAACATCGGCTGCATGTCTGTCAAGGTAACCGTTTTGAACAATGGACCGCTCCGGCTTGTGGCCGATGACGCGTCCGAACTCGCGATCTTCGATCCAGCCGGAAATCAGTTCGGACTAGCAGGTCGGACCACCATCGGCCTGTGCCGCTGTGGACTTTCGGAGAACAAGCCGTTTTGCGACGGGGCGCATAACCGGCTAGGCTTCCAGTCCGCTTGTGAAGCGCGCGAACTTCCGCCGGCGAAGCCGAAGGTCTAGCAGTACATCGCGCCTTCGTCCCGCACGCCGGCTCTTGGAGGGACAACCCCTTTGGTGGGACAATTCATGCAGGAGCACGAATGTCCAACCGCACACACATGCCTTTCGGCGCGATCGTGCTGGCTGCGCTAGCTATTGCGTTTTCAGGATGTTCCCGCAAGGCCGACACGGAGTCGTCGCAGAATTCGAGCGCGAATCCCTCCGGCGGGGAGCAGTCCGAAGAGGCACGGCGAGCCTCGCGGGAGCATGGCGCAACGCCCGGTGAAAAGGCCAAAGAGGGTTGGGGCGACCAAGGTAGCGCTACGGATCGTTCGCCCAACCGGCCCCAGACGGTGCAGGCGCACGATTACACATTGGATCCGGGCTCTCCCATCGTAGTTCGAACGATCACCGCGCTCAGCACCAAGACCGCCAAGCCCGGCGACCGGTTTGAAGCAAGCCTTGAAGCGCCGCTGGTCATTGGCGACCGCACGGTCGCGCCTAAGGGTACGACCGTGTTTGGTCAGGTCACCGTGTCAGATCCTAGCGGGAAACTTAAGGGGTCCTCATTCATAGGAGTCCAACTCACGGCCATCGCGCTGCCCAACGCGGACCCCATCTCCATCCAGACGGCGACGAACGAGCGAAAGTCGCAGGGCACCGGCAAGAAGACCGCGGCAAAAGTGGGAATCGGCGCCGGTCTCGGCGCGATCATTGGAGCCATAGCGGGCGGCGGGAAGGGCGCAGCCATAGGCGCTGGGGTCGGCGGTGCGGCGGGGGGCGGTGTTGCCTACGCGACCGGCGGCAATCCGGCCGTGATACCAAGCGAGACCGTGCTGACTTTCCGGCTAACCGCACCGGTGACGATCACGTTGAGGGACTGAATTAGTTGAGCGCCTTTCAGTCCGTTCTCCGCACCAACAAGCTGAGCCAATTGCGCTCGTGGATCTGGACCATCCCCGTAGCCATGCTGACCACGGCTGTGCTGATAACCGCCGCGGTGGCTACGATCCTCCTCGCACCAGGCGGCAAGCGACAGTTATGGTTCCACCACAAGTGGGGAGCGGCGGTCTTGGGAATCGTCGGCGCCAAAGTGTCGGTGGTCGGGGTAGACAAGATCGATCAATTGGCCAATTACGTCGTCGCCGCCAATCACGCCAGCCTGATGGACATTTGCGTCCTGTTCGGCTGGCTCCCCATGCCGTTCAAGTTCCTGGCAAAACGGGAACTCCTGAACGTGCCGTTCATCGGGTGGTATTTGCGCCGGGACGGGCATCTTACCGTGGACCGGAAGAGCCTAAGGTCTTCAATTGAAACAACGAATGAGTGCGCGCGCCTCATCCGGGAAAAGCGATTGTCGGTTCTGATCTTCCCCGAGGGGACACGATCGCCGGACGGCCAACTGCAGCGCTTCCGCGACGGAGCGGCATTCCTGGCCATTCAGTCCGGCGTCCCGGTTCTCCCGGTTGGGATTGTGGGCGCTTGCGACGTTCTGCCAGCGCGCTCTTCATGGTTTATGCCAGGAAAGATCGAACTGCGGATTGGCGACGCCATTGCCGTCGAGGGCTTGATCGCGAGGGACCGGGCCGGGCTCACCGCTCGCGTGGAACAGTCCGTGCGGGACTTGCTCGCCGGCTAGAAATCAGATTCGTGCGATGGAGCAGGGCACGGCCGCTCCAAATTGATAGAATATTGCTTCGTTCGAGGACGGGTCCACGGAGGTAACGTGAAGTTTTTCGCTGCTGTTCTACGCTTATGGAGTTGTGCGTTTTCCGTGGTCATAGGCCTCTTTCTGACGGGCCTGGCGACCTTGATCGTTACGTCCGACATCCAGAATCTGAATATGACGATGCTGCCGTGGTGGAAGGGGACAACGCTCACCGTGATGCTTTTCATCTTCGGTTTGAGCGGGATTCTGGCTGGTGCGTTGGCGGCTCTGAAACTGATCAAGCCGCTGCTGGTGCTATACACACTGGTTGCGTTTGGCATCATATTGGACGGCTTCTTCCTCAACGGCGCCCACCGTTTTGACGGGAAGTCGGGCGCGATCAGCGCAGCCTGGCTCGCGCTCGCGGCGTTGGTGGCGGTCGCCGGATCCTTTGCCCAGTTCAGGGATTCGCACAACGACTAGGGTTCCGCGGGCCCCACCAATGTGGCCCATTTGCGCTCACCTCAGCCGTGTCTACGTGCTTATTGCGGGCAGATTTCCGCAAGGCATTCTTCGAGCGTGTCCAGAGCGAAGTCGGCTTGATCGGCCGTGAGTACGAGCGGCGGAGCAAGCCGCACCGAGTTCGAGCCTGCGCCAAGCACGAGAATACCCTTCTGAAAGCCGAGTTCGACGATCAGATCCCGCAAGTCGGGTGCCTTTTCTTTCGTCGCCTGGTCGCGCACAATCTCGAAGCCGAGCATCAGCCCCAGCCCGCGGACATCGCCGACGATGGGGAAACGCGAGGGCCAGGTGAGCATCCGTTCCTTCATCACGCCGCCGATTCTGGCGGCGTTGTCGACCAGTTCCTGCTCCAGAAGTTGAATCGTGGTCAGCGCAGCGGCGACCGATACCGGGTTGCCGCCGAACGTGGAAGCATGTGCGCCAGGTTTCCACTGCATGTAGCTCGCTTTCGCGACGGTCGCGCACAAGGGCATGCCGCTGGCAATGCCTTTGGCCAGCGTGATGATGTCCGGGTCCACGCCGAAATGCTGGTGCCCGAACATCTTCCCGGTGCGGCCCATGCCGCTCTGCACCTCGTCGAACACGACCAGAATCCCGTGCCGGTGAGCGACCTCCTGGAGTTCGGCGATGAACTTCTGCGGCGGAACGACGTAGCCGCCTTCGCCCTGCACGGCCTCCACGAAAATCGCGGCGACCTCCTCGGCGGGAACCGTGGTTTTGAAGAGTTGGTCTTCCAGCACCTTGACGCACTCCACGTTGCAGCTTTCCACCCGTTTCCCGTAGGGGCAGCGGTAGCAATACGCGTATGGGATGTGCGTGACACCGCCCAGCAGCGGCGCGAAGCCCTTCTTCTGAACGCTTTTGGAGCCGGTTAGCGAGAGCGCGCCCATCGTGCGCCCGTGGAAAGCGCCGAAGAACGCAATAAACTTGTCGCGGCCACTGTGATAACGGGCCATTTTGAGCGCAGCTTCGACGGCCTCGGCCCCGGAGTTGCCGTAGTAGACCCGGCGCTTCTCGCGCGACTTATCGCCGAGCGTAACAAGGTCGCTCAGTTTCTCGCCGAGCGTGACGATGTTCTCGTAGTAAAAGTCCGTACCCGACATGTGCAGGAACTTGCCGGCCTGCTCGCGAATGGCCGCTACGACCTGCGGATGGGAGTGACCGGTGGAGCACACGGCGATGCCCGCGTTGAGGTCGAGAAAGCGATTGCCATCCACATCCTCGACAATCGAGCCCTCGCCCTTGGCGATGACCAGCGGATAGCTGCGGGTGTTGGAGGGTGATAGCACGGCACTATCGCGATCGACGATGGCCCGGGCCTTGGGGCCCGGCAGCGCAGTTACCAGGTGCGGCAAGTCTTGCCGCAAGGAAACAGAGGTATCCATGAGAGTTTCTCCCGAAGCTGACCAAAGAATGCTGGAAATAAGCCGGACGGCCGGGCGGGAAACGAGGATTGAGCGCCGCTAGTCGGTAGCGAAGAGAGAGGGGCGAACTGCAGCAGGAGTCTCCACCACACGTCCATTGTAGGGCAGCTTGCCTGCGCTGTGAACCCCCGATCTCGATCCCGGGCATCATCAATCACGTGAAATCTACTTCACCTGAGTATTAGCTGTCGGAATGCTATTGCGGCTTGCGCGCAGGCAGTGTTACCGCCGCCTGGAATCGCCAATCCCGCTCCGCTAGACTCTCCGTGAGGGGGTGCGAATTGGGACTGGATCTCGAGATATCGCCGCAGGAAACGAAACGAGGCTTGGACGAGGGTACGGTGGTGCTGCTCGACGTACGCGAACCCGCCGAATACGACATTTGCTCGATCCAAGGAGCCCGCCTGATCCCTATGAACACCATTCCGGGCCGTCTTCAGGAGATAGTCGAGCTCGCGGAGAGTGGGACGCTCGTGGTCTATTGCCATCATGGAGTTCGCAGCCTGAACGTGGTGGAATGGTTGCGGCGGCAAGCCGTCGGGAACTGCTGTTCGTTGGCGGGCGGAATCGAGCGCTGGAGCACCGAAATCGATCCGGCGGTGCCGAGGTACTGAAGCCGCGAAGCGCCGTTGCGCGGAAGGGAATCCACAGTGAACAGGAAGTTCTACACAAAACCCACTTGAACCACATGCCGCAAAGCCAGGAGTTTCCTGGCTGAACACAGGATTGAGGTCGAGACTATCGATCTAAGCAGGGGACTGCCGGTCAGCGAACTGGAACGGCTGATCGGCGAGCGGGACTACCTGGAATTCCTCAATCCGAAGAACGAGCTGTACCGGGCAAAGCAGATGACGCAGCATCCGCCCACGCGGCAGGAGGCGCTTGAACTCATGTCAGCGCATCCCAACCTGATCCGGCGGCCCCTCATCGTCGAAACCGGGCGAGTCTGGTTCGGTTTCAAGCCGGAGGAATGGGGCGAAATCGGAACGGACTGAGGCGTAGCCCGGTATATGCGTGACCTGCGGAGGAACTGCCGGCCGACGTAGAATTGCCATCTGGCCGTTCAGCAAAGACCTTAGATCGGAGATGCATGGAAATCACTCGGCGTAGTCTTGCACTTGCGGCGTTAACGTCCGCTTCACTAGCTGAAGAATCAATGGCGGCACCCAGCGAACCCACATACGGCGGACCTTTAGAGAAATATCAAGGCCGCATTCAAACTGCTGATTTCGACTCGCTCGCCTATTCCGTGGAGCGCTGGAAGGCGTCGCCGCGAGAGTTAGGCTTCATGGCGAACTCGAAGAGCGACGCCTCCGCGTGGCAGAGCAAGCTGAAACAGCGCGTCGAGGCGTGTTTGGGCGGGTTTCCCAAAAGGCGCGTACCTTTGAGTCCAACCAGCTTCGAAGTGACGGACTTCCCCAACCACACACGGGAGGCGCTCGCGTTCCAGTCGCGCGCGGGCTCGTGGGTGTTTGGATACCTGCTGAAACCAAAGGCCGCAAAAGACCCGATGCCGGTGGTGATCTGCCTCCCCGGGCACGGACGCGGAGTGGACGACATCGTGGGCATCGATCCGAACGGACGGGATCGAATCGTCAAGGTCGGTTACGCCTACGATTACGCCCTGCAGGTCGTGGAGCACGGCATGGCGGCGCTGGCGATCGAGATGCTGGGCTTCGGGTGCCGGCGCGATCCTGCGGCGCGCAAGGCCGGGCAGGGCCAGAGTTCCTGCCAGCCAGCAGCGGGCGCCGCGCTGCTGCTGGGGGAGACGATGGCCGGTTGGCGAACCTGGGACGTGATGCGGTCGTGCGACTTCATCGCAACGCGCAAGGACCTGGACGCGAACCGCATCGGGTGCATGGGCATCTCCGGCGGGGGCACTGTCACTTTGTACGCCGCCGCACTCGACCAGCGCATCCGCGCGGCGTTCATGAGTTGCTCGCTATGCACGTTCCGCGATTGCATCCTGTCGGTTCCCCACTGTATCGACAACTACGTCCCGGGTATTCTCAACTGGGCGGAGATGAGCGATATCGCTGGCCTGATTGCGCCCCGACCCCTGTTCGTCGAGTCCGGCGAGAAGGATCCTATCTTCCCGCTGTCCGGCTCGCGCGAGGCGTTTCAGGCTGTCCAGCGCGTGTATGAGGTACTCGGCCGCCCTGAGTTGTGCACGCGGGAGGAGTTCCCCGGCGAACACGAATTTCACGGCGTTGGCGGTCTGGAGTTCCTGCGGAAGCATCTGGCCTAGCCTCCACAGACCAAGGTCAGCAGGCATTGGGATTAACTTTACGGGTATCCCCTCGAACAGGGCCGTCGTTAACACGACCTTTACCGGGAGTTGATAGGCTGATGGCTTAATCGCCATGCGCGTTACTATTCTCGGAACCGGTTATGTCGGCCTGACCACGGGCGTCGCCCTCGCCTATCTGGGTCACGAAGTCGCCTGCGTTGACAAAGACGAAGCGAAGATCGAGCGGCTGAAGCAGGGCGATCCACCGATCTACGAACCGAATCTTAAGGAGTTGCTGGACCTGAGCAAGGGCCAGATCCGATTCCTCACCAGCTACGCAGACTCGGTGCCCGATGCCGAAATCGTCTTCATTGCCGTGGGTACACCTCCGCGCGCCGACGGCAGCCCGGACTTGCGCTTCGTTCGCGCCGCGGCTGACGAGGTAGGCCAGTATCTTGGCAAGCGCTACACGGTGGTGGTGAACAAGTCCACCGTGCCCATCGGCAGCGGGAAGTGGGTGCGCCTGGTGATCCAAGCCGCCTATTTCGAGCGCCATGGGCGAGACGCGGACGAACTGGTAGGAGTGGGTTCGAATCCCGAGTTTCTGCGGGAAAGTTCGGCCGTCTCGGACACCCTCTTTCCGGACCGGATCGTGATCGGAGCGGACGATCCACGCGTACGGGACCGGCTGGTGGAACTGTATCGCCCGCTGATCGAGCAGACCTTCGAACCACCGCCTTTCCTGCCCCGGCCCGTGGGCTTCGACCCGGTGTCGCTCGTCCTCACCGATCCAGCCTCCTCGGAGATGATCAAGTACGCCGCCAACGCCTTTTTGGCTTTGAAGATCAGCTTTATCAACGAAATTGGGATCCTCGCGGCCAAGGTTGGGGCGAACATCCAGACGGTGGCGGCGGGCGTAGGAATGGACAAACGCATCGGCCCGAAGTTCCTCCAGGCCGGGCTGGGGTGGGGCGGCTCCTGTTTCGGCAAGGACACCTCCGCCCTGTTGACGACGGCTTTCGAGCACGGCGTCTCCATGCCTATCGTGCGCGCGTCGCGCGAGGTCAACTGGCGGATGCGCGTGCAGGTGATCGAAAAGTTGCTGAATGTCCACGGCACGCTCGAAGGCAAGCGCATTTCTCTATTGGGACTCGCCTTCAAACCTGAGACTGACGACTTGCGAGACGCGCCGGTACTGGAGATTGCCCGCCGCCTGCTCGACCACGGAGCAAAAGTGATGGTGCATGATCCAGCCGCGGCGGCGAGATTCCTGCGCGATCAATCCGACCTGAAAGTCGAACTGGCAGACGACCCCGAAATGCTGTTCGAGGGCGCGGACGGAGTGGTCCTGGTCACCGAGTGGAAGCAGTACCTGGCCCTGGACTGGGCGGCCCTGCGGTCTCGTATGCGGGTGCCGGTTGTCGTTGATGGCCGCAACGTACTGGACAGGGAGACGCTGGAAGCCGCAGGCTACCTGTACCTCCGTATTCCATAGAGTCGAAGCCGGGTGCGATAGAGTATGGGGGTGCGCTCACGGACTCTCTGGATTCTCGCTTTTTTCCTCACTTTGGCATCGGCTGTCTACCAGCGTATGACGGGCCCAACCTGGCCCGCGCGGGGAGCTGTCGTGTTGGGCGGGGAGACCATCCGGTACCGGCTGGCGCGCAGCCATGCCGGACTCGGGGACGCACCTATCGCAGTTCAGGCAGTAGCGCCAAATGCGGGTGGTCAAGTTGAGTTTCGCCGGCATGCAACCAGTGATCCGTGGACGCGCATCGAGATGCTGCGAAACGGCGGGGAACTGATTGCTACGCTGCCGCATCAGCCACCCGCGGGGAAACTGGATTACCGCGTCACACTCACCCGGAATTCCGAGTCAGTGCCATTGGGCGAATCCGTCACCATCCGGTTCAGAGGCGACGTGCCTGCGTGGGTGCTGGTGCCGCACGTTCTGGCCATGTTCCTCGGGATGTTGTGGGCCACCCGGGCCGGTTTCGAGAAGTTCTCACCGGCACCGCAATACACCAGCCTGATCCTCTGGACGCTGCTGTTGCTGGGCATTGGCGGCCTGCTGCTCGGTCCGGCTGTTCAGAAGTACTCCTTCGACGCCTGGTGGACGGGTTGGCCTTTTGGCGGCGACCTGACGGACAACAAGACCGCCGTGGCGTGGCTCGCGTGGCTGGCCGCCTGGGTGGCCAACCGGAAGGGCGCCAGGTCCACAGGCTGGTGGGCGCTGGCGGCAGCAGCGATCACGCTCATCGTCTTCGCCATTCCGCACAGCATGTTCGGCAGCGAACTGCACTACCGGTAGCCAATCGCCGGCACTGCCCCCAGCGCGGACTGCGAGCGCTTGCCGCGGAGGCTGGATTCCGCGCCGTTGCCCTGAATTCAAATTCGAATTGTCCGGAACCTTTGAGTGTTTCTTCCCGTAATCGAGTATGAACGCGAGGTTCTCGAACATGGCACTTAACGGCAAAAACGGAAAGAACGGGAAATGGCGCAAGCGCCTGATTTGGCTGGGCATTCTGGCGGTCGTGCTGGGCGGCGCCGGCTACGGCGTGCGCGCCGCACTGAAACCCGACAATAAAATCGACCCCTCCAAACTGGCCTCGATTGAACGCGGCAATATCGCACGCAGCGTTGTGGCTACGGGCAAGATAGAGCCGCGCTCCACAGTCGAAGTGAAGTCGAAAGCCAGCGGCATTGTAAAGAAACTGTTTGTCGATTACAGCGACTACGTTCACCAGGGTCAAATACTGGCTGAGTTGGACAAGGAGAACCTCGAGGCTGCGGTTCGCGAGTCGAAAGCGAACCTGCAGGCGGCACAGGCGGCGGAGGAATCCGCGATGGCTTCCCTCGAACGCAACAAGGTGGATGCCGAGGGTCCGGACATGCCCTTCCTCAAGACGGCCATGGAGCGGGCGCGAGAGTTGCACAAGCAAGGCCTGATCGCGAAGAACAGTGTCGAAGATGCGGAGAAGGGCTACCAGATGGCGCTCAACAAGCAATCTTCCGCAATCCGCAATCTATCCGTGTCGCGCGCCGAAATCACTAAGGCCAAGGCCATGGTGGCTCAGGCGACCGCCGCACTGGAGCGCGCGGATCAGGACCTCCGCAATTCGACAATCGTGAGCCCGATTGACGGTCTGGTGCTCTCGCGCAACGTCGAGGTAGGCAACGCAGTGAGTTCCATCCTGGTGTTAGGCTCTCAGGCCACGCTGCTGTTCACGCTGGGCGACATTAGCGACGTGTTCGTGCGCGGCAAGGTGGACCAGGCAGACATCGGCAAAGTGTATTTGACCCAGCCGACCCGCATCACAGTGGAGAGCTTCCGCGACAAGAAGTTCGACGGCAAGGTGTACCAGATCAGTCCGCTAGGCGTGGAGAAGGAGAACGTCACGACGTTTGAAGTGAAGGTCTCGATCGCCAATCCAGGCCGCGAATTGAAAGCGCAGATGAGCGCCAACGCGGAGATCATTCTGGAAGAGAAACCTAACGTGCTGCTGGTTCCGGAGGCGGCGATCATCTACGACAAGGACCGCAAAGCGACCGTGGAAGTTCCGGACATTACCGCAGAGAAGGGCCGCAAGAAGGTGCCCGTCAAACTCGGCATCAGCAACGGAGTGAAGACCGAGTTAGTGGCCGGCTTGAACCAGGGCGCGAAAGTCATTCTCCAATAACCTGCGAGGGCAGCGCCGTGAGCATTTCAGATCTCCTCAAAGACACCTATCAAACGCTCACGGCGCACAAGCTGCGGACTGGATTGACGATGTTCGGACTGGCCTGGGGCGTGGTTTCCATCACGTTGATGACCGCCGCCGGCGACGGGTTTCGCGAGGGCCAGCGCCAGGTAGCGGAGAAGTTCGGCGACAGCATCGTGATCGTTTGGCCAGGCCGCACGTCGCTTCAGGCCGGAGGGGCGCGCGCCGGGCGCAAGATCTGGTGGACCACTCGCGATCACGAGGCCATCATTCCGCAATGCCCGGATTGCCAGTACATCTTACCGGAGTTGACGCGAAGCGGCACGTCGGTTCGCAGCGCGTACAATAGCGCGCTAATCACAGTCAGCGGCTCGAAGCCGGCCTACCAGAGCATCCGCTATCTGCCAACCGAAGACGGGCGTTTTTTCTCTGAAGAAGACGACTTGGACGGACGGCGTGTGGCGTTCCTGGGTCCGGAGGCGCGCAAGCAGCTCTTCGGACCGCGCAAGGCGATTGGCGAACGGATCAACATCGCCGGGTTCCCGTACGAGGTGATCGGCGTGATGAAGCACAAGGAGCAGGACAACGACTACGACGGGCGCGACGTTGAGAAGATCTTCGTCCCCTATGGAGCGATGATCAAAGATCTGCCGAACAAGCCGCCCATGCCGCCGGAGACGATCGATCAATTCATAGTCAAAGCGCGGAGTCTCGCAGTGCATCAGGCTTGCGTACTGGAGTTGAAGCGCGCTCTCGCGACCATTCACAACGTCGATCCAGCCGATAAGGAAGCCATCCCGACCTGGGACACGGTGAAGGAGTCGCGCGCCTTCGCCGCGATGGCCAACGGCATGAAGTACTTCCTGGGAGCGATGGGCGTCGTCACGCTGTTGCTAGGCGGAATTGGCACCATGAACGTGATGTTGGTGGCCGTGCAGGAACGGACGCGCGAAATCGGATTGCGCAAGGCAGTGGGCGCCACGCGGCGGGAAATCCTGCTGATGTTCTTCTCGGAGACGTTCGTAATCGTCTTCGGAAGCGGTGCGGTAGGCTTCGCGTTCGCGCAGGGGTTCTGTGCCGCGGTGAACAAGCTCCCGATGCCGATGTACTTCGCCGGCCTGGTAACCACCTGGCAAGTGAGCGTAGCTTGCATCGTACTGCTCGGACTGGTCGCGCTGTGCTCGGCGCTCTACCCCGCATCGCGGGCGGCGTCTATCGACCCGATCGAAGCTCTGCGTTGGGAGGCCGGCGGATAAGCCGGAGCACAAAATGTGGAAGGAGATTCTGGCACAGGCGTGGATCAGCCTGAGGCGCAACCCGACCCGCAGCCTGCTCACAATGAGCGGCATTGTCTGGGGTATCGCCGCGGTCACGCTGCTGCTCGCCTACGGCAACGGGTTCCAGAACGTCTTTGTCGGGATGTTCGAGAACTTCTCGAAGACTTGCGTGATCGCGTTTCCGGGCCAGACCTCCATGCAGGCGGGAGGCGAACGCGCGGGCAAGAAAGTGTTCTTCGAGAAAGAGGACCTGGAAGTTGCCAAAGCGGAATCACCCGTGATCAAGGCGATCTGTCCCGAATTGACACGACGCCCACACGTAGGTTACGAGGATCGCTCCTTCGAAATC